>Ga0181523_10005818_pt1 | contig 10033 bp, 13 predicted proteins | sample PEATcosm2014_Bin_43_FD_119752 | JGI IMG/M metagenome (GOLD analysis project Ga0181523, IMG submission 119752) | Peatland microbial communities from MTU Mesocosm Facility, Houghton, MI, USA - PEATcosm2014_Bin05_30_metaG | ecosystem: Environmental > Terrestrial > Soil > Wetlands > Peat | place...
CCCGGCTGCCCCATTATTTAGATGGATGGCCATGATACAGAGTCACAGGGCCACGCGCGAACAATTCGAGCAAGACGCCATGCGATTGCTGTGCTCTGACTTGATTGAGCCGGGAACGCGGGTAAAATTGGCCGGATTGCTGAAAAACTATGAGTTTGCAGACGGATTAAACCACGTCGTCTACGAGGCAATCCTGGGCGTTGGGGAGGTCCCTGCGCGACGGCTGCGGGAGTTATTACCCGGGAGAGTCACCAACATGGGATTCCCAGATTTTGAGTTGAAGGAATACCTGGGACAGAGCGGGGCCACGGACGACATCGATAAGTTGTTTGAGAGCCTGCTGGCGCTGACGGAGGTGTACCCAGAACAGAGCAGAAAGGCCATGGGACAGTCCGCGTGAGATGGGGCGCCTACAGGTGGTCCTGCCTCATTGAAGCTTTGACCTTCGCGGGATTTGTCGGCGCCTATATCTGGAGGTTGCAGGCTGCCGCGCCGTGGACTTGGCGTGTCATGTTGCTGTGGCTGTTGGTGAGCTTCCTCGCGCGGCGAGACACGCCGAAGACAATGGGGTGGCGGGCGGATAATTTGTGGCCAGCGACGAAACGGGCGGCCGCGCTTTTTGGCATCAGTTCCCTGCTGATCTGCTTTGCTGGGCTATTCCTGGGAATGTTGCACCGCTTGCCGACCCACTTGATTGAACCACGACGCTTTGAGGGATACTTGGCGTTCTGCGTGCTGCAGCAGGTAGGACTGAATTCGTTCTTGATGAACCGGCTGTTGGCTGCATTCGAGAAACAGGTACCCGCGGCGCTGGTGGCTGGCGCGTTGTTTGCGCTGTTGCACTGGCCGAATCCCGTGCTGGTGCCACTGACATTTATTGGCGGAGTCGCCATGGCGTGGCTGTTTGCAAAGGAAAGGAACATCCTGCCGCTGGCGCTCGGACAAGCGATCTTGGGTGCGCTGGTCTGGTGGGCGTTTCCGCTGGCGTGGCATCATTCGATGCGCGTGGGGCCAGGCTATTCCAATTTTAAGTTGTGAGGGGACAGTCTTCAGTGGGTGCAAGGATTGGTTGGCGTCGCCGTAAGCGGAATTTTGGCCAGGCGACGTTTTTGGCGAAGCGGGGCATCTCTAGCAGCAGGCTGATTCGCGATAGCGGGTGACGATGCGACGAACCTGGCTCTGCATTGTGGCTGCTGCCCTAACAGGAACGTTTACGGGTGGCCATCAAGTTTCTCCTCATGCGAAGAAGGCCGTCGAGACGATTGGCGAGCTCCGCGCGATCGGCGTGCCCGATGATGATGAGCGGACTGATCCTCCACCGAAGGTTCCGGGGCTGCTGCGCACCTTAAATAAGGAACTGGAAGAGTTAATTGTGGAAGATCTGAACGACTCCAGCCGACAGAGGGTACCGGACAAGGAAGAGATTCTCGAGGATCTCACTGCCGCGGGCTGGGAAGAACAGCCGCGATCCAAATGGGCGGGGAAATCCGAAACATCGAGTTTGCATGAAAGGATGGGTACAAACAGGCGCTTTTGGTGGTGACGACGCAATTGTGGCTCCCTAATGAGAGCAACGATCCGGATGCGGCGGTTTATATACTTCAAGGCGAAAAACGGAAATGGGACTTGTTGTTGACAGCGGACGCGGATTTCAATCCCACGGGGGAGAGCGACGAGACGGGATTGCAGTACAAGCTATCTCCACCGGATTCGGATGGGCGCTGGTTTCTTGTGGTGGCGCATTTACCTCCATTGAGCCGAAGCCGACCCATTGCATTGCGTTACGCAGCACTGCGGCCAGGAACGAGCCCGGAGAAACCTGTGGTACTGGTGAGTGGTCGAGACCGCGTGGATCCCTTTTTTGAGCCACCGTTTCGAATTGAGGCGGGCGCATACTGGTTCGAAGTCAGGGAAGGAAGAAAAAGAAAGCTGGATGGAGAATTAGGGACAGCAACGGTTAGATATGAAATCAGCAACTATGGAGCTCGGCGGGTGGCCCCGCTGGCCGACACACCAGAAGACTTTCTAGACCAATGGACGCAGGCGGAGTGGAATGATGCGAAGCGATGGACAAAACAGGGATCGAGCCCGGGGTTAGAAGAGTGGCATGGAAGGTTGCATAGCATGGCCGCTGACTCCGCCGAATTTGAATCGGTGCAGCCTTGTTCAAAGAGAGGCGATGGCGATCCAGATTGGCTGATCGAGCTAACTATCGACCAAAGGGCGAATCCTGAGTTGGGCAGCGATCGTTTGTTTGTGCACGTCGCAGCAAGAAACGGAGAGTTTCGCCTGGAGTCGGTGCAGAAGCAACATCCGGAGCGCTGCGCGGGGCGTACTGCGTTGGCACCGGTCACGGACCCCGCCCTGCCTTAGATTTCAGTGTCCGCCGATTTTCAGGTGGTGCGATAGGGGAGGCGGCGGAGAAGCAGCGTGTCCAGCGCGTATTTGCCGGGGCCGAAGATCAGGATGAGGAGAGCGGCAAAGAGAATGGTGTAAGGCGCGGCGGCGGTAAATTTATCGGGGTCGGAGAAGATAGAGAGGAGGGCTTCTCGGTCGCCGAGGATGTAGGCCATGGTCATGTCGATGGTGAGGACCAGACCGACGAAACGCGAGAAGAGGCCGAATACAAGAAGAATGCCGCCCACAAATTCGACGCTGGAGATGAAGACGGCGGTGTAACCGGGAGCGGGCAGGCCCAGGCTCGAGAAAAATTCCGAGACGTGGCCGAGATTGTGTAGTTTTCCCCAACCGTTTTGCGCGAGCTGCAGGCCCCAATAGACGCGGACAAAGAGCAACATGGGCGATTGCAGAGTACTGGCTACGCGAACGGCCCAGGCGTAGAGTTTGCGAATTTGAAGCACAATGGTGCTCATCTGTTTTTCAACTCCTTCAATTCAACCCTCCGAAGTTATTGAGAAAGCCCCTCGGGCAGTACAAACCAGCCCATGGAAGCCCAATTCTGGAACCAGGCGGCTACAATTGGGGCACGCTCCTTCGCCGGGATTTTGCTGGAGCGGAATGCGGAAACTACGGCGCGCCCAAGGGCGGAGCCTTGCTGCAGATTCTTGAGGATAATGAACTCTTCCTTGTCGAGGCGGCGGAAATAAACGGTGTTCTCCAGACGATGAATTGCAAGATAGACCGCAGCAGGCTTCAAACGCGCTACCGCGGAAACTTTCTTGCGTTTTTGGCGCTCTTCCATGGCGTTGCTGGCGATGTCGGAAGGAGCGCCTTGTTTGACGGCCAGGAGCAAATCGTCAACCGGATAACGCAGGTCGAGAAGGCGAATGTAGGGCTGCAGGTGAAAGCGAAGTTTCGCAGGGTCGGCACCTGTCAGACCAGCGGCAGGGACCGGCGGCTCGGAGGCTCCATCGAACGATTCTATTTCTGCCCACTCGAGGCGAACCATATCAAGCGCCAGTTTTACGCGGCCCGGAGCGTAGCGAGGGTGTCTGCGCAGCCAAGATTCGAGCCGCGAGCCGAGATCTCGCATCGTGTAGGAACGCGACGGGCAGTCCGTGAGGTAGTGTTTCGCCAGCGCATCAAAGCGACGATCTCCCAGGACGGCGCGCAGTCCAGGAAAATCGTCAGACAAGGCATCCAGCACGCGGAACCAGTATTGCCGATTGTAGATCTCCAGCCGCTCGAAGGAACTCAACCGATCGTTGGGCTTGATGATCTGCTTGGCAACCCCGGATATAGAGCGGCCGTCCGGAGCGACGCGGCGCATCCGCTCCGAAGGGGTAAGCGGCGTCATCACTGCGCGGGCAACATGCCGCTGAAGGGTGGCGAGGTTCATACCGCGGCCGCCAGAGAGGCACTCGCAAGGTATTTATTGGCCTTAAGCGCCTCGGAATGCACCTCGTCGAATGACGGGATTCGATCATCCCATTCGAGGAGAGTGGCTGTGTGGCCAACACGCTGGATGGCCCGATCATAGAGCTTCCAGACGGGATCGATGACCGGGTGATCGTGTGTGTCCAGAATATACTTGCGATATTTAGAATGGCCGGCGATATGGATCTGGGCAACTCGATGGGCGGGGACGCTGTTGACGTAGACCGTGGGATCGAAACTGTGATTCTGAGACGAGACGTAAATATTGTTGACGTCGAGCAGGATGCCACAATCGGCGCGTTCGACGACCTCCTTCAGGAATTCCCACTCGGTCATTTCGGAAACGTGAAATTCTGCGTAGCTGCTGACGTTTTCGACCACAACGGGAACTTCCAGAAAATCACGCACATCGCGAATCTTTTGCGCGGTGATGCGTGCCGCTTCGAACGTGTAGGGCATGGGAAGGAGATCGTGTGTATATCGGCCATCCACGCTGCCCCAGCAGAGGTGGTCGGAAAGCCATGGTGTTTTCGTACGGCGGACGAGTTTCTTCAATCGGCGCAGATGCTCACGATTGAGTCTTTCAGCGGAACCGAAGTACATCGAGACTCCATGCTGGACAACTTTATATCGCTCCAGAATCTGGTCGAGAATCTGAAGGGGCCGGCCGCCATCAACCATGAAATTTTCGGAAATGATTTCGAACCAGTCGCAGGTGGGTTTGCGGGTAAGGATGTGGTCGTAGTGGGGGATGCGCAGACCGATCCCGACTCCGTAGGTTGTGAAATTGTTGAAGCAATTCGCGGGCATTGCTAGGCTCCAATCCTCTGGCGGAGGGCAAGCGGCTGGCGCTGGCCCTCCACCGAGGAAAGATCGTGGGTTAATAGGAAACTACGATTTCGGCATCTTCGAGCCGTCGGTAGCGCAGCCGCCCTTGCCCTTGCAGCTGTTCTTGCCCTTGCAGCCGTTATCCCCGCTCTTGCAACCGCCGTTGCCTTTGCAGGAGTTTTGGCCCTTACAAGCGTGCTTTTCAGGCTTCTTCGAGGTATCCGGCTTGTCCTGGCTGGCAGCAGAGAAAGATGCTTTCGCACTGGTAGGTACGGCCGAAGCACGAACTGCGACGCCCGTTCCTGCTAGCAGGCCAGCTACCGCCGCGCTAGTGATGAGAGCCTTGGTGGTCTTAGTCATGGGTGTTGCTTCCCTCCATTCGAAGTTTTCGGAATCTAAAATCGCTCTCCGGACAGACACCGGCCTCAAGGGCCAGAGTGGAATTGGGCCGGCGGGGGACGCGAAGTTCCGTGTACGACCGGAGCCCGTCAAGGCTCGCGTCTCCAAGTGGCCAAAAAGCGACTGCCCCGGTCTGAGCCGGGGGTTTGGCAAGGTTACACCCGGAAGTGCCAAAAGAGGAGGAAAATTCTATGCTGTGGAAAAGGAAGGCCAGTCATACAGAAGCCCGCAGATATTTCTTGTTACCTTGGGGGGATTTAGCGCTCCTATAGAGAAGGATCAGACAGCTCGAATCCACGGTTTGGGTCCGTATAGCTCATTGGGGTTCGTGGTGGGATGAACACAGCGGCAAAGACAATGGAATTGGCGCTAATTGCCCGGGTGCTCGCTGGGGAGAGCGAGCTATTTCATGAGTTGATCCGGCCCTACGAACGGCTCGTCTATGTGACAATTTTTGCGATCCTGAAAAACGAGACCGAAGCAGAAGACGGGGCGCAGGAAACCATGATCAGCGCGTTTCGCAACCTGAAGAGCTTCCGCGGCGAGGCCAAGTTTAGTACCTGGCTTGTGACGATCGCGATGAACGAGGCACGGAAGCGGCTGCGGAAGGTGAAAACTGCGGCGGAGAACTCTCTGGACGAATCCACGGGCCAAGGCGATGGAGACTTCACGCCCGCTGTGCTCACTGACTGGCGAGAGATCCCGCTGGAAGCCCTGGAACGGAAAGAACTGAAGGAAAAACTGAGGGAATCGGTGGCAATGCTGCCGGAAAAATACCGCGAAGTGTTTGTGCTGAGGGATATCGAGGAGTTGAATCAGGAAGAGACCGCGGCGGCGCTGGGAATCAATGTAACCCTGGTGAAGGTGAGGCTACATCGCGCAAGAATGATGCTGCAGAAGCTGTTGGTGCCTTACCTGAAGAGCCAGGCGCCCGCACGGGAAGGATTCTTCCGAAGGTGGTTCCAATGAACCTGGAATGCAATCAAGTTTGGGAACACATTTCCGGCTACCTGGATAAGCAGCTGGACGCTGACCTGCTGGCAGCAGTGAAGAAGCACCTGGAGAGCTGTGAGGTGTGCTCTGCGGTACTGGATTCGACGCGGAATATTTTGGTGCTGACCGCGGATGACCGCACCTATGAGTTGCCGGTGGGGTACAGCAACAGGCTACACGCCCGGTTGGAAGCGGTGATCAAGACACGCTCTGGTTAAGCAACCGGTGCTGGCGCGGATTGTTCCAGCAGCCAGTCGCTACATCGGTCCCCGAGATCAGCCGGGAACGTTTCATTCAAAAGCTAAGACCAGACGCCGGGTATGGCGACCCCACACTTGGAGCAGTGCCCTGCTGTAAGCTGATTTTCGAGAACAGTGTGCCAGGAGCGGCGAAGGAGAAGCTTCTTGCAGTTGGGGCAATACGTGTTGGCGGCTTCGGAATAGATGTTGCCCTCGTAGACATAGTGGAGGCCAGCATCACGGGCGATCTGGCGGGCCTGATGCAGCGTTTGCGGTGGAGTTGGCGGTTTGTCTTGGAGCTTGAAATCCGGATGGAATGCGGTGAAGTGCAGCGGAACATCCGGGCCCAGATTGTTTAGTATCCAGTCGGCAAGCTTGCGGGTTTCACCGGGATCGTCGTTGAGGGTGGGGATCATTAGATTGGTGATCTCAATCCAAATAGGAGTTTCATTCTTCAGCCATTTCAAGGTGTCCAGCACAGGCTGAAGATGCGTGAGGGTGATCTTGCCGTAAAAATTCTCGGTGAAGGCCTTCAGATCAACATTCGCGGCGTCAATATGGTCATAAATGTCGTGGAACGCTTCGCGGGTGATATAGCCGTTAGTGACCATGACGGTCTTGAGGCCAGCTGGTTTCGCCGCTTCGCAGATATCGATGATGTATTCGCCCCAGATGGTTGGTTCGTTATAGGTGAAGGCAATCGAGTCGCAACCGTATTTCCGGGCGAGGAGCGGCACGTCCTCGGGTGGAAGGTGATGCGAGTTCACCTGGTCCTGGTGAGACTTGGAGATGTCCCAATTCTGGCAGAAGAAGCAGCCCATGTTGCAGCCGGCAGTGCCCATACTGAAGATGTGCGTACCGGGCAGGAAATGATTCAGCGGCTTTTTTTCGATGGGGTCGACCTGTAGGGCGGCGGGAGAGGCGTAGCCGAGGCTGTAGAGCTTGCCATTCTGATTGACGCGAATGTAACAAAACCCCGATTGGCCATGGCCGATATGGCAGTGGCGCGGGCAGAGGTAACAATGGACACGATTGTTCGGCTCGGGCTCCCACCAGAGCGCCTCGTGGAGCGTCGGCGCGGATTGCAGGATCTGGAGAGTCGACATGTCTACAGGCCTCTCCAACGATTATACGCCGGGTGGCATGGGGGCGCCGGTAGTCTGGAGCAGCGGTCAGGAGTGTTGGGCGCGGCGGCGGGTCGCAGCCCAGTCGGCGAACGATTTCAGGTTGTGGCGATATTTCCAGGAGAGCTGGAAAAATTTGGGAGCGTCGAGTTCGGCAGCGTCTTTGCCAAGGAAGGTTTCAAAGCGCCATTGGATATAGGGGCTTTTCCAGGGCTGAAGGCGGTATCCGCGGGAAGCAAGCCAGTAGAATTTTAGGATGTTCCACACCGTAGTGAACGCAAGCGACGAGCCATCTCGTGAATTATAGCAGCTTGACTCAACCGCCCATGGGGACGGAAAGGTGCTCGTGGACCAATAGCCAATTCTTTCCGTGTTTTTCCCAAATGCCGGTATAGCGAACAGGCGTATCGATGGTCTTGCCGTCTTTCATTTTGCCGCTAAGGTGCATTGGAACAGTGGTCCAAGCGATATTCCCGTGGCGCGTTACCTTGAGTTCCTTGCCCGCGGTTAGCGAAACCGTTTCGGCATTGTCCAGGAAGTTTTTGCGGACACCCGCGTCGTATTCTTTCCATCCGGAATAAAAAAATGGAGCGACGTCGTAGAAAACCAGATTGTCGTCTTTGACGTAATACTTGGCGGCATTCTCTGGGTTCCCGGAACTCCACGCCACGCAATAACCATCAATCAATTTGCGGAAAGTGGTGTCGTCGGTGGCCTTCTGCTGGGCGCGTGCGCCCACAAATGTGACCAGTGCACCGACAAAAGCCAATACCACATACAGGAACCAATGATGTCCTGGCGCGGTGGCACGCGGGGCGGGGTTTGCATTTTGGGGCATGGGCACCTCTTCGAAGCAAGGTCCGCCGAGGTTCTCCGACCTCGGCGGTAAGGATTGTGTAGGCCTACGATAAACGGGTTCGCGGGGGTTTTCAAGGGCACTCCTCGCGTGGGACGTCAACCGACCTCCTGGCGCTATTCGCCGATGCAAGGAAGGTGTTCGCCGATTTATGAGTGCGGAGCGAAAGGCCGTGGCTCTAGCCTGACTGTGGGCAGCCGAAAAAGGCTACCTGGAGGGCTCCATGGGGACGGAATTGAATAGGCAAGCGAGGCGGAATCGCAGACTTCTAGGTGCTGGATGGGCGGCAGGCATCGGAATCACCCTTGTGGAAATGCAGTTCGGCGTGGATTATGTTCTGTCGCACGTGGCTGGTCACCTGAGCGCGTTTGTGGGCTGGTTACCCATAGTTGGAACATTGGTCAAGCAATTCTGGGCATGAACGGCAGTCGATGGAGCTGTACGCCGAAGCACTGGCACTGAGTGAGAGACGAGCAAAAAATGGTCTGTGAAAAGAACAATTGGAGAGGGATGTCGGGTTGGCTCCCGGGTGCGCTTCTGATCGCGGTAGGAACGGTGGTCCTTTTAGATCACATGGATGTGATTCATGCGGACCGGTTTTGGAAGTACTGGCCGGTGCTGCTAATTATCGTCGGAATCGCGAAGCTGGTTAACGAGGGCAAGCGAGTTGGCGGCCTCCTGCTGATTCTGATGGGCGGATTTCTTCTCGCCGAGCACCTTGGCTACACCTCGCTGACCTGGGCAACCGTTTGGCCTGCGCTTTTGATCGCAGCGGGGATTGCCATGATCTGGGGGCGCTTTGATCTGCCACAACTAAGACCAGTGGTAGCCGGGGATGGGCGAGACACCATCCAGGCAACTGCGATTTTTGGAGGTGTGGAACGCCGCGTCCATTCGAGCAACTTCAAGGGTGGGAGCATCACCGCGCTGTTTGGCGGAGTGGAAGTGGACTTTCGCTCGGCCGACATCGAAGGCGAGGAAGCGGAGATGTTTGTTGAGGCGGTATTCGGAGGTATCGAGTTAAAAGTTCCCGATCGCTGGCTCATCCTGTGGGAGGGGCAGAGCATTTTCGGCGGTTACAGCGACGAAACGCGGCCTCCCCTGCCAGATGTTCCCGGCACGCCACCCAAAAAACAGCTGATCCTACGGGGTCGCGCAATGTTTGGCGGACTCGTCGTCAAGAATTGATCACCCATGACAATCTTGCGAATAGAAAAAACGCATCAGGTTGTGTTCTGGATCGGATGGATTTTCTTCAGCCTGGTCTTGGCTGCCCTGCTGAACTCATCGGGTGGACTGCCAGAGGAGAATGCTTTGCTTTTCGGGGCGATCCTTGCTGGAGTCGCGCAGGTCAGCGCTTCGGCAGCAGCCTTCTCTTGTAGAACCGCCCCTCTCGCGCGCACCCCGGCATGGCGAGTGCTGCTGATTCATACCACCGCGGCAGTGGTGCTGACTCTCTTATGGGTGAAGATCGGGGGCCTCATCGCGCGGGAAATGGAAGCTGTGAGCGGCTGGAGTGGGACCTACAAGGAATACCACCAGAAGGCTAATCTACTGTATGGTGCGGGTGAGTTTTACTACCTGCTGAGCGTGGCCGTCCAATATGCCCTAATTGCCCAAAGAGCAAGCAAAGCAGCGGAAGAAAGCGCCCTGGAATCCAACGTGCGGGCGCGAGAAGCGGAATTGAGCGCATTAAAGGCTCAAATCAATCCGCACTTCCTCTACAACAGCTTGAATTCGATTAGCGCGCTGACGAG
>Ga0181523_10005819_pt1 | contig 10033 bp, 6 predicted proteins | sample PEATcosm2014_Bin_43_FD_119752 | JGI IMG/M metagenome (GOLD analysis project Ga0181523, IMG submission 119752) | Peatland microbial communities from MTU Mesocosm Facility, Houghton, MI, USA - PEATcosm2014_Bin05_30_metaG | ecosystem: Environmental > Terrestrial > Soil > Wetlands > Peat | place...
GTGGGGCGCAAACGATGACAATCTCGCCATCGCGCTGCATCACGGCTCGCTCGACGTCGCGCAACGGCGCAAGGTCGAAGAGGCGATGGCGAGCGGCCGGCTGCGCGCTGTCGTGTGCACGTCCTCGCTCGACCTCGGCGTCGACTGGGGCGATGTCGATCTCGTCGTCAATGTCGGCGCGCCGAAGGGAGCGTCGCGGCTGTTGCAACGCATCGGCCGCGCCAATCACCGCATGGATGAACCGTCGAAAGGCGCGCTCATTCCGGCGAACCGCTTTGAGGTTCTCGAATGCCGGGCAGCGATCGACGCCGTCGCGGCGAATGCGCAGGACACGCCACCCTCGCGCACCGGCGCACTCGATGTGCTTGCCCAGCATGTGCTCGGCTGCGCCTGCGGCGAGCCGTTTTCGAGCGACGCGCTCTACGCCGAGGTGAAACTCGCCGCGCCCTATGCGGCACTCGGCCGGGCGGAGTTCGACGCGGTGGTCGATTTCGTCGCGACCGGCGGCTATGCGCTCAAGGCCTATGAGCGCTTTGCGCGGATCCGCGAAGGCAAGGACGGACGCTGGCGCATCACTCATCCCAACGTGGCGCAGCGTTACCGGCTCAATGTCGGCACCATTGTCGAAGCCGACATGTTGAAGGTGCGGCTCGTCCGCTCGCGTGCCTCGAAGATGATTCCACGCGGCGGGCGACTGCTCGGCGAAGTCGAGGAATATTTCGTCGAGACCATGGTGCCGGGCGACACATTCGTTTTCGCCGGTGAAATCCTCAAATATGAGGCTTTGGTCGAGGACGAAGTCTATGTCTCGCGCTCGGCGTCGGAGGCTCCCAAGGTGCCGGCTTATGAAGGCGGCAAATTTCCGCTTTCGACCTATCTCGCCGACCGCGTCCGCGCCATCATCTCCGATCCGCACGCCTGGCGCGATTTGCCGGCGCAGGTACGCGAGTGGCTTGAAATACAGCGGTGGCGCTCGCAAATGCCGGGCCGCCGCGAGCTGCTGGTCGAGACCTTCCCGCGCGCCAACAAACATTATCTCGTCTGTTACCCATTCGAAGGCCGGCTCGCGCACCAGACGCTCGGCATGCTGCTGACGCGCCGCCTCGAGCGCGCCCGATTAAAGCCCTTGGGGTTCGTCGCCAATGAATATGCGCTCGCGGTTTGGGGTATCGGCGATGTCGCGGCACGCATCGGCAATGGCGAACTCTCGCTCGCGCAGCTGTTCGACGAGGACATGCTCGGCGACGACCTCGAAGCGTGGCTCGGCGAGTCGGCGCTGATGAAGCGCACCTTCAGGAATTGCGCGATCATCGCCGGTCTGATCGAGCGGCGCTTTCCCGGTCAGGAGAAGTCGCGACGGCAGGTCACGATCTCGACCGATCTCGTTTACGACGTGCTGCGCAGCCATCAGCCCGACCATGTGCTGCTGCGCGCCGCGCGGGCCGACGCGGCGACCGGACTGCTCGACGTGCGCCGGCTCGGCGAAATGCTCTCGCGAATCAAGGACCGAATCGTCCATAAGGCGCTCGACCATGTCTCGCCGCTGGCGGTGCCGGTGATGCTGGAGATCGGGCGCGAGGCGGTCTATGGGGAAGCTGCCGATGCGCTGCTCGCCGAGACCGAGGCCGAATTGGTGAAGGAGGCGATGCAGTGAGGGGTGGTGTTTTGCCCGCTCAGACCGGCGCCAGCGGGAATCCGGCCGCCGGGTCCGCGCTTTCGCGCGGACGGACGGAAGATACAATTACTCTCGTCGGTATCGCCCTCGTCGCCGATCCGGCCGGGGCAATTTACTGGCCGGACGAAAAACTCTTAGCCATCGCCGATCTGCATCTCGAAAAGGGTTCGGCCTTCGCCGCGCGCGGCGTGTTGCTGCCGCCTTACGACACGGCGGCGACCTTGGGCCGGCTCGCCCGGCTCATCGAGCGCTACGCGCCGCGCCTCGTGATCGCGCTCGGCGACAGCTTTCACGACCGCGGCGGTCCGGCGCGGATGGACGACAGCAGCCGCGTTGCGCTCAAGGCGTTGCAGCGCGGCCGCGATTGGGTCTGGATCGCCGGCAATCACGATCCCGATCGGTGCGAAAATGTCGGCGGCCGCTTCGCCGATGCTTTGGCCCTCGGCGCGCTGACGTTCCGCCACGAGCCTTCCCCGCAGCCCGCCGAGGGCGAAATCGCCGGCCATTTGCATCCGGTGGCGCGCGTTGCGCGGCGCGGCCGTGCGGTGAGTCGGCGCTGCTTCGCAAGCGACGGTCGCCGCGTCGTGATGCCGGCGTTCGGCGCTTATGCCGGCGGTCTCAATGTGCGCGACCGCGCCATCGTATCTTTGTTCGGCGCGCTGTCGTTTACCGCGCACATGCTCGGCGCCGGACGGCTGTACGCCGTCCCGGCCGCGCGCTGTCTCGCCGCTTGAGTTCTTAGTTGAACTTGGATTCCGGCGCGGCGGGTTTGGCGCCGCTTTGCCGCGGCTTCGCGTTCGCGGCATGCGCCGGCAGATCCCAGCCGCCCGGCGGCGCCTTGACGGTGACGGCGTCTTCCGGCTGCGGCTCGGCGGACCATTTCTCGACCGCAAGTTTTGCCGCCGCGAGCGACTGCGCGTCGAGATGCGAAGCGACTTCGTCACGCTTCTTGGCCGCGTCGCTGTCGCCCTTGCTTCCCGCCAGTGCGAACCATTTGTAGGATTCCGCGTAGTTCTGCTCCACGCCGATGCCGCGCGCGTAGAGAATTGCGAGGTTGTATTGGCTGTCGGTAATGCCGCGATCGGCCGCCTTGCGGAACCACTGGGCCGCGGTGTGGTAGTCGGCCGGGCCGTCGATGCCTTCGGCATAGAGGACCGCCAGATTGTGCATGGCCTTGGCGTTCCCCTTGGCGGCGGCGGCGGCATAGAAGTCGCGTGCGACGGCGAGGTCTTTCTTGACCACGATGCCTTTTTCGTAAAAGCCGCCGAGGCGGAACTGCGCCGGGGCCAGGCCTTGCTTGGCCGCGAGTTCGAGCCAGCGCACCGCCAGTTCATCGCTCGCTGGAACGCCGTGGCCGTCGGCAAAGCGTATTGCGACTTCGAATTCCGCCGCTGCATCTCCGGCAATAGCCGCCGCGCGCAGCTTGGGGCCGCCGATCGTGGCGGGAAGCTTGTCGCTGACCATCGCCGGTACCGATGCGGCCGGAGGCTGAACCGCGGCAACACTGGCCGGCGGCTGCGCTTGCGGGGGTGGCGGCGTTCGGCGTGGCAGCGAGCCGGTGATGTCGGCCCAGTTCGGCAGCGACGATTGACGTTGCGGAATTGCGGGCGGCATCGCGACGGGATTTGCGCTCGGCGAACCGCCAGGCGTGGCGCCTTGCGGCTCTGCCGGCGTCGCAGCATGTGGCGTGCTGGGTGGCGTGCCGGGCGCTGTGTCGGATGAAGCGCCGGGAACCGGCAGGACCAGCGGGCCTGACTGCGGCGCATTAGACCCATTCGTTTCCGGCAAAACCGTAGGCGGCGCGGTCTGTTGCGCAGGCGCGGGCGGCGAACCGGCCAGCCCGGTATCTTTGATCGCGCGGTCTTGGAACATGCGCAATGCGATATGCAGGAAGCCGACGGCGATCAGGACCGCGCCTCCGGCAACGAGCAGCTTGCGCAAGCGTGATGGCTTTTCCGACCGCGGCGCGCCGCGTATCGCGGCGCTCTCGGTGCGCGCATGGCGCTCGGGCGGCGCCGCCGCGGCGGCTTGCGCCGCGCGGCGCGCCGCAGCGATGAAATTCGGCTTCTCCGCCGCCGGTTCGCCGGCAGCGGCAGGCTTGGCAAAGCCGACGGCGGCTTCCGACGCCGCGATCCGCTCGGCGGCCGACGGCATCGTGCGTGGACCGGCGGCGCTGCCGGGCTCCAGCGGATGATCGGGCGGCAAAGTGGGATCAATCGGCTGCCGGGGCGCGCCTGCGCGCCGCGCTGCCGGCTCGATGGACGCCGGCATCGGCGCCGCGGCGGTGGCCATCGGCGCAGGTTCGGATTTGGCCGAGGATACGGATTCAGGCGCGGGTTCGGGCGCATATTCAGGTGCAAACGCGGGCGCAGATTCGCGCGCGGCCTGCGCCGCGCCGGAGGGTTCCGCCGCGGCCGCTCCGTCATGCATGCCGCTTTCGATCATCGCCAGCCGATCGACCACGTGCTCGACGGCGCCATGGACGGCTTCAAGCGAATCCTGCGTCCGCCGTTCGCTGCGTTTGATTTCGGCGACGTCGCGCTCGATGGCGTCGACGGCAACGGGCTTGCGCATCGCGCCGGCTGCAGCCTCGCCGCCGACGCCGCGGATCTGATCGATATGCACGAGCAGATCGGCCAGCCCGCGCTCCACCGCTTCGAGATTGCCGAAGCGAGCGTCGGATGCGTCGAGCCGCTTGATCAATTGGGCGATACGGTCTTCAAGCGCGCCCAGCGCCGCGTGATCGGTGTGGGTCAGCTGAACCCATTCGAGCTTCTCGATCAGCCCGGACAGAAGCTTCTCAAGGTCGCGCGGCACGGCTTGTCCCGCCTCGGTCGAGGCATTGAGCGCATTGGCCAGCGTATCGAGGCGGCCTTCCAGCGCCGAGACGGCCTGCCCGCTCGCCGCGTTATTGGCGACGCCGTCGACCTTGGCGGCGAGCAAACGCACGTCCTCCGCCACCTTGGTCAGCGTGTCGTTGGAGGCGACGTGCGAAACAATGCCGCGAAGCGCTCCGATCGCCGTTTCGAGCTGCTGTAGGGCGGCCGGATCCTCCTTGGCGATGATCAGGTCGACCTTTTGCGACAGCGCTTTGACCGCGTCATCGAATCCGACCAGGTTCTCGGCCGGCGTCAAGTTGCGCAGCGCGTCGCGAACTTCCGCGACCCCGCGCTCGAGCCCGGCCAACACGCCGAAATCGACGCCGGAGTCGCGGGAGTGATCGAGCCGCTGCGTCAGCGCCTGCACCTCGATTTCGAGCGATTCAACGGCGCGGCGCGGCAGCGCTTCGGTGAGTTGCTCTCTGATCTCCGTGAGGTCTTTGCGGAAAGTCTTGATGACCTTTTCGAGTTCGTTCGACGGCCGCAGCGCTTCAATCCGCGTCGTGATGTAGCGCAGTTGCTCCTCCAGATTGCTGAAGTCGATGGGCGGCGGCTCCGGCATCTGTTGGACGCTTTGAGTGAATGGCGCAGGCGTCGGCATCGCCGCCGGCTCCGGTGGCGGCGCGGTAGAAACGGCAGGAGCGATCGCGCTGTCGCTGTAAAGCGCGCGCTGGCGTTCGGCGATTTCGGCGATGGCAACGTCGACGGAGCTCGATGGCCCATTGCCCGGGGCGCGAATGCCCTCACGCGGGCGCGGCGGATGTTGACGTCCGCGCGGCGGCACCGGAGCCCCGCTGAGCCGTGGTGCGTCGGTCCGCGCCATACGTTCGAGCTGATGCGTCAATCGGTCGAGACGGGCGTGGACTTCGCCGAACTCCTCGCGGGCCAACGCCGCTTCGCGCTCGATCTCGACTTCGCGTTCGCGCCGGCGGCGCCGCGGCGGCTCATGATCTTCATAGTGGGGCCGGCGACGAGGCTCGCGACGAACATCGCGACGCGGTTCCCGGCGCGCATCGTCTCGCCAGCCGTCGTCGTCCTCGTCGTCGTAATCAGCGCGCCGCATCGGCTCGCCGTGATCGTCGTCTTCGTCCTGCTGGATGACGTTGTTGAGCCATTCCCCGACCGACATGCCAGACCGGCGAGCGGCGTCGCGGGCGGCCTCGCGCGTTTCTGGACGGAGGCCTCTAAGATTCCACGGACCGCCAGATTTCATTGCGCGCCAAACCAACTTCGGGAGGAACGAGATGGCCCTGTTTTGAGCGGGGGCTCGTTAACAGACGAAGCGGAGGGCGCGCTCTACTGTCCTCGACACCGACTTTTCCGGATTAGAGTAAACAAGCCGTTAATAGGGCAGCCGACGGCGTTTCGCCGGGGTTCCGGCCGTACGCGCTGCAATGCACAATCCTGTAAATCGCCGTCGTGGCCCCGTCGTGAATCAGTTAGCCTATGCGTCGATCTGCCCGCGGCGGACGCGGGGGAGGGACATCATGCCGACCTACAAGGCTCCCGTTGACGATGTGATGTTCCTGTTGAGCGACGTGTTCCATATCGATCGCTACAACAACCTGCCCGGTTTTGCCGAGGCCACGCCCGATCTCGTCGAGGCGGTACTCGCGGAAGCGGCGAAATTTTCCGAAGAGGTGCTCACGCCGCTGAACCGCGTCGGCGACAAGGAGGGCTGTCGCCGGCACGACGACGGCTCGGTGACGACGCCGACGGGCTTCAAGGACGCTTATCGGAAGCTGACGGCGGGCGGCTGGATCGGAATCTCGGCGCCCGCCGAATTCGGCGGCCAGGGTCTGCCAATGGTGCTGGCGCAGGCCGTCAACGAGTTTCTCTGTTCGGCGAACATGGCCTTCGGGATGTATCCGGGTCTCACGGAAGGCGCGATCGCGGCGCTGCACTCCCACGCGTCGGCAGAGCAGAAAGCGCTTTACCTGCCCAAGCTCATTGCCGGGCAGTGGGCCGGCACCATGAACCTGACCGAGCCGCAGTGCGGCACCGATCTCGGACTCGTTCGCACCCGGGCGACGCCGCAGCCCGACGGCAGCTACAAGATTTCCGGCACGAAGATTTTCATCTCCGCCGGCGAGCACGACCTCGTCGAGAACATTGTCCATCTCGTGCTCGCCCGCATCGACGGCGCCCCGCAAGGCACGCGCGGAATTTCGCTGTTCATCGTTCCGAAATTCCTCACCGCGGCCGGCGTCGGCCTCGGTGCGCGCAACGCGGTGTCCTGCGGTTCGATCGAGGAAAAGATGGGCATTCACGGCAACGCCACCTGCGTGATGAATTACGACGGCGCAACCGGGTGGCTCATGGGCGAAGCAAACCGCGGCCTGCAGGCGATGTTTACGATGATGAACGAGGCACGGCTCGGCGTCGGCGTGCAGGGGCTCGCTTTGTCCGAGGTCGCCTATCAGAACGCCGCCGCCTACGCCAAGGAGCGGCTTGCCGGACGCGCCCTGAGCGGCGCCAAATTTCCGCAACAGCCCGCCGATCCGATCATCGTTCATCCGGACGTGCGCCGCATGCTCATGACGATCCGCGCCTTCAACGAGGCGGCGCGCGCGCTCGTTCTGTGGACTGCGCTCAAAAGCGACGTCGCGCATCGTTCCGAAGACGCCAAGGAGCGGCAGGCGGCTGATGATCATGTCGGCCTGATGACCCCGGTGATCAAAGGCGTGCTCACCGATCAGGGATTCGCCAATACGGTTTCGGCGCAGCAGGTATTCGGCGGCCACGGTTACATCGCCGAGCATGGCATGGAACAGTTCGTGCGCGACGCACGCATCGCCATGCTGTACGAAGGCGCCAACGGCATTCAGGCGCTGGACCTCGTCGGTCGCAAGCTGCCCAAGGACGGCGGCCGCGCCTTGCAGGCTTTCTTCGCCGAGGTTGCGGCCTACATCAAGGAGCGCGGCGCGGACGCCGCCATGGCGCCCTATGTCACGCCGCTTGGCCGTGCGCTCGGCGATTTACAACAGGCCACCATGTGGTTTTTGCAGAACGCGCTCGGCAATCCCGATAATGCCGGCGCCGGCGCGACCGACTATATGCATCTCTTCGGCTTGGTCGTGCTCGGCTATATGTGGTGTCTGATCGCCGAGGCGGCCAAAGCCGCGACCGGAAGTAACGGCGTGGCGCAGCGGATGGCGGAACGGCTTACGACCGGACTTTTTTTTATGGAGCGGATGCTGCCGGCGTCAACTGCGCATCTGGCGCGCATCGAGGCGGGCGCCGCGTCGACCATGGAATTGCCGGCAGAGGCATTCTAGCTATTCAATAGAGTGGTTTCGCGCTTGCCGTGACGTTTGAGAGGAATTCATGCCCGACGCCTTCATCTACGATCACGTGCGCACCCCGCGCGGCCGCGGCAAAGTCGACGGCGCGCTGCATGAAGTGACAGCACTCAATCTCGCCAGCCAGGCGCTCGGCGCCATCAAAAGGCGCAACAGCCTCGACACCGGCTTGGTCGACGACGTGGTGATGGGCGTTGTCGACCCGGTCGGCGAAGCCGCCGCCGACATCGCGCGCACCGCGGCGCTGGTCGCCGGTTTTGGCAACAGCGTGCCTGGCGTGCAGATCAATCGGTTTTGCGCCTCAGGCCTCGACGCTGTGAACTTCGCCGCCGCGCAGATCATGTCCGGGCAGCAGCAGATGGCGGTCGGCGGCGGGGTCGAATCCATGAGCCGGGTCGGAATCGGCGCGGCTGGCGGCGCCTGGGCGGTCGATCCGTCGATTGCAGTTGCGCATTATTTCCTACCGCAGGGCATTTCCGCCGACCTGATCGCAACCAAATACGGGTTTTCGCGCGACGACGTCGACGCCTATGCGGTCGAAAGCCAGAAGCGCGCCGCGACGGCGTGGGACGAGGGCCGCTTCAACCGTTCCGTTATGCCGGTCAAGGATGTCAACGGTCTGACCATTTTGGCGAAGGACGAGCACATGCGGCCGAGCACGACCATGCAGACGCTCGCCGCGCTGCAGCCGTCTTTCGTGCAGATGGGCGAATTGGGCGGTTTCGATGCGGTCGCCATTCAGGCGCATCCGGAAGTGGAATATGTCAACCACGTCCATCACGCCGGAAATTCTTCGGGAATTGTCGACGGCGCCGCGGCGGTTTTGGTCGGCAACAAAGCGGCCGGGCAAAAGACCGGTCTCAAGCCGCGCGCGCGGGTGCGCGCCTTTGCCAATATCGGGTCCGATCCGGCGCTGATGCTCACCGGCCCGATCGACGTCACCAAAAAAGTGCTGAAGACCGCCGGCATGACGCTGGCCGACATCGATCTCATCGAAATCAACGAGGCCTTCGCCTCGGTGGTGTTGCGCTATCTGCAGGCCTTCGATTTGGATTCGGCCAAGGTCAACGTCAACGGCGGCGCCATCGCGTTGGGCCATCCGCTCGGCGCTACCGGCGCGATGATCCTCGGCACGCTCATTGACGAAATGGAACGGCGCGATCTTTCGACCGGGCTCGTCACGTTGTGCATCGGCGCCGGCATGGGCACCGCCACGATCATCGAGCGGGTGTGAGCGAATGCCCAAGATCGACGTCGCAAAAGTACCGGCGCGGCCGATCGCGTCATACCCGAAGGAATTCGCTGGCGTTATCTCCGGCCGGGAGAAGCAGCGCATCGGCGATGCCGCGGGCCTCACCCAGTTCGGTGTCAACATCACGCGAATTAAGCCGCATTCGGCTTCGGCACTGCGTCATGCCCACGAGAACGAGGACGAATTCATTTACGTGCTAGAGGGCGAACTGGTGCTGCACGAGAGCGACGGCGAGTCCGTGCTCAAGCCGGGCGACGCGGCGGGGTTCAAGGCCGGCAGCGGGCTCGCGCATTGTTTGATCAACCGTAGCGATCGCGACGCCGTCTATTTCGAGGTCGGCACGCGCGCGAAAAGCGAGCGCGTGCAATACCCCGACGTCGACTTCGTCATGGAGCGCGACGAGAACGGCCGCCGCTTCTTCCGCAAGTCCGGCGCACCGATCGGAGAATGAGGCGCCATGCCGAAGATCGACATTGGCAAAGTTCCGGCCGATACCCGCACGGGTTACCCGAAACCCTACGATCGCGTGGTCGTCGGTCGCGAACGCAAACGGCTCGGCAACGCCGTCGGCCTCGACCAGTTTGGCGTCAACCTGACGACGCTGAAGCCCGGCGCGGCATCCGCGCTAAGGCACTGGCACGAGAGTGAGGATGAGTTCGTCTATATCCTCGAAGGCGAAGTCGTGCTGGTCGAGGACGGCGGCGAATGCCTGCTCGGGCCCGGCGACGCCGCCGGCTTTAAGGCGAACAGCCGCAACGGCCATCAGCTCGTCAACAAGTCGAAACGCGACGCGGTGTATCTCGAAATCGGCACGCGCGCGAAGCATGAGCGCGTCGATTATCCTGATGTCGACCTGATGGTCGTGCGTGACGACAAAGGCATGCGCTACACCCACAAAAACGGCGAACCGTATGACTGAGAGCAA
>Ga0181523_10005820_pt1 | contig 10033 bp, 8 predicted proteins | sample PEATcosm2014_Bin_43_FD_119752 | JGI IMG/M metagenome (GOLD analysis project Ga0181523, IMG submission 119752) | Peatland microbial communities from MTU Mesocosm Facility, Houghton, MI, USA - PEATcosm2014_Bin05_30_metaG | ecosystem: Environmental > Terrestrial > Soil > Wetlands > Peat | place...
AGAAGAGCTATGACTGCAGCTCGGGGACCGCGGTGTGTACGGTCAGCGGCAACGTACCTGACGGGACGTCGTGCGGCACCACGGGCACGGCCCTCTACTGCAACGCCGGGGCCTGCGCGGCATGCCAAGTGGGCACGTCGTGCCAGCCCGCCGCCAATGCGTGCCACGTCGGCAAGGTCAGCGCCTGCACGGCGGGCATCGCCACGTGTATGGACTTGGGCACGGCCGCCCCCGCCGGCACGTCGTGTTCGGCCGTCGGCGGAGCGAGCGGCGCGTGCGACGGCAACGGGTCGTGCTTGGCGTGCGCCGCCGGCGCACAGTGCAACCCGAACGGAAACCAGTGCCAGGTCGGGGTGGAGTCTTGCTCCGCAGGGGTGCAGTGCACGAACCCAGTCGCCGTCCGCGAGGGCGAGACGTGCGGCACGGGCCTGGTCTGCCACGGCGGCACGTGTGCGGCGTGCGACGGCACGACGTGCCCGGCGGGATGCTGCGACAGCCACGGATGTGTCACCACCGCCCAGACGGTCACCGAGTGCGGAAGCGGGACCGGCGGCGCCGCCTGCACGACCTGCTCCGGCCCGAGCACGGGCGCCGACAGCGGCAGCGCCGTGTGCAGCGCCAACGCCTGCACCGTCGCGTGCTCGGGCCCGGACAGCGCGTGCAATGGCGCGTGTGTGAATCTCAAGAACGACGACAACAACTGCGGCAGCTGCGGCCATGTCTGCGCCCAGGGGTCCCACTGCAACGGCAGCGGGACGTGCAGCTGTATGCCGGCGGCCAACCCATGCGAAAGCAACAATTGCGGCATGGCGTCCGACGGATGCGGGGGCATGGTGTCCTGCGGGACGTGCGCCGCGCCGAAGCTCTGCAGTGGGGCCGCCGGCGGCCCCGGCACGTGCGGCTGCACCGCGACGAGCACGTGCAAGTCGCTCGGGGACAATTGCGGCTCGTTCGTCGACGAGTGCAAGGTGACGCAGACATGCGGAACCTGCACGGCCCCCGATATGTGCACGACCGGCGCGAACGGCGCGGGCACTTGCTCGTGCAAAGCAACCGATAGCTGCGAGTCGCACGGCTTCACGTGCGGCTCTTTCACGGACAGTTGCGGCAATACGCCGAACTGCGGAAGCTGCCAGGAGCCGAAGATTTGCAGCGGGGCCAATGGCGGGGGCGGAACGTGCTCGTGTACCCCGACGGCCACGTGCGCGTCGCTGAAGGCAACCTGCGGGTCTTTCACGGACAGTTGTGGCAATACGCAGAACTGCGGGACGTGCGCGGCGGGTGCGGGTGCGTGCAGCGGCGCGCCCGGCACGTGCGGCGGCTGCAACGCGGCCGTGTGCGGCTCCAGCAATTGCGGCTCGGCCTCGGAGGGCACCAACTGCCCGACGGCGAACTGCGGAACGTGCAAGGGAAGTCTCACGTGCAGCAGCACGACGGGCCCCGGCACGTGCGGGTGTTCCTCGGCGCTGGTCGACTGTAGCGGCGCCTGCGTGAGCACCCTGACCGACTCGAACAACTGCGCAAGCTGCGGCAATGTCTGCGGGTCCGGTCTTCATTGCGTCAGCGGATCGTGCACGTGCGACGTGACATCGTGTCCGAGCGGGTGCTGTGTCAACAACACGTGCACGGCCAAGCCGGTCTGGTACCCGGATAGCGACGGAGACGGGTACGGCGACGAGTTCGCCGCGGGCGTCGCGTCGTGCGTCAAGCCGTCGGGCGCTACCTACGTGACCGACCACACGGATTGTTGCGACGTCGATCCCGTCGCCAATCCCGGCTACCTCGCGGCGAACAGCGCCAATCCGTGGCAAATCGTCCCGGACAAGTGCGACAGTTTCCTTTGGAACTGCGAAGCGAGTGGCATTCCGGTACTGCAATTGTCCGACCTTCCGCCGTGCCCGAGCGTGTGGCAAACGTGCATTGCTACGGCTGACGCGGGCGCGGTGAGCTGCACGACGGGAGCCTGTGCGCAGGTGTGCCCTACGGTGGCGATCGAATTTGGCACGTGCACCTACTACGGGAGCGGGACGTGCGGTAACCCCGTGACGGCGTATCAGAATCAATGCACGAACATCTTGGGCACGTGCACGGTCGGTACCGGGTCGTACGTCGGGGCCAATCAGCAGGGTTGCTACTGAGGTCGTGACGCAGCTAGCCGGAGGGGCGGTGCGGAGGCTGCGCAACAGGCGGATCGACATACTCCACCCGTTCGCCGCGGAACGTGCGCAACGTCGTCCGCCCCTCGGCGCGAGCCACGACGTAGTCCGGCCCGAGCGGGACTTTGCCGCGCCCTCCCGGCGTATCGCAAATGAGCTTCGGCAGCGCGATGCCCGATAGGCGGCCCTGGAGGCGCTCGATGATCTCGACCCCGCGGGCGAGCGGGGTGCGCAGGTGGGCGCTGCCGCGGACTGGGTCCGCCTGCAAGAGGTAGTAGGGCCGGACGCGGGCGCGGACCAACCCGCGAAAGAGCCGCTCGAGTACGTCCGCGTCGTCGTTGATTCCGGCAAGGAGCACGGACTGATTCATGACGGGGAAGCCGGCGTCGGCCAATCGGATGCACGCGGCGACGGAGTCGTCCGTGAGCTCTTTGGGGTGGTTGAAGTGCGTCATGACCCAGAGCGGGTGGTACGGGCGAAGGGCGCGCAAAAGTTCGGGGGTAATGCGCATCGGCAGCGTGACGGGCACGCGCGTCGCGAGCCGGATGGTCTCGATGGTCTCGATGGCGCGCACCGCCGCCACGAGCTCGGCGATGCGCTGCGTATTCATCGCGAGGGGGTCTCCCCCGCTGACGATGACGTCGCGAACTTCTGGGTGCGCGCGCAGCCATCCGAGAGCGGGACTCAGCCCTTCGAGCGACACCGAACCTTCGCCTCCGCCGACCATGCGCGATCGCGTGCAGAAGCGGCAGTACACCGCGCAACGGTCGGTGGCGAGCAAGAGCGCGCGATCCGGGTAACGCTGCACTAAGTGGGGCGCGACCTCGTGGGCCAATTCGCCGAGAGGGTCCACGAGGTCGCCGGGCACTTCGTCGGACTCTCGGGCGTCGGGGACGCACTGGCGCCGAATAGGGCACTCCGGATCGTGCGGGTCGACGAGGGACAAGTAATACGGCGTGATGCGCACGGGCAGTCCTTGGGCCTCTGCGCGTCGCGCTCCCTCCAGTTCTCGCTCGGTGAGCACGAGCGCCCGCGCCAGCTCGTCGGCCGAGCCCACGGCGTGGCGAAGTTGCCAGCGCCAGTCGTGCCAGTCCGTGGGCCGACGCACGAGGGAAGACCCCGCGACGAGTTCTGCCATCAGCTACCGCCGTCGGTTCGAGGCAGCTCCACCTTGACCTCGCTCAGGACTGCCTCGTCGATTTGGACCGGGTACTGCTTGCGCAGCTCGTCGATGATTTCTTCCTCTTTGGCGCGGATTCTGTTCTGGGCGAGCCTGACGCGAATCGCTCGCTCGGCCTCCTCGAAGGTGCGGTCGTGGGTAGCGGTCTTGCTGGTCAACTTCACCACGTAGGCCTGGCCTTCGGCCTTCACCACGCGCGGCAGCACGTCGCCGACGTTGGCGATTTCGAACACGGCGGCGCGCACTTCGTCGGGCACGCGCGGGTTCGTCCCGCGCGGGTCTCCTGGAGGGCCCACGAAGCCGAAGTCCCCCGCGAGGTCCGCGGGGCCGGCCTCCTTCGCCCGGCGATCGACGGACTTCGTCCGAACGATCTCCCCCCATTGCATCGGCGTCGCCTTCTTCGCCGCGTCCAACACCGCGTTCGCGGCCGCGTCGCCCGATACGACGATCGCCGAGACCCGCCTTCGTTCCGGATCGTGGAAGTCCGCACGATGCGCCACATAGTCGGCGCGCACGTCCACCTCGGGAATCTCGCTCGGGCCTGGGAGTCCTTCGTGGCCCTTTCTCAGCATCGCGTCGCGCAAGATCTCCCGGATCTCCTGCTGGGTGATCGCGTCCTTGTCATAGCCCTTCTCGCGCGCGACATCGGCGAGGAGCATGATGTCGATCATTTCGCCGAGGAGCTCCTGGCGGCGCTCGGGGGCCTGGTAGCGCATGCGATCGAACTGATCCATGTGTTCGAGCGCCGCGACGTATTGTCCCACCGTGATCGAGCGCTCGCCCACGCGCGCGAGCACTTGGGCCGATGGCCCCGCGGTGAGACCGGCGATGGTTCCTGTCTCCGGCTGCTCGGGCGGCGTGCTCTTGCGCGTCTGGCACCCGATCGCCACCATTGCCAAGGTGACAAACGTCCCGGCGGCGATGGAGGCGAAGGGCTTGGTCGAGTCGGACATGGGCGCGGGGGGAGAGAGTAGCCCATCGCCCATCGCAGACGCATACTCGCGTCATGGCGAACGCCCCAGTGCGCGGAGCGTCGGACGATTCCGGAGCCACCATGGTGACCCATCCACTGAACCGCGGCGCGCCGCTCGTGGCGACGTGTACGCGATGGGCGGCCGGCGTGGTCGTCGTCACCGTTGGGTTCGTGGTCGCGATCCAACCGTACGTAGTCATTTCCCATTCGGGCCCCGCGTCGTTCCTGGCCCCGCTCGGCCTGGCGCCGCTCGCGGTCGTGTTTGCGGCGCTGCCGCCCGTGCTCTGGGTAGTCCTGCGGGCCGAGGAGCAGTGCCTCGCGCGTGAGCTGCGGATCGCCAGGACGGGGACGGCTGCGATGCGTGCAACGGTTGCCAAACGGAGGCACGGACTCGTCGCGACCAAGCTCGGGAGAGCAGCGGTCTCGCTCGCGGACGGGGATCGGGCGGGCGCGCGCGGCGCCTGCGCGGGGGGCTCACCGCTCATGCGCGGGGGACGGCTCGAGAAGCTGCGTGACGTCGTCGAAGCCGATCTCGAGCGATCGAGCGGGACGCCCGCCGGTCTCGACCACTGCGTCCAGCGCTTGCTGCCAATGCCCCGCATCGGCAACCGCGAAGCCGACCTTTACCGCGTTCACGTTCTGGCCAAGGCGCTCCTAGAGCGGGGCGATGCGTCGGGAGCGCTCGATCTGGCCCAGACACTCGAAGCTTCGGGCGACGACGAAGAGCGCCTATATAGGACTTGGCTCCGTGCCTGGTTCGATCTCGAGACCGCGACCCCCGAGGAGGCTCCTGCTTGGGCACCGCTTCCCGAGGGGGAGCTTCGGATGGCGACGCTACTTGCGCGGGCCCATGGAGCCGACCAGCTGGTCCAGAAGCTCGAGGGGCGTGTGGCGGCCATTGCGCGCCCGACCGAGGGAGTGTAATCGGGGAAGCCGCCCATGCTTCCCGTCGATCAGCGCGACGACGAGACCATCGTTCCGCCCCCGCTTCATCCAGGTCTGAAATACAGGCGCATCGTCCTCAAGCTGAGCGGCGAGGCGCTCTGCGGTAGGGATGGTGGCTTCGGCATCGACGGCACAGTGATCCGCGCGACGGCGGCCGAGCTCGCCGAGGTACACGCCCTAGGGGTGCAAATAGGAATCGTCGTCGGCGGCGGGAACATCTTTCGCGGTCTCAAGGGAGCGAGCACCGGGATGGACCGCGCCCAGGGCGATTACATGGGGATGCTCGCGACGGTGATCAACGCCCTTGCGATGCAGGACGCGCTCGAGAAGGTCGGCGTTCCTACGCGGGTGGTGACCGCGATCGAGATTCGGCAAGTGGCCGAGCCGTACATACGCCGACGCGCCGTCCGGCACCTCGAAAAGGGGCGCATCGTGATCTTCGCCGCCGGAACGGGGAACCCGTATTTTTCGACCGACACGGCCGCGGCGCTCCGGGCGATGGAAATCCACGCCGACTGTCTCTGCAAAGCGACCAAGGTCGAGGGGATTTTCCAGCGCGATCCGGTCACCCACCCGGAAGCGCAAATGTATCCCCGCATGACCTTCGACGGCTTCTTGCGAGAACGCATCGGCGTCATGGACTCGACGGCGGTGACGCTCTGCCGCGACAACGACATGCCCATCCGGGTGTTCAAGATGGCGTCGCGTGGTAACATCAAGCGCGTGGTGCTCGGAGAGACGATCGGCACGATCGTCGAGGGCTGAGGGGCAGCTCTCCGTGGCGCGCTACCCCACCGAGATTTTCTCTCGTCATGCGCTCGCTCTCGTTCCCCGCGGTCGAACCGCGTCGACGGTAACCTGGCCACCTTCGGCAGCGACGAGCGCCAGGTCACCGCGCTCGAGCTCGCCCCTCAGGATCATCTCCGCGATGGGGGCCTCGACCAGCCGGCCGATGGCGCGGCGCATCGGGCGGGCGCCGAGCTCGGCGTCGAAGCCGCCGCCTTCGAGCAGCGCCTCGACGGCGGCGTCGCCCACGTCGAGAGCGACACCTCGCGCGCGCTCCAGCTCCTCCCCCAGAGCGCGGAGCATTCGCCTCGCCACTTCGGCCACGTCCGCTCGACTGAGCGGCGGAAAGGCGATCACCTCGTCGATCCGGTTGTAGAGCTCTGGCGGAAGCGCGCTCCGCGCCGCCGCGCAAAGGGCGACTTCGTAAGCGTGTACCTCGCCCCCTCCCCGCGCGCCAAAACCGATGCGCCCGCGCGCGCTCGCGGGGCGCGCCACCTCGGCGCCGAGGTTCGAGGTCATCACGACGACCACGTTCGTAAAGTCGACGGTGCGCCCTCGGCCGTCGGTCATCCGCCCCTCGTCGAAGACCTGGAGAAATGCCTCGAGAACGTCGCGGTGGGCCTTCTCGATTTCGTCGAGGAGCAGCACCTGGTACGGCCGCCTGCGCACCGCTTCGGTCAGCTGCCCCCCCGACTCGTGCCCGATGTAGCCCGGCGGTGCGCCCACGAGGCGCGCGATGGCATGACCCTCCGCGTATTCCGAGAAATCCAAGCGTGTCATCGCGTGCGGGGAATGGAAGAGAGACTCGGCGATTGCCTTGGCCGTTTCCGTCTTGCCAACCCCGGTCGGCCCCAGCAGCAAGAACGACCCGATCGGTCGCTGCGACCGGAAGCCGCTCGCGTTGCGTCGCAGCACATGGGCGATGCGAGCGAGAGCCTCGCCGTGACCGACGACGCGGCCCGCGAGCAGCTCTTCCAGTCGCAGCATCCGGGCCCCGTCGGTTTCGAGCAGCCGCTCGACCGGCACGCCGGTCATCTCTGTCAAGACCTCGGCCACCTGGGAGCGCCCGATCTCGGCTTCGCCGCGGCGACCTGCGCGCGCACCGGCAAGATCCAGCACGCTCACGGCTTTGTCGGGCAGGGGTCGTTCGGGTACGTACCGAGCGCTCCACGTCACGGCGGCCGAGATCGCCTCGGGTGCGAAGCGCACACCGTGATGCCGCTCGAAAGCGGGAGCCACGCGTTGAAGGGCCAGCATGGCCTCTTCGGGGGCCAGCTCGTTCACATCGATGACGGTCATTCTGCGTGCAAGGGCCGCATCCGAAGCGATCACCCGCTTGTGCTCTTCCGGCGTCGTGGCCCCGATGCACGCGATCTCCCCACGGGCGAGTGCCGCCTTGAGCTCGGCCGCGGCCTCGTCGTCGCTCGTCAGCACCGCATGCAGTTCGTCGAAGAAGAGGACGACACGTCCCTTCGCCTGGGCCACCTCGGTCTTGATCTGCGCCATGCGCTCGGCGACCGCACCGCGCAGCGCGGTTCCCGCCAGGAGGGCGGCGGAGTCGATCTCGATGACGATTCGATCGTCGAGCAGCGCCACGTCGCTTCCGTCTGCGATGCGTTGTGCGAGTCCTCGCACGATGCTCGTCTTTCCGACGCCCGCGGCGCCGACCAGGCACGGGCAATTGGCGTGACGCTTGGCGAGCACGTCGAGGGTGCGCTCGATCTCGATCTCGCGGCCGAACACGGGATCGAGCTCGCCCTTCGATGCGGCAAGCGTGAGGTTTTTCCCCAGGCTGGCGAGCGTGGGAAAGCGCTTCGGGTCGAGTTCGAAAGCGTGCGTCCGGTCGGCGGGGGAGGTCGCCGGCGAAGTGTGCCTGTAGCGCTTTGGGCGGGCGGCGGTCGCCGGCACGAGAGCGGGCTTGCGTGCCGCGGGTTGCGTCCCCTGCGCGGTCGCCGCGCGTGCGGTCGGTCGCGAAGGCGTGGGACTCGGCGGTAGCGAGAGTTGCATCGTCTGCGGAACGCGGCGTGCGCCTACGATTCCCATCGCGGCCTGCATCGCCGCGGTGCGCAGCTTCGTCACGTCCGAGCCGCACTGGGCGATCGCTCGGAAGGCCGCGGTGGTGCGCTCTTGGCATAGGGCGAAAAGGAGATGAATCGCATTCGCCTCGCGCTTGGGCGAACGGGCCGCGAGCTCGCGCGCGCGCTGCATCGTGCGCGAGACCGCATCGGCGTGGTCGTCGGTCAGGATCCGTGCGGCCTTGAGGAGCACGTCGGCGTCGAGTCGGCGCTCATGGAGCAACTCGGCCGCCACCCCCGCGCCGGACGCGATCGCGGCGAGCAGATGGCCCGTTGTCACGCGCTCACCTCGACCCTTCGCCATCTCCTCGGCGAGCTTGCAAACCGACGTCAGCTCGGATCCTCGGATGACCGTCATTCTTCGAGCAGCTCGCACGGCCGCGGCGCGCGGGCCAAGAAAGCGGCGGTGAACTCCTCAGCGCGAGGCTCGATAGCCGAGGAGTCTCCGGGGCGCCCCTGTCAGCGGCCACGCATACGCGTGATCGCACTCGAGCGCGGCTCGCGCGTGGGTGGGCGGGTCTTCCCCCGCGACGAGCACCCAGACGGTGCCGCCGGGAGCCACGAGTTTCATTCCCAGGTCGAGCCATGCGGAAGGAGGGAGGGTCGCGCGCGACACCGCTGCGTCCCACGGGTGCTCCACGGACAGTGCCTCGCCGCGAGCGCGTTCGATGGCGATGTCGTGGCGATCGATCGCGCCGATCACGGTGCGCAAGAAGCTCGAGCGCTTTCCGAGCGGCTCGACGAGCGTGATGCGCAGATCGCGACGAACGAGCGCGAGGGCGAGCCCCGGCGCCCCCGCGCCCGCCCCGACATCGACGAGCCTGGCCGCCTGCGGGATGCGTTGGGCGAGGACGAGGGCGTCTGCGAGCATGAGATCGACCAGCTCTTCGGGCGAACGCGCCGCCGTGAGATTCGTGCGCGCGTTCCACTCTCGTAGACGCGCAAGCCACACCGCGATGTGGTCCTGCGCGGTCGCGTCGAGCTCCGTGCCGAGCGACGCGGCGATGTCCGCGCCGAGGTTGGCTAGGTTGGCTGTCATCTCGTCCCGGTGGTACGTCTTCTTCCGCCGCTTTGTCCCTTCAACCCGTCCCCCCGTTGCCCCGCCCGGTGCATACGCTCGACTTCGCGCCGCTCGCGGTGCTCGTCGCTAGCGCATTCCCCGGCGCTCCGCTCGTATGCGAGCCGATGTTGGGTGGCGCTTCGACGCGAAGCTACTTCCGCGTGAAGCTGCCCGGCGGATCCGGCAGCGCCGTGGCCATGTTCGTCCCCGAGGGTGCAAACGCGGAGGAGGTGGCGAAGGACGGCGCCGCCCGCGGCGCACGCTGGCCGTTTCTCGAGGTGCGGGATCTTCTCGCCGCGCGCGGAGTGGATGTGCCGGCGCTGTATGGCGAGGATGTTGCCCGCGGGTGGCTCTTGCTCGAAGACCTCGGAGACGAAACACTTGCCACCTTTCTCATCGTACGCTCCGAACGACGCGAGGAGATGTACGTGCGGGCCGTCCGTGACCTCGCGCGAGCGCAAGCCGCGCTCGAGGGACTGCCCGAGGGAAGCGTCGTCGCCTCCCGCGCATTCGACGAGGAGCTGCTGTCATGGGAGATGCACCACTTTAGGGAGTGGGCGCTCGAGGCACGCGGTATTGCGCTCTCACCGGAGGCCCGCAGCGTGTTCGCCGGCATCGTCGAGCGCCTGGCGCGCCGAATCGCCGGGTGGCCGCGGGCCTTCGTGCATCGGGACTACCAGTCGCGCAACTTGATGGTGCGCGAGGACGGGCGCCTCTGCTGGATCGACTTCCAGGACGCGCTGCTTGGCCCGCGCGTCTATGATGTCGTCGCGCTGCTCAATGACAGCTACCAGGTCTTCGAACCGGCGTTTGTCGAGGCGCGGCTCGACGACTATGCGCGCGCACGGTCGCTCGATG
>Ga0181523_10005821_pt1 | contig 10032 bp, 15 predicted proteins | sample PEATcosm2014_Bin_43_FD_119752 | JGI IMG/M metagenome (GOLD analysis project Ga0181523, IMG submission 119752) | Peatland microbial communities from MTU Mesocosm Facility, Houghton, MI, USA - PEATcosm2014_Bin05_30_metaG | ecosystem: Environmental > Terrestrial > Soil > Wetlands > Peat | place...
AAATCTGCCTGTCCGGTTCGATGAGCGGGATGTGGAAACGGAGTCATGGCTGAGCCACTAAGGCACCGCCAGACGAAAGAGGCGGCAACGGATATGTTCAGCCTAAAGCCACCGCGCCACATCTCGACTCTACCAATCACGTCATGTCGCGCGTGCGTCGGGCACTTCCGGTTTGCCTCCAATTGCCGACATATCGCTGCGTCCCACTAAGCGACGTTCAGGGCCATAAGGCGAAATGGCGAAACCGCTTATTCGATTGCGCCGTCGGCGCCGGCGCAAACTGGGGGCATAGCAAACACCCATGGCTTCACCGGAATCCGACAGCATGCTAGCCTTCGCGGGGTTGCGAGAGTTCATTCGGGGAATGTCAGATTAGTTGCCGGCCATCCGCAGAATTCCAGAATAATCATCAGCGACACGCCATCTTATCTGCGGGCTGTCCCAGAGAGGTACCGTTATGACTGCGTCAGACACCTCGACCAAACTCAGTCTTGACCCCCCAGGGCCAGGATCGTGGGAGCAGGACCCCGTACACTTCCCGCGCCCGGTGACGCGCTACTTCCAGGAGACCCATCCCCCTTCCTTCAAGAGGGGCACCAATGACTTTGCTCGCTTCTACGGGATGCTCATAGACGGTCTCCAGATGAGCTACGTGAAGGGCTTCGGCTACAACCAAGTCCTGCCGGCTCTGGACGCGGAAATCCCTCAGCGCTTTCAACGCGCTGAACAAATCTTCACGCAAAAGGTGTGGCGGGAGCAGCTTCGCGATTGGGATGAGAACTGCAAACCATCTTCCATTGCTGTGCACCGAGAGTTGCAGGCCGTCGATCCGGACGCGCTCTCCAACGCCGAACTGGTCGCCTATCTGACGCGCTGCCGCGACCACCATTCGGCGATGATCGCTCAGCACATGCGCTTTACCGCAGGTGCCGTGCTGCCGACCGGGGACTTCCTCGCACACGTGGGGGGGACTGGACAGGCCTGCCGCCGTCCGAGCTATTGGGACTGATGCGCGGTTCGGCGGTGGTATCCGCGGGTGGCTCCGACGAGATGGAGCGCCTGAAGAAAGCGTTCGCGAAGGACACCTCTGCCCGCAAGATCCTCGAATCTAACGGCGACCCCGCGCAGGTGCTCGCGAGCCTGCGTTCCCTCGGCGGCGAAGCAGGTGCGGCCGTCTCCGGCTATCTCGATCTGGTCGGCAACCGCCTCATCGACGGCTTCGACATTGCCGAGCTCTCGGCGCTCGAATTGCCGGACGCGCTTCTCAGGGCTATCCGCATCGCCGTCTCCGGAGAAGCTCAGGCTGCCTCGGACGTTGATGCCCGCATTGCCGAAGTTCGCGCCCTGGTTCACGCACCAGGACGAGTTCGATGAATTGCTCACGGAGGCTCGCCTCACTTACCGCCTCCGTGACGAGCGTGGCGTCTACAGCGACATATGGGCCGCGGGTCTCATGCGGCGCGCCGCCCTTGCGGCTGGCCGGCGGGTCGCGGATCGTGGCCGCCTCGCCAGCTCCCTTCAGATGCTGGACGCCAGCCTAGATGAGATGTGCGCGCTTGTTGCGGGCACTGACGGTCCGTCCGCGGACGAGCTTGCCGGCCGCGCCAAATACCGCGCGACCTACACTGCCAAAGACGTCCCCCCCTTTCTTGGCCCGCCCGCGCCGCCCCCGCCCGACCTCGCGGCCCTGCCCCCATCGGTCGGCCGCCTCATGCGCGCGATCTTCATCGGCTTGGGGCATGTCTTCGGTAGCTCCCAAGCGCAGAATGAGGAAAAGGTCCTCTACGGCATTGCGGCGAGCAAGGGCGTCTACGAAGGGCCGGCCCGTTGCGTCTCTGGGCCCTCCGAATTCGGCCAAATCGCGAAGGGCGACGTGCTCGTCACCGAGTCGACGAGCGAGGCCTTTAACATCCTCCTCCCACTGCTTGGCGGGATCGTCACCGACAACGGCGGCCTGCTTTCGCACGCCGCAATCGTTTCGCGCGAATACGGCATCCCTGGGGTTGTTGGGACCCGCGAGGCGACCGAGCGTATCGCCAATGGCGTCCTTGTTCGAGTGGATGGGGATGCCGGCGAGGTCACGGTGCTCGGGTGAAGAAGGTCGTCCCCTTCGCCAAAGCGCGCGAGACATCGCTCTATGGGTCGAAGGCCGTGGGGCTCGGCGACGCCACGCGCCAAGGTCTCCCTGTCCCGCCCGGCGTGGCACTCTCGGGCGACTTGGTCGAGGCCGTCGCCTCGGGGGATGACAAGGCGATTGAAAAGGTGCTGAAGGCCGTCGCCGCCTTGTCGGCTCCGTTCGCCGTCCGGTCTTCCGCAGTCGACGAAGACAGCGCGGCGGCAAGCTTCGCCGGGCAACACCTCACGGTGCTCAACGTCCATTCGGCAGCCGATGTTACCGGGGCCGTCCGCGAGGTCTGGTGGTCAGCGAACTCGGACGCGGCCATCAGCTATCGCCAGCGTGTCGGCCTGTTTACCCGGCCCAGCGTTGGCGTTGTCGTCCAGAAGCTCCTCAACCCCGATGTCGCCGGCGTTATGTTCACTGAGCACCCGATCACCGGCGCCGATGAGCGCTTGATCGAAGCGAGCTGGGGTCTTGGTGAGGCCGTGGTCGCCGGCCTCGTCGTTCCCGACCAGTTCCGTCTCGACCGCTCTGGTCGGGTGCTGGAGCGTAAGGTAGGGCGCAAGCGCATCGCGATTCGCTCGCTCCCGAACGGTGGTACCTTCGAGCAGCAAGTGCCACCCGCGCAGGTGAATCAGCTCTGCCTCGACGACGCCCAGCTCGCGGCTCTGGGCGAACTCGCTTTGCGGTGTGAGAAGATCTACGGCCCGAGGCGCGACATCGAATGGGCGCTCCAAGATGGGAAGCTCTACCTCCTCCAGTGCCGCGCCGTCACCACCGGGAAGGCGCGCAGCGGGGCACCGCCGCCCGTCCCGCCGCCGCGCGACCCCGTTGCCGCCCTTCAGCGCGTCGAGCTCTTCGCCGGGATGGACCGGAGGCAGGCCGAGCAGATCGCCCGCCTGCTCAAGGAACGACCCTTCAAGAAGGGCGAGACCGTCATTGTGGAGGGCACCGGGGGCGCCGCCTTCTTCATCATCGACTCCGGGAAGGCCACGGTCTCGAGCAAAGGCGTTGACATCGCCACACTCGGCCCGGGCAACTACTTCGGCGAGGTCGCTCTGATCGACGGCGGGCCGCGCTCGGCCACCGTAACCGCTGCAACCGACCTGGTTTGTTACGGGCTCACGTTCTGGGAGTTCCGCCCGCTTGTCGAAAGGAATGGAACCATCGCATGGAGGCTTCTGCAGGCGCTAGCGAAGCGGTTGCGCTCCCCAAGCGCCGGAGAGAAGATCCATTAAGCATGCTTGTCGCCCAGCGAGAGGCGATCGACTAAGCGGTTTCGTGATGTCTTGGGTCATGAACGTCATTTTGAGCGGGCGCCGGCCATGTCCGCTCGTCCTCCGATCGCTACCGAATCGCTGCATTGCGACAAGTGACGTTCAGGGCCGATAACCGACTTCAACCGAACGCGTGTGAGTAGCGCGGGAGGGCATGGACCCTCAGCTTGTCAAAACTTGCCGTATCGCGTGTCAATGCTGGCGTTTATAGCGCGCACAGCTCCGCATCGACGAACGCCGCCCATTCCTTATAGCCAGCGTCATCCTTCCAGCGTGCGTCGGGGAGGAAACCCGAGCTGCACCACGTGGTGGAATGGTGTCCCTCACGGGACGATGGATGAGGTGAGTTCGTATGTCCGCTTGGACCTACCGTTGGTCTTAACGGTAAGGCCGTCCATTAGATTGCTCCGCCTCGTCTTCGAATCCCATGATGGAAGGGCCTTGGTGCCGATTCCGAAGAAAAGCACGAGCCCGCGAGCGACATCGACAGTGTAGCGGTGGATAGTCTGAAAGCGCTTGACCCCAAACGGCCGATTAGAGAAGCGGACATCAAGCCTGCTCCAGCGTCCGAAGCTGGTTGTGTGCAATTTCTCACTCGCCGCCTGTTCACCGGACCGGAACGGTTAGCTCACACGCGACCCTTGGCGGTGCCTTACGCTGAGCTTCCTATCGGCTGGCGCAAGTTATCGATCAGCACATAAATGCTGACAAGGGAGACCCATATCGGTAACACAGCGAAGCTCCAGCTCAAGTAGTAGCTGCCGACGAGAAGAATGCATGCCAACACGTAGCCAAGAAAAGCCATCCAGCGTGGCGCGATCCCGGTGTAGATAACCACGGTCGACGTTGAAATCATGAATACGCCTGCCATTTTGATCGCGTAGACATTCGCAATGATGTAGGCGGCGGCGCGGGCGAATCGGAAAGTAGCGGAGCTGATCAGCTGGTTCGGTTCGGTGGAAGAGCTGCGGTAAATAACATGGCCAGGAATAATAAGGCGCTGCCGAAAAATACGGTGGCAAAGAAGCGATCTTCCTGTTGACCGAGCCGGTCACGCAGCACACCGATGAACCATAAGAAGGCAATACCAGCAAACGGGATCAGGTTTAATGCAAGGGCAACCGTTTTCGAGTCGGCAGCAAGCCACGCTCCAGGCTCTAGCGGATCGGTCGGAATGGAACGCCGAAGCAGCCAGAGTATCGTGACCATAAGAAGGGAAAAGGCGATGCCCGCGATGGCGGCGGCGTTAGGGGTTTTTAATCGCGCTCTGGTGAGAGCTTTTTTTGCCATGATTGTGGACCTACTGTCCTTTTATGGAGTGATTTAGTGCGATGAGGTTTTGCGGAAGCACACGAATGATGCCTCCCCGTGGGCTGTCGATATCCGCTATGAGCAGGAACGAAATCGATGCGATTATTGGCAAGACAAAGAGCAGACGAACACCTTCTTGCCGCTCGCTGTAGCCAATCAGCAGGTTGCAGGAAATTGCGATTAGTCCCATTAACACCCATGCCGCAACAGGGATGCGGTTCCACCAAGCCGCCTGAGTATACCCCTGCGAGTTCAACACATCGTTCATGCCCGAAACTGAGAGAGCCGTTACGTATATCGGTTGCGCATTTGCCGCGGGCAAGACGGCGGACCAAAGCTCAGCCTGCAGTTTTCCTGTATCAGCGTCGACCCGGTTGATTTCGCGCTGATCGTTGGTTTCGTAGAAGGTGATGCGCTGATCCAGATATCTCCTCAGCAATTCACGCACGCTTGCTGCGCTTTCGGCGGGCAACAGGTCGGCACGCACGTATTCGGTTCCGATCGCATTGGCTTCCGCTTCTTCGTAATTTTTGCGTTGGTCGTAGCGCGTTCTGCCATCGAAAAGCTGAATCCAATGATGAGGGCGAGGAGTGTCAGAATGGCGGTTTGGACGGTATTGAAATCCTCCCGCTCATCTTTGCGCGCGACTCCGACCCGCCTGCCGAGGAAGACGCCGACATATGCCGCTAGCCATTGGGCTATGAGAGAGACTAAGAAGACAATAAACGGGCTATCTAAAATGCTGCTCATACGAACGGCCTGTCGGCTTGTGTCACGCTGATCAATTCAGAGGTCGCTTTTCCGCCGTCCAATTCGTCACACCCGGACGAGCGTCCCCTCGATCCTTATCAAAATGTATCTTCAAAGCCATGGCTATTGTTCATGGGCGCTATGGGATAGCGTCCCAAGGCGCGCGATAAACATCGGCGTAGGGAGCTGGTCATGGTGAGCGGGACTGGGGAGCACGAGCAGCAAGCGAGTAGAACCGCGACAAGCAACGTTCCGGCGTTCGCGCCGCGCCCCCCGCGAGCAGAACGTTACGCGATGGGGGAGAAGCTGCGGAAGAAGTGCCCGAGGACCTCTCATGGCGAATGGAAGCCCTCGAAAGACCCGGCCGGATCCGGTTCGGTTGATCGAGGAATCCGATAAAGGCCGAATTCCTCAGCTGATGCCGCTGCGCCACGGACGCATGCTGGAATCGCCCTTTACTTTTTATCGCGGTGCAGCGCTCAACATGGCAGCCGACTTGGCGACCATGCCAACGACCGGCGTTCGTGTGCAGGCATGCGGCGACGCCCATCTCATCAATTTCCGCGGCTTCGCCACCCCCGAACGCCAGATCAACTTCGACATCCATGATCTCGACGAAACCCTTCCGGCGCCCTGGGAGTGGGACCTCAAACGGTTGGCAGCGAGCTTCGTGCTAGCCTGCCGCGACAACGGCCTCGACAAGAACGCGACGGATGACGCCACTTTGGCCTGCGCGCGGTCGTACCGCGAGCAGATGGCCACATATAGTGAGATGGGCGAGTTGGACGTGTGGTACGCGCGACTCGACCCTGAAACTTTGCTTTCGACAATCAACGAACCCAAACTTCGCAAGAGTTTTCAAAAGCGTATGAAAAAACGCATCGCCAAGGAAACGGCCCGCACAGCGCTCGAACACGATTTCCCCAAGCTGGCGAAGGTGACCGGCGAGCAAATATCTCTCCGAGACAACCCGCCAACGATTTATCATTTACCGGAACACCGTCAAGCAGAATTTGATGCTGTCCTCCGCAACAGCTTCGCTCGCTACCGCGCCTCGTTGACCGAGGATCGGCGCGTCGTTCTCGACCGTTTCGAACTAAAGGATATCGCGATCAAGGTGGTAGGCGTCAGCAGTGTTGGTACTATGTGCGCGGTATTCCTGCTCATGGCGGGAGAAAGAGATCCACTTTTTCTCCAGGTCAAGGAAGCCCGTGCTTCGGTGCTTGAGGCATTTGCCGGCAAGAGCGCCTATTCCAACCACGGGCAGCGGGTGGCTATGGGTCATCGGCTCATGCAGTCGGCCCGCGACATTTTCCTCGGCTGGACCGAGGGCAGAGGTGGCCGTCAATTCTACATCCGCCAACTCAGGGACGCCAAAACCAGGCCGATGGTCGAAACCTTCGACGCTGCCGATATGGCTGTGTTCGCGCAATTTTGCGGCCATTCCCTGGCCCGTTCCCACGCGCGCTCGGGCGATGCAGCGGTGATCAGCGGCTACCTCGGGGAGAGTGATACGTTCGACAAAGCGATTGCAGACTTCTCTGTCGCCTACGCCGATCAAACCGAGCGCGATCACGCCGCTCTCAAGAAAGCAGCGCGAAAGGGAAGGCTGGAGGTTAATCGAAAAGGCATAACCCGGCGCTCGGAACGCCAATCGAACAAGACTAATCAACAACGGGAATTATGAAGCTGCTGTCATGGAGCGAAGTACATCACTACGAAATGCGGCCCTTGTAGGCGTGGCAACAATCGGGCCTCGCGCTAGTGTTCTCGTGCGCCCAGACGCCGGCGAGACCCGAGGCGAGCCGTCGGTCGCTCTAGTTGCGGATCCCGAGTCTCGATTAAAGGGCCTTGACTTAAACTTACGTCACATAGAAAAGTGTGGCCACAGGAGAGGGCTGGTCCGCCGCTAGTTTTCGCACCTATCTCGATCCTAATTCGACTTCCGCTGATGGCAACGAAGTTCTGTCGGTAGAATTAAAGATCAAGGCGAGGTTGCTGCCCCAAAGGCTAACCGGTGGTTCGCATTGCAAATGCTCGAGTGCCGCCGCCACAAGATCAAACTGAGATACCAACTTGGAGGACGACAATGCTCAGCTTCATTCGTGCAATCAAACTCGTTGCGGCAGTTTTGATCGCTGCGGCAACGCTGGCAGGAGCGCCTACGGAGTCTCGTGCTCAAACCGGTACGGTCCGACTGCATATTGTCAAGGCTGGATTCATCGTTGGTGTCGGGGGTGGCCGCGGGACCTTGACCTACCACGGGATGAGATATCCATTGAGCATCGGCGGCATCGGCATCGGCTCGCTTGGAATAGCGGCGGTAGATCTGGTAGGTACCGCGCACAATTTGCGGACGCCCGCTGACATCGCGGGCACTTATGGAGCGGCGAGCGCCGGCGCCACTTTCGTCGGTGGCGCACAGGTGGCACGGCTGCAGAACGAAAAGGGTGTCATCCTTGAAGTGCACGGAGCCCAGGTCGGTTTTCAGGTATCTCTTGGCCTGGCCGGAATGACTGTAGCTTTACGATAGCCAGATCGAATTCACGCCGCGATCTGCGAACGCTGTGCTGCCGTCGGGGTTTTTCTGCAGCCGCGGGATTTTTGTGCACGATGTCTTTAGTGTGCCAAACTCAGCCTGGGTCCAGAGGCGGACGGCCGTCTGCGGGAGAATGCTGCCATGAGTAGATCAAAGCTTACGATGCGCGGACTTGGCTGTACCACATGGATCGGAGCGGCGATGCTCTGCCTCGCGTCGGCGCAAGTGTCGGCCCAACAGGGCTCGCCGTTTCCTTTTTTCAAGCCGACGATGGAAGATGTTGCGCCCGGCGTCGATCACGGTAATTCGGACGACAATCTCGCGGAGGATTTTCAGCGGCAGGCAGTGTTTTATCGCTCGCAACACCCCGCCGGCACCATCATCATCGAAACCGCCGAGCGTCATCTCTACCTGATCGAGAGTGAGACGCGCGCGCTGCGTTACGGCATCGGGGTCGGCCGCGACGGCTTCACCTGGGCCGGCCTGTTGCAGATCACGCGCAAGACCGAGTGGCCGGATTGGCGTCCGCCTCCGGAAATGATTGAGCGCCAGCCCTATCTGCCCCGCTTCATGGCGGGGGGTCCCGGCAATCCGCTTGGCGCCCGCGCCATGCATCTCGGCAACACCGTCTACCGTATCCACGGCACCAATGCGCCTGAGACGATCGGACAAGCCGTTTCCTCCGGCTGCTTTCGCCTAGTAAACGACGACGTCGCCGACCTCTATGGCCGCGTGCCCGTCGGCACCCACGTCATCGTGCGGCAGAATTAAGCCCCTCTTCTGCGACGCCATGCGTTCCACCGAGGCCGCGACGGTTTGGTTGCGCCGCGTCCTTGGTCAACCGCGCGGTGACGGAGCGACGGCTGGGCTCGTCGTCATAGTAAGCTCGTGCGCAATTGGAGCGGCGACGGTCGTGGGCTAGACTATTGTCGCGTTCGAGATCGGGCGTCGGAGATGCATGTTTCGATGTTTGCGCATCATCGCTCCCATCGCAGCGATAAAATTGAACTGCGGCTTTGCGCTCGCCGAAGATGCTGCTTTCTCAGCTAATGACCTGATGGCTGGTTGTCGCGCCTACCTCCTCAACGATATTCCCACTGAGAATTACTTTGGTGCGAAGTACCGCGCCGGGGCAGCGGATGAACCCAAGCATTATCGCCTCCCAACTTTGGTTCCTCGTCACTGCCGGAAACGGGTCGGCAGCCGATGCCTTGTTACAATCTGCGTTCCTGGTGACGCAGATCACGATGCATCCCGGAAAGCTATGCTTTTTTCGGTAAATTGTCCCCTGTGACCCAGTCTTCTATGGCTGGCGCGAGCGCCTTACGCACTGGTGGCCGCTCAGAATATTCTGACCGAGAAAACCGCGGTCGAGGTCTAACTCTTTGAGTGCTGCCCGGATCGGCGTCGCCCGTGCATCGCGCGCGTCCATCGCGAGTGCGGCCTTCCTCCCCTACTCCAGGCGATGATCGTTGGTCGTCAGGGGGGTGAGCGATCGCGCAGGCGTGCGCGAGCGCACGCGAGGGGCGACGTGTCCATTGTTCGCTATGCTAGCCAAGAAGCGGCGGAACACGTCGTTCTCGCGCAACGCGTCGCGCCCCGCGGCGACAAGCATATCTACCTGGTCCTGCGGCAGCTTGAACCGCGTGGGCACCGCGTTAAGTGCCTTGAGACGCTCCGGGCCAAGCTGGTCGAAGGAAATCTCGCCAATAAAGAACTCCACGTCACGGCAGTGCCAGCCCGCCAGCGTTCCTCGCAATTTCTGAACGCTGGCCAGTGAGAGCGAGCAGCGCCACCGCACAAGTTCTTCGCGCCAAATCCGGAATGTCTGCCGGAACGTTTCGAAGTTGGCTCGTACATTGGACTGGATTGCGGTGTCGCTGATCGCATTTACCATATCCATGCCGGCTGGACCTGATCGGCCCCCACTGAGTGGTCCGGGTGGAATGTTAGTTTAGAGTTGGCCGTTGCGCCAGCGGGAGCGTGGCCGGCGGAGCCGGTCGACGTAGCGCAGCCGGCCACGCGGCGAATGCTGG
>Ga0181523_10005822_pt1 | contig 10025 bp, 11 predicted proteins | sample PEATcosm2014_Bin_43_FD_119752 | JGI IMG/M metagenome (GOLD analysis project Ga0181523, IMG submission 119752) | Peatland microbial communities from MTU Mesocosm Facility, Houghton, MI, USA - PEATcosm2014_Bin05_30_metaG | ecosystem: Environmental > Terrestrial > Soil > Wetlands > Peat | place...
GCCTGGCGGGCGTCGAGGCTGAACTCACTCGCCTAAGCGGAGTCGAAGCTTCCCATCTGGAGCATTCATGAGTCCGATCGCCATCTACGGCAGAGATGCTGAGCTTGAGCAACTCCGGCAGTTCGTGTCTCGGCGCCGTTCCTTCCTGCTTCACGGCCCCGCCGGGGTTGGCAAAACGCTGCTCCTGAAACAACTGACAGGCGAAGTACCGGAGATGGTGTATTGCGACGAATCTTCCAGCAGTCAAACTGTTTTTCGGAAGCTTGCGGCTGGGCTGTTTGCGAGGAAGAATGGCCACGTCCTCCAAGCCTGCGGGGCTGGCGGTCTGGATGCCATCAATGACAAGTCCGCCGTGTCCATCCGGGGGATCGTCGCCGATGCCTTGCGTGAAGCCAGCCATTGGATTGTGCTCGACCACCTGAAACCTTCGTCCCAGTCGTTTGCTGCCTCACTGAAGGATGTGTGCAATTGGACGGCAACTCCCCTCATTGCGGTAGCCCGCTCCGCGCACATGGAAGACGTCGGATTCTTGTTGCCGATGTTTTCCGATCGCTCCGAGAAGTATGCCCTGCGGAATTTCGATTCGGATACATCAAGACAGTTTGCTGCGCGCACCGCACAGGAGTTGCACCTAAATGCCGCAAACCGGGACGAAGCGATTCAGAAAATCGTCCGCTACAGCAAGGGGAGTCCGGGCGCCATCGTCGCCATGCTTCACATGGCAGCCAGCCCGAAGTACGTTACCCAGCAGCACGTCAAGCTTTCGCCCTTGTACATAGACTTCAGGCTGAGATGGGATGCCACTCATGGATGATGGACTCACTGACAACCATCGTAGAGTCATCGCGAGCGGCATGCTGATCGTCGATGCGGCAGCCGTTCGTATGCTCGATCTATTGGAAGACCGGAAATCGCCAGCAGCCATCAATACCATCGAGGGCTCCGTAACTGAAACTGAAAGAGAGCAGGTCAGGGCGAGTCTGCTTCAGCTGCAGTCGCTCATTGCTTCGTTTGCGCGGAAGTATGACCTTCAGCCCTCAAAGAAAGACCTTCGTCGCATCTTGGCATCGGACGTGTCCCAGATATGGGTGGCCTTGGAGGACAGCCGGCCTGCCCGAATCCGGGGATACGGGGCCATGCCCATCTCCAGCGCCGAATCCCTGGAAGCTGACTTACAGGAGTTGTTGCTTGTTGCCAACAAACTCAGGGCGCTTCTGAATTCCTAATCCCGCCTGGCTCGTATTGCCCCGCTCATTCGCGTTCGCTTTTGCGAGTGAGTGGAATGACTGGGAAGTTACCTCACTTCATCCCCAGCGCCCGCAGCACCCCCTCGTCCGCCACCGTCTTCCCGTCTTTCTTCGTGACCACGCCAAACGATCCCGAATAATCCCACATCGCCCAGCCAATCCCGTTGCGCTCGAGTGCGGTCCGCACATCGTGCAGCCATGCCGCCCGGTCCTCGGGATCGGCATGCTCCCGATACACTCCAAACTCGTTGCACACCAGCGGCACCCCTCGCCGCCTTGCCCACTCCGCCGCCTGCTTCATTTCGGATTCAATGCGAGCCGCATCCCAGTGATCGTGCCCATAGCGAATGACCTGCAACCGCTCAGTTTCATCCGGCACCAGCGCCGCCACGCGCTCCGCCGTCTCCGGGCTCGACGGATATTTCAAACCGCGCAGCCAGTGCCAGTAATACGCGCTCCAAGTCGCTCCCTGATGGGTGAAGATGTGCGGCTCATAAAAATGGAAGTTGTAAATGACATTCGGATCGTGCAGCGGTTCCTGAAAAACCAGGTCATCGTCATCCGACCAGCGCGCTCCCGCCGCGATGATCGTGTGCGCAGGCGCGCCTCCGCGGATCGCCGCCGCCAGCTTCACTTGCACGCCCAGCCACCGATAGCGGTCGGTGAACTCCGGCTCATTCATAATTTCCAGAAACACGCGGTTGACGTCCCATGTCGAGTAGTGTCCGGCCAGCGCCCGCCAGAAATCGGCGAATCGCTCAACGAACTCGTCATCCTTTGCCAGCCGCGCCTTGAAGTCGCTCTCCGGGTGCAGGTCGATCACCACCGCCAGCCCGTGATCGAGGATCATCTTCACCGCCGCATCGAGATAGCCCAGATAATCCGCCGGAATCTTATCGGCCTCATGCTCGTTAAACATCGGTTGCGGATTCACGCTCAACCGCACATGATCGAAGCCCATCGACTTAATCAGCGCGATGTCTTCAGGTGTCGTCCAGGCTTGAAAATGCTCCGGCGTGTAGCCGCGCTTGTCATACACCTGCGCGAACCACTCACTGGCGTTGATACCCCGCCTCAATCTTTCAGCTCGCGCGAAAGCGAGCGGAGCGCGGTAAGCTGACCCACTGCCACCGGCGTGACCAGTCTGCGCCGCCGCGCCACCAGCCACGACAACTGACAACAATAGCAATGCGGCCCGCGCTTTCAGGCGATCCATCCTTGCCCCACTCATCTTCACTCCATCCATCGCGGCAGTCCCTTCTCGATTGATACACTGAAGGCCAAGTCCAAAGCCTAGCCCATGATTCCCTGCCAGCGCCATCTCTTCGACATCCCCGCCGACGTCGCCTACCTGAACTGCGCCTACATGTCGCCGCTGATGAAGCCGGCGCTGGAGGCCGGAACGGCGGGTCTTGCCCGCAAAGCGCACCCGTGGGAACTCACTGCCGACAAGTTTTTCACCGGATCGGACGAATTCCGCGCGACTGCCGCGCAGCTCTTCGCCTGCCCGGCCGACTGCATCGCGATTGTTCCTTCTGCCAGCTACGGCATCGCGACTGCCGCGCGAAATGTGCCGGTCAAAAAGGGCCAGAGCATTCTCGTGCTCGCCGAGCAGTTCCCATCCAATTACTATCCGTGGCAACGTCTAACCGAAGAAACTGGCGCTTCGCTGAAAGTCGTCGCCTGGCCCGAAAGCAACGACTGGACCGCCGCTGTTCTGAATTCCCTGACCCCCGACGTGGCCATCGCCGCGCTCCCGCACGTGCAGTGGACGAGCGGCGGCAGGCTCGACCTCGTCCGCATCGGCGAAGCTTGCCGCAAGCTCGGCGCCGCGCTCGTTCTCGATCTGACCCAATCGCTCGGCGCATTGCCCTTCAGCGTGGGCAATCCGAAAAACGGTTTGCAGAATGGTGTGCAGCCGGATTTCGCCGTTGCCGCCAGCTACAAATGGCTGCTCGGGCCCTATTCCGTCGGACTTCTCTATGTCGCTCCAAAATGGCATGGTGGAATTCCTCTGGAAGAGAATTGGATTCAGCGCGCGAACGCTCGCGATTTTGCGAACCTCCTGTATACAAACAACTACGACGAAGGCGCGCGCCGGTTCGACATGGGCGAGCGCTCCAACTTCGCGCTGCTGCCGGCCGCCGTGCGCGCCATGAAGCAATTGCTGGAGTGGGATGTCGCGCAAATTTCCGAGACCGCCGGCGCGCTCAATCGTCAACTGGCGAGCGCCGCCGCGGACATGGGATTCTCCGCGCCCGCTGAACCGTTGCGCGCGCCTCACTACCTGGCCCTGCGAAGGAAAGCGGCAATTCCGAAGGAACTTCCTGAAATGCTCGCCCGAGAGAAAGTATTCGTCAGCGTTCGCGGAAACTCGCTTCGCGTGACGCCCAACGTCTACAACACAGTCGAGGACTGCGAGAGGCTAATCGCCTGCCTGCGTCGCATCGCTTCCCGCTAAAGAAAACGACAGGAAGCAACGCAAGAACTACTGCTTAAGCGCGGCTGCTCGCCGCTGCGCCAGCGATGCCGCTTCGCTGGATGGATTTTCCTTCGCCACCTGGTCGTAAATCCTCTTGGCTTCGTCCGGCTTCTGTTGCGACTCGTAGAACCCGGCGAGTTCAAGCTGCGCCGCCGCCTTGCCGATGACGATCGTCGGCTTATCGATCAACTGCTTATAAATATCGACCGCCTGCGTGTCCTTATTCTCGGCGCGATAAACAGAAGCCAGCGCGAACTTGCCCAAGGCCGCAAGATCGGCGTTCGAAGAGCCGGCCGCCTCCTGCAGGCTACGTTCCGCGGCGGCGTTATCGCGAAGCTGGGCCGCGGCCAACCCCACAAAATAGCGGGCCAGGTCGGCCGTGTGAGTGCGCGGATACTTATCGACGATTTCCTGGAACTGTTTGCGCGCCAACGTAGCCCGCTCCTGCGGCGACGCGAAGCTGTCGTACCCCGGTTGCGCTGGCACGCCTGCCGGACGCACCGGTGTTTCAAAAGTCCGGACCGCCGTCGAAAGTTCGGCGCTCGCTTTTTCGTCCTGCGTGTTGACGTAGTACCAGCCGCCAAACGCGATCGCTGCAATCACGACAACCGCAATCACCGCGGCAATGAGTTTCGACTGGTGTTCCACCGTCCAGTGGGCAGCGCTCTCCGCTGCCTCCAATGTACCTTTTCTAAAACGGTCTTGTTTCAGTTGATGCCGGGTTTCTGCGCGCACGGGCTTCCTTTATGGCTTAGATGTAGGATGGCAATTATTCAGTTTATCAGGCGGATTTCGGGAGCGTCAAAGCGGACAGCCCGAATAAACATGATTCTCGTTAGCAAAATCGCCTGGCAACGTCAGTTGCTTGGAACAAGAGCTTGCAAGGCGTAAACTGCTGTGCGAGCGAGTCGATGAAACAAATAGTCGCAACGAGAGTTGTGTTGCCGCTACTCCTGTTGTTAGCGGTTCATGCGCGCGCCTCTTCGGCTGTTGCGTGTTTAGGTAACGGATTCGAGATGCGCCGCGATTTTGTTGTCACCGTGCTGCATGAAGACCGTCCTCTTGCGGGTGTGAGCGTTGAGGTCACGACGAATTCGGATAGTGATGAGGTTCAACGATTCTCTGGCATCACTGACGCGGATGGGAGAGTGCGCGTCGCCGGTTTGCCACCCGGCGATTATTGGTTGAAGGCGCAACTGCTTGGGATTACGGCAGCCTACCATTGCTCTCATATTGCCGATATCTCTTCAAGAAAGGCTAAAAGCGCACTCAGATACGATTGGGGCGATTTAGCTCCCGCTACGAGCCGCATTGCAGGCAAGTTGATGGATTGCCTGCGCGGTGAGGGTGAAAGTCCTTTATTGAACCTTCTCCACTGTACGCCAGTCCCAGTAGTGGGAGCGCGGTTCAGATTGCAGAGCCCAACAACTGGCGGAACGTACACCACAATCTCGGACGCGGACGGCAGCTTCGCGTTTGATTCAGTACCGCATGGTACGTACGTTCTCCATGTCGAGGGTGGAAAGACACCGACTCGCGAATATGACTCTGCGGACCTGCTGATCAACCTGAGTCCGGACGCGAGGTGGAACACGCTTCTGCTGACGAGAAGAGACCCAGGTGCGGGAAGCGGCGGCGGCACGTCTTTAGACCTAAAGACGAACGCCGACCGATAACTGTTGATAAATCGCCGTAGGGCTCATCACTTCGGGTCCGTTCGATAACTCCAGAACCCAGCCATCTTCTCCTGCAGAACGTGGAACGGCGCCTCGCGAACTTCGGGAGCCGAACCCGTCCCAGCATCTTCACGCACAGCGTCTTCGATCAGATGATGCATGGGCGCTAGCTCGCACACCGGATCGGTAGCGCTGGCATCGCCCGTCAGCAAAAAAGCCTGGCAGCGGCATCCGCCGAAATCTTCTTTGCGGCGGTCGCAGGAGCGGCAGGGCTCGGGCATCCAGTCTTCGCCGCGAAATTTCTGGAATGCTTCCGAACTCTGCCAGATCCAATCGAGCGAGTGCTCGCGCACGTTGTCAAAACGCAGGCCCGGAATCACTCCCGCCGCATGACACGGCAGCGCGCGGCCGGCGGGATCAATCAGCATCAACTGGCGTCCCCAGCCGCCCATGCAGGCCTTGGGAAAGCGTGCGTGGTAGTCGGGAACGACCATGTCGATGCGAACTTTGCCGCGCAAACGCTCCTCGGCTGCCGCAACCACGGCCACGGCGCGGTCAAGTTGCGCGCGCGTCGGCAGCAACGCCGACCGGTTCTGCAGCGCCCAGCCGTAGTACTGCGCGTGCGCGATTTCCATCCGATCGGGATGGAGCGCTTCAAGAGCAGCCACCATTTCCTCAAGATGCCCGATGTTCTGCCGGTGAACGACCAGGTTTGTGGTGAACGCGATGGGATGCGAGCGAATCCACCCGGCCAGTTCAATCTTGTGCGCGTGCGCGCGCGCTCCGGCAATCCAATTTGCAGGGCCTTCGCTCGAATCCTGGAAACTGAGTTGGATATGGTCAAGTCCCGCTTCCACAAGCTGAGCCAGACGCTCGCGTGAAAGCCCGATTCCGGAGGTGATCAGGTTCGTGTACAGACGCGACTGGCGCGCGCCCGCGATCATTTCAACCAGATCCGGACGCGCCAGCGGCTCGCCCCCGGTGAGGTGAAGATGCAAAACGCCGAGCGCGGCAGCCTCGCCGAAAACGCGTAGCCAGTCGGCAGTCACGAGCTCTTCTTTACGCGAAGTCAGCTCCAGCGGATTCGAGCAGTACACGCAGTGCAGCGGACAGCGGTGCGTGATCTCGGCAATCAGGGCCAGCGGATTCGCCATTGGAATTCAATTCAACAGGCTTTGTCATCCCATCAAATTTTGTCATCCTGAGCGAAGCGAAGGACCTGCTGTCTCCCGCACTGGCAAGAAAGCAGATCGTTCGCGTCGCTCAGGATGACAGCTCTATTTCTTAGCTGCTCTCTCAATAGTCGATAATGCGCTTGGCGTGCAATTGCTCCAGAAATGTCAGGACATCGGCGCGGATTTTGCCCTTCGGCGCCAGCATGAACTGTGTTTCCAGCTTCTGCACAATTTCAGCCAGCGAGAAATGACCGTCGCAAAGTTCGAGGATAACGCGGCCCGTTCCTTCCACACGGATCGCGCCTTCCGGGAAGAGCACGACCGGCGCTTCGGTAGTCCCGCCCCAGCGGCATCCCGCGGCAAACTTGGGAACGCTCGCATCGCTAAGCTCAGCCACGCTTCCCCTCTATGTGCTTCGCTTCATCCCCTATGCAAAAAGCGCCCGGCGGCGGCCAGCCCGGCTCGACATAAGCGAAATAGAGCGCGTCAAGCTGCGCCCACAGAATGTCGCACTTGTCGCGCAATGCCTGAATGACGCGTTCTTGATCTGCGCGCGTAGTGGCGTGATCGAACACGTAGCGGAGCGCGAAGGCAGCGTCTTCCGGAGCCTCGGTCAGCCGCGCCTCAAAATAATCGAGCGCGGAAGCGAGCCACGGATAATGCTGGCGCATCTTCTCCATGCGCAGCGCAATCAGGTCGCGCGAGAAAAGTTCGGTGAGCGACGAAGCGACACACTCCAGAAAAGGCCGCGTCCGCACTAGGTGGAGATACTCATTACCAATGAAGCGCGTGGCCGGCAGAACTTCATGCGCGCTCACCACCCGCTCTCGATCCAGCCCAGTCGCTTCCGCAAGTTTAACCCAGCGCAGGATTCCGCCTTGCAGCTGGTCATCTCCGTCCTGGCCGTCGTGATCGACAATGCGCTTCCGCCAGACGCGGCGAAATGACGGATCGGTCGCGCGCGAAAGAATGATCGCGTCTTTGATCGGAATAATCGACTGGTAGTAATAACGGTTCAGCGCCCAGGCTTGCAATTGTCCGCGGCTCAGTTTGCCCTCGTGCATGAGCAAGTGGAAAGGATGCTTGTGGTGATAGCGCTCTTCGCCAACCTGGCGCAGCGCGGCGCGCAATTCCTCAAACGTAAGCTTGGCACTGTTTGGCATATTTCCCGGGGCTACAGTTCCAGTTGCCAATTGTCCTCCGCCACTTCCCAGCCGGCTTGGCGCACGGCTTGATGTTCGGGACTCGCCTCGTTCAGGGTCGGATTCGTGTTGTTGAGATGAACGAATATCTTGCGCCCGACGTTAATAGTAATATTTTTCAGCAGGCGCAGACTTTCTTCGACTGGAATGTGTCCCATCTGGTGCGCGGTCTCGCCGCTGCCCTGAACGCGCTGTAGTTCGTCATCGCTCCAGAAGGTGCCGTCGAACAGAAGCAGGTCCGCGCGCCCGATCTTTTCGAGCAGCGTATCACTGAGGCTGCCGACGGCGGGAACGTAAGCCACTCGCTTTCCCGAAGCTGATTCAGATCTAGAGTCAGATCTGGAGGAAAAGAACAACGCAGCCGTCGCTTCCTCGCGGGCAAGCTTCCCGATCTCAGTCTTAACATATTTCGGATAGCGGCCGGAAAGATAGTGGACCTCACATCGCAATCCCGAGTCTTTCCCATCGGCGGACAACAAGGGAAACGGCGCATCCGCGGTCATGGGCGTCCAAACCACCTGCGGCTCGACCCGGTTCAGCATGCCGAACATGCTGTTCTCTTCCCGCAGAATCCGCAAGATCGATGGCGCCGCATACACCCGCAAAGGCTGGAGTTCGCGCAGCAGAAGTAATCCCACAACGTGGTCGAGATCGCAGCTTCCCAATACCACGCCAGCAATAGGCGAATCGCGCGGAGTGTCGCGCAATGCCCGAGGGTGAAGATCGGGGCAGCTCTCGATTTGAAAGGCCAAGTCTGGAGAGGCTCCAGCTAGAAACCACGTGGAGCCATCGGCGCTCAGCGCGAGTTGAGCTTGGGTGCGCGCCTTGCCGAGGAATTTTTTCTCGCGTGCAATATGGCGCGTGTTTTCGCGCACGTTTTCACGCACAGCAACGCAGTTGCCGCAGCCGCAATTCCACTGCGGGAACCTACCCCCGGCCGCAGAACCGAGGATCCGAATGCGCATCTTCTTTTTGCAGGTTTAGAGTTTTGCGCTCACGTAGGAGTTGATTTCGCAGCAGAGAACAACTTCTTCGAAAACAGGACTTGTCCAAGCCATAACTTTCACCTTTAGTTAGAGATTTTTCGCTCGCCGAACCCCAAAGCGCGGCGCGAAGATTAGAGGAATCATACCACTGCCATGGTTGTTTTCGCCCAGGAAGTTGGGGAACGGCATGGCCCGAAAGAGCCATTTTCGCTCCTCTCGGACAAAGAGTATCCCTTCCCCTCCAATCTTTTGGAATCATAGGTTTAGGCGACGGGCTGCGCGGACAGGAGTGTCCGCGCCATATCCTACCTCATTGCAACCGAAAGCTATTGCGCGGCCTCGAGCAGGCCCTTCTCGGCTTTTTCCTGACACGCGATGCAATGCCGGGTCCAGGGCACCGCTTCGAGGCGCTTGGCATTAATCTCTTTGCCGCAGGAGACGCATTCCCCGAAGCTGCCCTCGCGGATTCGCGCCAGAGCGCCATCGACCATGTTGAGCAACTGGCGGTCGTTGTTGCTCTGGCTGAAGAGGAATTCCTTGTTGTAAGAACTCGCGGCGCGGTCGGCCACGTCCTGCGTGGCCTCATCGTCGACGGTGCGACCGTCCTGCTGATTGCGGACAACCATGTGGCGCAGTTCCTGGCGCCGGGTTTCCAGTCTTTTTCTGAACGTCTCTAGTTTCTTCTTATCCATGTTTGCTGCCTGACATTTGCTGCCTGACGTTTGCTGCCTGCCGTGAAGCGGGAGTCCTGCTTCACAGCAGCCCATCCCGGGTGAAGTCGAACAATTATCGTAAGCGCGCGAGAGACGGGCGTCAACTCGAAGACGCGAGTGGTGTTGGGTCCTTTTCGAACAACCGGTAACTCGGACACAAGAGAGAGTGGTAGCTTTCCAAATTAGCGCGATCTTCATTTGGGAGAGAGATTCACGTACAAACGATCGCCATCCTCCGCGCTGAGAGAACGCATCGCGCACATCGGAACTAGGAACCATGTCTTGGTGTTTGGCAGCCTGTTTTGCCGTCTCTAACGTCTGGGCAGCGAATGCATGAGCGGAGGGAACAAAAAAGCGGCCCCTTTCGGGGCCACCCTTTTCAAAGAGGCTAAGTGGCGGGAATCAGAGGTAGGTCATTTGGACGCCGTCCGGGGAGTGGAACGGACAGAGGTGAGATGTCGCAAACATCGAGAGTGAAGTTGTTCCAACGGTACGACCTCTTCAGTACAGAGGGAATCAGCATTTGCGGAACCAAAATGAGAAA
>Ga0181523_10005823_pt1 | contig 10023 bp, 7 predicted proteins | sample PEATcosm2014_Bin_43_FD_119752 | JGI IMG/M metagenome (GOLD analysis project Ga0181523, IMG submission 119752) | Peatland microbial communities from MTU Mesocosm Facility, Houghton, MI, USA - PEATcosm2014_Bin05_30_metaG | ecosystem: Environmental > Terrestrial > Soil > Wetlands > Peat | place...
CTTTCCCCTACAACAACGAGATCATCTACCAGGACTTTGCCCCGCTCTCCTACGACAGCGGCAACTACGAGCCGGTGCTCGACAAAGCCCTCGACATGATCGGCTATCGGCGCTTCCTCGCCGAGGAGCAGCCGCGGCTGCGCGCGCAGGGCCGCCATGTCGGCATCGGCATCGTCTGTTACGTCGAGGGCACCGGCATCGGCCCCTATGAGGGCGCCAAGATCCAGGTGCAGTCGAACGGCAAGGTGAGCCTGGCGACCGGCATCGGCACGCAAGGGCAGGGGCACTTCACCGTGTTCGCGCAGATCGCCGCCGACCAGCTCGGCGTTAACGTCGGCGACGTCGATGTCGTGACCGGCGACACCGATCAGTTCTACTGGGGCGCCGGCACCTTCGCCAGCCGCGGCGCGGTGGTGGCGGGGAACGCCGTCAACGAAGCGGCGAAAGTGGTGCGGCAGAAGATCCTCAAGCTCGCCGCCGAGCATTTCGAATGCGCCGAGGAAGACCTGGAAATCGCCAACGGCCAAGTCTCGGTGGTCGGCGTTCCCGGCCAGGCGGTCACGCTCGGCGCGCTGGCGCTCAAGGCCAATCCGATGCGCGGCGCGGTGCGTCCCGGCGCCGAGCCCGGCCTCGAATCCACGCAATATTTCGGCCCGCCCGGCGGCGCCACCGCGGCCGGCGCGCACGCCATGATCGTCGAGGTCGATCCGCAGACCTTCACGCTCGAGGTGCGCAAATACGTGGTGGTGCACGATTGCGGCACCGTCATCAATCCGCTGATCCTCGCCGGCCAGATCCACGGCGGCGTCGCGCAAGGGATCGGCAACGCCTTCTACGAGCAGCTGGTGTTCGACGAGGAAGGGCAGCTGCTCAACGCCTCGCTCGCCGATTATCTGTTGCCGACCGCGCTCGAAGTGCCGCGCATGGAGATCGGCCACACCGTCACCCCTTCGCCGCTCAATCCGCTGGGCATCAAGGGCGCGGGCGAGGCCGGCGCCATTCCGGTCGGGCCGCTGTTCGCGCAGGCGATCGAGGATGCGCTCGGGCTCTTGCAGCGGAATATCGAGCTCAACGAAATCCCATTGAGTCCCAATCGTCTGTTCGAGCTGACGACCAAACCGCGATGATCCTCGTCACCGGCGCCGCCGGCAAGACCGGAAAGGCGGTGGTCAAGGCGCTTGCCGGCAAGGGCGCGAGCGTGCGGGCGCTGGTTCGCCGCACCGAGCATGTCGACGCGCTCAAGGCGCTCGGCGCCGCCAAGGTCAGCGTCGGCAGCTTCGAGGATCGCGGCGCGCTCGCGCTCGCCACCGCCGGAACGCAGGCGATCTACCACATCTGCCCGAATGTCAGCGCCAACGAACTCGCCTTCGCCCGCGCCGTCGCCGATGCGGCGAAGGAGCAGAACGTGGAGCGCTTCGTCTATCACTCGGTGCTGCATCCGCAGATCGAGGCGATGCCGCATCACTGGCAGAAGCTGCGGGTCGAGGAGCTACTGCTGGGCGCCGGCTTCAAGCTCACCATCCTGCAGCCTGCCGCCTATATGCAGAACATCCTCGGCGCCTGGCGCGGTCTCGTCGCGGACGGCGTGTTCCGCGTTCCTTATCCGGTCGAGACGCGGCTGAGCCTCGTCGATCTCGACGACGTCGCCGAGGCCGCGGCGCGGGTGCTCACGACCAACGGTCATGTCGGCGCGACCTACGAGCTCGTCGGCACGCCGCCGCTCAGCCAGAGCGAAATCGCCGCCGCGATCGGAGCGGCGCTCGCCCGCACCGTCCGTGCCGAGGCGGAAACCGTGGAAGCCTGGGAGGCGCGCGCGCAGGCCGGCGGCATCGGCGAGCATGAGCGCGCAACGCTCGCGGCGATGTTCCGCTATTACGCCAGCCACGGTCTCGCCGGAAACCCCAACACGCTGCGCTGGTTGTTGGGCCGCATGCCGAACGACCTGCCGCATTTTCTGCGCCGCGCCGTTGCGGCGCAGTCGGAGATCTGATCGGGAGCACGCGCATGCAAATCTGGAGCGAGGCGATCGGGCGGATGCTCAAGCGGATGGACGACACGCGCGGGCGCGTCGGCACGGCGTACCCGCACTGGGCCGACACGGAAACCGGCAACTGGACGACGACGGCCGACGGCGACTGGACCGGCGGCTATTGGGCCGGCGTCCACTGGCTCGCCGCCAAGCACACCGGCGAGACGCGCTACCGCACGCAGGCCGCGGCTTTGGCGCAAGGGCTGAAGAGCCGCGTCGCGGTCGACACCGTGTTCAAGTCGTTTGCGCTCTATTTCGGCGCCGCGCTCGGCTCGACCCTCTACGACGACAAAGCCGCGAAGGATTTGGCGCTCGCCGCCGCGCGCAGCCTGACGGCGATGTATAATCCGGCGCTCAAGCTGATCCCGCTGGGTAGCCAGGCCGAAGAAGGCGGGCACGTCGGCAATATCGAGACCAGCATCGACAGCCTGCAGGCCGCGCCGTTCCTGTTCTGGGCGGCGCGCGCCTGCGGCGACGGCAAGATGCGCGAGGTCGCGCAGCATCACGCCGCGACCATCATCCCGCTGCACCTGCGCGCCGACAATTCCTTCATCCAGTCCTCGACGCTCGATGAAACCGGCAGGCTGGTGAAGCACTACACTCACAAGGGCTACAGCGCGACCAGCACCTGGGGCCGCGCGCAGGCTTGGGGCATCTTGTTCTCGACGATGAGCTATCTCGCCGCGCCGCAGGAAACCTCGTGGCTCGAAGCGGCGCAGCGCGGCGCGCAATGGTGGATCGCGCATGTGCCCAAGGACCGCGTCGCGTTCTGGGATTTCGACGATCCGGCGATTCCTGATACCGAGCGCGACACCGCGGCGACCGCGATCGCCTCGAGCGCATTGCTCAAGCTTTCCAAGGCCGCGAAGGATGAGGCATCGCGGGCAAAATACCGGACGGCCGCTGAGGCGACCGTCGAAGCGCTGGTGAGAAACTATCTGACGCCGACGTCCGCACAGGACACGCGCGTGCCGGGGATCCTTACCGAGAGCTGCTTCAACAAGCGTGCCGACGCGCGGCCGCATGATGCGGCGAACAAGTGCGAGTTCATCGTCGCGGACTACTATCTGCTCGAATGCCTGCTGGTGCTGATGGAAGAGCTCGATCCCACTTCGCTGTAGCGGGACGTGGACGGGGACGGGTCGAGCCCGTCCCCGCGGACGGCCCGCCGCCGGGGATCGCTCCGAGGAAGAGACGGACAAGCCCGAGCATCACCACCTTCATGCGGCCCTCCGTGCTTCAGACCGGCGCGCCGCCGGCGGCTCATTTGTTGGCGCCCGCCGCGGCGGCGATCGGCGGCCAGCCGACGCCGCTCGCCTGATGCAGGAGGCGGGCGACGCTGAGGATCATCGGCTCCTCGAAGCGCGGAGCGATGATCTGCATGCCGACCGGCAAACCGTCCGCCGACAGGCCGGCCGGCGCGCTCGCCGCCGGCAAGCTGACCAGCGTGACCAGATAGGAGGAGGCGAACCAGTCGGTGTAATTGTCAAAGCTGCGGCCGTTGATCGCATCGGGGAAATTCTTCTCCACCGCGAACGGCTGCACCGGCGCCGCCGGCGTAAGCAGCACGTCGAAGCGCTCGAACAATGTGCGGAACCGGTGATAGGTCTCCTGCCGTTTCTGCTCGGCGGCGGCAAAATCGAGCGCCGTCAGTTTCAGCCCGGCGGCGATATTGCCCTTGAGATTGGGTCCGAATTGGTCGAGCTCGCTCAGGCGCGGGTAGAATTGCCCGACCATCCAGAAGCCGCGCCAGGTCTGATAGGCGTTGCGTCCGCCGCTGGCGTCGAACGCGGTTTCCTCGACCTGCGCGCCGAACTGGCTCAACCCCAGCGCCGCCTCGCGGCAGATGCCGTCGATTTCGCGCTCGACGCCGATCCCGGCGATGTCGGAGACGTAGGCGATGCGCAGGCCGCGCGCATCCTTGCGCCGCTCGAGCTCGGCGAGCGTGCTTTGCCAGGGCGGCGCGATCGAAATCGGCGACAGCCGGCTGAAGCCGACGATGGCGTCGAGCATCAGCGCGACATCTTCGGTGTCGCGCGCCAGCGGCCCGTGCACCTGGCCCGGATCCCAGGCAAGTCCCATCGGAATGTTCGGCGTCAAGCCGGGCGTCGGCCGGATGCCGAGGATGCCGCAGAACGCCGCGGGCACGCGGATCGAGCAGCCGAAATCGGTGCCCTGCGCGAGCGGCACCATGCCGGTCGCGACCGCAACCGCCGAGCCGCCGGACGATCCGGCCGGCGTGAGCGCCGGATTCCACGGATTGCGCGTCGCGCCGAACAACGCATTGTTGGTGTTCGCCCCGGCGGCGAATTCGGGCATGTTGGTCTTGCCGAGCACGATCGCGCCCGCGGCCTTGAGCCGGCGCACCACCTCGGCATCCTCCGCCGGGACGAAATCCTTGAACAGCGGCGAGGCGAAGGTGGTGCGGATCCCGGCGGTCAGCGTGTTGTCCTTGACCGCGATCGGCAGGCCGTGCAGCGCGCCGAGCGGCTCGCCGCCGACGACCGCGTCTTCGGCGCGGCGCGCGGCATCGTGCGCCTCCTCGGCGGCGAGCGTGATCACGGCGTTGAGCTTCGGATTGATCTCCGCGATCACCGCGAGATGGGCGTCGAGCACCTCGACCGGACTGACCGCGCGCGTGCGAATGAGCCGCGCCAGTTCACGGGCCGGTTTGCGGGCGAGCGTCTTGTCGACCATGGCTTGTTGCTTTCGCTTGGCGCGGCCATGCCGGCGCGCAATCTACTCGCCGGCGTCGATGATGGCGATGCACGGCCCGCCGCCCTGCGGGCCCTGATGCATGGCGTCGACGGAGACGAACACCGCCGGATCGCCGATCGCCGCCGCGGCGACGCCGCCGACCGCGGCCTTGGCGTGGCGATGCCAGGGCACGTCGGAATCATCGAGCATGATCTGCCGCCGCGAGCGCAGCTTGCCGGTGCGGTCGGCCTCGCACTTCATGAAGCAGTTGACCACGCGGCCTTTGAGGTCTTCGGCGCGCGGCCGGTCCGGCAATGCGAGGCCGGCATTGCGGATCGCCGCGTAGATCGAGTCGATGTCGAGCGCGTCCTGCATCACCGAATGGCCGATGCGATAGCGGCCGCCGGCGCCTTTCTTGTTGCCGAGAAGAACGATCTGCGCCTGCGTCAGCTCGACACCGGATGAGCAGGAGGCGACGGAGGAGTAGAGGTCGAGGTTGCGGCAGATTTCCTCGGCCTTCGGCATCTTGATCTCGTTGAGCGCAACGGCGATGCCGAGGCCGGTGGTGCCGTTCGAGACGCCCATGGAGTCGTGCACCTCGCAGGCGACCTCTTTCCCGCGCGCATGCGCCTCGGCGACCGAATCGACGGTGAGGAGCGGCGTCTTGGTCTGCACGTAATGCACGTCCGCCGGATCGTCGATGCCGGCGTCGCGCATCGCCGCGCGCACGCTCGCGGCAACCTTCTCGACCATCGCCGGGCGGCCGATGTCCTCGGGAAAAAGCTCGGCGCTCATCGCCGTGCCGATGGCGAGCCGCGATTGCGCCGCCGGGCCGGTCTTGCTGTTGCGGGCAAAAATCGTCGCGTGCGGCGTGATCACGCCGTCGCAGCCGCCGGACCACACCATCGGGATCTGCGCCACCGCCTGCTCGGAACGGCTGCCGAGCTTCATCAGCGCCCGGCGAAACGCCTGGTCGGCGAGAATCCGGGTAAAGTCGTTGACGCCGCCATTGCCTTCGGTCTTGCCGATGACCGCGATCACCTCGTCGGCGCGGAATTGTCCCTTGCCGATCGCGGCCTCGAGGCCGGAAGCATCCTGCACGTTCTTCAATTCGACCTTGACGACTTCAATGGCCATTTCTTCTAATCCCTCGTTAGTCGCGACTTCTATCATTCCTGTGAGCCAGCGGACCCCCACTCTATCTCTCCCGCCTTCAGGGGGAGAGAAGCGCGAGCGGCGCGCGTGGAGATTTTCATCGGCAGAGCGGGGCCGCTGCCACCTTCCTCCCCCTGAAAGGGGGAGGATTGAGGTGGGGGTCCGTACCGCTCGCGAGGTGCATCAAATAGCTTCACGCCGAACGTGTCCACGGTTTGACGTCGCCGCGGGAAGTCCTACTCCGCGGTTCGGCGTGCGGGGAGAGGGAGCACTCAGGCTGAGCGCACCCACGGCTTGACCTCACCACGGAGCATTTTCTCGAAGCCGGCGCCGCGATCGATCATCGGCGGCTCGCTCGTCCGCGCCGCTTTGAGCTTCTTCCGCAACGCCTGCGTGGCCTGCGCGTCGATACTGAACGCCGCGATGCCGGCAGCAGGCGCCAGCACGACGCCGTAATCCTCGCGCGCCGCGGCGAGCGAGACCTTGCCCTCGATCACGTCGCGCTCGACCCATTCGGGCTCGCGCTCGAGCGGATCGCCCCAGCCGCCGCCGCCGGTGGTGACGACGCGCACGATCTCGCCGGCGCGAACCGGCTCGCCGTCGACCAGGCCGCCGAGGTCGTGCGGCTTGCCTTCGGTGTCGATGGTGACGCAGAACGGCTTGCCGGCCTTGCCGCCATTGAGGCCGTAGCAGCCGAGCCGCACGCGGTCGGCGGTGACGATGGTGCGGCAACCGACCAGCGCCCGGTAATGCTTTTCGTAGCCCAGGCCGCCGCGACGCTTGCCGGCGCCGCCGGAATCGGTGCGCAGCGCGAGCTTCTCCACCAGGAGCGGAAACCGCGTCTCGGTGAATTCGGCCGGCTGATTGCGAGAGTCGGGCACGATGTGGATGGCGTCGTTGCCGTCGGCGTAATAGCGGCCGCCGGAGCCGCCGCCGAGAACTTCGCGGGACAGGAACGGCTTGCCGTTGCGATCGTCGCCGTAAAATCCGGTGTAGCGGATGGTCTCCTGATCGGCCGGCATGCGGCCCTGCGCGGCCTGCGCCACCACGCCGGCAAGAAGGCCGATGCAGCGCAACAGCACGAACGAGCGCGCGTTGGTCGCCGCCGGCCATTCCGGCGTGATCAGCGTGCCCTTCGGCGGGAACACGACGTCGAAGACTTCGCAGACGCCTTCGTTGACGTGGATCTCCGCCGCGCGCTCCGGCGTGTCGGCGAGGTTGCGCAGGATCGGCGCGATCCACTTGATCAGGAACGCGCCGCCGGCATAGTCGGCGGGCCAGTTGATCGGCCCGGTCGATTGCGGATCGGTGCCGGTGAAATCGAGCGTGATCCGGTCGCCCTTTTTGATCAGCGTGAGCGAAAGCTTGTGCAGCTTCGGATCGGTGACGCCGTCGTGCTCGACATAGTCTTCCCAGCGGTATTCGCCGTCGGCGATCTTGGGCAACAGCTCGCGGCGGAAGGTGTCGCGGCAGGCGTCGAGGATCGCCTGGAAGCACGCCTCGACCGTGTCGCGGCCGAAGCGCTCGAACAGCTCGGCCATGCGGCGGGCGCCCATCAGGCAGGCCTGCACCTCGCTGTCGAGATCGGCGGCGAGCACGTCGGGCACGCGGGTGTTGCGCCGAATGATGGTGAACACCGCCTCGTTGCGCACGCCGGCGCTGTAGAATTTTATCGGCGGCACCGCGAGGCCTTCCTCGAACACCGTCGCCGCGGTGCCGGGCATCGAGCCGGGCACGCGCCCGCCGATGTCGTCGTGGTGGCCGAAGGCCTGGATGTAGGCGACGACTTCGCCTTGATGAAAAACCGGCACGGTGCTGCACAGGTCGGGCAGGTGCCCGATCGAGCCTTCGGTCAGGTAGGTATCGTTCATCAGAAACACGTCGCCGGGCTGCATGGTCTGCGGCGGGAAATCGCGCACCACGGCGTTGGGCATGGCGGAATAGGAGCGGCCGGTGAGCTTGCGGCAATAGCGGTCGAACAGGCCGACGCGGTAGTCGTGCGCTTCGCGGATCATCGGCGAACGCGCGGTGCGCTCAATCGCGTATTCGATCTCCGCCTCGATGGAATTGAGCGTGCCTTCGACGATCTGCAGGACGATGGGGTCGACCGCGCGCCGGGGCAGGTCCGGCGCGGTCGGCCACGGCCATTCCTTGGCATGCACGTTCATCATCGCCGGGCCTCCGAAGGGCCTTCGCTTTATGGCGTCTATCGCCGATAATTTCCAGCGGGTCGATCTCATGCAAGAGCAACACGGAGGTTTACGATGGCTTTGCCGGATTCAATCACCGAACGCGCGCGGCAGGGCGCGCAGGTTCGCCGCGAGGTGCTGGGCGCCGCCTATGTCGATGCCGGCCGGCAGAAGGCCAATCCGTTCACCCAGCACTTCATCGAGTTCACGCAGACGCAGTGCTGGGGCAATGTGTGGCTGCGCGAAGGCCTCTCGCGCAAGAGCCGCAGCATGCTCAATGTCTGCATGCTCGCGGCGCTCGCCCGCTGGCACGAATTCGAGGTGCACATCCGCGGCGCGCTGAACAACGGCGTCACGCCCGAGGAGATCGCCGAGATCCTGCTGCACACCGCCGTCTATGCCGGCATTCCGATCGCCTCGGAAGGCTTCCGCCGCGCCAACCAGATCATCGGCGAAGTCGCGGCGGAACAAAAAAGTTAAGCTGCGTACTCTTTGGCGCGCGGAGTGGGCTCCATGATGAGTATTGCAGCGCCGCCGCCGCGGCTGAGCAGCGCCGAAGCGCCGCGAGATAGTCAAAGCGCGAGCGGCAACTCCAGGCTCTGCGCGTACATCATATCGCGGTGCGCGAACAGTATCGGATCGAGCGCCGCTTCGGTCTCCTGGTCCAGGCTCGCAAACGCCGCCCGCGTGCTCGCTTCCATCTTGCATTGCTCGGGCGGGAGCGGACCGAACATCGCCGTGAAGGTGGCGCTGTAGACATCGACCGCGGTCAGCGCGTTGCCGACATAGTAGCGGCTCCCGGCCTGTTGCTGCGCCTTTAGGCGCGCGACTAGCATGCGCAGCAGCGCCGCGACCCGCGCGCCGGCGGCGGCGCCCGCCTCCGGGCTGTGGCCGTATTTCTTGCCCAGATATTTGGAGACGCGCTCGGGAAAGCCGCCGGCGTTCTGCAGCCCGGCGTGCACCAATTGCAGCCGGCGCGACCAGCCGAGCCCGCCTTCGCCGCAGATCTCATGGGCAAGCCCGAAAACGAGCGCACGCTCGGCGGCGTCTTGCGGGAGTAACGACGGATTGGGCGCGAGCCGCTCGGCCAGGAGCAGAATCTCGGCCCAGCCGGACCGGGGCCGTTCGTTCTCGTAGACCGCCACCGGGCCGCTGCGCTGGCCCGCCCACTCCTTGAGGAGCTCGTCGTCATAGGTCAGGCGCACCGCGGCCCATTCGATACCCTTGATGTGCAAAATACCCTTGGCGGCTTCGCCCCAGGGGCTGGGCACGCCGCCGACGACCACCATGCGCAGACTGCGGCGTTTGACCGCCTCTTCGACGCTCACATATTCAAAGGTCATCCTGGTCCCTCCGGGTGGTAGATCGCCGGCATGTTCAGCGCCGATCCAACCGCCCCGCGGCTTTGCCGGCGGCGCGGATGATCAGGATGCCGTGCGGATCGACCTCGAGGTGCTGGCCTGGAAATACCACCGTGGTCGAGCCGAACTCCTCGACGATCGCCGGGCCGTCGAGCTGCGCACCGGCGCCGAGCGCGGCGCGCTCGTAGACCGGCGTGTCGCGGAATTTGCCGTCGAAATAGACCGGCCGGCTCCCGCCTTTCGGCGAATCGCCGGCGGCGCGCTTGATCTCTGGAATGCGCGGACGATCGATCATGCCGAAGCCGGACACGCAGAAATTCACCAGCTCGACCTTCTGCCGGCCGGCATAGTTGTAGCCGAAGGTCTTCAGATGCGCGGCATGGAACGCGTCGACCAGATCGGCGATGAAGTCGCCGTCGACTAAGCCGGCGCGCGCGGAGACGCGGACTTCCATGGACTGCCCGGCGTAGCGGACATCGGCTTCGCGTACGAGCGCGATCTTCGCTCGCGCGATGCCGTTCTTCTCCAGTGTGGCGACGGCGTCCTGCTCGAGCGCGGCGTAGCTCGCGGCGACGACCGGCAGGTCGATTGC
>Ga0181523_10005824_pt1 | contig 10023 bp, 8 predicted proteins | sample PEATcosm2014_Bin_43_FD_119752 | JGI IMG/M metagenome (GOLD analysis project Ga0181523, IMG submission 119752) | Peatland microbial communities from MTU Mesocosm Facility, Houghton, MI, USA - PEATcosm2014_Bin05_30_metaG | ecosystem: Environmental > Terrestrial > Soil > Wetlands > Peat | place...
CAACCCCTGGATGTTATATTTATTTACAAATATCCTCAGCTAGATCGCCCCCGTGAATATGAGCTGGATTCTGTCCTTAAAATTAGGCACTCATTGTCTTGGCACAGTTATATATTGCTAGGAATTGCTACATAAAACTATATAAGACCGATAAGTTAGCTAATCTGTTCTCAACCCCTTCCCCTCCTAACCAAGGAGTGGAGTGAAGGGATGTGGAATTTATTTATTTCGAAAGTACCAATTTCTTTTTATTGCCGACTATAACAAGCACGTAATTCTCGTCATCCAAGTATTTGCGGGCAACTCGGAGAACATCGTCTTTGGTTACTTTCGCGACATAATCCTTATATCTGTCGATGTAGTCGTCTCCGAGTCGGTAATATTGCACGGCTGCAATGAAATCGGCGGTCTTTCTGATCGTCTCTAACCGACGCGGGAAACTTCCTATCAGATAATCCTTGGCATACTGAAGCTCCTGATCCGAAATGGATTCCGCCTTCATCAGGCGCATTTGTTTGAGCATCTCATCTATGACGCGGCCGGCGGATTCATTCTTAGTCTGGACTTCCACTTCGAACCTGCCCGGATATTTGGTCGCTGCGAAAAAGCTGTTGATCGAGTAAGTGAGCCCCATCTCATCGCGTATGACCTTCATGAGTCTGGATGAAAAGCCGCCTCCGCCAAATATGTAGTTCATTACCTGGACTGCGTAGTAATCCGGATTGTCCCGCGCTATGCCCACATACCCGAAAAGAATGCTCGCCTGAGTTACATCCCTGTCGATCACCTCGACACGAGGCCCCTTCAGCACAGGGGGAAGCTTCAGATCAACCTTCGATCCATTAGCCGCTCCTGTTGTCTTCCATAAAGCGAAAGACCGGTTGAGCAGCTTGTCGAGTTCCTCCCTGCTTAGATCTCCCACGACCGTAAGAATGGCGTTTTCAGGGCGGTAGAAGGAACCATAGAAACTTAGGACATCAGCCCTTTCGATGCCGCCGATGCTCTGCAAGGTCCCTTCAACCGGCCTTCCATACGGAAAGTCTCCGAATATATCCTTAGCGAATTCCTTGCTCGCAACAAAAGACGGATCTTCTTCCTTCTGTTTCAAAGAGCCTTTCAGTAACTCCTTTCCCCTGGCGAGTTCGTCGGCCGGGAAAGACGGATGCAAAACACTGTCGGAAAAGAGGTCGAAGCCCTTATCAATGTCCTTCTTCAGGACGGAAAGAGAGACCGTAGTGAAGTCATCGTTGGCAGATGTATCCAAGGATGCCCCTATAAAATCGATCTCGCGGCTTATATCAGTTGCCTTCCTCGTCGCAGTGCCTTCGGAAAGCATCTTGGAAGTAATATAGGCGGTACCGGCGTTCTCAGCATTTTCCTGAAGCGGTGAGGCATTGATAAGCATGGTTGCCATGACGATCGGCAGCTCATGTCTTTCGACATAAAGCACGGTCAGGCCATTTGGGAGTTTCTCCTTTTTTATATCGAGCGCACACGAAAGAGATGGGATACACCATACTATGCACATCGCGAACAAACCGAGGACCAACACCGCTATGCGTTTATTCACTGCGCCCCTCCCGCTTTTTAGGTATTAGATATCCAGTGGTCCTGTTCTCTTTTGTCAGATAACGCCGAGCAACATCCTGCACCTCCGCAGCAGTCACCTTCCTGATACCGTCAAGATATTGCTCTTTGAGCTTCCAGTCACCGAGTATCTGGAACATCCCTGTATACAGGGCCTCCGAATAACTCGAGTCACGAGCAAATTCAAAGCTCGCCTCGACCTGGTTTTTCGCCTTTTGCACCTCCTCGGCCGAAGGCGGCTCATTCTTTATCTTTTCGATCGCGGCATCGAGGGCATTTTCGACGTCCTTTATCTCCTTCCCCGGAGCAACTAGGGCGCTTAAGATAAAAACAAAAGGGTCGCGGTTCAGGTCAGCATAATCGGCCGATGCCTCAATGGCAAGCCTCTTTTCATAAACCAAGCTCAGGTAAAGCCGTGAACTTTTCCCTCCCGAAAGAATCGATGACAGCACATCAAGGGCAAAGCTGTCCTTATTGGGAAAGCTCGGCACGTGGTATGCTTCGAGCATATAGGGTAGCTCGGCCGATTCACTCTCGAGATAGACGATTTTTTCGCCATGCTGCACAGGTTCGACAGTATTGATGCGCTTCAGTTTATCATCGGCAGGCGGAACGAACCCGAATTCCTTTTTTATGAGCGGCATTAGCTTGTCTGGATATACATCACCCGACAGGATGATAAAGGTGTTATCAGGCGAATAATAGGTACCGTAATAGGCGGCAAGATCGTCGCGTGTGATGGCGGTTATCTCGGCCATCCAGCCGATAACTGGCTTGCGATATGCCTGCACTTTCAGTGATGCCGCGAGGGTCTCCTCGTAAAGCAAGTTCTGCGGATTGTCGTCTGTCCTCATCCGCCGCTCCTCCATTACCACACGGCGCTCAGACTCCAGGTCCTTGAGTGTAAGGTTCTTCATCCTATCGGCCTCGAATTCGATGGGAAGGCTTATGGAGCCGGAGGGGAGCGTTTCGTAGTACATCGTATAATCCTTTGTGGTAAAAGCGTTGTCCATACCCCCTCTTTTCTGGATCATGTTCGACAGCACCTTGGAACCGTACTTCGGAGTGCCCTTGAACATCATGTGTTCAAGAAGATGGCTCATGCCCGATTTTCCGGCAGGCTCATCGATTGCACCAACTTTGTACCAAATCTGGAACGTGGCGAGGGGGATCTTGTGGTCTTCAATAAAAAGGATTTTCAGGCCGTTGTCCAGCGCAAACTCCTGAACCGAAGCGAACGCGCAAACAGGTTGAATAAAGGCGAGCATGAACAGAAAAGATAAGGACTTCAGGAATCTTATGCGCATCTGCGATTACTCCTCTCTCCAAACCTCTATGGCGATGTCGGGACAGGAAACGGCACATATGGCGCAACCTGTGCACTGCCCGGTATTGCAGAATATGGCGGAGTAGTAACCACTGTCGTTGAACTTGTCGTCCTGGGAGATGCAGCCCTTCGGACACGCACTGATGCAATATCCGCAGCCTTTGCAGACCTCCCGATCGATCACAATCTTACCCAAAATCTTCTTTTTCATAGTCGTCTCTTTCATATCTGAAAATTGTGCCTGTCATTTGCCTTCTTTGTCAATCTCGAGCATCTCTTCCGCATGCTTAAGAGAGCGGTCCGTGACCCTTCCACTCAGCATTCTGGCAAGCTCTTCCCGCCTTTTTTCTCCGTCAAGCATTTCAACCATCACGCTGGCTTCTTTGTCAGAAAGCTTTTTGTCAACCTTGATATGATGGGCAGCGCGGGCCGCTATTTGCGGCAGGTGAGTTATACAAAGTATCTGATAGGTGGCGGAAAGTGCGTGCAGCCTGCTGCCCACATGCTGGGCTGTGACCCCTCCGATGCCGGCATCAACCTCGTCGAAAACCAGGGTGCGCGTCGCCAAAGCGGCATGCATTCCGCCTTCCCTTCTTTTGATACCGTCCTGCCGTCCGATTTCGAGGCACTTCAGGCCGAGCATTATTCGCGACAGCTCTCCGCCCGATGCCACTTTGACAAGCGGTCTCGGCGGCTCGCCGGGATTAGCAGAAAAGAGAAATTCGACGTCGTCGATTCCGGCCGGTCCAGCCTCCGCCTTCCGTTTGATGTCGACCTTAAATTCGGCCTTCTGAAAACCGAGCTCTCTCAATTCCTGGAGAATGAGCCTGGCCATCTGCTTTGCTGCGACCCCTCTCTTGCCCGACAACTGTTCCGCCATCGATAATAGCTGCGCCTCGCGTACTTCGAGTTCCCGCTCAATCTCATCCTTCTGCTCTTCGGAGCGCTCAAGCCCTTGCAATTCTTCCTGTGCCTTGAGGAGATATTGCATGATTCCTTCGGTCCCATCGCCATATTTCTTTTCGAGCTTCTTGATAATATCGAGGCGGTCTTCAACTTCGGTGAGCCGGGCCGGATCGATATCGTAAGTTTCTTTTAGATTCCGCACCGAAAGAGCTGCATCCTCTAAAAGCGGGACCGCCGATTCGAGGATTGCCATACCTTCCTCTGCCTTGCGGTCAATCCGCGACATCTCCCTGACAAGGACTGAGACCTTCGATATATTTTCGAGTATGGAACCTTCCGAGCCATAGAGCAGATCATAGGCGGCTTCGGCCGACTCCCTGAGCTTGCTAGCATTCAGGAGAACGGCGCGCTCGTCTTCGAGCTTCCGCTTCTCGTCGTCCTGAAGGGAGACGGCTTCAATCTCGTTTATCTGAAACCTTAGAAACTCGGTCCTCTGCTCCCTCTCTCGAACCTTCCCCTTGATCTGATAAACACGGTCCCTCAGGGCAATGACATCGTTATAGCAGGAATGTAATACCGCGGTCTCTTCGAAAAAGCCTCCGAAGGCATCTACGAATGCAAGATGGCTCTCCTTCTTCAGAAGGTCCTGATGTTCGTGTTGGCCATGGATATGGACAAGTTCCTCGCCGATTGCTGAGATAGTCTGGAGGCTGACGGGAGAGTCGTTGACATAAGCTCTTACCTTACCTTTGCCGAGGAGTCTGCGCAATATGATCCCGTCGCTACTGTCTATACCGAGATCGTTGACGATGGGGAGGTCAACGGTTTCAAAGCGTGCCTCGATGCGAGCTTCGCTGCTTCCGGCCCTAATAAAGTCCTGGGATGCCTTGTCACCAAGGAGTACGCCCAAGGCATCGACGATAATCGACTTGCCGGCCCCGGTCTCTCCAGTTAGAACGTTCAGCCCCGGCTGGAAGACGATTGTCAGATCGTCGATTATGGTAAAATCCTTGATCCTCAGTTCTCGCAGCATTCCGCTGACTTTACAGCAATCCCGTGAAATCCTCTTCCCTCACCGGGCCTAAGACTGTGAGACTCATGGGGCCGCCGTTGATCAGTCTTTCGGCCAGTTCCATGGCGCGGTCGAGGGACACGGCCTCTATCTCCTTCATGATTTCGAGCTGTGTGAAGTGTCGTTGATAGTATATTTCCTGCCGGGCATTGCTCTGCATCTTGCTGCTGGTAGATTCGAGTGCGAGCACAAGGTTGCCCTTCAACTGGTCCTTTGCCCTCCTTAGTTCGACCTCGGTAAGGGACTGTGCCAGGTTCTTCATCTCCCTGACTATCATTTCGGCAACAGTGGCGGCCTTCTTTTTGCCGGTTCCGGCATAGACAGCCCAGTAACCCGCATCAAAGTATGATGACAGGAAAGAGTAGATACTGTATGCATAACCTTTCTTTTCCCTTATCTCCTGGAATAGTCTTGAACTGACGCTAGCGCCCAAGATTGTATTCAGCAGTGACAGGGCATAGCGCTCTTCACTAGCATAAGGTATCCCTTGGACACCTAAGCAGAGATGGGCCTCGGATAGGTCTTTGGTATGGATGTCGATCCTTTTACCGAAAGATGGCGTCGTAAAGAACTCCGGCTCCGACCCGCGTCTGAGACTTCCGAGGTGATGGTTTAGTCTTTCAAGCACTGCATCCGCCTCAAAATTCCCGGCGCATGAGATAACCGTATCTGCAGTGCCATAATATTTTCTAACATGACCTGTGAGGTCATCCCGCCTGAACGCCTTAACTGTATCCCTGCGTCCGAGCACCGGTTGGCCCAGTCCAGTTTCCCCATATACCGTCCTGCTGAACAAGTCATGGATATAATCATCGGGCGTGTCTTCGACGAGTTTTATCTCTTCCTTGATCACGCCCTTTTCCTTTTCGAGTTCAGCCTCGTCGAAGGTAGAATGGAGAAAGACGTCGGTAAGAAGTTCGACTCCTCGGTCGATGTACTCGTCGAGGATCTTCACATAGAAAGCAGTATTTTCGCGCGAAGTGAAGGCATTTAGGTCACCACCCAGACTGTCTATGTCGATGGCGATGTCATGGGCGGTTCGCTTTTTAGTCCCCTTGAAGAACATATGTTCCAGGAAATGTGAGACACCGTTTTTATCAGAGGGCTCGTTGCGTGAGCCCACTTTTACCCAAATGCCAAGAATAAAGGAGCGTGAACTTTTCACCTGCTCCATTACAACTGGTATGCCGTTGTCCAGATATCGTTTAGTAAACATATATTATTGGAAGGCCGGTAATGTGGGTTATGCGGCTAAGAACCGGGCATCCCGAAAGAGATACCCGGTTACCGTTCGTTAGTCGGTTTCACCTTGACGCTGCTGGTCCTTCATTGCTTCCTTCCGGCTCAGCCTGATCCTGCCCTGGTTATCAACCTCGATGACCTTAACAAGGATCTCGTCTCCCATGTTGATCTCATCGGTGACTTTGGCGATCCTCTTGTCTGAAATTTGAGATATGTGCAGGAGGCCGTCCGTTCCGGGCAGTATCTCTACAAATGCCCCGAAATCAGCAATCCTGACGACCTTGCCCTTGTAGATCTTGTTCAGCTCCGCTTCGGCAACGATGCCGTTGATGATCTCGATCGCCTTGTTTGCCGCCGCCTCATCGCTCGATGCGATGTTGATCGTACCGCTGTCATCGATGTCGATCTTAGCACCGGTCTGCTCGACGATACCGCGGATAACCTTCCCGCCGCTGCCGATGACCTCCCTGATCTTTTCGGGCCTGATATGCATTGTGTATATACGCGGCGCATGTGGAGAAAGATTGTCTCTCACCGCAGGCATGGCATCGGCCATCTTCCCAAGGATGTGGAGCCTTCCTTTTTTCGCCTGTTCGAGCGCCCTCTCGAGTATCTCGCGGCTGACTCCCCCAATCTTCAGATCCATCTGGAAGGCCGTAATGCCCTTTGATGTACCGGCGACCTTGAAATCCATATCGCCCAGATGATCTTCGAGCCCCAGAATGTCGGTAAGCACGACTACCTGCTCTCCTTCCTTGATGAGACCCATGGCGATACCGGCTACGGGAGCGCTGATCGGAACGCCAGCATCCATGAGGGAAAGCGTAGCGCCGCACACTGTAGCCATCGAGGACGAGCCGTTGGATTCGAGGATGTCTGACACAATCCTGATGGTGTATGGGAACACTTCTTTCGAAGGAAGTATATACTTGATCGCGCGCTCCGCAAGGGCGCCGTGACCGATCTCTCTCCTGCCAGGACCACGCATCGGCTTGACCTCCCCGACGCTGAACGGCGGGAAGTTGTAGTGCAGCATGAATGTCTTAAATGTTTCCCCGTCAAGGGAGTCTATTCTCTGTTCGTCGTCGGACGTGCCCAAGGTAGTGGCAACAAGGGCCTGCGTCTCACCCCTAATGAAAAGCGCCGAACCGTGAACCCTCGGGAGCAGTCCCATATGGCAAGTGATCTGCCTGATCTCGTCGGGTTTCCTGTTGTCAGCTCTCTTAGCTTCTTTAAGGATTGTATTTCTTACGATCTCGTTTTCGTAGTCGTCGAACGCATTGGCGATGTCCCGCGTAAGGTCTTTGCCGGCATTGCCGACAAAGCGTTCCGCATTCTCCGGGGTATTCAGCAGTTTTATAGTTTCTTCGAGGATAACATCGAGGGCCTTCTGACGCTCGTGTTTCCCCGGTATATGAATCGCCTCATGAATCGTGCTTGATACACGTTCCCTGACCGCTGCCGCCAACTCCGGCCTCCCCTCAACAGGAGCCACAGCCCTCTTTTCCTTGCCGACCTTGTTCCTCAGTTCATTTTGGGCAGCTACGATCCGCTTGATCTCCTGGTGGGCAAAGTCAATGGCCTCGATAAGTGCCGCCTCAGAGACCTCCGCGCCTCCGCCTTCTACCATGATCACAGCATCTTCGGTGCCTGCGACAACCAGGTTAAGGTCGAGATTCTCGAGCTCCGTCACGTCAGGGAACACTATAAGTTTTCCGTCAAGCCTTCCCACCCTGACCGCACCGACGGGCCCGCCAAAGGGGATGTTTGAGATATGAAGAGCCGCCGACATGCCAATAATACCGAGCATGTCCGCGATATTTTCGGTGCCATAGGACAGGACCGAGACAATCCCCTGGGTCTCGCAATAGAAACCCTTAGGGAACAGGGGCCTCATGGGACGGTCAATAAGCCGCGAGGTCAGCACCTCTTTTTCGGTCGACTTGCCCTCCCGCTTGAAAAAACCTCCTGGTATCTTCCCAGCCGAATAGGTCTTCTCCTGGTAATCAATAGTTAGAGGGAAAAAATCGAGCCCTTCTTTTGGCTTCTTGCTGGCCACTGCCGTTGCGAGGACTATGGTGTCTCCGAACTTCACTACAACAGAGCCATCCGCTTGTCTCGCCATCTGTCCTGTTTCGATAATCAGTCGTGTGCCCTTAATTTCCAGTTCTACACTTGTCATTGAATTCGCTTTCTATCTCCTTGGTCTTGATACGTGTCCGCGCAATATAATGAGAATACTACTTTCTCAGGCCGAGACGCACTATGACGCTGTCATAGCGGGTTTTATCGGATATTTTCAGGTAATTAAGGAGCTTCTTCCTTTGCGCAACCAGCTTCAAAAGACCTCTCCTTGAATGATGGTCCTTCGCATGGGTCTTGAAATGGTCCGTCAGATAACTGATCCTCTCACTCAGCAGCGCAATCTGCACTTCAGGAGAACCAGTGTCCTTCTCGTGAGTCTTATAGGACTCGATGATCTCTTTTTTCTTCAGCGTGTCGAACATTCGCTCACCACCTTTCCTTTGAATTATCCTCATTAATAACAGACATTAAAAATTATCCAAATGGACATATTTTAAGTGTAAATAGGTTACCACATGCGTTCCCGCTGTGTAAACCCCGTCTACCACACCTTGTAATCCGCTAGAAATAAAGCCCTTAGGCTCTATAGCGATACCTCTGAAAATTTTCATAGCCATCAAGCCGATCATCACAAGGATGCACTACGAATCGGCTCTGACAAGTCGAGACTGAAGTCGAGTTCATCGATATAGAGACTTCGAGCTTTTATCTATCAGGATTATTCACCAGCTATATCTATTCGACTGGCGTGACCACCGCCAGCACCACAAGCCTTTCACCCTTCGATGCCTTGAAGCCGTGGGCGACCTCAGGGTCAACGAGAATCGCCGTCTTTTCATCAGCTTCTATCTCTTCCTCGCCTACCGTAAAAACACCTCTTCCTTCGACACAATACATCATGAGCCTTAGCGGCGCCTTGTGGGGTTTGAGTTCCTGCCCTGCCTCCAAGCACATTAAGGCAACGCGCATTTCCGTAGTGTCGGCAAGCATTTCCCTGTATATCTTGTCCGGATAAAAGGTTATGAGCTTCTTGATATTCAAAACTGTAGCAGCCATATGATCCTCCTCTATGATTATGTGTTAATTCTAGTATAACAAGAGAAATATTCAACGAACATGACTTAGGTCAAGGGTGGAAGATATCAGGATTTAAGTGCTTTGTCTGGGTTCTCAGGGGCGCGCGAGCAGCAAGGACAATCTGACCCACTGATGGCCAATGTTTATTCTGTTTCATACTTGCCGCAGTCTCTCAATGACTAATTCATGTCACTTAAATCCTGACACCTTCCGCTTTAGGAACACCTCGGGCATTTCAATCCCGAGATGAAAGCGTGTCTTGACTATATCTTGCGCTTGTGGTCAACTACTGTTCACCGCATGAGGTATCATGTGTAGATGCGGCAACAGGCATCAAAACAGACGGTACGATTCATGAATATGACATCAACCCTCTGCGGCAGTTGAATCTAAATCACTACATTTTGATTGATCAGCTCAAATGTCTCTGCGCTGTAAGGAGGTTAGGAAATTCAATGAGCGGGGCACCACAAGGACCTGTTCTTGTTGCGGACACGTTATAGCAGAGGGCTTATCGCCCTCAGTACGAACCTTCACCTGTCCCATGTGTGGTTTTACCATATCACGGGACATTAACTCGACACGTAATTTTCTGAATATCTACCAGTTTGCTGTGTGGTACAGCCTGAGAGCACTTCAATGCCTCAGTATTGCCCGATTCTTGTTGAATCCTTCATCGAGCAAAAACCGAAGGGTGTCCTCACGAACCTGTATCCTGAACTACCAG
>Ga0181523_10005825_pt1 | contig 10021 bp, 7 predicted proteins | sample PEATcosm2014_Bin_43_FD_119752 | JGI IMG/M metagenome (GOLD analysis project Ga0181523, IMG submission 119752) | Peatland microbial communities from MTU Mesocosm Facility, Houghton, MI, USA - PEATcosm2014_Bin05_30_metaG | ecosystem: Environmental > Terrestrial > Soil > Wetlands > Peat | place...
CCCACCCTCATCGAAAGCGAACTGTTCGGGTATGAGAAAGGCGCCTTCACCGGCGCACTTCGTTCGAAGCAGGGTCTGCTGCAATCGGCCGATACGGGCACAATTTTTCTCGACGAGGTCGGCGAACTTCCGCTCGAGATGCAAGCCAAGATCCTGCGCTTTCTCCAGGAAAAAGAAGTCCGCCCGGTGGGCAGTAATCAAAAAGTCAAGGTGGACGTGCGCATCATGGCCGCCACCAACCGCGATCTCGACACCGAATACAAGAAAGGAACCTTCCGCAAGGATCTTTATTTCCGCCTCAACGTGGTCACCATTTCTCTGCCTCCGCTGCGCGAGCGCCGTTCCGACATTCCCATCCTGGCGGCGTTTTTCCTCGAGCGCCTGGCTCCGGGACGCGGCGTCCAGCTCTCCAGCAATGCTATGAATGCGCTGCTGGCGTACGACTGGCCCGGCAATGTCCGCGAACTGGAGAATTGTCTGGAGCGAGCCGTCGCTCTCGGCGATCAGCGCATTATCGAGGTCGACGACCTGCCGCCGGCCATCGTGCGCTCGGAAGTCCTAACCGAGGCGCCCGATTCGCGAGAATTTTCCGGCCGTGCCGACGACCTCCACGCCACTGACCTGGAAGATATCGAGCGCGCCACCATCGAGCGCGTCTTCTCAAAGGTCAAGGGAGACAAAGCTCTGGCCGGCAAGATGCTTGGTATCAGCCGGGCGACGCTGTATCGCAAGCTGAAGCGCTACCACATCGGCAGTCACGAGGAGCCTCCGCAATCGACCACGTTGCAGTAGATAGATCCGAGCCGCTCCACCCCGTCAAGCCAACACCGGGCTTGACAGGAACCCCCGGTCCGTTCGGCTTGGACAGCTGGGGGCGGCTGTCCAAGCGCAGGCCTGGACGGGCGAGGGCGCCCGTCTCTCCATTTCCGCTGCCTCGCATCCGCGAAATGAGACGGTTATGTCATTCTGAGACGCACTTTGGCCGAGCCGGAAGGATTCGCCTGCTCCGGCTCCCGCGCGACGCCGTTAACTGCTAATCCTTTCTTTCACTTGTTCTTAGGTGCATGACCTTCAAGTTTTTGGCGTAACCCGTGCATTACGGAGTGGCGATAAGCAGCCAGAGTCTCCCCGCAGCCATTCCAAACCAGGAAGAGGGGAGGCTCGGTTGCTGAAACTACGGATCGAGGGTTTACCGTGCATCACCAGGCAACTGTTCGTGCGCTCGAACCAGACATCGTGGGTCGCTTAGCCAAGTTCTTTCCGGAAGCGACTCCGGTGCGGATTCCGATCAAGCTGAGCCGGTCCACGGACAACGGCAACGGGAATGGCAATGACAACGGCGGCGCCCACAAAAGCGAGAACATTTTTTTTCAAAACACGGTCATCGAGTTCGGTACGCCACATGAAGTGTTGTTTATCGTGAACCGTCCTCTGGAATTCGCCGATCGCGTTCTTATCGAAAGCAATGACGGCACGCTGCACGCCGAGGCCTCGGTGGTCGCGGTGCAATATCATCCTGAGCGGACCGCGGTTGCCGTCCGCTTCCTAAAGCATGTTCCCAACTGGATCGTGAAATCATGACTGCATCCACCCGGACTTCACTTGAAGAACAAGGGGCAACGCTTTGTGCCCTGCTACCCATTTACTCTGCGCTGGTGCGCGAATTTGTGATCGAGGTTCCCGCCTGCCCGGTTGAGGAGGGGTTCTCGCCATCGGCCGAGTCGCTGACGCACGCCGAAGACTGGTTCCAGCAAGTAGACGCGCAGATCCAGGTGCACCAGTTGCGCCAGTTTCTGCAGACTACGCCGCTGGCCAATGAAGCCATACTCCGCCATCTTCTCGCGCATCAATTGCTGAAGGCCGCGAAATCCACCAGTGATCGCGACAAGACTGATTTCCTGCTGGTGCAGTATTTTTCGTTATGCGCTCCCTCCGGTCTGGAAGACACTGACCTGGACCTCGATTACGTGGCCCAGGTGCTGGAGCCGGTGCTGGGGCCGCAAGAGCCGAAGCTCCCGGAATGGTTGAGTTCGCTGGAAACCATCATGCAGACGGCGGCGCGATGTCGCCGCCTGAGCGAATTGCTGCACTGCGGTGCGCTTGAACAAGGGCGCAAGCTCAAGACGCAGGGCGCTGCCCGCTATTTCGAGCCCGCTGCCATGGTGGCCTTTGCGCGTTTCAGCTTCATGATCCGGCGAATATTTTTCCGTCTCATGCACGATGATCTCAACGCCATCCTGGACGGTCTGCGCGAACTGGAGCGCCGCGGCGTCCAGACCATCGATTGCCGCCGCGCCCAGTTCTCCGCCGAGGAACCGACGGGGCGGCTGCGCATGATCTGCCAGTCCTGGAAAGTAATGTTCCACGCCGAATACTCATCCGGCCAACCGCTGCGCATGCTGGTCGACCTGCGAGCGGCAGTTGACGACGCACTGCAGAACGGGGCGCGGAAGAATCCGATGGCCAAGAGCGCCGTCGCCGCTTCCACAAAACCTGGCGCCGGAACAAAACAATAATTTCGCGAGCCACGCCGAGATTAACCTGCCGGAGCGAGAAATCGACGATGAGTAACAATCGCCAGACCGTCCTGATCCTTGCCAGCGATCCCGCCTTTTCGCGCGAGATTACAGCCCAATGGCCCCAGGATCCCGAGCGACATTCCGCGGGTCCGGAATTCATCATGCTCGACGAAGGCTTCTCTCGTGACCTGCAGGGCAGCCACTACGACCTTGCCATCGCCGATGCTGCGTCCGTGGGGAAAAAATCTTCCGGCAACAAGAACGATAGCAACAACAGCCGGATCACGGCCCTGAAAGAATCATTGGTCGCTGCCGGCAAGCCTGCGATCCTGATTCACTCCGATCCGTCGCTCGGGTTCTACAACCTTCACGGCGCCATTCTTGAGTTGCGGCGCGAACCTGGATTCTGGGCGGCGCTAGCCGGTCTAGTCGGACGCGAAATTCTTCGCCGCCAGCACGCCGAGTCTCGCGCCCGCGAAGCTGAGAAACTGTGCGCCGCCGCCCAGACCGAGGCCACTCTCGGACGCTACATGGTCGAGATGCGGACGAACGTTAATAACGTCCTCACCACCGTGCTGGGCAATGCCGAACTTCTGGCGATCGAGCCCGGACTGCCCGCTACCGTGCTGGTGCAAGCCGATGCCATCCGCAACATGGCGCTGCGGCTGCACGAGGTGTTTCAGCGCTTCTCTTCGATCGAAAAGGAACTCGGAGTCGCGGCTCGCGAGTCAAAAAGGGTCCGCGCCGCCGCTGGGCGATGCTGACGCCTCGGTCGTCCGTGCGGGACTTGACTCGCTGAGGGTGGAGCCCGCTCTGCTAAACTTTCCTGTCTTGGCCAGCCAATCTTTGTCCAGGTAATCAAGATCCAGGTAATCGGCGAGGCAATCATGGCGATCGAGCGGGTGGGAGTGATCGGGGCAGGCACGATGGGTAATGGGATCGCCCACGTTTTTGCGCGGTGCGGGTTTAACGCCGTGCTGTGCGATGTGGAAGAGCGATTTCTCGATCGCGGGCTCGGCACGATTGCCAAGAACCTGGATCGCGAAGTTGCCAAGAATAAGATTACGGCGGGCGATAAGGCTTCCACGCTAGGGCGGATTACGGCGGTAGTGGACCGGACGCGGCTGGCGGATTGTGATCTGGTGATCGAGGCGGCGACCGAGAAGTTTGAGATCAAGGCGGAGATTTTCCGCGAACTCGATCGCATCATGAAGGCGGAGGTGATTCTGGCTTCGAATACGTCTTCGATTTCGATCACCAAGATTGGGGCGCTGACCGGGCGTCCCGACAAAGTCATCGGCATGCACTTCTTTAATCCCGTGCCCGTGATGAAACTGGTCGAAGTGATTCGAGGACTGGCGACTTCGCAGGCCACGTTTGAGACGGTGCGGGAGCTGGCGGTGAAACTGGAGAAGATGCCGGTGGAGGTGAATGACGCTCCGGGATTTGTTTCGAATCGGGTGCTGATGCCGCTGCTGAATGAGGCGATGTACGCGGTGATGGAGGGCGTGGCCACGGCGGCGGCGGTGGATGAAGTGTTCAAGCTGGGGATGGCGCATCCGATGGGGCCGCTGACGCTGGCGGACTTTATCGGGCTCGACGTGTGTCTGGACATCATGCGGGTGCTGCAGGATGGGTTGGGGGATCCGAAGTATCGGCCCTGTCCGCTGCTGATCAAGATGGTGGATGCAGGCTGGCTCGGGCGCAAGAGCGGACGCGGGTTCTACACTTATTCTCGGCACAAATAGAAGGGAAATAGGATTGGAAACTCGTGAGATAGGGATATGACTACGGGCTGGGGACAAGTTCTTCCTGAAAAAGAATCCGGTGGTGACGGTTTTTATTATTCGCTGGCGGTGCTGTCGGGAGTGCTGGCGGGGTGGTTGGACATCAAAGTAGGGGATCTGCTGCTGACGACGATGGTGGTGCTGGCGGCGAACATGCTGCTCGGATTCATGAGCCCGCGCAAACCGTGGCGCTGGGTGGTACTGGTCGGAGTGTTCGTGCCGCTGGTGGATTGGCTGGCATACTTCTTTCTTTCTCAGAAGCCGCAACGGGCACAGATCTACGAATCCTTTCTGGCGTTCATGCCGGGAATCGCGGGCGCGTTCGGGGGATCGATCGGACGGGGCGTGGTGAACAACTTGTTCGCGGGGAAGTGAGCGGAGTGAACGGCGTCTGCATGGAGCGTTGGCGGAAAGCTGTCACCTTGGCGGCTAATGCCGACGTTGAAGGCAGGGCGGGTTATCGCAGCAGTGAACCGCTGCGCCACCCAAAGACAAATACAACTCCGGTAAACTGCTGCACCACCCAAAATCAATAGCAAGAGCGAGTTTTTCAGCAGCCTGCTAGAACGATGAACTTCCGGTCGTCGCGTTCAGCAGGATGGTCAGCGGCGCGACGTGTTCCGGTTTCACGTAACGGTTTACCAGGAAGCGCTTTCCATCTTTGGCCACATCATAGGTAAAAACGTCGGTGCTGGAGATCGGAGCGCGTCCCTGAATCTGGAACAGGGGCGCAGGCGTGCCGGTCGCGAAGATGCTTTCCCCGCTGACCGGCACCGCCATTAGCATGCCGCTGGGTGCGATATAAAAGATTTCTTTGCCGTCTCCGCGCCAGCGCGGTTCGGTGCCGCCGCCGCGCGATACTTGCCACTTTCCGGCGGTGCTGGGGAAAGAAGTGACGTAGATTTCCCAGTTACCAGATTCGTCAGAGGCATAGGCTACCCATTTTCCATCGGGAGAGAATTGTCCGTTGGTCTCGTCGGCCGTGCCGGTCAGCAGGGGAACGGGCTTCCCGCCGGCAGCCGGGGCCATCATGAGGTACGAGCGCGTTTGAGCTTGCTTGGTGAAAAGAATTTGCTGGCCGTCAGCAGACCAGGAGTTCGGGATCGCATCTTCGTTTGGGGCGCCCTGCATGAGCGGCTTTTCCCGTTCCAGGCCATTGGCCGCCTTTGCAAAGATGGTTAAACCACCCGCCGCTGACCGGTAAGCGACCGTGCTTCCGTCGCGCGACCAAATGGCGACAACTTCCTCCGCGGGATCGAAGGTGAAGCGGGCGTTGCCCGCGCCGTTTGTGCTTTGCAGCCAGATATCCACGTTATTCGCTTTGAGGTCGCTGACGTCCACGGCGACGCGGCTGCCGTCGGGCGAAAGCGTGGGGTTCGCCACGACGGCGGGTTCGCCGACACGGCCCAGTTCCTTGCCCGACCTGTCCATCCAGGTGAGAACGGAGAGGGCTGCCCCGACGCCGGTGTTGTAGATCACGGTACCGTTTCCGCCGACGGCAAGAGCGGCCCAGTAGGTGGAGGGTTGAAAACCGACAACATTCGCGATGACCGTGGTGCGGCCTGAAACCTTGCCGGCGGAGGGGTCAAAGGCAATGCTCACCAACTGGCGCTGTTCATCCGCGTAATACAGATGCTGAGAATCGTAGGCAAAACTTGAGTGACAAAGGACGACAAGTCTTTTCTCCTTGCCATCGAGAGTGCTGACGTAGATGCCGCTGGTCTGGTCGTCCTTGGAATTGTCAAAGTTGCCCGCATAGAACAAAAAATGATCGCCATCAGGAAGAAAAACGGGCCAGCGGTGCGTGTTGAGCTGTTTGCTTCCGGCCAGGAAATTCTGAGTAACGGAGGCCGCCCCGGTGCCATCGGCGTTGACGCGCCAGATGGCGCTGCCCGCGTCGGGCTCGTAGATGATAACGTCGCGGCTTCCCCAACTTCCGCCGCGCGCGGCCAGAACGCTGGCCAGCGCTTGCGGCGTGCCGCCTGCAACCGTGATTTTCTGCAGTTTGCCGTTGGCGAAAAATCCGACGTAGGCGCCGTCGGGCGACCAGAAGGGATAACTTGCGCCCTGCGTGCCCGGCAGGAGCGTTACGCTTGAAGAGCCAATCCGCTGTACGTAGAGCATGGGCAAGGCGGAGTTTTCTTCCGGCGAGACAAATGCCAGCATGGCACCGTCGCGCGACAAGGCCATGTGGCTGATGCTCATTTCGTCGGGAACCGCCAGAGCGAACTGCATACGAGTCGTCGGCAGCGGACGACGCGCAACGAACCAAGTCACGGCGGCGACGGCCGCCAACGCCAGCGCCACCGAGAGCCAGAGCAAGATCGGCACGCGGCGCGGCGCTGCGGCCGCGGCGCGCCCAACCGCGCTGGTTTCGGTTCCCGAGAGTGCGCTCAGAGCGAACGACAGATCACGTGCCGACTGAAAGCGCTGTTCCGGATTTTTCTCCAGACAGCGCCGCACAATGCGCTCGAGCGCGGAAGAGACGGTACGCCCAGGATCGGACAACTCCGGCGGATCGTCCTTCAAAACCGCGGTCATGGTCTCGGCGGCAGTGTCACGGCGGAAAGCGCGCACTCCGGAGAGCATTTCGTAGAGTACGGCGCCGAACGCGAATATGTCGGTGCGAGCATCGGCTCCCTCGCCGCGCACCTGCTCCGGCGCCATGTAGCTCGCTGTGCCCATGACCATGCCGGCTGCCGTGTGCGAGCTAGTGAGAGTGACGCCGTCGGGTCCTGAGCCTGGATTTTGAGCGAACTTCGCCAAGCCAAAATCGAGGATCTTGATGCGCCCGTCTTTCGAGACGAAAATATTTTCCGGCTTCAGGTCGCGGTGGACAATTCCTTTTTCGTGCGCCGCCGCCAGCCCGTGCGCGATCTGCACTCCATACTCGATCGCCTTACGCTGGGGCAGAGCGCCGCTGTCCAGCACCGCCCGCAGGCTTTCGCCTTCGAGCAGTTCGGAGACCAGAAACGGCGAGCCGTCGCTGTGCCGGCCGATGTCGAACACAGCCAGAATGTTGGGATGATTCAGCGCGGCCACCGCCCGCGCTTCTTGCTCGAAGCGCCGCAGGCGATCAGCATCACTGGCGAAAGATTCGGGGAGGATTTTTAAAGCGACATCGCGTCCCAGGCGCATGTCCTTGGCGCGATACACTTCTCCCATTCCGCCAGCGCCTAGTGGAGCGAGGATTTCATAGGGCCCGAGTTTGGTGCCAGGGGTGAGAGACATCGGCTCGCGCCATTATAGCTGCACGTGCGCTTTACTGATTCTTGATTAGCAGTACTCCCGGGCATTTTCGTTGGCCTACTGCCCGTTCTTCGCCAGCACCATCTTTGCGCTGCGCAATTCCGGACGGTCCGAATGCTTCCCATCGTCGCAGTTCTTCAGCAGCTGTGCGTAGTAGGAATTCTCCTTTACCGGTTGATGAGCCAGTTCGGCGGCGCGCGCGGCGCCGGCGAGGCCGTCGAAGCGGTTGGGATCAATCTTCATCGACTTCTCATACTCCGCCAAGGCCTGCTCCGGCTGGTTGAGTTCGAGCAGCATATCGGCCAGCATCTCACGCGCCGGAATATCGACTTCCGCTTTCCCCGCCTTGTCCTGGGTATCCGCGACCTGCCGCATCTGCTGCAGCGCCTCGTCGTTTCGCTTTTCCGCGAAAGCCAGCCAGGCGCGCACTTCCCCCTGCGACGTATTCGGCCCATCCAGCATATAGGCGTACTTCGATTTGTGAGTCGCCTCTCGCGCGTCGTCGAATTTCTGCGCATTGCGGCGGGTCGCTTCCACATCGCCCATACGGGCGGAGGCGATCGTCCGCGCCCAATAAGTGATCATCTGCAAATGCGGTGATGCATTCGCCGCGGGCTGGAGCGCCGCAGCATCGGCCCAGCGCCGCATCTCCAAATCATAGAGCGCGGGGAAATGCGCCGCGGCAAAGCCGTAGTATTCCAGCATACCGGTATCGTCGCCATTCGTCGGCGCCGTCGCCAGGATCTGCTTCGAGCGCTCCACCATCTGCTTGGCCGCTTCGTCCTGGCCGGTCTGCAGGTAGGCATAGAGCAGAAAGTGCATGGCATGTAATTCGTGTCCGTGCATGTACGTCGCACCAGACTGCTCGGTCAGCGCCACCGATTTCAGGTTCGCCTGGATATCCTCCTGCCACAGTCCCAGTCGGGCAAAAATGTGCGATGGCATGTGGACGGCATGAGCTGACGACGAGGCAATATCCGCATAGCGGCGGGCGGCGTCAAGTCCCAAAGGCGCCATTTGCGGCGAATCGCAAGCATGAATGATGTAATGGGCCAGGCCCGGATGATCCGGTTGCTGCTGGAACAGTGGATTGAGCACCGCGACTGCCTTCTTTTCTGAAGCCAGGGTTGTGTCGTCGGGGCGCGCGGCCGCCAGCAATGACAATGCATAGAATGCACCCGCCTCAAAGTCCGTGGGGTATTGCTGGTAAAGCTTGGCCATCGCGTCCGAGTAGGCAGCGGCCCGATTCAGGTAGTCATTGGTCGCAGGATCACGGTAAAAGACGGCCAGAGCGGAAATATAGCCGCGCTCGCGCTCGGTCTTAGCGCCCATCTTCTGTGCCGTCTCAATTTCCTCATGGCCCCGCTTACGGGCTGGCTCCTCGGGTCGCTCCCAAATCTCGTGAAACAAGCTCATCGCAATGCCCCAGTGAGCCATGGCGCATGCCGTGTCCTTCTGGGCGATTTCGCCAAACTGCGCCTCCGCCTCCTCATACCCGAAGGAATGGAGCAGAGCAACGCCGCGCTCGAAAGCCTTCTGCGAATCAGGCGCGCACGAAATCGGAAACGAAACCTTGCCCAGCTGTTCGGCCGCGTCGTGATGGTGGGCATGCATTTCATCATCGAGAGCCAGCACAGGCACGGCGCATAGAATGCCGGCGCACAACAACAGGCATGGAAGCGATTTTGCGCAGAACATCATTCACCCCTCCAGGACACGGAACATTACTTTACTCAAGTTTCCTCAATTTAACCACCTGCCAGGTGCTTATTAGAGCGGGCACCGGGGGAGTCCCACCAAAGGTACGGATTCGTGAAAAACTGTTCCCGTTTCCACAGCGGGTGGGGGTAAGCTACGGCTATGGGAGTGTCGGTGTCGGTGCTGGCCAGCGGCAGTCGTGGGAACTGCGCGCTGGTGGCGACGAGTACAACGCGCATTTTGGTGGATGCCGGTCTTTCCGGCCGCGAAACTTTCAAGCGGCTGCGGGCGCTTGGGGAGCGCACTCCGGGTGAGTGCGCGCAGGAAATTTCCGCGATCCTGATTACGCACGAGCACTCCGACCATGTGGCCGGGCTGCAACGACTGGCGACAAAACTGAACGTGCCTGTCTTTCTGACTGCGCCGACACATCATGCGTGGAACCGGGCGGTGCGCGATTCCGAGGGTGCGATTCCGGAACTGCCGAAGTCGGAACATTTCTCTGCCGGGCGTGGTTTTCGAGTGGGGGATATCGAGGTGATGCCTTTTACGATTCCGCACGATGCCGCCGATCCGGTGGGCTTCACCTTTCGCGCGGAAGGCGTCAAGATCGGGTTTGCGACCGATCTGGGATACATGCCGGTGAGCGTGCGCGACCATTTGCGGGGCTGCAGCGTGCTGGTGATCGAATCGAATCATGATGTGGAGATGTTGCGTTCGGGATCGTATCCGTGGTCAGTGAAGCAGCGGGTGATGAGCCGGGTGGGG
>Ga0181523_10005827_pt1 | contig 10019 bp, 6 predicted proteins | sample PEATcosm2014_Bin_43_FD_119752 | JGI IMG/M metagenome (GOLD analysis project Ga0181523, IMG submission 119752) | Peatland microbial communities from MTU Mesocosm Facility, Houghton, MI, USA - PEATcosm2014_Bin05_30_metaG | ecosystem: Environmental > Terrestrial > Soil > Wetlands > Peat | place...
AAGCGCAGCTTCGCCATCGGATGCTTCATCGAGATTTTGGTATCCTAATTGCGTCAAAAGCTTCCGGACGACGCTTCTGACTGCTCCGCTGTCGTCCACAATCAAAATACTGCTGAAGTGATGAATAGTCATTTCCCGTCCCCTTGACCTGGCTATCCGGAGTGGTTCGCACGTGCACGCGACGGCTTCGGCAAATTACGGCCGGCGCGATGTAATCAAAACTGCCGACTTTTGAGCCCCAGCCACTCTGAAATGCAACAGACCCACGCAATCGTCCGTTTAACATGATGCGCCACACCCGTTGAGAGAACCTTAATTCGCGCGGCCATAGTACAAATTCACCTCCCAGCCTGCGGCGAGGTGCCAGCTGCCAGGTCATGGGGCTTCTAAATGGCTGACAACCGGAACACTCAACGCCACTGCGTTCTCAAGCCGGGAACGATTTCATTCAGTCGTGGCGGAGGCATTGACTGCACGGTACGGAATCTATCGGGTACCGGAGCCTGTCTTGATGTCGCCAGCCCATTTGGCATCCCAGATGAGTTTATCCTGATGATCCGGGGCGATCACTATCAGCATCCATGCCGTGTCGTATGGAGAAGCGAAAAACGTATTGGCATTGCCTTCAAATAGCAAAGGGGTACTGGTGCAATTTCATCCTTTCTGGTAAAGATAAAGGGTGCGACGGAGGTTAGTGGCGTGGCGTCAATTCTGCCGTTCATCAAGCCCGAGGACGGCTCGTTTAATGACGAGACGACGCGCAATATGGGCGAAGCCTTCAACGCGACCGTCAAAGAGCTCCGCAGGATCGCGCAGCCCGCCGTCGTTTACGCCAGCATCGCAGCTCGCATCATTGAGGCGGCGGGCCGCGGCGAGTGCGACCTGAAGCGCTTGCAGCAGGCAGGTTTGGCGGCACTCGAAAGCCATACCTAACAACGCCGGTGCCATGGTCGGCGTGGGTCCGTTCGGGACGGATATGCGGTGCGTTCGGGATGCGGATATATAATGTCTCAGGCGAATTGAAATTTCTCATTCCAGAGGCAAAAGTCCTGCGAAAACAATTGGCTGGGGAACTAGGATACGATCAGCCGCGCCGCTAACGCCCGGAAATCGGGGACTTTTCGATCCAGCTTCTACCTTGTGGGAGCATTGTGGGAGCAGGTCAAGGTCAACCTCGTCGGGGGGTCGGGAACTAAGCCCCAATCATGCGTGGCGGTTCGCGTTCAAGGCTTGTGAGCAGCGCGCGCCAGCATCAGCAAAGGACGTCTGACTGCATCACCGGACATTCAACTTCGAGATACTTCGCTCCCCGCTGTCACTTGTTCGCCTATCAATTCAAAGGCCAAATCTTGCGCGTTTTCAGAAAGCGGTCATCTACCGTGTAGGTCTGGAAATACTCCCACACCCCAAAGAAGGCATCAACCTTGTGAGTGTAGCAGGCTGAACGGGAGAGTTCCGAAAACACTTCGGCAAGCCAGCGAACCACCGTGAGTGCATAGTAGCGCCCATATCGCTGCACGATTTCAGTTTGCCCGGTGCGGATAGAGGAGGACAAAACGTCCTGCATGGCCTCGCCAGTCTCGTTGATGTAAAGCACCATCGTGGAGTGCGACATTAACGCGTCAACTGCTTTCGCCTGGGTCTCAACGCGCTCCTGAGCCTGCTTTCCGTAGTAGTGTTCCTTCAAGATCAATTCCGCGACCTCGCCCCACCATTTGCGGATTGGCTCTTCCTGACCAAGGTTCGGGTCGCCAAGAGCAACAAAATTCGCATATCGGCCACGGCCCGCATCTGCAAAGGCATCGAGGCATTCGATAATCTTCGCACTAATTTCGGACGTAGGGTGCAGATCATCGAGCTTCAGTTTGTGTTTCTTTGCGACCGCATCGGCGGCGTTCGCTAGGTCAACCAGCTTGTGCCCGAACTTGCGGACAACCCTTTCTTCCGGCATATCGCCGTTATTCGAGATGGCGTGATCGGCTACAAGAATAAGCTTGGCCAATCGCTCCAGGCCCACGGAGAGGCCGAAGAACGCTGTGTAGTACTCTCCCGTCTTGTCGGCATAATTAGCTCGTCCTATGGCTGTAACGCCCGACCCCACTAGATGTCGGACTAGCGCAGCCTCGCGCCCAATGGCATGCCATTCCGGGATATCCCAAGGGTTTGATCTTTCTCGCACCAAGGCTCGCTCCAGAACTCTTGCCGACATAATCGACGGTAACTGAGGTGTCTAACGTGCGGTGTGTCGGTTCTTTCCTCCAGAAGGAATGCGAGAGGCACTCGTAATGAACAGCGTGTGAATTTTTCCATGCTTCAACGTGGGCTTAGCAACAACATGAAGTGCTTCACCTTCGTTTAGCGCCCGCGTATAGACATTGTTGATCTTGTCTAGTGCAGGGTCTGCAATTTTTCCGGAAACAATCTTGTTGGTTTTCAATATTCTTACCTTGCATGCGCCATTAGTCTTGAATACGCCTTCGATTTGCACGTCGTATTCAACATCATCACCGAGCTTTAGGGGTTCGTGCGAGCGAAGTACCTCGGCACTTGGCTCGTCGATAATGATCGGGTCTTTGCGCCCCAGTTGGATGGTTCGCACTGACTTCCCAATGGGATCGGGTAGTTCTCGAAGCGGGCGGCGATTTTCATCGATCAGATGCTTCATGATATCAAACAGCTTCGCCTTGTCGCTCATGTGACCTTCGTGCATCGAGCGAGCTAAATTCGCGTGATCCGTCGCTACTTTGGCGATGACGTCCAGAGCCTTGGAGGTATCGGAGGGCTTCTGCAGGACGTTATTCACCATAGCTTTTATCATTTGCTCCACAAAAACCTTCCCAATCTCCATTGCAATCGGGGAGAAGAGAGGCATACCAGTCATCAGCACGCCAACGATTTCTTGCAGCAATCCGTTTTCATGGCTTGGAAGGACACAAAATCGTACATGGTAGCTGCGCGGATCGTGCGTTACCTTGTCGAAGAGCAGCTCATGGCAGATGCTATTAGCCAGCTTGCCCACTCCCATTAGGGATCGACCAAACTGTTGGGCATCCACCAAGTGGTTCTCTGCGATTAGCCCTTGGTAAGAAATCGGTATTGGATCAAAAATCCGTTCTGCCATGCGCTAAGGCTCCCTCAGCCCTCGCGTGCAATTCTGTGCGATTGCAGCCCTATGGACAAGGGGTTTAGTGGCCATGTGGCAGAGCTAGATGGAGCTGTCCTCCATTGTGCACTAGGCGTTCGGAGCAGCCGCAGCCTGTTGTCGTGCGAAGATAAAGGACCAAATCGCGTCCACTTTTTCATTCCACATGGGCTCGGGATAAGGTTCTTCCGGCAGCTCGTTCAAAGTGAAGCGGATCGTGCTCTGCACAGCTGCTCGCGTCTGTTGCCGCGCACGCCAATCGAGGACGTTAAGCTGGTCCTGAAGCTTCATCAGAAGCTCTCGCGCTACCTTCTTGACCTCGGCTTCCTGAGCTTTTGTCAGCGTTGGCTCTGGTTTGGTGAGTAGATCAAAAATCGCGAGTTCCTCCTCGGTAAGACCCTCGCGCGCCGCCCGACGCTCCTCTTCTTCCATTTCAGCGATGAGCCGCTTGAGTGCCTCGAAGAACACCTCCACATCGAGCGTCCCGAGATTGTATGTCTCGACCAGCTTCTCCAGCTTCTCGACCAGTTTGATACGAGTTGGATTAAGAGCAGCCATTTCGTGCGCCTTGGCCTCTACCTGTCCGCGCAGCTTGTCCGCCGCGGTCTTCGGCCGTTGGCCGAACATGGCCGCGAGTTTCTCGAAGTCGATGCTGGAGAGATCGACACGCCCGCCCGCCTCGTCACCCTCAATAATCGGGGCGGTGATAGCGACACCTTCGATCTTCTCGTCCAGCAGTGCTTCGATCTTTGCGGAGACTGCCGATATGTCTACCGGGCCGAGCTTCCCACGAAGGGCTTCTCCTAGAACATGTAGTGTCGCTACAGGCTTGAGATACGGGGCCGCCCGATCATCAGGCAGGAGAGCCCTGTAGGCTCTGGCAGCGGCACTAGCAACGCGGAAAAAGCCCCGCCTGCGCTCGTCAGGAGCCACGAGGACCTCGACCGCTTGGCTGATCAAAGCGAGCCTCGCGAGTTTCTGGGCTGCGAAGATGGCATCCACGTCCACTCCGAGCGTCGTGCAGAATGCCCGTGCTTCGGCCAGAACCTTTTTCAGCTCGGTGACAAGTTCGTCCTTGTCCTTGATTGGGCTGCCCTCAGCGCCCCTCGCGGCGTAAATCGCGAGGGCTTTCTGGAGGTTCTGAAACACGCCCACGTAGTCCACAACGACACCCGATGTCTTCCCTGGTGCGCGACGGTTGGCGCGAGCGATGGTCTGCATCAGGGTGTGGTTCTTCATGGGCTTGTCGAGATACATAGTGCTGCAAGTCGGCACGTCGAAGCCTGTGATCCACATCGCGCAGACGAACACGAGCCGCAATGGGTCATCAGCATCCTTGAACTTGCTCTCAAGGTCTTCCGTCTGCATCCGCCGCCTGTGGGGCAGGATTTCGAGGCCCCTCTGCCGTAGGTCGTCTATCTCGTTCTGTGATTGGCTGACAATCACTGCCGTATTGAGCGAGCGCATCCAATCTAGGCGCTCGGCAAGCGCTGCACGCGCCTCCTCTGGAGCAGCTGTGAGCTGCCTCTCCCGAGCTGCAAGTGCGAATTCCCACTCTCGCCGCACTTTCTCGTGCATTCTTACGGCTGTGGCTTTGTCGATAGCGACGAACATCGCTTTGCCTCGATAGCCGCGCGCGGCGAAGTGCTGCACGAGGTCCTTGGCGACCTGATCTAGCCGATCTTCGCGCGTGATCAGATGATACTGCCGCGCGAACTCGCGCTGGAGCTGCTTCTCCTGTTCGTCGTCCAGCGCAGCTTCATCCAGAAGCTCGTCCAACTCATCCTTCAATTCGCCTGCCGCGAGCTGTAACTCCGGCTTTCGAGCCTCGTAGTAGAGTGGCACGGTGGCGCCATCGGCGATGGATTGCGCGAAATTGTAGATGGAAACGTAATCGCCGAAGACATCGCGGGTCCGCTCCTCTTGGCCGGCGATTAGAGGCGTCCCGGTGAACCCGATGAAGGCCGCATTCGGCAGCGCGCGGCGCATATTGGCGGCGAGCTGGTCGTACTGACTGCGGTGCGCCTCATCCGTGATGACGATGATATCACTCCGCTCTGACAGTACCGGCATCAGCTCACCTCGTTCGGTCGAGAACTTGTGGATGAGCGTGAAGATGTAGCGTTCCTGACCAGCCAGCAGCTCGCGAAGATGAACCCGGCTCTGCGCCTGGCATTGGTCAATGTTCTTCGTTAGCGCGCCAACAGAAGCGAATGTGTTGGCAAGTTGCTCATCCAGCTCCTGCCGATCCGTGATGAGCACGAACGTCCAGTTGCCGCCAAGATGGCGCAGCACCTTCTCGGTGAACATAGCCATCGAGAGGCTCTTGCCGCTCCCCTGCGTGTGCCAGAAGACACCAAGGCGGCCCCTGTTCGCCGTGATATGCTTGACGGCTTCGATGGCACGGTTGACGCCAAGCACCTGATGATACTTTGCGAGAACCTTGCGAAGCCCACCGCGCGCGTCCTCGAACATGAGGAAGCTCTCAATAAGATCGAGGAAGCGACTAGGCTCACAGGTCGCCCGTAGCATCGTCTCTAGCGCCACGCTCTCGGGGCCATCCTCCTCCAATCGCTTCCAGGGTGCGAAGGCCTCGAACGGCGCGTGGCTCGGTCCCATGAGCGCTTCGAGCCCATTCGACAGGATGGCGAACCCGTTGAAATCGAATAGGCGCGGGATGGTGTCGCGGTAGTCCCGCAGATTGTCGTCGTAGGCTTCCTGCACCGGCTGGGTGAGGTCCTTCCACTCGATCAGCAGCAGCGGAATGCCGTTGACGAAACCCACAGCATCAGGGCGCCGCTTGTACAGTTCGCTGGCGATCCAGAACTGTGAGCCGATGAGGAAATCGTTCGCAGCGGGGTTTGCCCAGTCGATGAGGGCAACACGCTCGGGCTTGGTCGAGCCGTCCTCTTGTCGTATCTGGACAGGCACGCCTTCGCGCAGCAGCCGGTAGACATCGCGGTTCGCGGCAATGGGCAGCATTGCAGAACGGTTCGCCGTGACCGCAAGTTCGGCTTCTTGAAAGGCCTCGTGAGAAAGCGATGGATTGAGCTTAAGTAGTGCTGTGCGGAAGCGGGCCGGGAGGATCAACTCGCGGAACGTGAGGCGCCCGGTAGGGTTGGCTGGCCCAGGCTCCTCCTGCATCAGGTTGACGTGTGTCCAGCCTAGCTCCTCCAGCAAGTCGAGCCCCGGCCTCTCGATCAGCCCACCCTCGCTCGTGATAGCGGACGAGATAGATTTTTGGGACGTCGCCGAAGACATCAGGCAGCGCTCTCCAGTTCACGCTCGGCTGGAGAGATTGTTAGCAGTCCTGAAATGAGGCGCGGAAGAAGGAGGTCGCGGGAAATGGCGAGGGTTCCGTTCTGCTTGTCCAATTGAAAGGCCAACGCACGGATAGGTCGCGCATGGCGACCGAATGCAGAACGAAGCTCTACCGGAGGCTCCAGCAGAGGGAGTTGAGCAATGCGGCTCCGATTAAGTTCCGTTTGATTAGTGGCGCCCGCACCGAGGCGCTCAAACATGGGCTCAAGCCGAAGCATCGAAATACCGAAAAAATCGCGGTCGACGTCGGTTCGAGGCCTCGCGATGGTGACGTGACTATCGACAGTTAGGCCTTCAGCTGTTGCTTCTACTTGAGCAACACGCCCCAAGGTACCAACGCCCGTCGAATTGATCAGAACGTCGCCCGGACGAATGAGCTTCTCGCTCGGCACGGCTCTGCTCTGCTTCCTCGCCAGTGCAAGCGACAGTCGTCTGTCTCGGATGCACTTTTGGCTGATGACAAGGGTCGACGCAGCCTCATCGTATTTTGGAGGGATGCCTCGCGAGAGAAATGAGGTCAACTCGCCAATTCGCCGAAATTGCCATCCCTGCGGGCATCGGCCATTAGTGTACTCGATTATTTTGTGGCGTTCATGGCCGGGGAAGCGAAAGCGAACGAACCATTCCTCGTAGAGCCTATCGGCCGTCTCCTCCAATAGCTTAATCCGCCGCTGGTTGATGCCGATCAGGTCGTCATAGGCACCAAGTATGGAGGCTACGCGTAGTTGAGTTTGAAGCGGTGGGAGAGGGACGCGTAATCGAGAGAGAATACCCTGGTTCAGGTTGTTGATGTTTGTGCCGCCGCCTTGGCTCGATAAGAGGCTCCTGATCAAGGGACCTCGGAGAACGTACGCAAAAAATCGAGGATCACACCGATCATCCTTAAAGCGTAGTCGGATTGTGAACCCAGAAAAGGTGGTCGTTCGAAGGGGTGGCCGCGTTACGAGCAGAGATCGGCCAATGAGGTCACGGTTCCCATTGGACCGCACGAACAGTATGTCGCCTTGCCGAAGGGTGATGTCGCCACAATCCACGGCACTTGGGTCCAACTCTTCGAGACCGTTGAACTCCACGACAGATCGCGATTGGAAATCCTTTACGCCAACAATCGGCAGTCCGCCGTGTGCGCGTGCTGCTTGCGTATAGTTCAGACCATTCCGGAACTCGGCCAAAGTGCCAAGCTCAAACTGCGGCCACTTGATTGTCATGTGTCCAACATCTCCGCCACGTTCTGCGCAATTTCTGCTTGCAACTTCGTCGCCTCAACGTTCAGCCCGTCAAGTTCCTCCTGCAATGCCTCTAGTTTCTCTCGGAACTGATCCTCGTCCGGCTGCTGCCCCAATGCAGCGCCGACATAACGGCCGGGGTTTAGGCTCCAATCCTCAGCTTTGATGTCGGCCCGCGTTGCGACCTTGCAAAGACCCGGTATGTCTTTGTAGCGATGCTCAGGGAACGCTTCGATCATTCGGGCCTCACTGCCTGCGGTCAACTCAATCTTTTCGCCGCGCCAGAGCCTGACAATGTTACCTAGGAACTCAATGTGGTCCGGGTCGAACACCCGGTTGGCCCGCGTCACTTGCCGGAACAGATGACGCGCATCGACGAACAACACCTTGTTATCGCGCGGCCCCTTCGCCTTGCCCTTATCGAGGAACCAAAGCGTCACTGGCAGGGTCACGGTGAAGAACATGTTTGGGCCGACGGCGACGATGCAGTCCACGGCGCCGGTCTCGATCAGCTTCCGCCGCAGATCGCGCTCGCTTCCGCCCGCATCAGAGGCGCTGTTCGCCATCACAAAGCCAGCGCGTCCTGTGGGGTTCAGCGCAGCATAGAACAGGTTGATCCAGATATAGTTCGCGTTGTTGACTGTGGGCAGGCCGAGAGGAAAGCGAGGATCGACCTTGCCGGCTTCGTTGACGAGCTTGGCACGATCAACCTCTGACTGGTTGAACGGAGGATTGGCCATCACGAAATCAAAGCGACCGATGAGCTTAAACGGATCGTCGTAATAGATATTTGCCTCGCGAAGATCGCCTGAAAGACCGTGCACCGCGAGGTTCATCCTGCAGACGCGCAGTGTGTCGGTCATCTTCTCGACGCCATAGATGCCGATTTCTCGCGTCGGAGACTTGTGGTGTCGGCGCACGAACTCTGCCGAATGAACAAACATGCCGCCCGAACCGCAGGCCGGATCGAAAATGGTTCCGTGATACGGCTCAATAATCTCGACAATCAACTTCACGATGGAGGAGGGCGTGTAGTACTCCCCGCCCTTCTGCATAAAGGCGGCGGCGAATTGGCCCATGAAGTACTCGAACACTAGGCCGTAGGCGTCACCTTCAATTTTCAGAGGCGCGAGCAGCCGCAGCAGTTCCTGGAGCACATCGTTCGGCAGTCCTGCGTAGCCTTGCGGGAGTGCTCCAGCGAGGTCTGGATTGGCGTCTGCAATGCCCTTCATCGCAGCGTTCAGCTCAGCGCCGAGGTTCGCCGTGCCGGGTAATGACAGAAGCCGCGAGAAGCGCGCGTGCTCCGGCAGGAAGACAGCGCCGCGTGCTTGGTAGTCGCTTGGCTTCGGCTTCAGCCGTCCCTTGTAGAGGGGAGCTAGTTCGGCGTGGACAGCCGCGAACTTGGCTTCCATCTGACGCAACGCGATGAGAGCCAGCACGGGCTGGGCATACTGGTCAGGGCGCAGTGCGCTGTTGGTCCATAGTTGATCCGCGGCCGCGAAGAGCGTCCGGGAAAACTCCTGCAAGTCGGTTGCCATCTTCCCCACCCAGGTTCGTTCTCACCCAGTCGGAGAATAGACCAAGCGAAATTGAAAGCCCATCCTAGACCAATAGCTTGGGTTATGCTCGCGGATCGGCGCAATGGATGAGTGCTCGGACGCCAGCACCTCAGGCGAAGGCAAAGTCTGCGTCCAGAACCTCCTTAATATCCAGCGCCCCTTTCTGTGGTGCCACAGGCATCTGCTTCGTATCCGGCTCACTTAGGTCCACGCGTGCCCGCTCCAACACTTCCTGCAAGACATCGTGCTCCTGATACATCCGAACGAATTCCTCGCGGATCAGGCGCCTGAAGCGCGCCGCTCTTGAAGGAAGACAACCGAAGCTGTCATGGACGGTTGCGATTGAACGGACACCCTCGGCTACAGCCGCATTGACCGTGCGAAGTAGGTGCGCGGCGTCACAAGCATGGACAAAGTTGGGAGACACGCCGTTGACCGCTTTGTTCTTGTCAATCTCAGCGCTATTTCCCACCGCGACCTTCGTTGTGTAACGAACCTTTACACCATCGTTGTGCAGCCAAAGCTTTATCTGTTTGTAGTCCGGCTTATAATAGAGATTGATCCAAGGCACGCCGGCAGGCGTCCTCCAGCGCAAAAGCTTGTTCTCGCGCGCCGCAGCCCTAACGAGGGTCTGTAGGAACGCCATTGCTTGAGCCGGTCGGTGAACTATTTCCTCGATTGCAGCGTATGTGTGTTGTGCGAGGTACCTGCTTGCCTCGTATCCGCCGTCCGTGCCGAACGGGTGCTCTTTGCCATCCTTCAGTGCCTTCA
>Ga0181523_10005829_pt1 | contig 10016 bp, 10 predicted proteins | sample PEATcosm2014_Bin_43_FD_119752 | JGI IMG/M metagenome (GOLD analysis project Ga0181523, IMG submission 119752) | Peatland microbial communities from MTU Mesocosm Facility, Houghton, MI, USA - PEATcosm2014_Bin05_30_metaG | ecosystem: Environmental > Terrestrial > Soil > Wetlands > Peat | place...
CATCATCGCGCACGACCAGGTACGGATTCTTCCAATCGGGCATGTTGCTCAACCGCGGATATTTGGCAGGGTCCGGCGCAGGAATGGACTCAAGCCCGGTCACCCGCGGCGCTTCCGTGGTCGAGGCATCCACAGGCGAAGTTTGCGGCGGTTTGGAGCAAGCCGCCAAGACCCCGAGCAGAATAAAAGGCACGATGATGTGCACGGTACCTTTTACAACTTCACGCACTTTAGTGGGCACGGCGATAATCGGCACGACGTCTTCCCTCGTCCGCCATTATCGCCGCATGGCCTGCTTGCGCTGAAGTACCGTATCGAGTGCGGCCTGCGTTTCCTTGGGCAGGTGGTAGGACTCGCTGTCGTTCGGGAACTGGTGTGAGACCACGTCGGCTTTGAAGGCCAGCACGGATTGCGTGATCAGGGCTGCCGCGTCTCCGTAACGGCGAACGAATTTTGCCGGTTGTCCGAACGTCAGATTGACAAGGTCGTGGAAAACGAGCACCTGGCCATCGCAATCGGGCCCAGCGCCGATGCCGATGGTCGGGGTTTCGATCTCGGCGGTAATCATGGCCGCGACCTCGCGCGGGATTCCCTCCAGATAAATGCAGGCCACGCCGGCGCGGTCAAGCGCCACGGCATCGCGCATCAACTGCTCGATGGTGTTCAGAGTCTTGCCCTGGACCTTGTACCCGCCCATGATGTTGACCGATTGCGGCGTCAAGCCTATATGTCCGGCGACAGGAATCTCGGCGTCGATCACGCGCCGGATCACGTCCACACGCTTCTCGCCGCCCTCCATCTTGACCGCCTCGGCGCCGCCTTCTTTTACAAAGCGGGCGGCGTTATGGAGAGCTTCGCTGGCGTCAACCTGATACGACCCGTAAGGCATGTCGGCAATAAGCAGCGCGTTTTTTACGCCTCGCCGCACCGCTCGCACATGGTGCAGCATCTCGTCCACGGTGACCGAAAGCGTGTTCTCGTAACCAAGCATGGTCATCGCCAGCGAGTCGCCGACCAAGGCAATGTCGATGCCCGCCTCGTCAACCAGGCGCGCGGTCGGGTAATCGTAGGCCGTGAGGCAGGTAATGGGTTCGTGGTGAAATTTATTTTCGCGGAGAGTAGCAGTGGTGATCTTGCGGCTGGGACAATGCCCGCCGATGGGAGTGAGACTCACGATGTCCTCCAGTGCCCCTCCGCAAACTGGGCGGATAGAGCCTGTACGCGTCGTCTTGCAGTGGTTAGATGACGCTGGGGTGATTATAGCTCCAAAGGCCCGATTGGTCGACAGCCGTTTGGCGATGGGTAGTGGGCTACCTAGAATTTTGATCCGGCTGGCATACTGGTGCTATGCCAAAGCGGTATCCAGCAGCAAACCGTCAGTAGCCCTCTGGGAATCCTACGAGCAGTGGAGGGCGGAAAGAGCGGCATGATTTACGTTAAGTGCACCCTTGCGGGATTGTTGGAGTACTTGCCTCAGCTATCCTGCTCCTCATCGTTGTAGTGATCGGCATTTCGATTGCATTTCGGTCGTCGCAGGCCGGGTCGGTCGGATGGGACCCAATTTCCCTTGCAAGGCCCTTCTCTTGGCTCATGGTGGTCTTAGGTATTTTCTTGGTCGGGTTCTTTTGGGAGTTTTATCGACTCAGGTCAAAGTAGCCCACTACCAGCAACGGATGGTGTCAAACGCGGTGCGGTGGTAGTGCGCAAGGCGCAACTAACGAGTCATGCCGTCTTCGGCCCAAGCCGAGCCGCGATTGCTTCCAGCAAGCCAGCGCCCGCTTCCCCGGCATGGCTGGTGGAAAACTCACTGCCCAATTCGATCGTCGGTATCCTGGCGCACGCCTCCCGGAAAGCTGGCGGAGAGGCCGGCATGTCTGGGCCTACCAGCAGTAGGTCAAAATGCGTGACGCGCATCAGGAGCAGAGCGTCCGTCACACGGCTGCTGCTCTGGACGTCATATCCCGCACCGCGCAGCAGTTCGCGCACGTAAGCGAGTACATCGGCATTAGAATCGAGGCACAGAACACTGCGGCCAGTCGAGACAGGCATCTCGGCGCGAGTCCCGGGGCGGTAGAAGGCGGCGACCGCTTTCTCCTCCGATTCGTGCGTATCGAACACCGTCGTCAGGCGCGACATCTCCAAAACCTTGCGCACGAATTCCGGGACGTTACACAGCTTCAAATCGCCGTGCACCTGGCGGGTACTGGTCAGGGCGCGGACCATAGTGCCCAGGCCGCTGCTGTCAATGAATCCGACCTCGCCCAGGTGCAGGACGATGGAGCGGCGGTCCCGCAACAACCAGGTTACGTGCTCGCGCAGGGAATCGCTCTCGCTGGCAACGATCCGTCCGCTGCATTGCACGATCGTGACGCGTCCAACCTCGCGAGTGTCGAGGGACAGGAGCAATGGGCCTCCGATGCAGCTGCCATCCAACCTACGAAACCGCCACATTATATTCCTGGTGACCGAACTCGTGGCGCGAAAATTGGAAGAAGTCCCCTCGACCTCGCTCGTTGATTGGGTGCGGGGAGCGCGCTGGGCAGCATGGGCTCACGCCAGAACTATAGGCCGATGGAACGACGGTTCGCCGTCCCGCATTTGCGCAAACCGCTAAGCTCCGGCATAATAATGGTTTGTCTTTACCTCGCCGGACTCCTCCGGGCAAAGGATACTGAAGTCTGTGTTAATGATCCGACTGGCGCGCTTTGGTGCGCGCAAACAACCGTATTACCGCGTGGTGGTGATTGAGAAGGAGCGGGCTCGCAATGGCCGCCCGGTGGAAGTGGTGGGAACGTATAATCCGCGCACCAATCCGGCCACTTTCGACCTGAAACGGGAGCGCATTGAGCACTGGGTTTCAAAAGGCGCCCAATGTTCGGACCGCGTTCGCAAACTGCTCGCTCTCCCCGCGCCGGCTGCGGCCGCTTCGGTCGCTTAGCGTCCCTGTACTCGCCAACTTAGGAGCCGTCACCAACAATGATCGAGCCCAGCGTCAGCCCGCGCGCCATGATTGAATACATCGCCAAGGCGATCGTCGAGGCCAAAGGCGGAGTATTTGTTGACGAATACGAAGACGGAGACGAAACCGTCATCGAGCTCGAGGTGGCTGAGGCCGACCTGGGCAAAGTGATTGGACGCTCCGGACGCGTGGCCCGCGCCCTGCGCAACGTGCTGAGCGCGGCGGGCTCGAAGCTGGACAAACGCTACGCGCTTGAGATCATCGAGTAAAGCCGCGAGTAGCGACAAACCATGGCGGCACGGGACGCGAGTGGCGAGTGGATTACCTTGGCGGTCGTAATCAAGACCCAAGGACGCCGAGGTGAAGTGGCAGTTGACTTGCACACCGATATACCGGATCGCTTCCGGCAAAATATGCGGCTTTGGGCGCTGGCGAAAGACGGGCAGCGCCGCGAAGTGATGGTCGAGGATCTTTGGCCGCATAAGAGTTTTCTGGTGCTCAAGTTTCAGGGCATCGAGACGATTAACGATGCTGAAGTACTGATCGGCGCTGAACTTCAGCTGCCGCGCAGTGAACGCGCCCAGTTGGAGCCGGGCTGGACCTATCTGAGCGACCTAATCGGTTGTGCCGTGTTCGATGGGCAGCGCAAGATTGGTGAGATTGAAGATGTACAGTTCGGCGCTGGTGAAGCGCCGTTACTGGTAGTTCGAAACCAGGAGCAGGCAGCGCGGCTTCCGTACGAGATCCCATTCGCCGAGGCGTATCTGGAGAAGCTGGATCTGGAGCGAAAGCAAGTCCGGATGAGGTTGCCGGAGGGCTTGCTGGAAGTGAATGCGCCGCTGGCAAAAGAAGAGAAAGAAAAAGGTCGTTAGTCGTTAGTCGTTAGTCGTTCGCAAAACCGTCCGCATTTGAATTCGCGAGCGACCAACGACGAACGACCAACGACCGGGTTCCGCAAATGAAGATCGACATTCTCACGATCTTTCCCGACTTCTTTCGCGGACCACTGGATTATGGAATTGTGCGCCGGGCCCGGGAAACGGGCCTGGTGGAAATTAATATTCACGATCTGCGGGCGTTCACGAAAGATAAGCACCGCACCGTAGATGACCGCCCGTTCGGCGGCGGCGAGGGCATGGTCCTGAAGCCGGAACCGATCTTTGAATGTTTGGAATCGCTAGGTGACGTGGCGTCGCGTGAAGCGCGCTTGAGCGGGGATGCGAAACAGTCGGTGATTCTGCTCTCCGCACAGGGTCGCACGTTCGACCAGGCGCTCGCCGCGGAACTTGCGGCGCTGAGTCAGACCGAGAAGGGGCGGATCGTCCTCATCTGCGGACGCTACGAAGGCGTGGACGAACGCGTCAGTGAGCGCCTGGCGGATCGCGAAGTTTCGATCGGCGATTATGTGCTGAGCGGCGGGGAACTGGGTGCGGCGGTAATTCTGGACACAGTCACGCGGCTGATTCCGGGCGCGGTTGGTAACCAGAATTCGACGCGGCAGGAGTCATTCACCGAGGCGTTTACCAGACAGGCGGAACTGGCGGGCGACGGTCCGAGTTCGACCTGCGTTTCTGGCGGATTGCTCGACTATCCGCATTACACGCGTCCCGCGGATTTTCGCGGCATGCCGGTGCCGGAAGTGCTGGTTGCCGGCAACCACGAGCAGATACGCAACTGGCGCCGGAGAACTGCTCTAGCAAAAACGCTGCGCAACCGTCCCGATTTGCTGGAGCGGGTTGCGCTAACGGCGGAAGACAAAGAATTGTTGACCCAGATCAAGCTGGCTCAGGGCTCGACGGAGACGGAGCAAGCCCCGTCTCTACAGAAGATTAAGAATTAGGAAGGAACGTTATGCGCAATCCGATTATCGAAAAACTGCTGGCAAAATCTCGCCGCACCGACATCCCGAAGTTTGGTCCCGGCGACACCGTCAAGGTGCTGGTCAAGATCAGAGAAGGCGAAAAAGAGCGCCTGCAGGCATTCGAAGGTGTGGTCATTTCCCGGACACGAGGCGCCCAGCCCAGTTTTACCGTCCGCAAAATCAGTTTCGGCCAGGGCGTAGAACGTATCTTCCCCATCGACTCCAAGGTCATCGACAAGATTGACGTTGTGCGCTCTGCCAAAGTCCGGCGCGCCAAGTTGTACTACCTGCGCGGACTGAAAGGCAAGGCCGCTCGACTTAAGGAAGTCGAACAACAGTAGGCGGAGTTTATTTCTTCTGCCGGTTTTTGTGTGGTGACGGGGCTTGCCCCGTCCAAGCGGGGCAAATCCCCCGCTTCCACACAATCCTCGAACATCTGCTCTTGCTTCTCAGCACCTCTTCGGCGAAGATGCTGAGAAGGTCCCGTGTCCACATCCACGCGCACGACAAAACCTTCAGATGCCGGCAAGCTTTCGGCCGCCACCGCCAAGTTGCGCCTTCTGAAAAAACTGCGCTGCACCCTCAAATTTGAAAAGCGTGCATGGGCCGCGGGCGCGAAGCTCGTTGCTGGGGTCGATGAAGTCGGCCGCGGATCGCTCTTCGGCCCGGTCGTGGCGGCCGCAGTCATCCTCGATCCTGCATATCGCATTCGCGGCCTGCGCGATTCGAAGCTGCTGCCGCCGGAACGCCGCGAAAAACTCGCGCTCCTGATTCGTCAACATTCCGTTGCCTGGGCCGTGGCCGCGGTAGATTCCGCGCGCATCGATCAAATCAATATCTATCAAGCTTCGCGTCTGGCGATGCTGCACGCGGTCCAGCAACTGGCGCCGGCGGCAAGCTATCTTCTCGTCGATGCTCTCAAACTCGATTCCGAACTTCCTCAACAACCAATCATTCACGGCGACGCGCTTTCCGCCTCCATTGCCGCCGCCTCGATTATCGCGAAGGTCGAACGGGACCGCATGATCTCCGCCTGGGACCCAGTCTTTCCGGTATACGGCCTGGCATCAAACAAGGGATACTGCACGCCGCACCACCTCGCTGCCCTGCGCGAGTGCGGCCCATCGCCGCTGCATCGGCAGTCGTTTTCGCCGGTGTGGAGCGCGCCGATTCCGCAGGAAGTGTTGGGCTTTATGCTGGACGAGTCCGCACCTGAGGCAATTTCGGGTGACGATGAATCGGTCGCCGCGATTGCGGAGCGATGAGGGAGCCTCCTGTAGAGACGCGGCTTGCCGCGTCTCCCGCTGCGTGCAAAAGAGACGGGGCAAGCCCGTCTCTACATGAACCGATGTTATTTCGCCCGATAAATCTCCGTCAGCAGATCCGGCTTCGCCTCGTCCCGCACCAGGTGGGGATATTTCTCGCCATCGTGATAATCGAGCTTTACTGTGCGGAAGTAATCTGTATTTTCCACGATCAGCTCAATCGGCGACGGGCTGGTCTTGGCAGCGTGGATAGCATCGTGCCAGGCGTCCGCGGAAAAGCTGCGGCCGTTCACCGCGATGATCTTCATCCCCGGGCCGAGGCCAGCCTTGGCGGCAATCATGCCCTCGACCGTATCGTGAATCACGCCGTCGCTCCCGGCGGACAATCCTACCGAGTAGTGCGCATGGATCGACTTTCCTTCCCGGTCTCCGGCGCGATCCAGTTCCGAAGGATACTCGTCGTACACCAGTTTCCATCCGCTGCCTTCGACGCCGCCGAGCGGAGCGCCCGGTCCGTGGTTCGACAGCCGTTCGGTCCAGAATCCGCGCCAGTCGTTGGGAGGGGTCTGGGGCGCGATCTGGTTTAACGCGGCCACGATGTCGTCGAAAGTATAGGTCTTCACCATCGGCGGACCGCTGGGCGCGCCATAGAACAGTTTGCAGAAATCATCCAAAGATTTCTTGCCCTTACTTTGCTGACGGATGATCACGTCCGCCCACAACCAATTGAGCACGTCCTCGTCGTAGTAATCGAGCCCACGGCGATAATCCGCCCAGGCGCGCGGAGCGTCCTGCATGCTCGGAACGCCATCGGCCGTATCCTGCAAGTTGCGCCAGACTCGGCCCGAACGATGGTCCAGATCCGCCGCCATGTCCGCCAGCGCGTCACGGGCCAACGCAGGCGTGCGCTCGCCACTACGCGCCGAAAGCATATCTCCCAGGTAGGAAGTCAGCCCCTCGTACACCCACAGCAAATCAGTCTGCATCGGCTGTTCGTACTCGGGCGTCGCCAAGTCCGCCGGACGCCGGTACTTTCCGTTCCACGAATGCACATACTCGTGCGGCAGAAGACCAGCGGTCAGTTTGCGCCCGTCCTCTTCGATCAGCGACCGCTCGTCGACCCGGCTGTCGTTTGATTCGTGATGCTCCAAACCGAAATGCGCAACGTGATCGCTCAACGTCAGCAGGAAGTGATAGTCAGTGTAGTGCCGCGCGCCAAACAGGATCCCGGCTTGCTTCACCAGATTGCGGTAGTGCTCCCAGACTTCTTCCGGAGCGCCGAGCGCGGCGGCGCTGTCGGCTGCCAGATCGAGTTCCGCCGGAGGATTCTCGTTGGGCGGCGTCAGTGGCACCACCTTCAAATACTCGCCAGTGATGACCGGACCATCCACCAGCATGGTCAGCGAAACCGGTGCAAAATGAATGTCGCTGCCCGACTGATTGGCGACATGCAGCGACGTGCCAAATTTCCAACCGGCAGGCAGCCTCAGGCTTGCGCTATAGGTAAGTTCATCAGAACCGTAACCGGCAGGATAGAGCAACAGCGTGTTCCAGTTGACGATGTACAACTTATCCGTTGCGGATACTCCGGCGCTGTACCCAGGTTCAAACGAAGTGGGTGAAGCGTAGTCGAGATTCGCGACGACTTCATTCTCGCCCGCCGGGACCTCCACGTGAAAAGTAAAACCGTCGCGCAGATCGCGCCGCCATTTCAGTGTCTTTCCGCTCGCTGTGAACTTCAGGCCCGTCAAATCCGTGATCGGACCGGTCGGGCCGTGCTCGCCGGGGATCCATTTCGGATAGTAGAGAGTGAGCGTCCCAGGCTTGGCGGGAATACGTAATTGGGCGTGGAAGATTTTGCGCGGCGCATCCGAGGCGTCTACAGAAAGAGCAACGGTCGGAGCATTTACCGCAAAAACTGAAAACGATGCCATCAGAAAAATTGCGAAACAAAAAAAATACCTGAGCCCAGAACGCGAGCCGATCCCCATTTCGCCTCCAGATTTTCGATTCGTCCGACAGCGATGCAATGAAATTGTGCCTTGATATCTCACTGAATATATCAGTCCGCCGGGATGATTTGTCGCTGCAGCCGTCCACAGGCGTTCACAGTTTGCTCGCCTGCTATCATCTCCGACGTGGCCGTGCGTGGAAAATTGATCACCTTCGAAGGTCTCGATGGCAGCGGCAAGAGCACGCAGGTGGAGAAGTTGGCGCGCTCCCTGCGCGCTCACGGCCTCTCTGTAACCGTGACCCGCGAGCCGGGCGGCACCACCGCAGGCGAAAAGATTCGCGATGTGCTGCTGCACTCCGCCACCTCGGGACTTGCTCCGACGACGGAAATGGCCCTTATGTTCGCTTCCCGGGCCCAGCATATTCACGAGGTCATTCTGCCCGCGCTCGTTGAAGGGCGCATCGTCCTCTGCGACCGCTTCACCGATTCAACCGAGGCGTACCAGGGTGGAGGCCGCAAGTTGGGCTCGAAGTCAGTGTTGCAGATACACGAAGTCTTATGCGGCAACCTGCAACCAGACCTGACGATTCTGCTGGATAACGACGTGGCCTTCAGCGTCGAGCGCGCCCGTCGCCGAAATCGAAAACACAAAGGTGCGCGGTCGGAAAAAGGATCGGAAAGAGACGAGAACCGATTCGAACAGGAAAATCGGGCTTTTTTTGGACGCGTCCGCCATGCGTATCTGGCCATTGCTGCCCGCGAACCGCAGCGCGTGCATATCGTAAATGCCCGCGGCACGCCCAGCGAAACACATGCGATTATCATGGAACTGGTGCGAAAGAAACTGAAGATCTAGAAATTTGTGATTGGTAATTTGTAATTTGTGATTTGGAAAACCTCAAGCGCTGGTTCAAATTACGAATTACAAATCTCCAATTACAAATTTCCTATGCCCTTTTCAGATTTTGCCGGCAACCCGGAAACCATCCATCGCCTGCGCGAGATGCTGGCGCGCAACCGCTTTCCGCACGCCGTCATTTTTTCGGGTGCGCGCGGATCGGGCAAGTACACTCTGGCCCTGATGCTGGCCCGCGCCATGAACTGCCTGGAGCAGCCGATCACCGGAGGCGCCGACGGCCTGCCCGACTTCTGCGGACTCTGCTCCAACTGCACGCGCATCGCTCAATCCGCGGACCTCGATGCCCGCTTCGCCGAAGCGGTCGAGGCGCGCGAAAATCTGCGCGACACGGACAAGAAGGAAACCCGTCTCTTCGTCCAGACCCATCCCGACGTGCTCATCATTCCGCCCGACCCGCCGCAAATGATGATCAAGGTCGACCAGGTTCGCCACGTGATTGAGACCATCTATTATCGACCGGGGGAAGCCCGCGAACGCGTGTACATCTTCACCAGTTCGGCGTTCATGAAAGAGGCTGCCAATTCGCTGCTTAAAGTCCTGGAAGAACCGCCCGAGTTCGCCACCATTTTTCTGCTCACCGAAAACCCCGGTGAATTGCTGCCCACGATTCGTTCCCGTTCCATGATCTTCAACCTGGGCGCGCTCGCTTTCACCGAAATCGAGAGTCGGCTCGCCCGGTTTCGTCCGGATTGGAATGCGCGGCAGCGTGCGCTGGTCGCCCGCCTCAGCGAAGGCGCTATCGGACGCGCCCTGTTTTTTGATCTCGAAAGCTACGTCGCCGCTCGCAGCCACGCTCTCGTTATGCTGAAATCCGCGATCGGCGGCAACATTAAAAGCGACCACAGCGAGCTGTTCAAGGTCACCGAGAGCTACCGGTCGGGTGCCGAAGGCCGCGAGAAAATTGACAATCTTCTCCGCACCCTCTACTCGTTGCTCGAAGACCTGCTGTTCCTGCAATCCGGCGCCGCGCCACTGGTCCGCAATACCGACATCCTGGGAGAACTCAAGAAAATCTCGGAATCCGCCGACTTCGCCTGGGTGCAGCGCGCCGCGGAGGG
>Ga0181523_10005831_pt1 | contig 10013 bp, 10 predicted proteins | sample PEATcosm2014_Bin_43_FD_119752 | JGI IMG/M metagenome (GOLD analysis project Ga0181523, IMG submission 119752) | Peatland microbial communities from MTU Mesocosm Facility, Houghton, MI, USA - PEATcosm2014_Bin05_30_metaG | ecosystem: Environmental > Terrestrial > Soil > Wetlands > Peat | place...
ACTTCACCCACGAGCTGCATGCCTATTTGATCTCGGGCGCGAAGATGGGCTTGGGCATGGACAAGGGACCCGTACCGCCGGTCGTCAAACCCGCACCGGTCGCGGCCCGTTAGGAGCTTGCGTCCATGGCGATGTCCGTAGGCACCGACGAGGAATCCGAATCGATGGCCGACATCAACGTCACGCCCCTGGTGGACGTGATGTTGGTGCTGCTGATCATCTTCATCATCACGATTCGGGTGATCATCCAGCAGGTCCCGGTGGAGCTGCCGAAGGCCACCAATTTGCCGACGCAGACCAAGCCGGAAAACATCACCATCGCAGTGGACAGGGAGGGGGGTATTTTTTGGAATACCCAGCGGATGAGCGGCATCGATGACCTGAAGACGCGGCTGCGCGGAATCGTGCGCGAGGAGCCGCAGCCTGAAGTGCACATCCGCGGTGACGCGGGCGCCCGCTACCAGTACATCGGGCAGGTACTGGTGACGACTCAGCAAATCGGCATACGCAAAGTGGCGTTCATCACCACGCCCGATCACTTCGGCCCCGGGACGTAGGAGGGACAAGTCATGGCGATGAACGTCAAGAGCGAGGGCCAGTCGTATTCCGACATCAACATGACGCCGCTGATCGACGTCATGCTGGTGCTGCTGATCATCTTCATCATTACGATTCCCAGCCAGACGCACGCGGTCAAGATCGACAATCCGCTGCCGCCGCCGCCGAATTTCGTGCCGCCGCCGCCGCCGGAGGTGATCGATTTGTCGATCGATTTCGACGGCACGCTGCTGTGGAACAAGACTGCCGTGAACCGTGAGACGCTGCAGGGCTATATCAGCGAAGAGGCGGCCAAGACTCCGCAGCCCGAAGTGCACATCACGGTCGACAAATTTGCGAAGTATGAAATCGTGGCGCAGACGCTGGCCGACTTGCAGCACCGCGGCTTGAAGAAGATTGGATTCGTAAACAACGACTATTTCTAACGACCAGGTTCCCGGCGGGTGTTGCGGCGCGTCAGCCCGGTCAATTGCGGGTTCACGCGCCGTTTGTTTGACCGCCTGCCCCCAAGCTCTCAAAAGATCGTAAAGCATGTGAAGGTGTGATCATGACGCAATCCATTAACAACAATGTAAACAAATCCATGAAGCGCCCGGCCGCGGGCGGCTGGGCCGTGCGCGCGAGTCTCGGCGCGGTGCTGGCGATCGCATTGCTCGCCGCCCCGGGCATTTCGGCGGCGGCGGACAAGCCCAAGGGGCCCGAGATAAGCCGGGTCATCGCCAAGGAAATGACGGCCGCGCAAAAGGCGCTGCAGGCGGGCCAGTGGGCCGAAGCGCTCAAGAATTTGGATGAGGCCGAGACCAAGTCCGGGCTCACCGCCTTCGACAAGAAGACGATCTACCAGTTCAAGGGCTTTGCCAACGTGAAATTGAACAACCTGAAGGTCGCGCAAGGCGAATTCGAGAAAGCCTTGGCCACCGGCGCGGCGACGCCGGAGGAGACGGCCAGCATCACCCGCACGCTGTTCGGCATTGCGGCGAGCACCGGCCAGTATCAGAAGACCATCGATTTTGGGAAACAGATGGTCGACGCCGGCACGGCGACGCCGGACAACCTCGCCATCATCGCGCAGAGCTACTATCAGCTGAAGGATTGCAAGAGCTCGGCGGTCTGGGCCGACAAGGCGATCGCCGCCACCCGCAAGGCAGGCGAGGCGCCGAAGGAGAACCTCTACTTGTTCAAGCTGCAGTGCGCATCCGACGCCGGCGATACGGCGACCATGGATACGGTGCTGGTGGATCTGATCAAGCTTACCAACAAGACGACCTATTGGAACACGCTGCTGCGCATCGAGCGCCAGGATGAGCGGGACGATCACAATTTGCTGATGATCTATCGCATTATGTACAACACCAACGCCATGAACGAGGGCAGCGATTACATCGAGATGGCGCAGCTGCTGGGCGATGCGGCGCTGCCGGGCGAGGCGGCTGCGGTTCTGGACAAGGCCATGAGCGGCGGGCTGATCAAGCCCGAACAGAAGGAGCGCACGACGCGCCTGCTGGCCTCATTGAAGAGCCGTGCCGATGCCGATCGGAAGGGCCTGCCTCAAGAGGACGCCGAAGCGGCCAAAAGCGCGGCGGGCGAGCTCAGCGTGAAGCTCGGCGAGGTGTACTACGGCTTCGGCGATTTTCAAAAGGCCGCCGATGCCATCAATGCCGGCATCCAGAAGGGCCAGATCAAGCATCTCGACGAGGCGTACGTCTATCTCGGCCTCGCCGATGCGCAGCTCAAGAACTACCCGGATGCCAAGAAGGCTTTCGCGAATTTGAAGAGCGTGCCGAACATCAGTCCGCGAGTGCTGAAGCTGATGGAGCTATACGCGGAGAAGCTCGGCTCGTAGGGCAGCAACGCTGGGGCAGCAACGCTTGAGGAGATTGCTATGACTATCAAAGCGGGCGATAGGATGCCTGAGGGCAAATTCACGCGTATGGGCAAGGACGGCCCGCAGAAGTTGACGACCGACGAGCTGTTCAAGGGCAAAAAGGTGGTGCTGTTCTCGGTGCCGGGCGCATTCACGCCCACCTGCGATGCCAAGCACCTGCCGGGCTTCGTGGAACTCGCCGATCAGATCAAGGCGAAGGGTGTCGACACCATCGCATGCACGGCCGTCAACGATGTGTTCGTGATGAACGCGTGGGGCAAGTCCGGCGGCGTCGGCGACAAGATCCTGATGCTGGCCGATGGTAATGGCGAGTACGCCAAGGCGCTCGGGCTGGAGTTGAACGCCACCGGCTTCGGCATGGGCACCCGGGGTCAGCGTTTTGCCATTATCGTCAAGGACGGGGTGGCGACGCACGTGAACGTTGAAGCTCCGGGCGAATTCAAGGTGTCCGCGGCGGAATACGTCCTGAAGCAGCTTTAGGCTCCTAGCCTCGCTTTGCTAGCTCTGCGGACCACGCCGCCCGTCTTCTCGGTCGCGGAAGCCGACCGGGTTGCGCGCGACATCTATGGCCTTGTGGGCACGATCCGCCCGCTGCCCGGGGAGCGCGACTGCAATTTCCACCTGCGCACCGCCGATCAGCGCGAATATGTGCTGAAGCTCATCGATCTTCGCGACGGCGCCGAAGCGACGGACTGCCAGATCCGCGTGCTGCGCCACCTGGCCGAGCAGGACGCGGCGCTCCCGGTACCGCGGGTGCTTGCGACCCAGGCGGGTATGGACGTGGGCCGCATCGAGGGCCCGGGCGGCAGCTACGCGGTCTGTCTCATGGGGTATCTGCCGGGGCAACTGCTGTCGCATCGGCCTCCCGCCGCGTCTCTGCTGCACGATCTCGGGCAATGGCTCGCGCGCCTCGACCGCGCGCTGCGGGGATTCTTCCATCCGGCCCTGGCCCAGCGTTTGGCCTGGGATGTGCGCCGCCTTCCCGAGCTCGTTGAATTCGCGCCCTGCGTCGAGTCGGTCGCATCGCGCAAGGCGGTCGAGCGCGTATCCGCCTCGATCAAGGAGCGCCTTCCGGAGCTGCGCGCCCTGCGCAGCCAGGCGATTCATGGCGATTGTCACGCGCACAACCTGCTGGTCGATGTCGAGGCCGGCGCAATCAGCGGAATCCTGGATTTCGGCGACATGATTCACGCGCCCGTGGTGCTCGAGCCCGCGGTTGCCATGTCGGAGCTGCTCACCGAGGATCTCGCGCCGATCGAGGCGCTGTCGGCGGTGCTGCACGGCTACGTGCAGTGCCAGCCGCTCGAGGCCGCCGAGGTGGAGGTGCTTTTCGATCTGATCGCGGCACGCCATGCCGTCACCATTCTGGTGCATGCCTGGAGAGAGCGGCACGATGCGGGCGGCGCGCGGGTGCTCGGCCGGTCAGCGGCGCATGCTGCGCGCTCCCTCGAGCAGCTGCTGCAAACCGGCCGCGAGTCGTTGACTCGGATGTGGCGCGATGCAGCCGGCACCGCACCCTCGGCAGCGGCGCACGGAGGCGGCGGATCGCTACGCGCAGTCGACCTGCCGCGCCGCCGGCGGCTGATGGGCGCCGGTGCCGAACTGTTCTACGAGCAGCCTCTGCACATCGTGCGCGGATCCGGGGTCTGGCTCTACGATCCGCATGGGAACTCCTATCTCGATGTCTACAACAACGTCGCGCACGTGGGGCACACGCATCCTGAGGTGGTGCGCGCGATCCAGAGACAGACCGCCGTGCTGGCCACGCACACCCGCTACCTGCACGGCGCGATCCTCGACTATGCCGAGCGGCTCACCGCGACCTTGCCCGGCCATCTCGATGCCTGCCTGTTCGTCAACTCCGGCAGCGAAGCGAATGATGTGGCGTGGCGGATGGCGCAATTCGCCACCGGCCACAAGGGCGCGCTGGTGCTGCAGCATGCGTATCACGGGATCACCGATGCCGTGGCGGCGCTCACGCCCGGCGCCGGGCAGCCGCGCGATCCCAAAGTCGTCACGCTGGCGATCCCGCCGCCGGCCTGGAGCGCGAACACCGTGCTCGGCGACGCCGAGCTTGCCGCGGCAGCTCATGATGCCGACCAGGCGGTGCAAACCTTGTCGGCTCGCGGCTTCGCGCCGGCTGCATTTTATATCGACTCCGCGCTGACCAGCTCCGGCATCTGCGATCCGCCGCCGGCCTGGGCGCTCGCCGTGGCAGCGCGAGTTCGGGCGGCCGGCGGCCTCATCGTCGCCGACGAAGTGCAGTGCGGGCTGGGACGCTGCGGTTCGCATTTCTGGGGATTCGCCCGCCGCGGACTTGAGCCCGACATCGTGACCCTGGGAAAGCCGGTCGGCAACGGCTATCCGATGGGCGTGGTCATCGCCAACCGCGCGCTGATCGAGGCATTCCAAGCGAAGTACGGCTTTTTCTCTACGTTCGGCGGCAATGCGGTGGCGGCCGAGGCGGGGCTCGCGGTTTTGGACGTGCTCGAGCGCGAGCGGCTCATGGCCAATGCCGCGAGCACCGGCGAGTACCTGCGCCAACGTTTGGCGGCGACCGCCGCCGGGCATCAGTGCCTGGGTGCGGTGCGCGGCGCCGGGCTGCTGCTCGGTCTCGAGGTGATCGGATCGGGCGCGCACAGCGCGCGCCAGCGGGCCAAACGGATCATCAATATTCTGGCGTCACGGGCGCGCGTGCTCATCGGCTACGAAGGCCCTGGGGCCGATGTGCTCAAGCTTCGGCCGCCGCTGCCGTTTCGCCCCGAGCATGCCGACCTGCTGGTCGCGGCGATCGACGCCGCGGCGGCGGACATCGACGCGCTGCCTTAGGAGCTCACCAAGCGCTCGAACTCGGGGACGACCTGGAACAGATCGCCCACCAGCCCCACGTCGGCGACTTCGAAAATCGGCGCCTCGCCGTCCTTGTTGATCGCCACGATGGTGCGCGCGTCTTTGATGCCTGTTAAATGCTGGATGGCTCCCGAGATGCCGATGGCGATGTAGATTTCGGGCGAAATGATCTTGCCCGTCTGGCCCACCTGCATTTCATTGGGTGCGTAACCCGCATCGACCGCGGCGCGCGAGGCGCCGACGGCGGCACCGATCTTGTCGGCGAAGCTGAACAGCAATTTGAAATTCTCGGCGCTGCCGAGCGCCCGGCCGCCGGAAACGACCCGCGCAGCGGTCTGCAAATCCGGCCGGTCGGTCGATCCGGATTTGGCGCCGACATAGCGGGTGTGCGAGGGCAACTCGACGGCGAGGCTCTTCGAGCCGACCGAGGCGCCGCCGCCGCCGCCCGCGGCCTCGAACGAGGCGACGCGAACGGTCGCGACCAGCTTGCGCGCCGGATCCGCTTCCACCGTGACGATGGCGTTGCCGGCGTAGATGGGCCTGCGAAAGCGGTAGGCGCTCTCGACGGCCATCAGATCGCTGACCTGCGCAACGCCGAGCAGCGCCGCCGCGCGCGGCATGAGGTCCTTGCCGAAGCTGGTGGAAGGCCCGAATACGTGAGTGTAATCCGCCGCCAGCGCGGCGACTTGCGGCGCAAAGATCGCGGCAAGCGGATGAAGATTCTCGGGCCGGTCCACGCGTACCACCGCCTTCACCCCGGCAAGCGCCGCGGCCTGCGCCGCCACCGCCGCCGTATCCGCGCCCAGCAGTGCAATGGTGATCTCGGCGTCCGGAATGCTCCGGGCGCAGGTGACGCATTTCGCCGTCGCCGGATTAAGGGTCTTGCCGTCGTGTTCACCGACGATGAGTACTTTGTGCATCAGAGCAGGCCTTTCTTTTTGAGTACATCGACGAGCTCAGCCACGTCCTTGACCATCACGCCCTTCTGGCGCTGGGCGGGAGGCTCGGTTTTCACCGTCTTGATGAGCTGCCCTGCGCTCACTCCCAGCGCGTCGAGCGAAGTGACGTCCAAGGGCTTTTTCTTCGCCTTCATGATGTCGGGCAGTTTCACGTAGCGCGGCTCGTTCAGGCGCAGATCGACCGTGATGACCGCCGGCAGATCCACCTCGATGGATTCTAAGCCGGCGTCGACCTCGCGAGTCACCACCGCCTTCGCGCCCGTGATCTCGACCTTGGATGCATAGGTGGCCTGGGGACGCTCCCAGATCGCCGCGAGCATCTGTCCGGTCTGATTCGCGTCATCGTCGATCGCCTGCTTGCCGAGGAAAATCAGGTCTGGAGCCTCCTTTTTCGCCACGGCGAGGAAGGTCTGCGCGGCGGTCAGCGGCTCCACCGGCAGATCCGTCTGCACCAGGATCGCCCGGTCGGCGCCCATCGCCAGAGCCGTGCGCAGCTGCTGCTGCGTATCGGCCACTCCGATGCTCACCGCCACCACTTCGATATTCGTGCCGCGCTCCTTGATGCGCAGCGCCTCTTCCAGTGCGATCTCGTCGAACGGATTGACGCTCATCTTGACGCCGTCGAGCATTACCCCGCTGCCGTCGGGCTTGACGCGCACGCGCACGTTGTAGTCCACGACGCGCTTGATACACACCATGATCTTCTGCATTGGGTCTCCTTAAGCAGCCGTTCTCGGCGCGCCCTCGAGCTGCGCCGCGGCTTGGTGTTTCGAGAATGAGGTGCTGATTCTAGCCGCGCACTGGCGCAGCTTGGGTAAAAAGCGCTCGATTCCCGTCTTCAAGGGCACGGCCGCCGCGCCAAACCGCACGGTCAGGCACGCGAGCACGCGGTCCTCCAGCATGACCGGCACGCTCACACTGATCTCCTCGACGATGCGCCGCATGCGCGTGGTGACCGCGTACCCCTGCGATCTGATGTCGGCCAGCATTCGCGTCAGTTCGCCGGGGTTGCCCGGGACGCGTTGGCTGCGCGCCAGCCGGTCTTCATCCTGGGTGGAGCGCGACAGCGCGTCGATGAGCGTATCGCGCTGCGCTGCCGGACAGAACGCGAGGTAGACGCGGCCGGCGGCCGTGGTAAGCAACGGCAGGCGAAAGCCGGCCGAATAGCGCTCGATGGCGAGCGGGCTCGCATGATCGGTGGTCTCGCGCGTCATCATCGTCATGCCCGAGAGCGTGGCCATCGAGACCGGCCAGACGATGTCGCGGCCCAAATCGTGAAGGAAGGGTTTCGCGATCTGCGCGACCCACGCCTCGTCGCCGAATCCGCCGCTTAAGGAGCGCACCATGACGGTCAGGCGGTAGCGGTCATCGCTGCCGTCGCGAAACACGAAGCCCGCACTGCACAGAGTTTCCAGGATTCTGTAGACGGTGGTGCGAGGCAAGCGAATTTCCTGCGCGACTTCCGAGACGGTCGCGCCGTCGCGCACATTGAGCACCGTAAGCGCATCTAGGCCGCGCATGAGCGCGCGGATGGGGCGGGTCGATTCCATGAAACCTCGGCAAAGTGGATGCCGTTAGTTTAAGGATCACCGCTTCGCTTGTCCACCTTGCGGTCAATCGATAGACTCGCCGCGATGTTTCGCTATTTTCTCAAACGTGCGGGAGCGGCGGTCCCCACGCTCTTCATCATTGTCACCCTCACGTTCTTCCTCATTCGCATCGCCCCCGGCGGACCGTTCGACCGCGAACAGTCGCTGCCGCCCGACATCATGGCGAACCTGCAAAGCGCATACGGTCTCGATCAGCCCCTATGGGCGCAATACGCGCGCTATCTGGGAGCATTGGCGCACGGCGACTTCGGCCCGTCGTTCAAGTACAAGGATTTCAGCGTCACCGAACTGATCGGTCAGGGCTTTCCGGTCACGCTGGAGCTCGGGGCGATTGCGCTCGGCCTTGCCTTGGGCTTGGGGATTCTCATCGGCACCTTGGCTGCGCTGCGCCACAACCGCGCGGCGGACTATGTCACGATGGCGCTGGCCGTGTCGGGCATCGCCGTACCTTCGTTCGTGGTGCTGCCGCTGCTCGCGCTCCTTTTCGGCATCCGCCTGCACTGGCTGCCGGTGGCCGGTTGGGAGCCGGGTTCGATTCGATATCTGGTGCTGCCGGTCATCGCCCTGGCGCTGCCGCCGCTCGCCTACATCGCGCGGCTCACGCGCGGCAGCCTGCTCGAGGTGCTGCGCAGCCACTACATCCGCACGGCCATCGCCAAGGGGCTGCCGCTGCACATCGTGATCCTGCGCCATGCGCTGCGCCCCGCGCTCGTGCCGGTTGCGGGCTATCTGGCGCCGGCAGTCGCATCCATCATGACCGGCTCGCTGGTGGTGGAGACGATCGCCGGACTGCCGGGCGTGGGCCGCTATCTCGTGCAAGGTGCGCTCAACCGCGATTACACCCTGGTGATGGGGATGGTGATTCTGTATTCGACGGTGCTGATCGGCATGGGACTCATCGTCGATCTGCTGTACGCCTGGCTCGATCCGCGCATCAGGTTCGAGCGGTGAGCGGCGCTTTGTGGCGTGAGCGCGTGCGGCGTCTGCGGGCCAACCCGGGCGCCGTCGTCGCGCTCGGCATCATCGGCCTGCTGGTGGCGACGGCGCTGGTCGGACCTTGGTTCAGCCCGAATGACATCGAGACCCTCGATTGGTCGCACGTGGCTGCGCAGCCCGGCATGGCGCATGCGCACTGGTTCGGAACCGACCGCTTGGGCCGGGACCTGTTCGTGCGCACGCTCGAGGGCGCGCGCGTGTCGCTGGCGGTGGGCCTCGTGGCGAGCGCGGTGAGCCTGAGCCTGGGTCTGTGCTACGGCGCGATCTCGGGCTACGTCGGGGGGCGGACCGATCAGCTGATGATGCGGCTGATCGAAATCTTGAGCGGCTTGCCGCTGATCTTCTTCGTCATATTCCTGACCGTCATCTTCGGCCGCAGCGCATACCTGCTGTTTTTCGCGATCGGCGCGGTCGGCTGGCTGACCATGGCGCGCATCGTGCGCGGCCAGACGCTGAGCGTTCGCCGGCAGGAGTTCATCGAGGCCGCGGTGGCTTCCGGTGCGAGCACCGCGCGCATCATCTTCAGGCACATCGTGCCCAACGTGATCGGCTCGGTCATCGTGTACGGCACGCTCACGGTGCCGCAGATCGTTCTGTTCGAGAGCTTCCTGAGCTTTCTCGGGCTGGGAGTGCAGGAGCCCCACGCCAGCCTCGGTACCTTGATTGCCGAGGGCGCCGGCGAGATGGAAGCCGCGCCGTGGATTCTGTTCGTGCCGGGCGCCTTTCTCGCCGCGCTGCTGCTCTGCCTGAATATCTTCGGCGACGGACTCCGGGATGCGTTCGATGCCAAGGAGCGCTGATTGACGCCGACGCTGGATATCGAGAACCTCAAGATCGCCTATGCGCTCGGCGGCGGCCGGATCGCCGCGGTGCGAGACGTCTCCCTGGCGGTGCACCCGCACGAGTGCTTAGGGCTCGTCGGCGAATCCGGGTCGGGCAAGACCCAGGTGTTCCTGGCGGCGATGGGTCTGTTGCCGAATAATGCGCAATTAAGCGGCAGCGTGCGCTTCGATGGCCGCGAAATTCTCGGTCTTGCGCCGCGGGAGCTGAACCGGATTCGCGGCTCGAAACTCACCATGATCTTTCAGGACCCGATGACATCGCTCACCCCGCATTTGAAGATCGGCGTGCAGATGGGCGAGGTGCTGGTCAGCC
>Ga0181523_10005832_pt1 | contig 10013 bp, 8 predicted proteins | sample PEATcosm2014_Bin_43_FD_119752 | JGI IMG/M metagenome (GOLD analysis project Ga0181523, IMG submission 119752) | Peatland microbial communities from MTU Mesocosm Facility, Houghton, MI, USA - PEATcosm2014_Bin05_30_metaG | ecosystem: Environmental > Terrestrial > Soil > Wetlands > Peat | place...
AGACGTCGATCTCGATCTTAGGATGCGTCTTTTTGAAATCCACAATGATGCTCGGCAGGATATGGTTGCCGAAGGTTGTCCCGGCGCCTATCTTTATGCTGCCTTTTACAAGGCCGGTTATTTTGGAAATATCTTTTTCAGCCAGGGCATATAGTGCGAGGATGTCTTTCGCGTATTTATAAAGGACTTCGCCGGTAATGGTAAGGTTGATAGATCCGCTTGTCCTATCGAAGAGCTTTGTCTCGTATATCTCTTCAAGCGCCTGCACCTGCAAGCTTACGGCCGGCTGCGTGAGATGTATAATCTCGGAAGTCTTCGAGAAGCTTTTTGTCTCGGCGACGGTGCAGAAAACCTTGAGTTTATGATCTTCCATTCCCATGGCTTTATACTATAGCATAAATATTGTTTATAAATAAATTAGTATGCTTATAAGGAATGTCTTCGATTTCAAACTTTGCATGACAGGATGATTCAAAACGCAAGCGAGTCAATTCCGACCTGCCGTTTCATTGTTCTCTAAAGCGGGTTTTTCGTAAAACAATATTCGCCTGCATTGAGGGCACTGGAAAATAGTACCGCCCAATTTGATCTCAACAAAAAGCTGAGGCGGTATATTCATATTGCATCCACCGCATCTCTCTTTTTTAGCCTCGGCGACGGCAAGGCCCCTGCCGGACTTAAGTAGGTTCATATAGAGCTTGTAAAGATCGGGTTCGATTTTTTCTGGAAATTGTTTTCTTTTTTCCTTTAAAGATAGCAGTTCCTGCTCAATGAAGCGAATCTCTTTCTCTTTTTCCTTATTGAGTGCCTCAACTACGGCCTTCGCTTCGGCGAGACGAGCATTGTCGGCTTCGGTGCTTTTGGAGGCCGCTTCGATGACTTCCATGATGGAAAGAATGTCATCCTCCGCAGAACGGATCTCGGCTTCGACCGCCTCGACCTCCTTGAGGTTCGCCTGATATTCCTTGTTTGTTTTGATCTCCGAGGAGCGGGCCTTGAGTTTTCTGATCTTCTCAGTCAAATCCTCGATAAGGCGCTCCTTGTCCTTCTTTTTCTTTTCGAGTGACAGCTGCTGCTGGCGTGCGGTTTCGAAGGCTTTGACGGCCGCTTTGTAAGGAGCTTCTTCTGCAGCTATGTGCGAAGGCATTGAGTCGATCTTTAGGCGCAGGGTAAGTATATTTGAATCCAGCTTCTGCAATTCAACCAGAAGGTGCAACTTTTCGTCCACGAATACTCCTCTCATACTGCGAATATCCGGTGTCTGGTCCCGGAGCATGACTTGGTGATGTCTGATGGGCCCACCAGGACTCGAACCTGGGACCAACCGGTTATGAGCCGGTAGCTCTACCAGCTGAGCTATGGGCCCGCGCTAAGCAGACGAAGCGATGGTCCGCCGACGAGACGACGGCGCGGTGCCTGCGCTTGCAAGCGTCTACTATAAACGCAAAGAGCCATGCAAGTCAAGGCCACAATTACAGTCCGGCGTCTTTAAGCGCCTCTTTGCACGGGCATGATCGCGTCTCCGTCACTGTTGGAATAAAAGCCCTGAGCAACTTTTTGATAAGGCCAGTCGAATTTCTCATCTTGTCGACGACCTCTGTAGCTGTCAGTTTATTCTCAGAAATCCCGGCAGCATAATTGGTGACAACCGAGATTCCCAGCACGCAGATTTCGAGTTCTCTGGCGAGTGAAGTCTCCGGCATAGCAGTCATACCGACAATGTCCGCGCCGTTTTTGGAGAAGAAACGTATCTCAGATGCTGTTTCCAGGCGAGGTCCGTTGACGCATACGTATGTGGCGGCAGTGCGCACCGGAAGGGAGATTGCAGCGGCGGCAGCAATGCAAAGTCCCCTCATTCCAGGGCAATAGGGATTGGTAAAGTCGATATGTACCACTTTTTCGGCATCGTAAAAAGTGTGAAGGCGTCCGGATGTCATGTCTATTATCTGGTCCTGCAAAACTATTGTGCCGGGCGCCAGGTCCTTGCTTATGCCACCCACGGCATTGACAGCGATGATCTTGTCAACCCCGAGCGACTTGAAACCCCAGATGTTCGCTCTGTAATTGACCTTGTGAGGAGGTATGGCATGCGGCACGCCGTGGCGCGGCAGGAAAACCAGCTCGATGCCTCCGAGCGTTCCTATTTTATATGTCGAGGATGGCGCGCTGTACGGGGTCGATAGAGTAATCTCGTTATTGATAGTAAACCCATCGATTTCATAAAGGCCGCTTCCTCCGATTAGTCCGATTGACATGCGTATATTGTATGCATTTGGAAGGATTGGTTTCAAGAAAAATTCGGTGTATGACTGCTTGGTAACAGAGCATTGTGGCTTTTGGCGAAGAGATTAGTCATTGAGTGGCAGTTAATAATGTGTAGTCAAGAATACATATTTAATTTTTTTAATGTGAGACAAGTGCCCGTTTGACCCAGGCTCTCTTGCCAAAAGTTACAATGCTCTGTCAGTCCTCGATATGAGATTCTTGCTCATCTAAGTTTTCTTTGAGATATTTTGGCGTCACCGTAATCCACATCAAGTTAATCGTGCTGTGGTATCATGTAAACATATTCGACGGGAGGGTTTTGGATGGACGTTAATCTTATGGAGCGCCTTTTGAAGCGAACCCTTTCAGGTGGCGGCGAATATGCCGATATTTTTTTCGAACGGAGAAACAGCACTGTTATCCAGCTTGAAGACGGCAGAATCGAGAAGGCTGTTTCCGGTTCTGTTGCGGGAATAGGTATCCGACTTGTATTGGAAGGCAAGACCGCCTATGCATACGGCAATGATTTTTCCGAAAAGACACTCGGTGAGATTTCCGATACAGTACGTAATGCAATGAGCCGGTCCTCTTCGGGAGTCCCAAAGGATGTGAATATCAATTTGAATCAGCGTTATCCTGATGTGCGCTTTGACATAAAAATCACGCCTGCTGCTGTCTCAATGCCGCGCAAAATCGCTATTGTACGAGAAGCAGACGAAGCGGCGCGCAAATTCAGCGACTCCGTTAAACAGGTGAATATAGTTTATCGCGACACGATCCAGAAGATAAAGATCTATTCCTCAGACGGCTTTTTTGCTGAAGACGACAGGGTCTATACAACAGCTATAGCCCAAGTTATTTCGATCAAAAACGGTAACATTCAGACCGGCGTTGAGACAGAAGGCGGTTTCATCGGGTTTGAGCTTTTTGAACGGAGGCCGTTCAGCGATATTGCATATAAAGCTGCCGAAAGGGCGGTGAGGATGCTGGGCGCAAGACGCGCGCCAGGCGGAAGAATGCCGGTTGTCATATCTTCAGAGGCGGGCGGCACGATGATCCATGAGGCAATCGGACACGGTCTCGAAGCCGATCTTGCCCATAGGGGGCTTTCTGTGTATTCGGGAAAACTGGGACAGCAGGTTGCAGCTAATGTTATTACAGTTATAGACGATGCGACGCTGCCAAACAAAAGAGGGTCCTTTTCATTCGACGATGAGGGCACTCCCTCAAAAAGAAACGTGCTTGTGAGGGATGGGATGCTTGAGGGATACATGTACGACAAATATACTGCTGCTCTGGATGGTACCGTATCGACCGGCAACGGCCGGAGGGAATCTTATGAGAATAAGCCTATACCTAGGATGACCAACACTTTTATTGCGCCAGGCCGGGATAGGCCGGATGAGGTGATCCGGTCCGTTGAGCATGGACTTCTTATAAAAAAAATGGGCGGCGGCCAGGTTAACACTGTTACGGGTGATTTTGTCTTCGACGTCCAGGAGGGATATCTGATCGAGCATGGGCAAATCGGCGATCTGGTCAGAGGTGCTACGCTTGTAGGCAGCGGTCCGGAGGTTCTGAAATCTATTGATATGGTTGGATCCGACCTCGGCTTTTCGATAGGAACCTGTGGCAAGGACGCGCAGGGAGTGCCCGTATCGGATGCCATGCCTACATTGAGAATCAGAGAGATAGTAGTCGGCGGAGTGGTAAGTACGTAACCTACATCGCAAGGTGTCTCAAAAAAAACACGTATTCGCAAAAAAACAACACTTCTGAATTTTAACCGGCTGATTTTAATGTAATAAATGCCAGGTATGCTTTTTGCTAATACTCTTTCCTATGATGAGATTGCAGCGTACTATAAAGAAAGAGGTCTTCTTCCACGGGATTGGTCTCCATACCGGTAAATATGCGACGGTGAAGCTGAAGCCGGCCCCCCGGGACACAGGGATTGTATTTATCCGCTCCGACAGGGATGCGATTATCAGGGCAGGACTGAATGCGGTTACAGATACAGCTTTTGCTACAACACTCGGCTACGACGGCGTAAAGATAAAGACGGTAGAACATCTGCTTGCCGCAGCTGCCGGTCTTGGTATCGATAACCTTTTTATTGATATCGACGGCCCAGAAGTCCCTGTTCTCGACGGCAGTTCTACCGAATTGGTAGGCATTCTGCTCGAAGCCGGCATTGCGAAGCAGGCCAAGAAGATTTCTTGCCTGAAAATTACGGCGCCTGTTGCGTATGAAGATGCCCATTGCCGGGTAGTTGCGCTCCCATATAATGGCAGGCGCCTGTCTTACTTCATGAGCTTTAATCATAAGGTATTGGGGAATCAGGATTTTACTATTGACCTCAACGAGACAGACTTTGCAGCACAGATAGCTCCTGCGCGGACTTTTGGCTTTCTGAAGGACCTTGAAAGGCTCAGGGCGAACGGTCTTGCAATGGGCGGATCTCTCGACAACGCTGTTGTTCTCGACGATGACCGAGTTCTGAATGCCTCGGGGTTACGGTTTTCTGATGAGTGTGTCCGTCACAAGATACTCGATGCTATTGGGGATTTTTCTCTGGTGGGCATGCCGATCGAGGGCCATATTGTGATGGAAAAGTCTGGCCACAGCGCCAATGTTCATTTTCTGAAAAAACTGCTCACTTCGACTGAATGCTACCAAGTTGTTACTGAAGTTGACCAATACAGCCGACAAGTATTAAACTACACTTAAAAAAAGAAGAGGGAATACCCAACAGTTTGGACCATCCAGAGGTTTTAACCAAACTGTACTTCGGGTATTCCCCAAGTTCCCTTTTACAGCGATTCCAATCCTTATTTCTTCTTTGCAGGTTTCTTCGCGGCGGCTTTCTTCGCCGGAGCTGCCTTTTTTGCAGGAGCCTTTTTTGCTGTAGCCATTCTATTCACCCCCTTTCGTCACCACAAAAACATACGCTTTTGCGGTGCTTTTAAAACACCTAAGCTCGTCCAAGCAGAGTTATTCTCTTCTCCGCCAAGATGCGTTTCAATCCCGCATCTTTCCTTTTCTTCTGTTTGTATTCAGTTTCTTCGATAACGGTACAGTTGATCCGTTTCCCGAATTTCTTTTCGATGTCCCGTAGGCCTATCAGAAGCGCGGGGGTGGAAGGGCCGATCACTACCAGATCGACTGTTGCGGCCTCTTCCCCTGCCGCGTAAGGACCGTAGATAAAGGCGAGCTTGACTTCATTTGCGCGCAGGAGGCTTTTCAGTGCTCCGGGGAGTCCCAGCGATTTGGCTATCAGCTCTTTGAGTTCTGAATAGAGTGGAGAGCTTTTGTCAGACTGGAAATATTTCAGGTTGGCGACCTTTTCACTAATAACGATGCCCATTTCTTCGAGCTTGTCCAGTTCCCTCTTGACGCCTGAAGGGTTCTTCCGGAGGAGTTTTGCTATCTCTCTCACGTAGAATCTCTCCTCCGGGCTGTTCAGCAGGAGGGACAACACATCAGCTCGAATCGATGATGAGAAAAGGCTTTTCAGCATCTTTCATTTCACCTCTGAAAAAAGTATAAACGATAAAATACAATTTGTCAACATAAAAGTTAAAAAAAGATACAATAGTTGTTTTTAAGTGAACATTCTATTTTGCAGAACGATTGTTGATTAAAATGCATCTAGCCTTCAAACGTCCTGTTCCCAGTGATTTGACAGTGCATAGTGATCTGAGACGATGCCGCAGTACACAGTTGCAAAAAGTTGATCAGTCCCAAATGGGAACGATTGTTGATCAAAAAATCATTTTGACAGGATACTGTTTAGGAGGGAAAGTGAGGTAGACCTGTAGAAATACATTAATTTGAGACCTGTGAGGATGTGACGAAAGTTTGCTTTCGAAATATCTACGCTATGAACGCGTCGGAAGGGTGAGACGGGGATATTAACTAGCGGGTGAAGATGCTCGAGGCGCTGATTGCGCCCTCTCTCAAAACGACTGCGGTTTGCCGAGTAACATCGACGATTGTTGATGGCTGTGTATTCCGTGATGTGCCGCCGTCGATGATCAGATCTAATCGGTCGTTGAAGTACTTCGAAATCATCGAGACGTCTCTTGCCGCGGGGAGTCCGGAAATATTGGCGCTTGTTGCTGTTATTGGGAACCCGGCAGCACGGACAAGATCAAGTGCAAAAGATTCTCCTGGGATGCGGATAGCAATTTTATCCGTACAGGTAATATAACTGTTCAGGCCGCTCCGGGCATTGAAGACGAGCGTAAGCGGGCCGGGCCAGAATTTCCGTATCAGGTCGGCAGCCGTCTCGCTGACCGAACTTACCAGAAGAAATAAATGTTCCACACTACCTATTATTATAGGGATTGTTTTTTCATGCGGCCTGCGCTTCAGCTCATAAAGGCGCATTAAAGCTTGCTCATTATCATATCTGGCTCCGAGTCCGTAAAGAGTTTCGGTCGGATAGGCGATGATCCCGCCGTGGAAGAGGGATGAGACTGCCTGCTTAATTAGTCGTTCCGTATTTTCAGTCGATAAGTAAAGCGTCGGCATCATTAATTATACAGGACTCGACATCGGACAGTATAATTCATTGAAAAGTCCGGCGACCGGTTCACGTAAAGGGTCTTGATCTTTTATTTTATCTGTGCAATACTATTCAGCAGAAGTTATGGAAGTTTTTGTTGCGGCTGCAGGAGATTTCGAATTCTGCGGTTTTTTAGGCATTCTTCCCCGGCTTCGCTCAACAACATTAGGAGGTGCAGCATCGTGGCAAAAGGGACTGTTAAGTGGTTTAATGAATCAAAAGGTTTCGGATTCCTGACAAAGGAAGACGGCGGAGATGTATTCGTACACTATTCCGCCATTCAGGGCGACGGATTTAAGACCCTCGGAGAGGGCCAGGCAGTCAGCTTTGATGTCGTTGAAGGCCCGAAGGGACCCAAGGCGGAGAACGTAACAAAAATCTAACTTTCAAAACAGGTCCTGGGTAACCGGGACCTGTTTCCAATACTATAGTCCGCGCCGCATTAAATACTCTGTTTTCGATAGCATACTCTATCGATGCGCGGTATATTCTCTTTTTTTATCCGCCACCGGCTCATCGCCGAATTCTCAATCCACTCAGGAAAAGGCTCATCTGATACTGTCCTTCTTCTCTTTTTTTCTCCGAGCATTGATTGTATATTGTAAGGAGACCATAATGAAAAAGTTTAGAAAAAAAGAACACTTGCTTAAAGAATTGGATAAGATGCGCCGGAAGTCTGACCGAATCGAGCAATGCAAGTTCGAGCTCGAAAGTATGCAAAAAAAGTATGAGAAACTCCTGGAATCGTCCCCTGATGCCATGCTTTTCGTAGACCTGCAGAGCACGATAGTATTCGTCAACGCGCAGTTCGAGAGATTGTTCGGCTACTCTGAAGCCGAAGTTATCGGTAAACGTCTCGAAATGTTGATTCCCGAACGTTTTCGCTCTAGGCATCACGAAGATGTGGCGAGATTCTTTTCGAAACCTCAGGTGCGTCCGATGGGCGTTGGACTTCGCATCTACGGACTGAAAAAAGACGGGACCGAATTTCCCGCCGATATAAGCCTGAATCCTTTGCGGGCCGATGGCAAATTGCTAGCCACCGCAGCTGTCAGGGATGAAACGGAACACAGGCGTGCTGAAGATATCATTGAGCGCAACTATCACATACAGCGCGTTATTAGCTCAATCCTGAAGATCGCACTGGAACCCATACCTCTGGCCGATCAGATGGACCAGGTCCTGGAGCTCATTTTCACCATGCCTGGGCTTACGCTGCAATCGAAGGGCTTCATCTATCTCGTCGAGGAGGACCCGCAGGTAATGGTGCTGAAAGCGCCGCTGTCTTTCTCCAAAGCCGAGCAGCCTCCTTGTGAAAAAGTGGTGATGGGCAAGTGCATTTGCAGCATCGGCGAATCCATGTGTTCGACTATCTTTTTCGACTGTGCCGCTGAAGGTCATGAAATACGACACAAAGACGGCTTTCCCCACGGACATTATTGCGTTCCAATCACATCGGCAGGTAGGTTACTGGGCATAATCAATCTTTACGTGGAGCAGGGACATAAGAGGAGTCAGGAGGAGGAGGATTTCCTTGCCGCGGTCGCCAATACGCTCGCGGGAGTAATTGAACGGCAGCAGGCCGATCTCCAAAAACAGAAGCTTCAAGAGCAGCTTGCACAGGCGGAAAAGTTCGCTGCGCTTGGAAGAATTACGGCCAATGTTGCAGACGAAATCAGGAACCCGCTCACAGCGGTGGGAGGATTTGCCAGGAGGCTGCTCAAATTCATTTCTGAAGGACCTGCGCAGGAATATACGTCGTCTATTATCTCAGAGGTGAACAGGCTCGAAACTATACTGCACGATGTCCTGATCTTTTCGCACACAGTCAGCAATAATCGCGAGGAACTAGATATCCGCGTGATAATAGACGAGGCGCTTTACCTGTATGAAGAAAAATGTGGGCAACAATCAATCGTCATTCATAGGGGATATGAGGATGTTCAGCGTGTTATGGCTGATAAGAATCAGGTGCTTGAGTCACTTAAACAGCTTATTACTAATGCAATAGATGCCATGCCCAATGGCGGGACTCTGAGAATAACGACGAAGAAGGACAGCGTGAAGGAGATTCCCTATGCGGTGATCAGAATCGAAGATACCGGCGTCGGAATTCCGAATGATAAATTAAATATCATTTTCGAGCCCTTCTTCACGACTAAGACTAGGCCGAAAGGCACGGGTCTCGGCCTTGCCATCGCGAAGAAGATTGCTGAAGAGCATGGCGGCTTTATCCGTGGTGAAAACAGGGACGGCGCGGGATCAGCGTTTGTGCTATTCTTGCCCATAAAATAAGCCTCACCGTGATGGCTCCACAGCCAGGTGGCGTCTCTATTCACACCTCAAGGCATCTATCGGATCGAGCCTAGACGCCTTTTAGGCAGGATAAAATCCGAAGAATATGCCTACGAGCCCAGAGAAGCTAAATGCCATAGGTACGGAAAGCAGTGATACAATGGTCTGCCATCCTGCAAGCGCCGAAAGCATGAGTGTCCTGGATACGCCCATGATAATTCCGATTATGCCTCCTATCAGCGATAAGGTCAGCGCCTCGACAAGAAATTGAAGCCTTATGTCTCAGGTCTTTGCGCCGACAGCCATTCGTATCCCGATTTTCCGTGTCTTTTCCGTGACGGATACCAACATGATCTTCATAGTTCCAATGCCTCCGACCAGCAACTAAACAGAGGCGATGGCCCCGAGCATAGCGTCATTACCTTAGTCGACTGTTCAGCTGTCTGCATTATCTGGGTTAGGTACCCGACTGAAAAAGCATCATCCTGTTTTGCATCGATATGATGCCTCTGCCTAGTGAGTTCGAAGATCTGTCTTTCTGCAGCGGATAAATCATCTGAACTTTTCGCCTTCACCATCATTATGCTTATCATCCCGGGAAAGGCGGTGCCGAAGAGCATTTTTGAGCGGTGGTTACCGGAACATATATAGTGTCATCCCAGTCTTGCCCTTGTGGTGAACTAATGTTCACCATTCATGGTATAATATGAATATGAATATGGAGAGTAGGGTTTGTATCTAACGCATCTGGTCCGTATTCAGCCGTCGCAATCTGCTATGGCAACGCTATGGCAGACTTCTTACACCTGTAAGGATGTCTGGAACATCCTGAACGATGAGAAGCAGCGCAATGGTCTGGGCTACTATGACCTCAAAAAGATGC
>Ga0181523_10005833_pt1 | contig 10012 bp, 7 predicted proteins | sample PEATcosm2014_Bin_43_FD_119752 | JGI IMG/M metagenome (GOLD analysis project Ga0181523, IMG submission 119752) | Peatland microbial communities from MTU Mesocosm Facility, Houghton, MI, USA - PEATcosm2014_Bin05_30_metaG | ecosystem: Environmental > Terrestrial > Soil > Wetlands > Peat | place...
ACGCCGCGCTGGGCGCGGCCAGACGGTATTCGCCTTGATCCACGCAAATCGGCAAAAGTTCACAAACTCTCAGAATGACAACGCTACTTTTTGTACTGAAAAAGCCTAGTTTGTCATTCTGAGCGCAGCGAGGAATCCCGGATTCCCACCCGCGCGCGCTTGCTGCACCTAAAAATGCACGGACTCTGAACGGGGACCGAGCTACTTTTTTGCGGCCGTGCGACGACGTGCCCCGCTTGCTGACGATCGCGCCCGCGGATGTGCCCGCTCGCCAGATGCGGCCGCTTGAGCCTCGGTTGCGGCGACCGCGCCGTCTGCTCCACGCTTTTCGAGCGAGGCCTTCAACGCCGCCATCAAATCGATAACCTGGCCGCGGCGTGGTTCGGCGGCCGCCTCGGTGACCTCCTGGCCGGCCACCTTGCGCTGCGCGGCCTCGGTCACGCGCTCGCGGTACTGATCGTGATATTTCGACGGGTCGAACGTCTTTTCCGTCAGCTCTTCGATCAGGCGCTTCGCCAGCGTCAGCTCGGCCTCCTTGGCGGGCTCGTTCGTCGCCTGATCGACGTCCTCCGCCGGGCGTACCTCGTCCGCATAGTAGATCGTATGCAGCATCAGGCCCTTGCCGAACGGCCGGATCATCACCAGATGCTCCTTGCCGCGCATCGTGAAGCGCCCGAGCGCGACGCGCTTCGACTCGCCCATCGCGTCGGCGAGCAATCGATAGGCCTTGGCCGCGTTGGCTTCCGAGCCGAGATAGTAGGCTTCTTCAAAGTAGACCGGGTCGATTTTTTCTACCGGGAGAAACTCGGTAATCTCGATCGAGTGCTCGTTGCGCGCCTCCATCGCCTTGAGTTCGTCGTCGGTAAAAGTGACGTATCGTCCCTTTTCGACCTCGAAGCCGCGGACGAGTTCGCTGCGATCAATTATCGCGTCGTCCACCGGGCAGTAGATCTTCTGCTGGATGCGGCTGAGGTCCTTGCCGTGCAGCAAATTGAAACTGACCGCGCGCGGCCGGGTCGCGGAAAAAAGTTTGACCGGAATCGAAACGAGACCGAAGGAGATATTGCCGCTGCCGACGGGCCGTGATGCCATAGTTGGAGGAGCCTCCGACCTGTCTATGGTGCACGCCGCAGGGGTACCGGACAAGACCGGATTGCATGGGCCGTGCCGACAAGGCTGGTCAATGCTCTTTTAAGCACAAGAATGGCACTCGAAAAATACCGCGAAAAGCGCAGTCCCGACCGTACTCCCGAGCCGTTCGGGAGTGGTGTGGATGGGCGCGCCGGGCGTGGCGCCGGCATGTTCGTCATACAGAAGCACGCCGCGCGTCAATTGCACTACGACTTCCGCCTCGAAATGGAAGGCGTGTTGCGCTCATGGGCGGTGCCGAAAGGGCCGTCGCTGAATCCCGCGGACAAGCGGCTGGCGGTGATGGTCGAAGACCATCCGATCGAGTACGGGGATTTCGAGGGGCGCATTCCCGAGGGCAATTATGGGGCCGGCGCGGTGATCGTCTGGGATCGCGGTACGTACCTCGTGGTCGATCCGCCAGACGGTGACGCGGCTGACGCGGTGCGCGCCGGCAAGCTCGACCTCGAAATGCACGGCTTCAAGCTGCGCGGCGCCTACACCCTGGTCCGCACGCGCGGCCAGCTCCGTCGGTCGGCGTCCGACACCAAGGAGCAATGGCTCCTGATCAAAAAGCGCGACGAATATGCGACGGCGGACGATGTGCTGGAGAACCATCCGCGATCGGTCCTCTCGGGTCTCACGGTGGAGGAGATGCGCGCGTCGGGCGGGTTCGACGAGGCGATCATGCACGAGCTCGTCAGCCTCGAAGCGCCAGCGCGCGGAGTCGCGTATGTCCCGTCGGCGTTTCCGCTGACTCTCGCGAAGACCGCCGACGAGCCGTTCGACAGTGCGGACTGGATCTTCGAGCTCAAGTACGACGGGGTGCGCGCACTCGTGCTGCGTGACGGCGAGAACGTGCGGATCTTCGGTCGTAATCAGCGCGACATCACGCGACGCTACCCGGAAGTGACGTTGGCGCTCGCCGCGATACCCTGTGCGCGCTTTGCGCTCGACGGCGAGATCGTCGCGCTCGACGATAGCGGGCGCCCGAGCTTTCAACTGCTTCAGCGCCGGATGCATCTCGACGATGCGCACGAGGCGGCGCGGCTTAGTCTCGCGCTCCCCGCCACGCTTTTCGCTTTCGACCTGTTGGCCTTCGCCGATTTCGATCTGCGTCCGTTGGCGCTGGAGCAACGCAAGGCGATTCTCGCCCGGTTAATTCGCGGCGAGGGTCCGGTGCGCTACTGCGATCATGTCGTGGCGCGGGGCCGGGAGTTTTTTGCGGCGGCCGCCGCGGCGGGGCTCGAAGGAATCGTCGCGAAGCGCCGCGCCGCACCGTATCGCGGCGTGCGCTCGGGCGAGTGGATCAAGATCAAATGCCCCATCACATCCCGCTTCGTGATTGGCGGATGGACCAATCCGGCGGGATCGCGGACCCATTTCGGCGCGCTGCTGATCGGGCAGTACGAGCCGGCGGGCGACCTGCGGTTCGTTTCCCGGGTCGGCACGGGCTTCGACGACGCGAAATTGCGTGAAATCCATGGTCTGCTCAAGGCGCGTGCGCGCGATCATTCGCCCTTTCGTAAGCCCTTGCCCGGCGAAGCCGCGCCGCCCCGCGCTGCGCACTTTTGCGCGCCGGACCTCGTCTGCGAGGTGCGTTTCGGCGAGTGGACCGACGACGGCGGCATCCGCCATCCGAGTTTCCTCAAACTGATCGCGGACGGCGATCCGCGCCAATGTCTCCTCACCAATCCTCATACGACGGAGGTCGAAACGATGGCGCGTTCAGCTTCGCAAGATGATCCTCCGCCCAACGATCGTGCGCCGGCGCCGCGTCGCCGCAAGATGAAGCCCGCTGGCGAAAGGGAAGGGAGCGCCGATGGTGACAACGCGCGGAGTTTCACGATCACCAATCCCGACAAGGTCTTCTGGCCCGCAGAGGGTTACACGAAGGGCGACCTGATCCACTATTACGCGACGATCGCGCCCTGGATGCTCCCCTACCTCAAAGACCGGCCCGTGGTGCTGACGCGCTATCCCGACGGGATTGCGGGCAAGAGTTTTTTCCAGAAGGATGCGCCCGCGTTCGCGCCCGCGTGGATCCGCACGGAAAAGATCTGGTCGCAGGATTCCCGTCGCGATATCGCCTACTTCGTGCTCGACAGCGCCGAGGCGATCGCCTACATGGCGAACCTCGGCGCGATTCCGATTCATATCTGGTCGTCGCGGCTGACCCATCTCGAGCGGCCCGACTGGCTGCTGTTCGATATCGATCCCAAGGGCTCGACGACGGCGATGGCGGTGGTCGTCGCGCGTGAAACGGGCGCGGTCCTGCGCGAAATCGGGATGCGCCCCTATGTCAAAACGTCGGGGCAGATGGGGCTGCACGTGCTGGTCGGGCTCGTGCCGGAATACACCTACGAGCAGGCCCGGATGTTCGCCGAACTGGTCGCGCGTGTCGTGGCGCAGCGCGTGCCGGAGGCCGCAACCCTGATTCGCAACAAGGAAAGGCGCGACGGGCGGACCTATATCGATTACCTGCAACTGGCCCAGGGCCAGACGATCGCCGCGCCCTTCGCGGTGCGCCCGGTGCCGGGCGCGCCGGTTTCCGCGCCACTTGAGTGGACCGAGTTAGAAAATGAGCTTGATCCCGCGAGCTGGAATATCAAGACCATGCCGGCGCGGATGGCGCGGATGCGGCTCGATCCGTTCCTCGGCGCGCTCACTGATCCGCAGCGCCTCGAACACGCGCTGCCGAAAATCGAGGCCGCCTTGGCCGACAACGGCCTGACGAAGCCCGGCCGCTAAAACGTGATCAGCGGTTTGATAATCCCGTCGAGCTTTTTGTCCATCATCTCGAAGGCCTTTTCGAGCTGATCGAACTTGAACGTATGCGTTGTCATGCGCGTCGGATCGAGGCGGCCGCTTTGCAGCATCCGGAGCATCCGCTCCATTCTGAGACCGCCGCCCGGACAGAGCAGGGTGCGGATGGTCTTTTCCGCCATCCCGACGCCCCAATCGAGCCGCGGAATTTGCACGTAGTCGCCTTTGCCGTGATAGCCGGCGTTCGAGATCGAGCCGCCGGGCTTGGTGACCTTGATTGCGTTCTGAAACGATTCCTCGCTCCCGAGCGCCTCGATCGCCGCGTCGACCCCGGCGCCGCCGGTCAGCTCGATGATGCGCTCGACCGCGTCTTCGCGTGAGTAATCGACGATCGCGTCGGCCCCGTAGTGGCGCGCGAGCTCCTGGCGCTTCGGGACCGAATCGACCCCGATAATCAGACCGGCGCCGCACAGTCGCGCCCCCGCGATGCCCATCAGGCCGACCGAGCCGAGCGCAAAGACCGCGACCGTGCCGCCGATCGGAATAGCGCCATTCTCGGCGGCTTTGAAACCCGTCGACATCATGTCGCAGCAATAGACCGCGGCTTCATCGGAAACCCCGGCGGGAATGATCGCGAGGTTCGCGTCGGCGTCGTTGACGTGGAAATATTCGGCGAATGTGCCGTCCTTGATATTGGCGAATTTCCATCCGCCGAGCGCCCCGCCCGATTGCGATGGATAGCCGGCCTGCGACGCGTGATCGCCCCAATCCGGCGTGATCGCGCCGCACACCACCCGGTCGCCGGGTTTGAACCGCGTGACACAGGCGCCGACTTCATGGACGAGGCCCACCGCCTCGTGGCCGAGCGTCAGGTCTTCGCGCGGGCCGATCGCGCCGTGGACCGTATGGGCGTCGGAGGTGCAGATCAGGGCGCGCGTGGCCTTGATAATCGCGTCGTTGGGGCCGGGCCTGGGGATCGGCTTATCGGCAAATCCAACCCGCCCGATGGCTTTCATCACAAACGCTTTCATCGTTTTCTCCGTCTGGTGGTCCGATAGGGGTGCGCGCTTACAACTTGCCTTCGGCGAGCGCCTTGTCGAGGGCGCCGATATTCGTCTCGTGGCCGTCCGCCATCACGCGGAGGAAGGCCTCAAGCTGGGCGTCGCTGATCGAGGGCAGCTGCTCGCCGATCTTGCGGATCACCCAGCGCTGGCCGCGATTGAGCAATTCCAGCTTGGCCTTGAAGTCCGGGACCGCCCGCACCTTCTCGACGAAATCGCCGGTTTTGTTCGAGGCGGTGCCGCCGAGGCGCCGCACATGAGCCGCCAGCTCGCCGGCATAGTAACCTTCGTCGTGGCCGACCTTTTTGAGCATCTCCCGGAGTTCGAGCGAGCGGGCCTCGCCGGTCAGTTCGTGCAGGATGCGCCCGCCTGCGCGCTCCGCCTCGCCCAGCAAGTTCAGGAAATCTTCGAGCTGCGTGTCCATCACGATTTCTCCTGTGCGATTTCTCCTGCCGCCGGCCGCTGATGTTACCACGGCCCGCGCGTTCACAGTTAGCTCGTAGCGCGCGACTTACAGCGCCGGGCGCAGCGGACAATAGGCTTCGCCGAGTGCGCCATGGCGCGCCAGTCCCTCGCCCATGGCCTGCAACAGTCCTGCGAGCGCGTGCGGCGGGCGCCACCCGAGGTCACCAGAGATTTGGCCGGTCAGCAGGCGTGTGAGCGGACTGACCTGTTCCGGCAATTCCATGAGCTCGACCGGCAGTTGTGGGTCGAGCTTGGCCAGGAGTTTGGTTTCGTTCAGGGCGGCGTCGAAGCTGCCGAGATGGTCGACGAGCTTGAGCTGGAGCGCCTGCTCGCCGGTCCAGACCCGCCCCTGCGCGATCGCGTCAACCTGCGGCACCGTCATGTGGCGTTGGGCGGCGACGAGCTTGAGAAAGTAGCTGTAGGTGTCGCCCAGGATCTGGTCGTGGAAGATTTGGGCCTGCGCCGGGGTGAAGCCGGTGAAAGAGTCATACATGTCGGCGTTCTGTCCACGCTGGACCGAGCCGCTGTTGACGCCGATCGCGGTTGCGGCGCCCGAGATATCGAATTTGCCGCCGAGCACGCCGATCGAGCCGGTGATCGTGCCGGGATCGGCAAAGAGGCGCGCCGCCGGAGTCGCGACCCAAAAGCCGCCCGACGCGGCATAGCCCGACATGCTGACGACGACCGGTTTCTTCTTCGCACACCGTTCGACCGCGCGGCGGATCAGTTCCGACGCGATCACCGAACCGCCCGGCGAATCGATGCGGAAAAGCACGGCGCGCACCGAACTGTCTTCGCGCGCCTGGTTGAAGGCGCTGATCATGTCGTCCGAGCCCATCGAGTTCGAACCCGGCGACAGGACCGGATCGTAACCGCTCGCGCCACGTTCGATCGCGCCGACACCATAAATCACCGCGATTTTGTTGTGCGCGCCGAAGGGCCAACTGTACGGCCCGGCGTAGGAGTCCGCGGGAATCACCGCATGATGCTCGTTGCGATAACCCTTCACGCGATCGTCGAATTCATCTTCGTATTCGAGCCGGTTGAGCAAGCCCGCCTTAAGACCCTCGGCGGCCGTGATCGGCGCGCGATCGACGATCGCCCGGACCGCGTCCGGACCGAGATGGCGTCGCCGCGCGGTCTCATTGACGATTTGACCGAACATGCTGTCGGCCAGTGACTCGTCCTCTTCCCGCTGCGCCGGCGTGAAGTCTTTCTGGGTGAACATGTTGAAGGCGCTTTTGTATTTGCCGATCGCGTCGAACACCGGTTGGACCTTGATCGAATCCAGCAGGCTCCGCGCGAACATCTCACGCAGGCTGACGCCGAGTAGATTCAGCTCGCCCTGCGGCATCATCGAGACCTCGTCCGCGGCGCTCGCGACCAGGTACGGCAAGTTGCCGAGACCGTCCTCCCCGGCGGTCTCCATATAGGCGGTGGTCCATTTGCCGTGCGCGCGGAAGTCGGTGATAAGCTCGCTCAACTCCTGCGCCTGCGCCAGCTCCATTTCGGGGTCGTAAACCTTGATCGCGAGACCGACGATGCGGGGATCTTCCTGAGCGCTGCGCAAAGCCTCGCGAATGACGTTGAGCCCGGCCTGATGCGGCTGCCAGAAGGCCAGGCTCGGAGAGCTCGCGCGCTCCAGCAGCGGTCCGTCGAGCGTGAGCACGACGACCGACCCGGGACGATAGCGATGGGCGAAAAAACGGCTGACGGCGATGATCAGGAGTATCGCAATGGCGAAAATCGCGCTCCTGAGCAACCACCTGAACAATCCTCGGAACATGAAACGATCCCTCCCCTTTGCCCGATATGCGCTTGCCCGCGCGATGCGGTTGGCTTGAAAGTGCCCATCGGGAACACCAATGATAGCCAACCATATCGCTGGCCGCTGGGCCAGCCGGTACCCTCGCTATGACCGACACCGCCGGGCAGCCCGCTAAAATCGCAAGCACCGCGCAGCCGCTTTTGAGCGAGCAACCACTCGGTACGCTTCACTATCGAATCGTTGGGCTTTGTTTCGCCGCCTGGAGCTTCGATTTCTATGATTTGATCCTCTATTCGTTTCTGCTCGTGCCAATCGCGCGCGATCTGCATCTTAGCAATGCTCAATCGTCGCTGGCGCTCGGACTCTCCTTGGCGATGACCGCGTTCGGCGGCGTGGCGTTCGGCTTTATGGGCGACCGCTTCGGGCGCAAACCGGTGATTGTCGCGACCGTCCTGATCTATGGTGTCGGCACCACCCTCTGCGGATGGTCGCATACGTTCGGCGAATTGCTCGCCTATCGCGGCTTCACCGCACTCGGGATCGGCGGTGAATGGGCTGCGGGTCAAAGCATGATCGCGGAGAGCGTGCCGCCGGAGCGCCGCGCGCGCTTCGCCGCCTACGTGCAGGTCGGCGCGCCGCTCGGCGGTCTGCTGGCGGCCTTGCTCGGCGGCTATCTTGAACCGCGCATCGGCTGGCGCGCGGCCTTCGAGCTTTCCGCGATGCCCGCCTTTGTGATCGCAGTGATGGTCTGGCGCTGGATGCCGGAGAGCGACGTCTGGCGGCGTCACGCGAGCCGCCGCTGGATGACGATGGCGGACTTGCGCGAGCTCGAAACCTACCGGCGCGTCGTGACGCTGCTGTTTTTCATCCTGCTGGTCAATTCCGAAGCCTACTGGTTCACCTACACCTGGATGCCCGGTTATCTGCGGCTGGAGCGCGGCCTGAGCCCGCAGGCCGCCAGCTCCCTGATGATGCGCATGCAGTATGGGGGCGTCTTTGGCTATGCGGTTTTCGGCTGGCTGGCCGATCGCTTCGGGCGCCGTCCGGTGTTGAGCGGCTTCGGGATGCTGATGGCGCTCGGGCTCCTGCCCGCGACTATTTTGTGGCACTGGGCCGGTGCCGTCCCCGGTCTCATTCCGGCGGCGTTCGTGGTCGCCGGTATCGGGACGGGAACCTGGGCCGGCGTGGGACCGATGATCTCCGAGCTGCTGCCGACCCGGGTGCGCAACAGCGCGCTCGGCCTGCTGCTGAATGTCACGCGGGGCATCCAGTTCTTCACGCCGCTCGTGATCACCTGGCTCAGCCCGCGGATCGGTTTCGCGATGACGCTCGCGATCGGCGCGGTTTTCTCGGCCGGCGGCGCGGCGCTGGTCTGGACGCTACCCGAAACCCGCGGCCGCGATATCACAGTGCTCGATTCGCGGCCCGGTTGATATCGTCAGCGGTTAGACCTAAAGGAGCGTATGCGAAGCGGGCAGGCGAGCGCCGGGGATTCCTCGAATTAAATGACCTTGAGGGCGCGCAGGCTGGCGAGGCGGGCCGCATCGTAGCCGAGAATCCCGGAGAGCACCTCGTCGGTATGCTCGCCCAGTTGCGGTGCGCGCGTATTCGGCGTGCTCGCCACGCCGGTGGTCTTGAGCGGTGAGCCGGGGACGATCAGTTCCGCGAAAGCCGGATGGTCGGCGTGCAGGATCATCTGGCGTTCGAGCAGATGGGGATTGCGGCTGACTTCGGCGACGTTGGCGATCGGCGCGCACGGCACGTTGGTGTCGCCGAGCCGCTGGAGCCAATACGCACGTGGCTCGGCGGCAAAATGGCGCATCAGCAACGGTTCCAGCACGGCGTGATTCGCGGTGCGGTCGGCGTTGGTCGCAAAGCGTGGATCACGCCTGAGGTCGCCCAGGCCGATCGCGTCGCAGAAACGATTCCAGATAGCTTCGTTGCCGCAGCCCGCCACGAAATGGCCGTCGGCCGCGCGAAACTGCTGGAACGGCGTGATCGAAGGATGACGCGAGCCGATTGGCCCCGGCACGTTGCCGGTCGTCGAGTAACGGGCGAGCGCGTCCTCCAGCCACGCGACCTGGCAATCGAGCATCGCGATATCCAGATGCTGCCCGAGGCCCGTTTGATCGCGCGTGCGCAAGGCCGCGAGAATCGCCACCACCCCGTATAGCGCCGCGGCGAGGTCGCCGACCGAAACGCCACAGCGCGTCGGGTCGCCCCCGGGCTGTCCCGTAATACTCATCGTGCCGCCGAGCGCCTGCGCGACGATATCGTACGCGGGCGCGGCCGCCATCGGTCCGCTCTGGCCGAACCCGGAGATCGAGCACAGGATGATCCGGGGATTGGCGGCGCGCAGCTCCGCGTAGCCCGCCTTGAAGCGCTCCATCGTGCCCGGCGAGAAATTCTCGACGACGATATCGGCGTGCTTCGCGAGGTCGAGCAGGATTCCGGCGCCCTCGGCCGTCCGGAGATCCACGGTGATACTCCGCTTGCCGCGGTTGACACTGTAGTAGTAGCCCGAGTCGTTCGAGTTCGGAATCCGCGGGGCGTAGCCGCGCGAGTCGTCCCCGCGCTCCGGGACTTCGACCTTGATAACCTCGGCGCCAAGATCGGCGAGATTCATGGTGCAGAACGGACCGGCGAGCACCCGGCTCAAATCCAGGACGCGGATTCCCGCGAGCGGCTGCGGCGACATCATCGAGAAATCATCCGCATCGGGGAATTACCGGCTCCGGCCGCGCATCCGCGCCTGCGCCGCCTGGCGCGCGTGCATCGCTTCGGCGGGCGTCATGATCAGGCGCGGCTCCTCGGCGCGCTTTTC
>Ga0181523_10005835_pt1 | contig 10010 bp, 10 predicted proteins | sample PEATcosm2014_Bin_43_FD_119752 | JGI IMG/M metagenome (GOLD analysis project Ga0181523, IMG submission 119752) | Peatland microbial communities from MTU Mesocosm Facility, Houghton, MI, USA - PEATcosm2014_Bin05_30_metaG | ecosystem: Environmental > Terrestrial > Soil > Wetlands > Peat | place...
CGTGACGTCGACTGCCTGGCCCTCGGAAAACAGGTCCACCTTGAGCTCGCTGCCGAGCTTGAGGTCCGCGCCATCCTTACCGCTGAGGCGGAATTCGACCAGCCCGCGTCCCGGCTCGACCTGCGCCTTGGCGAAATGCCCGGCGGCCGCCTTGCTGAGCAGCTGCGGGCGGCGGGTGCCGAAAGTGACCTGCACGGCTGCGTAGCCGTCGTGATCGACGGACTTGACCTGGGTGACCCGATTCGGGAGCACCTCGACCACGGTCACGGGCACAGACTCACCCGCGTCCGTGAAGATGCGCGTCATGCCGCACTTGCGACCGACCAGACCGATAGCCATGCACTGATCCTCTCAAAAGGCACGCACGATGCTGCGTGCGCGCCAGATCACTGATTCGGGATGAGCGGCCACTGGAGGGCGGCGCCGACTTCTGCGCCGTTGCTCTCGAGTGGTCTTGGGGCCAATTCCTTAGGTGAGGCCCCAACCGCGCCCGATACCGCTTTCGCGGAAAACTTCGCCCGCGGGGGGTTTGGGCCCGGGGCGAAAAGGGCGCGCAGTATATAGGCGGCGCGCCCGATGAGCAATATCGTCAGATCTGGGGCTAGTTCAACCGGATCTGCACATCCACACCGGCCGGCAATTCCAGGCGCATCAGCGCATCCACGGTCTTGTCGGTGGGGTTCAGGATGTCCATGAGGCGCTTGTGCGTGCGCAGCTCGTACTGGTCGCGCGCATCCTTGTCGGCGTGCGGGGAGATCAGCAGCGTGAAGCGCTCCATCTTGGTCGGCAGCGGCACCGGGCCGCGCACCGTGGCGCCCGTGCGGCGCGCCGTTTCGACGATCTCGCGCGCCGAGTTGTCGATCAGGCGATGGTCGAAGGCCTTGAGCCTGATGCGAATATTCTGATTAGCCATGTTCAATTACCTTGTGCCGCGCACCAAAACCCGGGACCCGAAGAGAGGGCTGCCGGCGCTAGCTGCGTATCATGATTCGGTTGAAAACAGTTACTTAAGGATCTTCGAGACCACACCGGAGCCCACGGTGCGCCCACCCTCGCGGATGGCAAAGCGCAGGCCCTCCTCCATGGCGATCGGGGCGATCAGATCCACCGTCATCTTGATGTTGTCCCCGGGCATCACCATCTCGGTGTTGCCCGGCAACTCGATCAGACCCGTCACATCCGTGGTGCGAAAGTAGAACTGCGGCCGGTAGCCCTTGAAGAAGGGTGTGTGCCGCCCGCCTTCCTCCTTGGTCAGCACGTACACCTCGCACTCGAACTGCGTGTGCGGGGTGATGCTGCCGGGCTTGGCCAGCACCTGTCCGCGCTCGACCTCCTCGCGCTTGGTGCCGCGCAGCAGCACCCCCACGTTGTCCCCTGCCCGCCCCTCATCCAGGAGCTTGCGGAACATCTCCACCCCGGTGCAGATCGTCTTGGCCGTCGCCTTCAGCCCGATGATCTCCACCTCATCGTTCACTTTCACGATCCCGCGCTCGATGCGCCCGGTCACCACCGTGCCTCGGCCCGAGATCGAAAACACATCCTCCACCGGCATCAGAAAGGGCTTGTCGATATCCCGCTTGGGCACCGGAATGTATTTATCCATCTCATCGACCAGCTTGAGCACCGAGGGCACCCCAAGCTCCCCCTTGTCCCCCTCCAGCGCCTTCAATGCCGAGCCGATGATGATCGGGGTCTTGTCGCCGGGAAACTTGTAGACCGTCAGCAGCTCGCGCACTTCCATCTCCACCAGTTCCAGCAGCTCCTTGTCATCCACCATGTCGGCCTTGTTCATGAACACCACGATGTAGGGTACCCCCACCTGGCGGGCCAGCAGGATGTGCTCGCGCGTCTGCGGCATCGGCCCATCCGCGGCCGACACCACCAGAATCGCCCCATCCATCTGCGCCGCCCCCGTGATCATGTTCTTCACGTAGTCGGCATGTCCCGGGCAGTCCACGTGCGCGTAGTGACGGTTCTTGCTCTGATACTCCACGTGCGCCGTGGAGATCGTGATCCCGCGCGCCTTCTCCTCCGGGGCCTTGTCGATCTGATCGTAGGCCACGAACGTGCCGCCGTTGGTCTCGGCCATCACCTTCGTCAGCGCCGCCGTCAGCGTCGTCTTGCCGTGATCCACATGCCCGATCGTCCCCACGTTTACATGAGGCTTGGTGCGTTCGAACTTCTCTTTCGACATGGTCCTTAACCTCTATCTCTCAAATCTGGATCACAGCAACGTCACAGGGCACCGGTATCACCGGAGGTCAGTAAGTACCCAGAGATTTATTTTCATCGACGAAAATAAATCTCTGGGTACTTACTGACCTCCTGCGACATCAATCTCTCTTTCAACCTACTCCGCCAGCCCGAGAGCCACTGGTGGAGCCCACGACCGGAATCGAACCGGTGACCTCGTCCTTACCAAGGACGTGCTCTACCGACTGAGCTACGTGGGCGGCGAGGTCCATGGAGCGGGTAGTGGGAATCGAACCCACGTCATCAGCTTGGAAGGCTGAGGTTCTACCATTGAACTACACCCGCCTGGTCTGATGACGCTTGGGCAACCCAATCCCGCTCCGCAACTGCCGCCATCGAATCCAGACCACTCCGCGGTGGAGGGGGTAGGATTCGAACCTACGAAGGCGTAAGCCGGCAGATTTACAGTCTGCTCCCGTTGGCCGCTTGGGTACCCCTCCGCGAAAACGAGCCGCGTATTCTGATTTCCACACCCCAGACTGTCAATGCAGAAATCGGGCCAATGGCATGCCCTAGAGGCCCCGGGAGTTGAGATAGCCGTCGACCGCGCCCCGCACCGCGCCGGCGACCGGCGGCGCGCAGAAGAAATCGAGGTCGAGCATGCCGAAATCGTCCAGGCGCGCGCGGATCTGCAGCGGGTAGCTCTGGTGCTTGTAGGTTGCCAGAAATTCCCAGCGTCGCGTCTGGTCGGCCGGCAGAACATCGATATCCCGCGCCACGCGCTCGGCGTCGCTGCGAACGAATCCGGCATGCATGAGCTTGGCGACCTGCCGCAGCACAGCCCCCGCATGCTTGACGTCGAAGCTGCTCGTGACGCGCACGAGCGCTGCCTCGACAGGAACGGTCGGAGCGAGCGCGGGGGAGGCGGCCTCCAAGGGCCTCTCCGGCTGCTCGGACGCCGCCGGTGCGGTCTCCTCGGCAGCGGGTAGCGGCGCGGCGAGTGGCACGAGCAGCGCGGCAATGGTCATTATTCTGGAATATAGCCGCACTTTAGACGGCATTCGACGATTTTGATGCCTACTTCTGCTCATAATCGCGCCGCTTCGCTATCACTCAGACGGCGCCATTGGCCGGCCTTGAGGTCCGGTGGCAACCGGACGGTCCCGTAACGCAGCCGCGACAGGCGACTGACCTCGAAGCCCGCAGCCTGCCAGAGCCGGCGTACCTCGCGGTTGCGCCCCTCGTGCAACACCACGCGGAACCAGGAGTGTCCGGCGCCCGCCTCGACATCGGCCCCCGCGGCTGGGCGGCGCTCGCGAGGCGCGACCGGCTCGACGGCGTCGAACCGGGCGCGGCCGTCCTCGAGCTCGAGCCCCACTCGCAGCCGCTCGAGCACGGCCGCATCGGGACGACCGCGCACGCGCACGAGGTATTCGCGCTCAACCTCGCTGCCGGGGTGCATGAGCCGATGCGCGAGCGCGCCGTCGTTCGTGAACAGCAGCAAACCGGTCGTGTTCACGTCCAGCCGGCCGATCGCGACCCAGCGGCCTCGGGCAGGCGCGGGCAGCCGCTCGAAAACGGTCGGCCGGCCTTCGGGATCGGCCCGTGTGGTCATCTCACCTTCGGGCTTGTGGTAGATCAATACCTCGCGCGGCGGGGAATCGGCCGCCAGGCCCGCGAGACGCGCCCCGTCGAGCCGGATGTCAGCCTCCGGCGCGGCGCGCTCGCCGAGTGTGGCGGTATGCCCGTCCACGGTCACCCGTCCATCGCGAATCCATTGCTCGATCTGTCGCCGCGAGCCGTGGCCGGCGGCAGCCAGCATTTTTTGCAGCCGCTCACTCACCCCGGCACGCTCAGCGCACGGGCAGGGAGATCTTCCGGAACAACTCGGTCTGATCCTCGGCATCACGCGCCTCGATCGCACGATCGACCAGCCGGCGCGTCAGATGCGGGCCGAACAGCTGCATGAAGTCATAGGCGAAGTTGCGCAGCAGCGTGCCGCGTCGAAACCCGATCCACGTGGTGTGGATTGGAAACAGGTGCGAGGCGTCGATGACGGTGAAATCGCTGTCCTGAGCCGGATCGATCGCCACGCTCGCGACGATGCCGACCCCGAGCCCAAGGCGCACGTAAGTCTTGATGACGTCCGAGTCGCGCGCCGTCAGCGCGACCTTGGGTGTGAGGTTCTCGCGCGCGAACACGGTGTGCAGCGAGGAGGAGCCCGTGAAGCTGAACACGTACGTGACCAGCGGGTAGGGTGCCAGGTCCTGCAGCGTCAGCCGCTCGATCTTCGCCAGCGGGTGATGCTTGAGCACGATGACCTGCCGGTACCAGCGATAGACCGGCAGCAGCACGAGCCCCGGAAACAGACCGTCCGAGCCGGTCGCGATCGCGAGCTGCACGCGGTCCGTAGCCACCATCTCACCAATCTGCTCGGAGGTGCCCTGGTGCAGGTGCAGCTCGACCTCCGGATAGCGCTCGCGAAAGGCATGCACGACCGGCGGCAGGACGTAGCGCGCCTGGGTGTGCGTGGTCGCGATCGAGAGCGTGCCGCGATTGTCCTGATTCAGATCGGCGGCGACGGCCTTGAGGCTGTCGATCTCCGCAAGCGCCCGATTGGCGTACTCGAGCACCTTGGTACCCTGCGGCGTCACACGCGAGAAGGCCCGCCCCTCGCGCACGAACAGATCGAATCCGAGCTCGCGCTCGAGCGCCTTGAGGGCGCGACTGATGGCCGGTTGGGAAGTGCCGAGCGCAGAGGCAGCCTGCGTGACCGAGAGACCATGGCGCGCGATGGCGACCGCGTATTGCAGCTGATGAAAATTCATGGGCGGACGATACGGCCAATTCAGGCCGCCAATCATAACGATTTGTTATAAAAAAATGGCCTTCTACTTATCGATTGGCCACCCTCGCGGGATTACAGTGCTGGCCCCAACGCACCATACGGTCGGCGCGGCATGATTTACGAGAGCATTCTCGGCACGATCGGACGCACACCGATTGTGCGACTACAGCGGCTCGCGCCACCCGGCGTGACCGTGTACGTCAAGTGCGAGTTCTTCAACCCCGGCTCCTCGGTCAAGGATCGCCTGGCGATCGGAATCATCGAGGACGCCGAGGCGAGTGGTGCCCTCAAGCCCGGCCAGACCGTGGTCGAGGCGACCTCGGGCAACACCGGCATCGCGCTGGCGATGGTCTGCGCCGCCAAGGGTTATCCCTTCGTGGCAACGATGGTTGAGACCTTCTCGGTGGAGCTCCGCAAGATCATGCGCATGCTCGGCGCCCGCGTGATCCTGACCCCGGCGGCCGAGCGCGGCTCGGGCATGGTGCGCAAGGCCGCCGAGCTGGCGCAGAAGCATGGCTGGTTCCTGGCACGGCAGTTCGAGAATCCGGCCAACCCCGCCTACCACCGCAACACCACGGGCCCGGAGATTCTCTCCGACTTCGCGGGTCGTCGGCTGGACGTCTTCGTGACCGGCTGGGGTACTGGCGGCACGCTCACGGGGGTCGGCGAGATGCTCCACCTGGCGCGTCCGGATGTGCGCGTGGTGGCGGTCGAGCCCGAGTCGGCGGCCATGCTCGCAGGCAAGCCCTGGTCGCCACACAAGATCCAGGGCTGGACGCCGGATTTCATTCCCGCGGTGCTCAATCGGACGGTGCCCAACAGCACCGTTACGATCAGTGATACGCAGGCGATCGCGACCGCACGCGCATTGGCGCAGAAGGAGGGTATTTTCTGCGGCATCTCGGCCGGCGCCACGGTCGCGGCCACGCTGAACCTGGCTCGGGAGGCGCAGCCGGGCACGGTGTTGCTTGCGATGCTCCCGGACACCGCCGAGCGATACCTGTCCACCGCGCTGTTCGAAGGCATTCCCGATGGCTCGGACCCGGAACCCTGAGCGCCGATCACATGAGCGGCAGCCTGGCGCGGCGCGCGCTGTGACTGCCTCGGCGAGCGTTGCGCTGCCCGAGCCATTTGCGCTCTATCGCGGCGGCTCGCTGCGGGGGGCCAGGATCGCCTATGAGAGCTGGGGCAAGCTCAACGCGGCGCGCGACAACGCCATACTGCTGTTCACGGGCCTCTCACCATCCGCCCACGCGGCCGCCACCGAGCAGGACCCCTCGCCGGGCTGGTGGCAGCGCATGATCGGGCCGAACCTGGCGCTCGATAGCAGCCGCTATTTCATCGTCTGCGTGAATTCACTCGGCAGCTGCTTCGGCTCGACCGGACCGGCATCGATCGACCCTGCCACCGGGGAGCGCTACGGCGTCGGCTTTCCCGAGCTCGCGATCGAGGACATCGCGAGCGCCGGCTACGCGGCCATGCGCGCCCTGGGTGTCGAGCAGCTCGCCGCCGTCGTCGGCGCTTCCCTCGGCGGCATGTCGGTCATCGCCTTCGCGACGCAGTTTCCGGCGGCCGCACGGCGCCTGATCAGCATCTCGGGCAGCCCCGCCGCCTCGCCGTTTGCGATCGCGCTGCGCTCGGTGCAGCGCGAAGCCATCCTGCGCGATCCGGACTGGCAGGGCGGACATTACGCTGCGGAGCAACCCCCGCGCACCGGCATGCGACTGGCGCGCAAGCTCGGCACAATCACCTACCGCTCGGCCGCGGAGCTGCGGCAGCGCTTTGGCCGCGAGCCGCTCGGTGGCAATGCCCGTCAGCTCAGCCAGTTCGCGCCGCGTTTTGCAATCGAGGGCTACCTCGAGACCCAGGCCGAGCGCTTCGTGCATATCTTTGATCCGAACTGCTATCTGTATCTGTCCAGCGCCATGGACCGCTTCGATCTCGCCGAGCACGGCGGCAGTTTCGCCGCCGCGCTGCGCGCCGTGCGCAGCGAATCGGTGCTCGTGATCGGCGTCGAGAGCGACATGCTGTTCCCGATACAGGAGCAGGCCGCCATCGCGCAGGCGTTCGAGCAGAACGCGGTGCCGACGCGCTTCGTGCGCATGCCCTCGCTCGAGGGTCACGACGCGTTCCTGGTCGACCTGCCGCGCTTCGGCAGTGAGCTGCGCAGCTTCCTCGACTAGCGACCCCCCCAGGCCGTCCTGCCCCCGGCGTGGCGCCGGGCGAGCCCGCGCGTGTGCGCGGCTTCACAGTGCGCGCCGGTGCCGCCGCACTTATGTCGCATTAGCTTGAATTACTAACAGTAGGTACTACTATATAGTACGTACTACGAACTATCTGTTCGTCGTACTGCATTGTCGAGGAGAGAAGTGATGAGCGAACTGCAACTGAAACCCGAATTCGAGAACGGGCCGGGCGCTGCCACGCCACGCGGCCTGGGATCGGCGGATGACGCCTCGGCGTCGACCTCCGCACGCGACCGCGTCCAGGGACGTGGCGTGCGGCGCCGCTTCGGCGCCGCACGCCTGCGGCTGCCCACGGACGATGGATTCCACCTGTTCCGGGTGTACTAAAGAAAGTCAAGTCGAGCTGGCGCGCCGCAGCCGGGGGCGAACCTTGCACCATAAGATCGCTCTGCGGCGGCGCTTCCGGCGAGCCCGCCAGTGTCCGGGGCGATTAATGTTGAGTCCCGTTGGGCCGCTTCCAACGTTGAGGCATAATGGCCGTGCGAGATGGCCGCCAATGAAGTCGTCCGCAATTCCGCCAAGATCTTTGGCCTGATCACAGGGTACGACGATGGAACGAAGGCTGCACACCCGGCACCGCGCCCGCACCACGGTCTACATCATGCTGCCCGGCGGGGTGCGGCGGCTCTGCAAGGCCGTCAACCTCAGCGCCACCGGGGTATTCGTGCGCACCGCAGGCCTTGGCCTGCGCAAGGGCCAGCAGGTCAATCTCGCCTTCGCCATCGACCTCGGCTCGGTCACCAAGGTGCACCGCCGCTCGGCGGTCGTCGCTCACGTATCGGGCGGCGGCACCGGCCTCATGATGGACGCCTACGCAGCCACCGCGCGCTGAGCGCTCGCTGACGCGGCCGGCCGCGGTGCGCGCCGCTCACAGCGCGTTGTTCGGCCAGATCATCGTGCGCCACATGTGCGCCACGGGCGAGCCGTCGAATCCCAGTCCTTCCGCGGGCTCGCGAAAATGCCGGCCGATGATGTCGGTGAAAATGTCCGGATCGATCGGATCGGATTTCTCGAAGAAATAAATGTCGTACAGCGTGATCAGACGCGAGGTCATGTACCAGCGGTGCGCTCGCGCGGCTTGCGCATCGCGGCGGATGTAATCGGGCGGCTGGTAGTCGGGGCCGAAGAAGCGCACGTAGGATTCCGGGTATTGATAGCCGACCGTCTCGTCGGCGTAGTACCGCAGCGCCTGGTGGTACTTGACCGCCCAGGCGACCTCCTCGCTCACGTAGGGCGCGATCAGTTGCGCTCCCCAGTAGCCGTGGTCGCTGCGCAGCAGGCAGCCGTTGGCAATATCGTGCAGCAGGCAGGCCAGCACGGTCTTCTCGTCGTGCCCGTCATCGAGCGCTCGTTTGCCGCTCGTGAGCAGGTGGCGAACCGTGATGTCGGTGAATCGGTAGCGGAAGAAATCCAGCAGCTGCGGCCGGGCCGGCATTTTCGGCAACGCCGGGTTGTCGCCCATCATGAGCACGGTGCCCGGCTTGAGCCGGCCCAGGATTGCCGCCTCGGAGTCGATCTGATCGGTGCCGACGAGCGCCACCGGCGGCGGCAGGATCAGCCGCTCCAGGCCTGCCTGTGGATGCGATGGCATCGTCTCGATCGAATCCTGGTGGCTGATGGCATTCATTAGGTCGCTCCCCGGGGTTCCCAACCGTAGCACGCGGCTGCCCGCTTCGCAGCGCCGCGAAATTGCGTGCAGCGATGTGCTGCGGCGCGAAATCGGGTCAACGCGGCGCCCGCTGGTGCGATCTGTCCTCTGTGGATGTGCGGTAAACCGCAATGCCGGACGGCATCGAGGCGGTCGTATAATCAAACAGTTGCAGCACGCGCGCTGCGGCCGTTCAACCCGGAGGATGTATGAGACTCAAGAACGCCCGATCTGCCATCGCAGCGGCGATTCTGCTGTCCGGGCTGTGCATGCCAACAGCGTTTGCGAACACGGGCGGCCATGGCGGCGGCGGCGGCTCGCATGGGTCGGGCGGCCACGCTGGCGGCGGCGCGCACTTTGCGGGTCATGCCTTTGCCGGCCACCCCTACGCCGGCCATGCGTACGCGCCGCGTAGCTTCGTCGGCTCCCGCGCCACCTACGTGGGCGCCTCGCACGCTGCGGCTGCGGGACGCTGGGCGGGACCTACGGGCGGGGTAGGCCACGGCGCCGTCGCGGCCCGGGTGGCGGGGCCGGGCTACGGCCACGGTGGTCACTGGGGAGGCCGTTGGGGTGGTGGATACTGGGGCGGCCGATATTGGCCGGGGGCTTATTACGGGCCGGGATTCGCCTGGTTCCTGCCGGCCCTGCCGCTCTACTGCGCCACCTTCTGGTGGAACAGCGTGCCCTACTACTACTACAACGACGTCTACTACACGTGGAGCCCTACCGCCGACGGGTATGTGGCCACCGATCCGCCGCCGGCGGCAGCGGCCTCGGCGCCAAGCGCGCCCGATGGCAACTATGACGGCGGCGCGCCGAGCGGCGCCTACAGTGGCTCGGGCACAGCGGGCCCCGCCCCTGCGCCATCCGATGCGGATGCGATACCTCCGGGCGAGTTCGCCTCGGGCGGAGGCAGCGACAATGTCTTCGCTTATCCGGCCAACGGCCAGAGCGAGCAGCAGCAGGCCGCCGATCGCGCCGAGTGCGATCGATGGGCGGGCTCACAGGCGGGTGGCGCGAACGGCTCGCCGGACTATCGGCGGGCGGTGATCGCCTGCTTCCAGGGACGCGGCTA
>Ga0181523_10005838_pt1 | contig 10007 bp, 8 predicted proteins | sample PEATcosm2014_Bin_43_FD_119752 | JGI IMG/M metagenome (GOLD analysis project Ga0181523, IMG submission 119752) | Peatland microbial communities from MTU Mesocosm Facility, Houghton, MI, USA - PEATcosm2014_Bin05_30_metaG | ecosystem: Environmental > Terrestrial > Soil > Wetlands > Peat | place...
CAACCTTCGCGACGAAATACTTAAATTGAAACGAGAACCAGGCAAAAATATTTTGGTCGGCGGTGTAGATGTTCCTTCACAACTGATGGAGCTTGGCCTGATTGACGAATATCGTTTTGTCGTTATGCCAATTATTGCTGGGGAAGGGAGACGGTTGTTCGAAGGTGTCAACCTGCCGGAGAAACGCCGATTGAAACTTGTTGAGTCCAAGACTTTTAAATCAGGATGTATTGCGCTGCGTTACTTGAAACAGTGACAGAAGAATCTGCGCGAGTCCCGCCGAACCTGCGAAACCGAGATTGACATTCAATGGTCGGACGTCTACCATCGAATAGCGAGTCAGGGTAGAATGTCTTCCATGTGTAAGACGCAAGAACGCGCGGCTCTTCTTCAGGGCACGCTGGACATGCTCATTTTGCGAACCCTTCTTTACGGACCTGCCCACGGCCATCAGATCGGGAAGCACATTCAAAGGACTACGAACGATTTCCTGCAAATGCAGCACGGCTCGTTATACCCCGCTCTGCAACGGCTAGAACAAAAGGGCTGGGTTATCTCCAAATGGGAAGTCGCTCCCGATCGCAATCGCGAATTCAAATATTATCGGCTGACCGCGCAAGGCAAGAAGCAACTCGTGCTCGAACAATCAAAGTGGAAACGGATGGTCGAGGCCGTGGCACGAGTGCTGTCGACTGCCGCAGGGGAGAGTTAATAGGAGAGTGGAAATGGAGTGGTGGTGGCAGCTCAGGAAACGAGATGCCGATATGGAGCGGGAACTCCAATCGGACCTTGATCTGGAAGAGGAAGAGCAGCGGGAACACGGCGTGTCGCCAGAAGAGGCGCGCTACGCCGCGCTCCGTGCTTTCGGCAATCCCACTCTCATCAGCGAGCAAACTCGCGCGGTCTGGACCTGGAACGGATTTGAGAATTTTCTTCGCGACGTGAGGATCAGCATCCGCACTCTCTTCCGCTCGCCTGGGTTTTCAGTTCTTGCCGTCCTGGTAATGGCGTTGTGCATTGGCGCAGCCACGTCGCTGTTCACGGTGATGCGCTCAGTCTTGCTCCGGCCGCTTCCTTTCCGCGATCCGGATCGGCTGGTGATGATCTATGACCATTTCCGCGACCCCGAGCACAATGACCAGGGGTTCAACTACAACCCAGTTGCTCCTGCCGACTATCTCGACTGGCGGGCGCAGACCCACGGTTTTGAGGACATGGCGGCATGGTACTACTGGCCACCCAACCTGACCGGAGAGCATGGGGAATTGCCGGAAATGGTGCAGGCGGGCGGCGGGAGCTGGAACTTATTTCCTCTGCTCGGAGTGAACGCGGCCATCGGGCGCACATTTACCGAGAGCGAAGATCGTCCGGGCGCGAACGTCGCCCTGCTTACATGGAGTCTTTTCCAGCGGCGGTTCGGCGGTGATTCGTCGATTGTCGGCAGGCAAATCCACCTCAACGGCAAGCCGTACACCGTGGTCGGCGTGCTTCCCAAGTGGTTCACCTATCCGGATGCCGAGGTTCAACTATGGGTTCCATATGCGCATATCGGCGCGGAGGTCCTCACACATCATGAGTATCACTTCAGCCGCGTCGTGGCTCGATTGCGGGCGAATGTCAGCCTGGCCAGCGCCCTAAGCCAGGTCGAGGCGTTGCAGTACCAACTGCATATGCAGAATCTGCATGCGCCAGTAGCCGAAGACGTGGCTGCAAGAAGCCTGATTGAAGATCTCGCACGGGATGTAAAAAAGCCGTTAATCATCTTGCTGTGCGCGGTCGGTTGCATGCTGCTGATTGGATGTCTCAACGTAGCGAACTTAATGGTGGCGCGATCTGCTGCAAGACAGAAGGAGATCGCGATCTGCAGTGCCCTGGGAGCGCGGCGGATCACACTGATTCGCATCCAGCTCATCGAGAGCCTGCTGATCTCGATGGCAGGTGGCATCGCGGGAGTGGTGTTATCGCTTGCGGCCACGAATTGGCTGGTCGGCTTATGGAAGGATCTTCCCACCGCGCTGAACATTCACCCTGACGGAGTGGTGCTGGCGGTTGCCTGTGCGCTCGTCTTTGGAGCAGCGCTGTTGGCAGGTCTTCTGCCCGCAATCTCATCGACCAGCAAGAGCGCAATCGCGGAGACTTCCTCGCGCACTTACTGCCTCACGGCGCCCGGAAGCCGGGCGCGCACGGCGTTGCGCAAGACGCTACTGACGGTAGAGATTGCGACGACTGTGGTCCTGTTAATCGCTGCTGGTCTTTTGCTGAAAAGCTTTTGGCGGCTGCACACCACCGATGTGGGCTGTGTGACGGACAACGTGCTCACCATGCGCTACAGTCTGCCCGGGAAGAAATACGATAGTCCCGCGAAAGCAAACGCATTCAACGAAACCCTGCTGGAGCGGGTCCGTGCCATGCCGGGAGTACGAGCCGCAGCGCTCGGGACGATCGCGCCTGGAGCGGGATACGGGGTCGACGATCTCTTCACCATTCCCGAGCATCCTCGGATGGCGGCAGGCGCACCGCCGCCCGAAGCGTTATTTCGGACCGCCGATCCCGGATACTTCAGTGCGCTGCAGATTCCACTCTTGAGCGGACGCTTCTTTACCACCGCCGATCGCAACGGCCGACCGAAGACCGTGATCATCAGCGACCAGCTGAGGCGGCAATACTTCCCCGAAGAAAATCCGCTGGGCCAGCATATTCACTCGATGCGCAGCAATGCCGATTACGAAATCGTCGGGATCGTGGCCGACACGCGGTATCAGGTGGGTCTGCCGGATATGGCTACCACCTACTTCCCGGTTCTTGGCGGCGAGAACAGCACGGGTTTGACCTTTGTGGTGCGGACCGCTGGCGACCCGCTGAGTATTTCAATTCCAGTCCAGAAGCTGGTCGCGGAACTCGATCCGCAGCTTCCGGTCTCTCATGTGCTCACGATGCAGCAGATCATTGAACAATCATTGGGCAATGCCAGCCTGAGCACCAGCTTAGTGCTCGGCTTCGCCGTGATGTCGCTGATACTGGCGTCCGTAGGGTTGTACGGAGTCCTTTCTTATCTGACGATCCAGCGCACGGGAGAGATCGGCGTTCGCATGGCTCTCGGTGCACAACGCGGGGAGGTTGTCCGCCTGGTCCTGGTCAACGGCCTGCGTCCGGCGTTCTACGGGCTCGTGCTTGGCCTTGCCGCCAGTGTCGGAGCGGTACGACTCATCCAGTCGATGCTCTACGGAACCAGCCCGCTCGATCCGGCGGTCTTCGCATGTGTAGCCGCGTCGCTGCTAATTGTGGCGGCCTTGGCCTGCCTCGTTCCGGCGTGGAGGGCGTCACGGATCGATCCGATGCAGGCCTTGCGAACTGAATAAGGAGGACTTCGAGGGAACAGTATAGGAGCTGAGGAGATTTGACGTGTCTAAACCTGATTCTCGTGAATCCCAGTAATGAGGAGCCACGCGGCTGAAATGAAAAAAGCGAAGGAGAGCACCATCGCTACGCAGGCCACGTAAAGTCCGGCAACATATCCGGATATAAGTACGATAGAACCTATGATCTGAGCTACGTAACAAGCTGTGCCCACGATGAAGCGACCTTTGCTGAGCCCCACCGAGCTTCTTCCGATTTTTGTGGCTTGGACGTATACCCGTATGTAAGTAATCGTCGGAACGAGCGTAACCACCAACCATTCAACGCCGATCCATCGATAGTTTTGATTTCCAATCAGGGCGAATGCACAGATCATGAAGACGGCGGTGAAGCCCGTCAACGTTGCTATAGCACGGTTTTTATGGGTTGCATCCCGAGTGATGATCGAAAGATTGATCGACATGGCTATAAACACCAAGCCCGCGAGAGCTGCCGCCCCGCCGCCTACCATGACGAAGAAATCTTGCCATTGGCCGATGCCCATTGCGCTTTATGATACTAAAAAGATAATCGGTCGGGCGGGCCACCCGCCGTAGACCTTCTAGAGAGGACACGCATGAGAATTACTTCAATTGTTGCTCGCTACCTGCTGGGCCTGACCTTTACGGTCTTTGGGCTGAATGGATTTCTCAACTTCATCCACCAGCCGCCACCGGCGAATCCACTGGCAATGCAGTTCTTTGTTGCCGTCAGCACATCGCACTTTGCCGCCTTCTTTTTCGCTGTGCAGGTTCTTGGCGGACTGCTGCTGCTCTCCGGCTACTTCGTGCCACTTGCGCTGACACTGTTGGCGGCGGAGCTCTACAACATCCTTGCGTTTCACCTGACGCTTGCGCCGGCGAGCATTCCTCCGGCTCTGGTGGCCTCTGTACTGTGGGTACTGGTCTTCCTTCAGTACCGCCAAAGCTTCAAGGGCATCTTCAGCGCGAAGCCTGCGACGCAGCCATGAATTGCGTCGCAGTAATCGGCGGGTGGTCCAGGCTTTTGATCTCGCTGGCATCACCAACACAGTGGGGTGGCTGCGTCCTTCGCGTTCTTGGCGAAGGGCGGAAGTAGGAAATGCCGGCGCCAAGTGGGTTTGATCACGCGTCCGCAACAAAATCATATAGCACACGCAGCATCGGGGGCTGGCCCACCTTTGATTTCTGTCGGCACCATAATGACTGAGGCTGCCCCACCTTTCGTGGTCCTCGAAAGGTGGGCACCACGGACCTCGCCCTATTCGTTCATTCGTCGCCGCCGCTGCCGGGAGTCCGCATGAAGGCTAAGGTGTTGGTCGCCAAGCCCCGATACCATCGTCCGTGGTGCCCACCCTTCGAAAATCGCAAAGGGTGGGGCAGCCTCAGTCGTAGTAGTGCCATCCATAAGAACCAAGGGCGGCCAGCCCCCAACTTCCAGCCGCCATTCGAACGTATCAGTTACCACAGATTCCTCTGACGAGGCCGAGAAAATGGAGTAGCTGTCGATTTTCGGTCTCCCGAACGACTATCTCGTAACAGATATCTGATAAGAAAACGATGAGCTACGGCTCTGAGTCACAGCAAACAAGGAGTCGCAGGAAACAAGGAGGAATGGATGAAATACATCTGTTTGGGATACCTCGAGCCGGGCAAGTTCGAAAACATGTCTGAGAGCGAGCGCAACACCGTGCTGGACGAGTGTTTTAGCTACAACGACGAACTGCGGAAGAACGGACATCTGGTCGCTGAGGAACCTCTTCAGCCCGTCAACACGGTGGTGACCGTGGGTTGGAAGAACGGAAAGGTTGCAGTGACAGACGGTCCGTACGCGGAAACGAAGGAGCAATTGGGTGGAATCCAGGTGCTTGAAGCGCGAGATCTGAATCACGCAATTCAGCTCATTTCCCAATGTCCGGGAGTGAAGTTGCAGTGTGGAACCATCGAGATCCGTCCAGCGGCGGATATTAGCGAAATCATGAGAGAAAGCGAGCAGCGACGGCGAAGAGCCACCTCGCGATGAGAGTGGCCACGAGGGAGCTCTGATGATCTCCACTGCAGTCAATTGTCGTACAGGCGTGTCTGTTGAAAAACTCTCTCGCCGGAAAATGCTCGAAAAAACTTTGCGTTAGGAAGCCCTACAATCGACCTGCTTAATTTTCCAGAGATTTTGTATCCTCCAAAACTGTGGCTGTTTGGGAGGAAACCGGACTTTTTCAACACCCACTCCCGATAGCGCTCATCGGCCTGCCCGGTGTCGCTGCCGAAGAGCACAAGGGAGACCATGAATCGTGGATGAAACATACCTAGCTATGGCCCAGCTCAGGACCCGCTGATCGCTCAATAGCCGCCGATGTCCTTCTTCGAGAAGAGCCCAGTTTTTCAGACATGATCCAGTTCTTCAGACAAGATGAAGATGACGTATGCTCCGATGACAAACCAGCGATCGAAGCTGCGGGTTCTGCAGTTAGCTGCTCTCCGGCGCGAATCGAGCCCGTGAGGCGATGTCTTTCAATGCCGCTGAATTACTTTCGTGATTCGTTCGAAAGCCCAGTCAATTTCCTGACGACTGATGATGAGCGGGGGCGCGATGCGGATCACCCGGTCATGGGTTTCCTTGCACAGGATTCCTTCCTGCTTCAGCGCCTCGCAATAAGGGCGCGCTGGGCTGCAGAGCTCGATGCCGATCCACAGGCCTTTACCCCGTACCTCTTTCAAATCGGAACTGCGCAGGGTCTGCAGCAGAGTCAGGAAATAGGCTCCCAACTCGGCCGAACGTTCCACCAACTTTTGGTCTATGAGGACACGCAGCGCGGTTCGGGCTATGGCGCAACCCATGGGATTCCCGCCGAAAGTGCTGCCGTGGTCGCCGGGGTTGTACACGCCAAGAATCTCGCGCGACGCTAATACGGCCGAGACCGGATAAAAGCCGCCCGCAAGCGCCTTGCCGATGATCAACACGTCGGGCGTAACAGCTTCATGCATGTAGGCAAAGAGCTTGCCCGTTCGTCCCAGGCCGGATTGAATTTCGTCGGCCATCAGCAACACCCGATTCTCGCGGCAAATAGCAGCCGCTTCCCGGAGAAACCCATGAGGCGGAATAACGATGCCGGCCTCACCCTGAATGGGCTCCACCAGAAAAGCGCAGGTGTTGGGAGTTATGGCATTGCGGAGGGCGGTCGCATCGCCGAAGGGAATGATTTTGAAACCCGGAGTGAACGGTCCGAAGCCATCGCGATATTGCTCGTCGGTGGAAAAGCTCACGATCGTGACCGTGCGGCCGTGGAAATTGTTGGCGCAGACGATGATCTCGGCCTGGTCCTGGGGAATCCCTTTAATTTTGTAGCCCCACTTGCGAGCCGTCTTGATCGCGGTTTCGACCGCCTCGGCACCTGAGTTCATGGGGAGAACCATGTCGAAGCCGGTCAAGTCATGGAGTTCCTTGTAGAGCAAAGGCAGTTGCTCGTTGCGGAATGCGCGCGAGGTGAGAGTGACTTTTCGGGCCTGTTCCTCGAGGGTTTGCAGAATCCTGGGATGACAATGCCCTTGATTCACCGCGGAATACGCCGCCAGGCAATCGAGGTAGCGTTTGCCTTCGACGTCATACACCCAGACACCTTCTGCGCGCTCGATCACTACGTCGAGCGGACGATAGTTGTGGGCTCCATACCGGTTCTCGAGTTCGACAAAATCTTGGGTGTGTAAGGGCCGCTCTATGAATTGCGTTGCCATAAGTTCCTTAGTTCCTTTCACGGGGTGATAGTTGGGCACTGGTGCACTCGCTATCGTGTTTCCAACAGCATGGTTAACAACGCCATCCGCACATAGAGCCCATACTTGGCTTGGCGGAAATACATGGCTCTGGGATCGGTATCGACTGATTTGTCTAACTCGACCGTGCGCGGCAAGGGATGAAGAATCAGGGCATCCGCTTTCATGCGCTGCACCACCGTCGAATCAATGGCATAGCTGCTGAGGGCGACGTGGTCTCGACCATCCGTATCCCGCACGCGCTCGGGCCGGATTCGCGTCTGGTAGACCACGTCCACTTCCCCAATTACACGGTCAATATCCGACTCCAGTTCATAGCGGACGCCATGCTCGTCGAGATACTCCAAGATGTCAGGTTTCATCTGGAGGTGCGGTGGACTGACGAAGAACATCTTCACTCGTTCAAACTTGGCCAGCAGGTAGGCCAGCGATCTCGCCGTCCGGCCTTTGTCCAACTCGCCGATAATGGCCACACTCAAACCATCGAGTGGGCGCTGCCGGTAAATCGTGTAGAGATCGAGCAGAGCCTGCGTCGGATGCTGCCCCCCGTTCCCATCCCCGGCATTGATCACCGGCACAGGCGAGACTTCCGCCGCGCGCTGCGCACCGTGATCTTCCAGGTGCCGGATCACGATTACATCCGAATAACCCCCAATAATTCGGATTGAGTCCTCCACCTGCTCGCCTTCGATCTCGGATGAAAACGCGCCCGCATTCTCGGTGGACAATACCCGTCCGCCGAGGCGATGCATGGCAGCCTCGAACGAGAGTCGAGTACGCGTGGAAGGCGCATAGAAAAGAGTAGTCATAATGCGGTTCTGGTAATCGAGGGAACCTCCACGCGCGACCACGCGCTCCATCCCGCGCGACCGCTCGAACAATTCCATCAGCAGGGGAACGGTAAATTGCTGAGATTCAACCACGTGTTTCAAAGGCATCCCGCCTCTCAGAGGTGAGTCCGGCGCAGGAGAGTGGTTTTGCGTGCGAGGGACGATCGTCGACAGGGGCATTAATGTCCTCCCACCGGAAGTTCGAACTTTGCGTTCAACTTGATTTCCACTCGGTCATGATCGGGGAATATGTGGGTTCCGGCAGATCCATTTTCTGCCGAGCCAACGACTGACTGGCACAGATTCTCGCAAGAAGTAATGATGGCTTCCTGCCCGCCATGGCTTAAGAAGCGCAAGACGGATTCGATTTTGGGACCCATGTTTCCGGCTGGGAAGTGGCCAGCCTTGGCGTACTCTTCCAACTCGGCGGTGCTGACGCGGAGCAGCGGACACTGCGTGGGTTTCTTGTAGTCCAGGTACACATAGTCGGTGTCCGTCGAAATCACAAATAGGTCGACGCCCAGGCGAGTGGCCAGCAAAGCGGAGGCGCGGTCCTTGTCGATGACGGCTTCCACGCCTTCCAGTCCACCGTCTTTCCAGACCACAGGAATCCCCCCGCCACCGCAGGCGATGACGAGCACGCCCTGCTCCACCAGATCTCGAATGACCTCCAATTCAACAATGTCAACCGGTTCGGGAGACGGTACCAACCGCCGGTATCCGCGGGCCGCGTCCTCTACGATTTCCCATCCCAGAAGGCGGTGACGTTCCTCGGCATCGGCGCGCGAATAGAAAGGACCGATCGGCTTGCTGGGGTGCTTCATCGAAGGATCGTCCGGCGAGACCAGGCTCTGCGTGAGAACCGTCGTCACCGAAACGTGCAGGCCAGCGCGCTGCAGTTCGGTTTGCAATGATTGCTCAAGAAGGTATCCGATTTCACCCTGGGTCGAAGCGCCGCAAACATCCAGCGGATGCCCGGGAACCTGGCTCGCTCCCCGTTCCGAGCGCAGCAGTTCCGCACCAACCTGCGGACCATTGCCATGGGTGAGCACGATCCGGTAGCCGGCTCGGATCAGGCCGACAATTTGAGCTGCGGTCCGCTGGGCGTTTGCCCGTTGCTCGGCGGTGGTTCCCTTTTCGCCCGCGCGGATCAAGGAGTTTCCGCCAACGGCAAGGAGCATCGTCTTCATAAGTTGCTACCAGTTCGAACTGTTCTTACGCGTGTACCAGTTGGCGCAACTCGACAAGTCCCGGCAGTTTGATGAACTCACCCTTCATCAGTTCCAGCATGATCGCTTTCTGCGAGTGCAGCCGGTTTTCCGCCTGCTGAAACACGAGGGAGCGCGGCGAATCGATCACCTCGTTGGTGACTTCTTCGCCGCGATGCGCCGGCAAACAGTGCAGAAAGATGGCGTCGCGCTTGGCGCGGCGGAACAGAGTGGCATCGACCTGATAGGAGAAGAAGATGTGCTTTCTCTTCTCCGCTTCGGCCTCTTGCCCCATGCTGGCCCAGACGTCGGTGTAGACGACGTCCGCGCCCGAAGCCGCCTCTTCAGGATCATTCGTCATCGTGAGAGTGCCGCCGGTTTCGGCACCTCGCTCTTGCGCCCATCGCACAGACTCGGCGTCGAGTTCGTACCCCGGAGGCGTCGCCAGCCAGACATGCGTGCCCAGCTGGGCTCCGGCAAAGGCCAATGAGCGCGCAACGTTATTGCCGTCGCCGACAAATGCGACCTTCAGACCATCCAGATGACCTTTGGCCTCCCAGATCGTAAAGTAGTCTGCCATCGCCTGGCAGGGATGAGAGTAGTTGGTCAGTCCGTTGATGACTGGAATGCTGGCACATTGGGCCATTTGCACCGCGATTTCGTGGTCGAACGTGCGGATCATGATGCCCTGCACCATGCGCTCCAGGTTCTTGGCCACATCGTAGACTGACTCCCGTTTGCCCAGATTGATTTCCGTGGGAGAGAGATAAAGCGAAAAGCCGCCCAGCTGCTGGATGCCAACATCAAAAGTCACACGTGTGCGC
>Ga0181523_10005839_pt1 | contig 10006 bp, 5 predicted proteins | sample PEATcosm2014_Bin_43_FD_119752 | JGI IMG/M metagenome (GOLD analysis project Ga0181523, IMG submission 119752) | Peatland microbial communities from MTU Mesocosm Facility, Houghton, MI, USA - PEATcosm2014_Bin05_30_metaG | ecosystem: Environmental > Terrestrial > Soil > Wetlands > Peat | place...
CGCGGCGAGGACGTCGCTGCCCGCGATGACGGCCGTGGGCCGGTCCGGTGGCCCTAGCAGGTCAGCGACGGTGGCGTCCACCTCCGCCGGTGCTGTCCCGGTGCGGATCACGGTCACCGGCAGTCCGGCCGCGGTCATGGCGTCCTGACAACCGGATTCCCGTTCGACATCCCACTCGCCCTGGGGATATAGCCGAGGTAGGCGACGCTGGTGTGCCCGCGGGTGAGCACGCGCGCCGTGACATCACGGATCGCCGCGCAGTTGTCGTGTCGCGCTGGCCAGCCGGCCACGGCCGCGCACCACGTTGGAGATGGTCTGCCGTGACACCCCCGCGGCCCGCGCGACGTCATCGATCGTCGCCCGGCGGCCGATCACGGCCGCTCCGGGCGGTCACGTCCCTCGCGAATTGCCATCGCCTCCATTTTGACAGATTCCCGGGCGGAAGTTGTGATCCTAGTCACATAGGGCGATCGTCATCTCCTCCACGGCCAGCAGGGGGGCCACGCTGGCGGCCAGGCGCTCCCGGCAGCGCATGATGGCCTCGATCCGGTGCAGGGTCGCCTCCGGACTGGAGGCGGACGCCAGCTCCCGCAGCTCGGCCTCGTGGTCGGCGTTGGCCAGCTCGATCCCCGCGCCGGCCTGGATCATGAGCACATCGCGGTAGAAACCGGCCAGGTCGAGCAGCGCCCGGTCGAGGCTGTCGCGCTTGAGGCGGGTGGCGCGGGACTTCTGCCGGTCCTCCAGGTCCCGCAGCGCACCGGCCACGCCGCGGACCGCCTTAGCGACCCCCTTGCCCGTCGAGCCTTCGCCGAACGCCTGGCGCAGTGCGTCCCGCTCGGGTTCGTCCAGCTCCTCGGTGACGGTCTTCGCCTCCTCCTCGGCCGTTTTGACCAGGGCCGCGGCCGCGGCCAGGGCCGGCCCGAGGGAGGCGGCACGCGCGGGGACGGCGAGGACCTGCTCCCGGCGGCTGCGCGCGTCCGCGTCGGTGGCGAGCCGGCGCGCACGGCCGATGTGCCCCTGAGCCGCGCGGGCCGCAACCAGGGCCCGTTCGGGATCAATCCCGTCCCGTGCCGTCAGCACGCCGGCGACCGCCTCGGCCGACGGCACCCGCAGCGTAACGACCCGGCAGCGCGACCTGATGGTCGTCACAAGATCCTCCGCGGACGGGGCGCAGAGCAGCCACACTGTCCGGGGGGCCGGTTCCTCGATGGCCTTGAGCAGCGCGTTCGCGGCCTGCTCGGTGCAGCGGTCGGCGTCTTCGAAGAGGACCACCCGCCAGCGGCCGCCCGAGGGGGCGCCGGCCGCGCGCAGGACCAGGTTGCGGGTCTGCTTCACCCCGTAAGACAGCCCGTCGGGGCGGACGACCATCAGGTCGGCGTGAGTGCCGGCCCGCACCTGACGGCAGGCAGCACAGCACCCGCACCCGCCACGGGCGCATAGCAGCGCCGCGGCGAACGACCGCGCGGCCACGGAGCGGCCGGATCCGGGCGGCCCGGTGAACAGCCAGGCGTGCGTCATCCCGCCCGCGGTGACAGGCTCGCCGGCCAGCACGCGCGCCGCGGCCCGCGCCGCCTTCCGTAGCTGGGTGACGACCGCCTCCTGCCCGGCCAGGTCGGCGAAAACACCCTCGCCGCCAGGCACCCCGCCGGGGGCGCCGGGCACACCGGGCATGCTGGGAGCGCCGGGCGTGCCGTGCCATGGGCCGGCTGGTCCGGGCGCCATCAGCGCCCGTGATCGGATGTCGCGGGCACCGACTCGTCGATGATCGTGGGGAACGACCCGGTGTCGGCCTCCGCGACCACGGGCACCGGGTCGGGCAGCATGTCGCGCACCCGCTCCTGGATGACCGCGGTCAGCTCGGCCGCGGGACGGGTCGCGTCGAGCACGAGGTAGCGGCCGGGATCGTTGCGGGCCAGGGCGAGGAATCCGGCGCGGACCCGCTCGTGGAATTCCGACGGCTCGGCCTCGAGCCGGTCCGCGGAACTGGCCCGCCGGCCCAGGCCGGCCTGCGGCGGCAGGTCGAGCAGGATCGTCAGGTCCGGGGTCAGGCCGTAGGTGGCCCAGTGGCTCAGCCAGGCGATCTCTTCGCTGTGCAGGCCCCGTCCGGCGCCCTGGTAGGCCAGCGAGGAGTCGGTGTAGCGGTCGGTGATGACCACCGCGCCGCGCTCAAGGGCCGGGCTGATCTCGGCGGCCACGTGCTCGGCCCGGTCGGCGGCGTACATGAGGGCCTCGGCCCGCGGCGACATCCCGGCGTGCGCGGTGTCGAGCAGCAGCGCCCGCAGCCGCATACCGACCTTGGTCGCGCCGGGCTCACGGGTGGTGACGACGTCGAAGCCCTGGTCGCGCAGCCAGATCGAGAGCATTCTCGCCTGCGTCGTCTTCCCCGCTCCCTCTCCGCCCTCCAGCGCGATGAACAGCCCGGGGTACGGGGGCCGGTCACCCCCGTCCGCCGCGGCGGCCTCGCCGGTCCCGGCCGGCTTGGGGGCCAGGGGCTCAGCCCGGATCGCCGCGACCAGGTCCTCCCGCAGCGGGATGCCCCTGCGGTCATCCATGTACCGGTAGGCGACAAGGCCGCAGGCCGCCGCCACCAGCGCCCCGAGCAGCAGGACCACATTCTGCCCCGCCGAAGCGTAGACGACGTTGCCGACCGTCACGCTGCCGGAGCCGGTCAGGCCGGAGATCAGCTTCGTGAAACCGGTGGAGAGGAAGCCCGAGGCGGCGATCACTACGAAGAGGATGATCAGGGTGGACGACTGAAAGAACGCGAAGGTCCGGCCCCGGGTGTCGTCGTGCACCTCCAGGCCGACGATGGTGAAGCCGGTCGCGTAGGCGATGCCCGCCAGCGCTCCGATGACGACGACCAGCAGGATGACGATGATGAGGTTGGGGATGAGGCCGATCAGCGCGAGCGGCACCGCCGCGCCGACGATCGCGATGCCGAACAGCCGGCGCCGGCTGAAGTCCTTCAGCAGGCGGGAAGCCGGGACCATGCCCGCCGCGAGCCCGACGAACAGCGCAGCGAAGACGAGGCCCCAGCCCGCGCTTCCGCCGTGCAGCGTGTTGGTGATGTAGGCGTAGCCGAGGCCGACCACGACGCCGGCGCCGGTAAACGCACCGACCATCCCCACGGAGAGGCCGCGCAGGACCGGGGTCTGGCCGATGAGCCGCCAGCCCTCCCAGATGGACTTGGCCGCCGACGGCACCGAGATCTTGTCGCTGTGCTGCCGCTTCGGGATCTGGCGGATGATGAAGATGGTAAATGCGGAGACCGCGTAGGAGGCGGCGTTGATGTACAGGGCCAGGTCAACGTTGTTCGTCCTGAAGTACGGCGAGATCCGGCCGAGCACCCCGCTGACCAGGGCCAGCACGCTGAACAGACCCGCGGCAACCGGGGCGGTGCCGTAGGTGGTCAGCAGGCTGAGCTGGTTGGCACGCTCCAGTTTGTCCTTGGGCACCAGGTTCGGTATGGACGCGGCCGTGGCCGGATTCCAGAACAGCGACGCACAGCCGGCCAGGAACTTCGCGATGTAGATCCAGATCAGGTTCGGGAAGAACGGGATCGACAGGAACAGCAGACCCCGGACCACATCCCCGATGATCATCGTCATGCGCCGGTCGAACCGGTCCGCGATCACCCCGGCGACCGGGCCGAGCAGCAGCGCCGGCAGCAGCGCCGCGAGCCACACCCCGGCGACGGCCGCGCTCTGTGCCGCCATCGCCCCCACTTCGGACTGCCCCGCGGTGTGCTTTCCGGTGAGCTCAGCCGCGAGCGTGGTCAGCGCGAGGATGCTCAGCCAGTCCCCGAGACTGGACAGGGACAGCGCTACCCACAGCCGCCGGAACGGCTTGATGGACAGCACTCCGGACTTTTCCTGGGCTTTGGGCGATCGCCGCGCCCGGTGTCCGGCGCCGTCATGTTTCGGCGGAGCGCGGAAGTTCACGGCGTTAGCGTATCGGCACTATGTCTTTACTTCGGCTTTTTGGCGGCTGTCTTCTTGGCGGCCGGCTTCTTCGCGCCGGACTTTGCCGCCGGCCGCGCCGGTGCCCGGCGCGCCGGCCGGGCCGGGCGGGTCGGTGCCGCGGCGCGCCGGTCGGCCAGCAGCTCAGCCGCGCGCTGCACCGTCAGCGTGTCCACGTCGTCGCCCTTGCGCAGCGACGCGTTGGTGTCCCCGTCGGTCACGTACGGGCCGAACCGGCCGTTCTTCACCACCATCGGCTTGCCGGTGCCCGGGTCGTCGCCGAGCTCACGCAGCGGCGGTGCCGCGGCCCGGGCCCGGCCACGCGCCTTGGGCTGGGAGAACAGGTCCTTGGCCTCAGCCAGGCTGAAGGTGAACAGCTGCTCCTCACTGTCCAGTGAGCGGCTGTCCGCGCCCTTCTTGACGTAGGGGCCGTACCGGCCGTTCTGCGCCGTGACCGGTTCGCCATCCAGCTCACCGATAACCCGCGGCAGGCTGAGCAGCTTCAGCGCCTCGTCCAGCGTGACCGTATCCAGCGCCATCGACTTCAGCAGCGAGGCGGTGCGCGGCTTGGCCGACGCCGGCGCGCCGTCGGGGAGCAGCTCGGTGACGTACGGGCCGAACCGGCCGGATTTCGCCACGACCTGCAGTCCCGTGCCCGGGTCGGTCCCCAGTACCACGTCCTCGTTCGGCTGGCTGAAAAGCTCCTCGGCCCGCTCCGGCGTCAGCTCGTCCGGCGCCATGTCCTCGGGCACGTTGACCCGCTGGCCGTCGCGCTCCAGGTAGGGGCCGTACCGGCCGACCCGGACCGTTATGTCCGTGCCCTCCAGGGGGAACGAGCTGACTTCTCTCGGGTCGATGTCGTCGATGTCGCTGACCAGGGCCTTCAGGCCCGTTTCGTGGACGGCTCCGGCTCCGTTGGCCGCGTCGCCGTCCGGCTGTCCGGCCGGCCCGGGCTGGTCGCCGCCGAAATAGAACCGGCGAAGCCACGGCACACGGGACGTCTCGCCGTGCGCGATCTCGTCGAGCACGCCTTCCATCCGCGCGGTGAACTCATAGTCCACGAGCTGGCCGAAGTGCCGTTCCAGCAGCGTGACCACGGCGAAGGCCAGGTACGACGGGACGAGCGCGGTGCCCTTCTTGAACACGTAGCCACGGTCCAGGATCGTGCCGATGATCGACGCGTACGTCGATGGGCGGCCGATCTCGCGGTCCTCAAGCTCCTTGATCAGCGAGGCCTCGGTGTACCGTGCGGGCGGACGGGTCGCGTGCTCGGCGGCCTCCAGGCGCAGCACCGCCAGCGGGTCGCTGGTCGCCAGCGGCGGAAGCCGGCGCTCACGGTCGTCGCGGTCGGCGTTCGGGTCGTCCGCGCCCTCGACGTAGGCCTTGAGGAAGCCGTAGAACTTGAGCACGTTCCCGGACGCGCCGAACTCGGCGTTCTCCCCGGCCGAGGAGATCCCGGCGACGCGCACCGAGACGGACTCGCCGGTGGCGTCCTTCATCTGGGAGGCGACGGTGCGCTTCCAGACCAGGTCGTACAGCCGCTGCTCGTCCCGGGACAGGCCGTCGCGCGCGACCTCCTCCGGGGTACGGAAATGGTCGCCGGACGGACGGATCGCCTCGTGCGCCTCCTGTGCGTTCTTCACCTTGCTGGCGTACACGCGCTGGGCGTCGGGGACGTAGGACTCGCCGTAAAGGTCGCGGGCCTGCCGGCGGGCGGCGTCGATCGCGGTCTGCGACAGCGTCGTCGAGTCGGTCCGCATATAGGTGATGTAGCCGTTCTCGTACAGCCGCTGCGCCACCGACATCGTCTGCTTGGCGGAAAAGCCAAGCTTCCGCGACGCCTCCTGCTGGAGGGTGGTCGTGCGGAACGGCGCGTACGGGGACCGCTTGAAGGGCTTGCGCTCGACCGAACGGACCTGAAAGGCAGAGTCCTGCAGCCGGCCGGCGAGTGCCGCCGCGGCGCCCCCGTCAAGGTGCAGGATGTCGCGGCTGCGCAGTTCGCCGACCGAGTTGAAGTCGCGGCCCTGGGCAACGCGCCGTCCGTCCACGGAGATCAATGTCGCGCCGAACGAACGTGGGCTCGCGCTGTCCGCGCCGTGGGAGTCGTCCGCGTCGTCCCGGGTAAGGGTGGCGAACTCGGCCTCGAGGTCCCAGTACTGGGCGGCCCGGAAGGCGATCCGCTCCCGCTCCCGGTCGACGACCAGGCGAGTGGCCACGGACTGGACCCGGCCAGCCGACAGCCTGGGCATGACCTTCTTCCACAGCACCGGCGAGACTTCGTAGCCGTACAGCCGGTCGAGCACCCGCCGGGCCTGGTACGCGTCGACCAGGGCCTGGTCGAGCTCACGCGGGTTGGCGACGGCCTGCGCGATCGCCTCGGGGGTGATCTCGTGGAAGACCATCCGGTGGTAGGGAACCTTCGGCTTGAGTTCCTCGAGCAGGTGCCAGGCGATGGCCTCGCCCTCGCGGTCTTCATCCGTGGCCAGCAGGAGTTCGTCGGCGTCCTTAAGCAGGTCCTTCAGCTTGGACACTTGCTGCCGCTTGTCGTTCGGGACGACGTAGAGGGCCTCGAAGTTGTCGTCCACGTTGACCCCGAGGCGGGCCCACGGTTCCTTGCGGTACTTGGCCGGGATCTCGGCCGCCCGGTCGGGCATGTCCCGGATGTGGCCGACGCTGGACTCGACCACGTACCCGTTGCCCAGGTAGCCCGCGATCGTGCGGGCCTTGGCCGGTGACTCGACGATGACCAGCCGGGTGCCGTCCCCGCCCCGCGCGGGGGCACTCCGCGCGGGGCGGCGCCCCGTACCGGGCGTCTTTGTACCGGCCGCCGCCTTCGCCGGCTTGCGGCCTGGACTATCTGCCGTGGCGGCAGCGGTCACGCCTTCTGCGGCCTTTTTCGTCGCCACTGCGTCCTTGGCGGGGCCTCTCCTTGCTGGCACGCTCTTTCCCAACCTCACCTCTACGCCACGGTTTGCCCGTACGGCGCCCGCACGGGGCGTGCTTCCCCGTCTAGCCCGGGAACGGCCGCCCCTATCGTCCTCTCAACCCTTAATGCGGCCCTAGGTGTTCCCCACCCGCGGCCGGCTCAGGCATTCACCTGGTCAGGCCCCTGCTCTGCTCCGCGCGGCCCGGCCCGGCCCGGCCATCGGGCACCTGGCGGGTGCCCGACCGGGACAGCCCGACCGTAGCGGTTTTTCTTCCGGCGCCGATTGAATCATCGGTGACGTGGAGCACAATAGGAGGTGATGGTCGAATATGCCTACCTCGTGGTCTACCTGCCGCGCGGAATGACACGCGACGCCGCCCGCCGGGTCCTGACCGACCATGCTGAGTATGGCGAATGGGAACTGTCCCGTCTTCGCCTTTACGCCGATGGCAGCCGTAAGGTTACCCTCCGGCGAAAGATCATCCGTGCCGTGCGAACGCTCTGAGCTGGGCTTATCCGCCCCATCCGTCCCATACGGCCCATCCGGGACCGGCCCTCAGGCTAGCGACAGCATACCCGCCCCGGGGCCGGCAAACACCAGGCCGGCCAGGTGAGCGCCGGCAGTGGGCAGAAGACCGCCGTTGCCCACGGAGGCCGCAGACCGCCGTTGCCCACGGAGGCCGCGGTGCTCGCCGTGAGCGCGCCGCCGCTCGTTCTCGTGGAGCCGGTAGACATCCGGGCATGAGTGGTCGCCCGCAGGCGGCCCCGCCCATGCAGTGAACTCCGCAGTCTTCCATACGGCACCCTACACGTCCGTTGGGCTCACCATTTCCCAGCTACCGTTGGGCAGGGCCGCGGGTCGTTATACGCGATTGACGCCCACCCACAAGGCGCCCGGCGCCATCGATTGAAGCCTGTTAACCATTAGCATCTACCCTTGTTGTCATATTCGGCCTTAATAAATCTCTGGATCACCTGGAGAGCCTGGTTAATGCCAAGCAGCGCCTGCTGGAGCTCAGCATTATCATCGTCGTTATTCTGTACCCTTGTCGGCTGGCCGACGCCTCTCCAGTAAACAGCCACCTGCGACTCAAGAACACTTACCCTCCCCAGCACCTTCCCCAGCTCAGACGAGCCAGACTTATCAATCCTGGCGACGTCTGCCTGCAGCTCCGCAACTTTGAGGCCAGCAGCTGTTGCATTCGCAATCGACTTAGCAGCATCTCCCCGGCCGCGCAATTATGAATGCCGAGATAGCGATTATTACCGAGACAATAGCCGAGAGCGCATACAGTATTGTAAACGCCAGCGACAGCGGGTCCTTATCATTAGGGGTCACTGTGGCTATTATCATACTTGCCTCAGGCTTGGGATCACTGTGGTGAGAAGCGAAGAATAGTCAGTCCGGTAACGACTGCCCACGGCACGGAACGAGATGCTGGTTACCTGCGTTCGTTGGGTCCTGCGGTCCGCTATCCGTCAGGTGCGGGCCCGGCGGTCCCAGGGCCTTGTGGCCCGGGTGCGCCGTCCCGCCCTCTTGAGCGCGACGGCCCCCGCCAGCGGGGCCCCGATGACCAGGCTGCAGGACGAGACGTTGCCCGCTGACCGGCGCGCTCACCTGGTTGCCGCTGAGCGGCGAGTCGAGGCCGAAGGTGCTGCCTCCGCCAGCGCCGGATGCCGCGAAGCCTGTATCCGCAAAACCCGCGCCCGCTGCGGCGAAGGTTGCGGTCAGCATGACCGTCTTCGCTGTCCAGTGAGCCCATGTCCGCATGGGATTGACTCCTTGTGTCGTCCGTTCGGAACTTCAGAGCTGGCCGGTGGCAGGATCACCGGCTGCGGGACCCACATGACCGTTCGGCTACTAAAGGCGACAAACGTTTACGTTAAGTAGCTGACATCGGTCATAGTGAGGCCAACCGGTACGGCTACCGTCCAGCTGATCAGGTCATGACTTCGGTTGTGCACGAGCCCAGGGACCTTCGCCTGACGAGCCGCTGGCACCCTGTCGGGGGACCCATTTCCCCGTCCGCGCACAGTGTGTTGCTGTAACAGCACGCATCGTATCCGAGCGAAGACTCCCGAAAATTCTTTGCCGGTCTCTATGGCAATTTTGCTCACACACGCGCTGACCTGCGGCGGAGACCTAACAATGGTCGAGAAATCCGTCTAGAACGCGCACACCGAAGCGCAAGCCGTCAACCGGGACGCGTTCGTCGATTCCGTGGAACATTCCGGAAAAGTCCAGATCCGCGGGCAATCGCAGCGGGGCGAAACCGAAGCAGCGAATGCCGAGCCGACTGAAGGACTTGGCGTCTGTCCCGCCGAACATGGTGTACGGCACGACCCGGCCTTCCGGGTCCCCGGCCAGCAGGGCGGCGGTCATGGCCTCGTAGAGGTCACCGTCCGCGCTCGTCTCCACGGCGACGTCCTGGTGGATGAACTCGCGCCTCACTCCGGGACCGAGAAGCTTGTCGATCTCGGCGAGGAACTCATCTTCGTAGCCGGGCAGGTAACGCCCGTCGATCTCCGCGACCGCCTCCTGCGGGATGACGTTCACCTTGTATCCCGCCTTCAGGCCGGTCGGGTTGACCGTGTTGCGGAGCACAGCCCGGATGATCCGCGAAATCGGCCCGAGCTTGCCGAGCAGAGCGTCGGGGTCATCGGGGTTGAATTCAGTGCCGAGGGCGGCGCTCGCCCCCTCCAGGAACGCGCGGACCGGCGGCGTGAGCCGGATCGGCCACTCGTAGCGGCCGATCCGGGCCACCGCCCCGGCCAACTCCGTCACGGCGTTGTCCGGGTGCACCATGGCCCCGTGCCCCGCGGTGCCCTGGGCGGTGAGGCGCAGCCACGCCATCCCACGTTCGGCCGTCTGCATGAGGTAGAGCCGGCGTCCGCCGATCGTCACGCTGTACCCTCCGACCTCCCCGATCGCCTCGGTCACGCCCTCGAAGAGGTCCGGGTGCTCGTCCACCAGCCAGCGCGCGCCCCACCTGCCGCCCGCCTCCTCGTCCGCCGTGAACACGAGCAACACGTCGCGCGGCGGTCGCCGCCCCTCCCGCATCCGGTCCCGGATGACGGCCAGGATCATCGCGTCCATGTCCTTCATGTCCACCGCGCCGCG
>Ga0181523_10005845_pt1 | contig 10002 bp, 7 predicted proteins | sample PEATcosm2014_Bin_43_FD_119752 | JGI IMG/M metagenome (GOLD analysis project Ga0181523, IMG submission 119752) | Peatland microbial communities from MTU Mesocosm Facility, Houghton, MI, USA - PEATcosm2014_Bin05_30_metaG | ecosystem: Environmental > Terrestrial > Soil > Wetlands > Peat | place...
CCTGGCTGGTGCCGCAACTGGAACTCTTCGTATCTACGGTCAACACCAGGTCGTTGGTCAGCAGCGTAAACCCCGACTCATCGTTGCTCGACTGGTTCACCGAGCCCGTTGCCGTCCAGGAATTCGGGCCGTCAAACAAATCATTCTGGGCCGTACAACAGTTCGCCTGCATGTAAGTTCCATCTGGCAGAACTATGCTCTCCGCGTCGCCGATGGTGGTCCAACCGGCAGGCGGGGAGTTCGACGTCCAGGTCAACGTGCTTCCCGAGATGGTTCCAATGGCACCCAGGGTCGTCCAGTCCTGGTGACCGAGGTTGTACTCTCCGCCTTCGACGGCAACTGTTTTCCCGTCCAACAGCACTTGGGAACCGAAGTAATTGGGTCCATAGCCGGAAGGCAAATGTCCGCCGGAACTCCATGTGCCATTCACGTAACTGCCGGTGGAGTCAGGGGTGAGAATATGCCATGCCGTGAGATCTCCGGATTGTTCCTCATGCACCAGGATTCTGCCGTCCCTGAGTTGCAGCATGGCGCCGAGGGTAACGCCAGGTTGATTGTTAAGCGGTGTCCATGTTTGGGCACCGGCGGCTCCAAGCAATGCAGACAGCATCGCGGACGTAATGGCAAATTTTGCAAGCAATTTCAATCGGAATCTCCCCTTTGACTTTTGACAGCGGCAACAACTTTACAGGTATTTCTCCTGCTTGTGTAGTGTGAAAGAATTCTCATCTGAAGCGCACTGATTTGCTCTGCGAGACCGCGCCAGACAAGCCTATTTACCCTGCAGGTTAGCGGTCCGCCGGGATGCTAGGAGGGAAGCGGATCGAAACCGCGTCCTCGGAGAAGAACGAAATGACGATATTGGTTTCGGTCGGGATGGCCAGGCCATCTTTGAGGTAGGGGCGGTAGCGCCATTGACGAACGGCTTTAATTGCGGCCGCCGCGAGCGCCCGGTTGCCAGAAACGACTCTAACGGTACGTACGGCGCCAGTAGAATCCACTCCCACTGTCAGCGAGACTACACCGCGAGCGCGGACGTCGGTGTAGTCCGGATATGCAAAACGCAACGGCGGCCTCGAAGCCTGGATAGCTCCCTCTTGGTCGGAGACTGGTAGATTCGGAGTCGGATCAGCATCGTGGACACGAATCGCCCGCTTCGCAGCTGAGATGGAAGCCGCAATTGGAGCTGAGACCGGAGTTGAGGTGGGAAGCGGAACTTCTGCGGCGGTCGATGGTGTTGCCGTTGCTGTTGCCGTCGCCGTCATGACGACAGCTTCCGGGGCAGCGGAGACCGCGGTGGTGACTGCCGGCGGGGCAATCGCCGTGGAAATTTCGCTGGCGGTCGTCGGCTTCGAAGACGGTGAAGCATCCGGCACGACGGTCATGTTGATCTGCTGGAGCCGAGTCTGATTCTGGGCTTGGAAGGCTGGTACTGCCTGCATCCGGTGCCACGCGCCGACAGAGACGATGCAGATAGTCAGCGCGCCGAATGTCGTGGCCAGCCTGGACGCTGTCAGCTTGGTTGATGTGACCCCGAACCAGTCAAATTTGGGCCAGACGAATTTTGGCGAAGGCAAGGAAACGAGATCGCGCTGAGGAGCGATTTCCGCGGGCTGAGCTACGACTGGCTCTTGCCGCTCATCTTTTCTCGGAGCTGGTTTCTGTGCTGCTTTTAGGGCTGGTTGCTGGACGAGCGAAACATCCATCTGCACTTTCACCGGCACTTCGACGGCCCCTTCCGGCAAAATCGGCGGGACAAATTTTTCAACTACCCCAATCACCAACGATGAGTTGTGCGCATGCGACACAACCTCCGTTTGATGGCGGAACAGGCTATTGACTAGTGCGCGCTGGCGCGGGTTCAAGAGTGGAAGCGAGAGCCGGCGAAAGTTGCGAAAGGTCCAGAGCAGATAAATGCGTTGCCGGAGCGAAAGCTCAACGCGCACCAATCCCTTCGGTGTTTCAAACAACAAGAAGCCGGATTCGAGCCTGTCCAGAAACACGCCCTTGACAAGCAGCTTCGGTGCCAAGCGGTCGAATTGTAACTCATAGATAAAAAAGTTGTTATTCATGGTTGCGCGAAATCCTAGGTAAGCTAGTGCAAACCATTTCACGCCTACCTCCCGAAATGGGTATTTTGCTGTCGGCGCGGCAGGTTCCGATTTGTTGCACCCAGCTGTCTAGGATTTGCGACGGCCGCACCAGCAATTTGCACCAGATGACAATCTTTCATAAGGCTTGTAAGGAGCGCGGGGAATCCTGTCGGGCACTTCCTTTTGCAGCTCCTTGCTCCGATTATCGGAACAGCACAATCGGCGGAGTCTCTCCACCCCAGCGGATGGCCCGCACGCATTGTTGCTTTCGAGTTGATGATCTCGTGCGCTGATGGGCGAGAAAACAGCGGGGTGGAGGCTGGAAGATGATTACAGAAAGACGCAGCTGCCTGCGGCATAAGGTGCACGGGCCCATCTTTGCCAGTTTCGACGGGGTTACGGGTGGCATGATCCTGGATCTCAGCGAGCAGGGCCTGTCAATGCAAACGGTTCACCCCCTCGAAGCAGACCGCTTTGTTCAACTCCACCTCGATCTGCCGGATGCGGACACGGACCTGGAGACGACGGGCTATATTGCATGGGCAGATGCTCTGGGCCGCGCCGGGGTGCGATTCTCCGATCTCCCCGTGGCGGCGCGCCAGCGCTTGAATGAGTGGCTGGCGCTCAATGACGCGGCGCCCAGTCGCAAGGCACCGAAGCTCACCTTCGACAGAGCGTTTGGGCCAGGGTGGGGCAGCAAGTCTCCAGGCAATGGAGCTTCCGAGGCGCGATCTATTAGTTTGGAAGCCGAAGCTGGCACAGCCGGGATCCAAGGTCGACCACCGGTTTCAACGTCAATTCAGTACGAGTTCAACTCGCTGGGGTCGGACCTGAATACTGCGCTGCGAGTGATCAGCGAACGGGCGCGGGCGCTTTTGCGCGGCACTGGTGCGGCCGTCGCGATCGCCGACAGAGGTCCGATGATGTGCCGGGCCAGCGTCGGAACCGGCGGACCGCCGCTCGGAACTCATGTAGATTTCAACTCGGGTTTTTCCGGGGAGTGCATACGTACAGGAAAAACCCTGCGTTGCGACGACGCCGAGAACGATTCCCGCATCGAAGCCGTGGTCTGTCGACGACTCGGTATTCGCTCGATAGTGGCCGCACCCATACGGTACGAGCGTGAGGTCGTGGGAGTGCTGGAGGTTTTTTCTGCGCAGTCTTTCGCTTTTGACGAGGGCGATCTCGCGGTTCTTGAGCGTCTGGCACAGACCGTGCTGCTCATGGTTAGCCACACGCAACCTTTCAAGCGCGGTTAAGCGGTCGATACCCGGACTCTCCTGATGACGTAGCATGCTGATTTGCGCCGGCAACGACGCAGCACTCGCTAACGATTAGTGTAACTCGAACACAACTTCAACAGTTTCAGTGGTTTCTTCGTGTGCAGGTTCAAACTTCCACCTGCGCACCGCGTCGGTGGCCGATGGGATCAACACCGGAGCTCCACCCAACGCCTTCGTAGACTTAACCGTCCCATTTTCCCGGACGACAACTTCCAGCTTGACCACACCGCCAAGGTGCATGCGCTTCGCTATTTCTGGATAAAAGGGAGCGGTTCTGCTTACCACCTTGCGTTCGGTGTGACCCTGCGTCTGAGCCGTGCTGGTCCGTGTGGACAGGGCAGCAAATAATGCCGCTGCAAGGATCAAGATGCCTACTCGACGCATGGAGGATGGACCCTTCTGCCTTACTTTATCGTCAGGCGGTGCGAGGGTGGAAGTGTCGAAGGTAATAGCTGCCAATCCGGTTCGGTCGTTTCCGGTCGTTGTCGATATCGGCGATTACACTCACTGAGAATCAGCCCGATCCCGAGCTGCCTGACTCGACTGATCGCAGCGTTTTCCCGACCGTCGAAATCCGATTGAGGTAAGAACCGGGTTGTTAGTGAAATGGCGATGGCACGCCAACCATCGCTTGGCGGGCCGCCGAGCTACTCCTGTCTCATTGACTTGCTGCATCCTACCGCCTAAGATAACCGCGCCCATGATCGGCCAGACTATTGCTCACTACCGCATCATCGAGAGGCTCGGCGGCGGCGGCATGGGTGTGGTTTACAAGGCCGAGGACACTCGGCTCCACCGTTTTGTTGCCCTTAAATTCCTGCCCGATGAAGTGGCGCGCGATCCGCAGGCGCTCAGCCGCTTCGAGCGCGAGGCGCAGGCCGCGTCCGCGCTGAACCATCCAAATATCTGCACGATCCACGACATTGGCGAGGAGGATGGCAAGGCCTTCATCGCCATGGAATACCTGGAAGGCGCGACGCTGAAGCACCGCATTGGTGCTCGGCCGATGGAGTTGGAACTGCTCATATCGCTCGCCATTGAGATTGCCGACGCTTTGGACGCTGCCCATGCGAAAGGAATCATCCACCGCGACATTAAGCCCGCAAACATTTTCGTGACTGACCGGGGCCACGCCAAGATTCTAGATTTCGGTCTGGCAAAAATGACGCTCACGCCCTACCCAGGGCGAATCGAGCAAACCGGAGTCACGGCCGCTAATACCGCAGTTCCCGAGGAGTATCTCACCAGTCCGGGCCTGGCGCTCGGCACCGTAGCCTACATGTCGCCGGAACAGGCGAAGGGGAAGGATCTCGACCGCCGCACCGATATCTTCTCGTTCGGCGCAGTTCTCTATGAGATGGCGACAGGCACCGTGGCTTTTCGTGGCGACACCTCGGCCGTCATCTTCAACGCGATCCTTGAACGCGCGCCAATCGCTCCTCTTCGTATCAATCCGGAAATCCCTCCCAAGCTGGAAGAGATCATCAGCAAAGCCATGGACAAGGATCGCGAACTGCGCTATCAGAATGCCGCCGACATCCGGGCCGACCTGAAGCGCGTCCGCCGCGAAATGGAATCCGGGCGCAGTCCCATCCTGGAGGTTGATGATCCATCGGCGACAGCAAGGCCGGCCAGCGGATCTGGGATTCGACCAGCATCTACCAGTCAGGCCTCAGTGCCCGCCGCCGTCGCAACAGTGCCCACAGCCATCTCAGGAAAGAGCGGCAGCGTGGCAGCGGCATCCGCCAGCCCGCAGACGCCCGGGCCGGGCCCAGCCTCGGCGGCGGTGCAGGCGTCGCGTCCAAAATGGCAACTCTACGCCGCACTGGCTGTGCTCGTTTGCGTAATTGGTGCGATCGCGCTGGTCGTGGTCCTGCGCCAGCAGCGCACCCGCGCCATCAGCGAGAAGGACTCGATCCTCGTCACTGATTTCGTGAACACCACCGGCGATCCGGTATTCGACGGCACCCTGAAAAAAGCGCTCAGCGTCGACCTGCAGCAATCGCCATTTCTCAACGTCGTCCCCGAGCAGCAGGTGCAGAAGACGCTCAAATACATGGGGAAACCGCCGGATCAGCTGGTTACCAGCGACATCGGCCGCGAAATATGCCAGCGCGACGGAATCAAAGCGATGCTTGCTGGCTCGATTGCGCTGGTCGGCAGCCAATACCTGATCACGCTCGAAGCGGTCAACGCCTCCACCGGCGATTCGCTGGCGCAGGAACAGCAGCAGGCGTCCGGGAAAGACGCAGTGCTCAACAGCCTCGGCAGTGCGGCCACGAAACTGCGCGAAAAACTGGGCGAGTCGCTGGCCTCGGTGCAGAAGTTCGACAAGCCGCTCGACCAGGCGACCACTTCTTCACTCGAGGCGCTCAAAGCTTTCACGCTCGCCGACGAACTGCACACCAAGCTGGAGGACATCTCGTCCATACCGCTCTACCAGCGCGCCATCGAACTCGATCCCAATTTCGCTCTCGCTCACCTGCGGCTGGGAGTGGTTGCCGGCAACACCGGGCAATTCGCGTTGTCGACCAAAGAGACGGCGAAAGCTTTCGAATTGCGCGACCGAACCAGCGAGTACGAAAAGTTTTACATCTCCGCTTATTACTATTTCAATACCGGACAGGTGGAAAAGTCGATTCAGGCGCACGAGCTGATGAAACAGACTTATCCGCGCGACGAAGTGTCGCGCATCAATGTTGCAGTCGATTATTCCCTGATCGGGCAATACGAGAAAACTGTAGAGAACTGCCTGGAAGCAATTCGCCTGCAACCGGACACTCTGAATTGTTATCTCAGCGGAGCCACCGCCTACCGGAATCTGGGCCGGCTGGACAACGCCGACGCCTTGCTGGCGCAAGCACAGCAGAGAAACATAAAGGGCACTGGCCTTAACGTCGAGCTCGCGCGTTCAGCGATCCTGCGCGGGGACGCTGCCACCGCAGCGCGGATGGAGGAATCGGCAAAGGCCAGCCCGGAAGGCGAGTTGCGAGCGCTGGATCTGGAAGCTTCGCACGCGGCGGCGCTTGGCCAGCTGGCGCGGATGCTGGATTTGCGAACGCGAGCGTTCGACCGGGCCAAGAGCATGAGTATGTCCGATTCGGCCGCTACCCAACTCTTGCGCGAAGCGAATGCCGAAGCCGAGTGTGGGTACGCCTCGCGCGCCGCCGAGCACATTGAGTCCGCCCTCGCATTGTCGCGTGAACCTTCTTTTCTCCGAGACGTGGCCGACGCCGCCGCTCTCGCCGGCCAGGATCAGAAAGCCGCGGCGCTGATCGCCGAAGCTCGGCAGGCACGCCCTGACGATACGATGCTGCAGAACGTAGTCGCTGCGCGCATCGAGGCACGGTCTCAGATTCGCCACGGCAAGGCCGCCGCCGCTATTCAAACTCTCGCTGTCGCTCAGCCCTACGAAGACGGGGCTTATTTCGACACTCACGTCCTGCGGGGCGAGGCTTACCTCGCCAGCGGCCAGCCCGCCAATGCTGTTCCGGAGTTTCAAAAGTATCTTTCGCGTCGCGTCGCGTCGGCCTTCTCGATTTACTATCCAGTTGCTCAGCTTGGTCTCGCGCGAGCATTCGCCGCTCAGCATGATAGCTCGAACGCTCGCACCGCCTACCAGGACTTCTTCGCCCTCTGGAAAGAAGCCGACCCCGACATCCCCATCCTGAAGGAGGCCAAAGCCGAGTACGCCAAGCTCCAATAGGAACCTCTGGGATTGCGCCACAAGATTCTCTTCGATTCGCTCACTCAACGGTTTGAAATCAGGGCGATTACGCTAACTGGGGACCGCACTCTGGTGTCTCTCCCATCACGAAAAACAAGCACAGCGCGCCCTGGGACGTAGCAGTCCCCAGTCGCCTAATCTCCAATAGACGAAGGTACTGTAGACCAAAGTACGCCCCACGGTTCAATATAGTGTTGTGACTGGGGGCTATCCTCCGGTAGAGTAAAACGAATGTTTACGCCTCATCCCAACCTAGGCGATGAAGTGAATCGGAATATCGTCCAGTCCGAAATCGAGGGAGGCGTGTTCCTGGAGGGTCTGCCGCCTGACACCGTGCTGCAGATTCGGACCCAGCACCACTTCTACACGGCGCTGCTTCTGGGCGAGGGTGCAGCGCTGATCTCGGGACATCCGCAGTATTGCCCGCAACCAGTCCAGGTGACCATCGCAGGCTCAACCTGGGGCGGTTCCATGCTCAAGGTGCGCTACATCGGTCGCGGCATGCAAATGGAATTTCATCACCCCGCTTACAGCACCCCCATTGTGACGTCTCCGATTCAGGAAATTTGCGAGTCCATCAAATCGGCCAGAGATTACCGCTCCAGGGTTGCTGCGCCTGACTGATGGAATTGCCGGGTGGCTTGCTGAAAGTATGTTGCGGAACGAAGTGCTAAATGCAAATGCCCTTCCATATCATAAGCGAGCGGAAGGGCATTTCTGTTTGCGGTCAGATCAGACCTCGGAAGAGATCCCGCTATTGTTTGTCGTAGACCGCCGTGGATGTCACCTTCTTCCCCTTGGCATCGGTTCCACTCACAGTGACAGTACGGGTTTTGCCGTCCGCCGATACGACAATGCGACCGCTGACGGTAACCTTGCCGCCTTTCTTATTGGTCAACTCCATCGTATGGTCGTTGACAATCTTGTACGACCGCGTGTCTGAGCCGGGATCGCCGGTAATGGGGTAGCCTTTCCCGTCGAATTTTCCTGTCCATTCGTTATGGGTGGGCTTGCCGTCGCCGTCGATGCCATCCACCGTAACCTTCACGCTGTCGCCCGCGGCCTCGTAGACAACGGTCGTGTTCTTCGGTGCTCCCGGTGGGAACTTTGATTTGGCCTCATTCAGCTTCCAGGTGCCCATGTTTGGGTTGGCGAAGCTCACTGCCACTGCCACAAAGCACAGGGCCAACGTCAAAATGATCGGTCTTGTTTTCATCTCTCTCCTAAGTTGCAGCAAATTATTGGACTGATGCAGCGTGGCCATTCTAGTGGCGCATGGCACATTCAGCAACACGGGATTGCCTCGATCGTTGATTGTCGAAGACGGTTGCAGGTTGACTTGCGAATCTATTGCACGCCTAACGACGCCAGCGATTCTTGCAGAGACTGCAAGTCGATTTGGAGTCGGCGGCCCTGCGCCTGCATGTCTTCCACTTCGTCGAAGGCGCGGAAGAGGCGCATCTTGACGGCAGCGTACTGCTCGGACTCGGCGAGAGTGCGTCCGTGGGATTCGGCCCAAGCGGCGACCACCGCGTGCGTGAGAAAAATACTGACCGAGTAGGTCAGCTTGCGGTCGGAGGTGACGTCGAAGATGTACTCATTGGCATCGGAGCTCGGGGCATCGGATTTATCCGCGTCGGACGCCGAGGCCTGGCGTTTCCCAACGAAGTAGTACTGGTAAACGTAGCCTTGGGCGCCGGTGTAGGTTTTGAGGCGGCGGATGGTCATGAGGCGGTCGCTGGTCGTTCGTCGCTGGTCGTTCGCGATTCCTTTATTACTCGATGTCCTTGTACTGATTTCAGTGCTTTGGTTTTGACCGATGCCGAGTTTTCAGAATTCGGCCCCATTCCTTCTTCGCGAACGACCAGCGACGAACGACCGACGACTGAGTTCTTCAGAATTCCGCTTTTCGCAGCCGTTTGACTGCCGTCTCGGAGGTGACCGGAGAATAATAAATCTCTTTGAAAGTGTAGGACCTCGCTTTGGCTTCAACGATGGGCAGAATCTCGATGTGCCAGTGATAATCTTCATCAAGCGTTTTCCAATATCCCAGTGTCGCTGACGGATGCTGGCTGTTAGGCGAGGTGTGGAGCACCAGGTGGAAGCCTTCGGTGACCGTGCGGATGCGTTGCAGAGTGCGCCGCAAGAGCGCAGCTAGATCGGCGATGCTGCCCACGCGCGATGAGCCAGTGCGCTCAAAGGACGATTCATGGCTGCGGGGCAGAATCCAAGTTTCGTAAGGGACGCGCGGGGCATAGGGGCAAAAGGCCAGGTAGTCTCCGCGAATCTCGACCACGCGCACGTTCTGCCGCTCCTCCTGCGCAAGAATGTCGCAAAAAACGCAACGCTCTTTAGTTTCGAAATAGTCGCGTCCAGCACGCAGTTCATAAAGCACGCGGCGCGGCACGAACGTGGTCGCGGTGAGCTGAGAAGTAGGGTGCTCGAATTCCTGGCCGGCTCCGTCGCCGTGATTTTTGAAAATGCTGATGTACTTGAACCGGCTGTCGCGTTTCAAATCCTGGAGCCGCAGTGCAGCCAGACGAAGGAACTGTTCGACTTCGACGTCGCTCGCATTCCACAGATGCCCGTCGTGGCGCGGGTTTTCGAGCAGAACCTCGTGCGCGCCGACCGATCCCATGCGGTCGTAAAGGCCGTCGCCACGGCGGGCTGGCTCGCCTTCAATGTGGTAGAGCGCATGGGGATGCACGACAGAGCGCGCCGACCAGGCGCTGCCATCCACGCCGGGCAGGTTGGCAATGACTTGCGTGGGCTCGGCGTAAGGACCGCAAAACCGGCAGGCTTGAGAGCGCGGAGCGGACTCGATGACATCGTCGCCCGTGATCACCCAGGAACGGGTGATGGGATCTTTACGGAGTTCCATGGCGTAAGGAGAACAAAA
>Ga0181523_10005847_pt1 | contig 10002 bp, 10 predicted proteins | sample PEATcosm2014_Bin_43_FD_119752 | JGI IMG/M metagenome (GOLD analysis project Ga0181523, IMG submission 119752) | Peatland microbial communities from MTU Mesocosm Facility, Houghton, MI, USA - PEATcosm2014_Bin05_30_metaG | ecosystem: Environmental > Terrestrial > Soil > Wetlands > Peat | place...
GTGCTTCAGGCAATTGGAGTGACCGTTGGCCCGGGGGCAATTCTCGCGCTCGTTTTCTCCGCATTACTGGCCGATCTTGCAGACTCATGAACACGTTGCCCGAACAACGCCGGCATCCCAGCCCTTTCATCCAGAGGCTTCCGCGCTCTTGCATGTCGGGGCGATTGCCGCGATGGCCTTGAACCCGGACGCGTGGACTTGGGGCCTGGATGCCCTTGCGGCCGATCAGGCACTTTTGACCCTGGCCGGGATGGTGCCGCGTAGCGACTGGCTCGGTCCGAATTGGCTCGGACCCTGCTACGCTCAGGGAGCCGAATAGCAGACCTTCGGACTGGCGAAAAAGAATCACCACCCCCCCGTTGCCCAGACCAGGCTTGCGAGGTGGTCAGCCAGCCTTCACAAAGACTTTCCGAGGCGGCCAAAAGCGGCGGCGTGGACACTCTGATCAATGGTATGGTGTCCGGTGCGGTTGCGAATTGCCCTGCATGGGAAAAACAGGTAATGCCGAGAAACCTATTCCGCCAAGTCGGGGGCTGACGGAGAAGCCTTGAAAGCGGCAGATGCGCACTCGCCGGATTGGCCAAGTGGGCAAGGGCGCGCTGGGTCTTTTCAAGGCGGGAGACGGGGATCCCAAGCATTGATCCAAACAAGTCGCAGGGTCGGCGGTCCCCTTGCGGTACATTATGGGGCCAAGCCAAGAGGGCAAAGCAAAAGCGGGCTTTCACCCAGATGCCCATAAAACGGCTGAAGCGGGCGGCTTAACTAACATTGACCTGCAGCCACCTGTTTTTATGCTCTCTATGTACGCCAGCGCACAGAACAAATCCTGACAATTGTCTATCATTTAACTGTGACTCACCGTTCGCTCATTTTTTCTAGTGGTTCGTAAGATTTGAAAACGCCATATGTAGTGTTTTTTGGCTCACCCATAGATCAAATCATCACCGAGTGACGATTTGATGTTAGAAACTTTAGTTTCTATACCCAAAAACATGGTGCTTGAGCCACAAAAATATCAAATCTGAACAGAGAATCTGGGGTTTTACCCTGTTTTTCTCCGTAAAATGGCACGAATCTGTCGAACTGCCCTAAAAAATGAGCGAACGGTGAGTGTGAGTTGTCTTCAAGTTGAGCGGGGACAGCACACATTTAGTCTCTCTTGTTTAATCGTTGGAGAAATATAATGAAACTTTTTCTTTCCCTTATGTTTTCCTTTCTTCTTTTTACCCATGCATACGGGCAAACCTCCGGCATAGAGCCACAGACTCAGGGTGATGTCAGGTTTGTAAGCGGCGGCGTCGGTGAAGATGAGCATAAAGCGCTACGGGCCATCCAAGGCCAATACAATCTACATCTGACATTCGCGGTCAAGGTATCGGGGGAATACGCGGCCGGGGTAAAGGTCAAGATCGAAGACGCGAAAGGCCATACCCTCCTGGACACTACAACCAATGGCCCCAACCTTTTTGTGCAACTGAAGCCCGGGCATTACAAGGTCACGGCAGACAGAGACGGGCATGTGATGGCAGAGGAGGTCGCAGCCCCTACAAAGCATGGGACAGCCGTTGTGTTTCACTTTCCAGCCGAAAAGGGCGACTAGCGCGGCCAGTGTTTTGTCCGCCCTATCCCTTGACGCTTTTCTCCGAAAATCTGCATGAGTTGGACGGGGTAGGGAACGGTAGCAGTGAAGCCCTACCCGTTCGTTTGTCCACTGGTGGTGGGGGCGGAACGCCATAATCTAGAAACTTTACCAAATGAGAGGAACATGACTATGAATCAATCGGCGATTGCGGTTTACTCAAATCATCAGGCTGCAGAAGATGCAGTGAAGGAACTTCAGAAAGGCGGTTTCGACATGAAAAAGCTGTCAATCGTCGGGAAGGATTACCATAGCGAAGAGCAGGTGCGCGGATATTACAACACCGGCGACCGGGTGATGTTCTGGGGCAAGTTGGGAGCGTTCTGGGGCGGCCTGTGGGGTCTGTTTTTCGGATCGTTGTTCCTGTTTGTGCCTGTCATTGGACATATCGTCGTTTTTGGCCCCCTGGCGAGCGTTATCGCCGGAGCCATTGAGGGCGCTGTGCTTACGGGCGGCATCACGGCTCTGGGGGCGGCGCTGGTGAGTATTGGCATCCCGAAAGATACCGTATTGAAATATGAGACCGAGCTTAAAGCAGACAAATTCTTAGTGCTTGCTCACGGCACTAAGGAAGATATCGACAAGGCTAGGCAAATACTGGACGTGACCAAAGCGGATGAGGTTGCGACATTCGGCGAGTAATGATATTGAAGCAGGTCTTGTCCGCTGAGTGCGCGCGCCGAGTGCCAGCAGGGGCGCGCACAGAATCTGGAAAAGTTGTAAGCCCAAGAGTTCGAGTATGAGTGGCACGGGACGCAGGCGCCGATCGCCAACTTCGAGGTGGCGACGGGTCGGCTTGCCTGCCCCACGGTGGGGGACACGCGCACAGAGGAGGACTTCACTCAGAAGTGGCATACACGCGTGGGTGCCGCCGTGATCCCTTCTATGTGCGCTGCCGAACAGACACGCAGGGGAGGATTAAGTAAATTACAGCCACGAAAATCAATGCGTCCGACGCTGGGTCGGGTGTGTAAGATTGAACTCTATGGAGACAAAACATGAAGAAAAATAGCCATCTATTCACTGATGTGGTACGCACGGTAGCGGTGGCGGCGCTCCTCGCCACCATCACGTTCGCTTCAGTCCAGGCAGTCGCGGCCAAGGCTTCTGCCGAGGATCGCGTCGAGGCGCGCATCACTGAGCTGCGCACCCAAATCAACATCACGCCAGCACAGGAAGGCCAATGGAGGGAGGTCACCCAAGTGATGCGCGACAATGCCAAGACGCTGGACAGGCTCGTCAAGTTGCGCTTAAAAAATGCAAAGACCATGACAGCTGTCGAAGATATCAAATCCTATGGCAAGATCGCCGCTGCCCATGCGGATGGTGTCCAAAAATTAACCCCCGTCTTTGAGGCGCTCTACGACAGCATGTCGGAAGCGCAGAAGAAGGAAGCGGATGAAGCATTCCGCCATGGCCACCGGCACCGCCACGCCAAAAACAGGAACCACTGATTTGCGGCAGGCAATGGCTTCACGTATTCAAAGAAAGGCAGGTCACAATGAAAACCCCGACAACACAGACTAGGCATGGCAAGTCGATAATCAGCTGGCCCGTGCTGGCGCTCGCCTTCGCCTTGGTGATCAGTGCCATGGCAATGGCACCGGCCCTTGCCGATGACCATGATAATCGCCAAGGGAACTGGAACAATGGCAGGGGCAACGGCGGATACCACGGTGAACGGCATGGCTATCACGGTGAACGGCACGGGTATCGTCCCGGCTATTATGGGCAGCCTATATATGCGCCGCCGCCAGTCTATTACCCCCCCGTTCCTTCACCCGGTATCAACTTGGTCTTCCCGATTCATATTCGCTAGCCGTAGAAGGGGGGGCGCATTGCGCCCCCCCCCTTCTACGATTACATCTGAATTATTTTTCGCGGGTCACCTAAAGCTCGTCGCCATTTTGGATTAAATACCGCTTCGGGCACGTCTTTATCGTGCCCGACAAATTCCAAAAATTGTCGGGCAACAAAAAGACATTGCCCGGCCTGGCTACCTGGCCTAGCGATCCGGTACGATAACGACGGTGCTGCCGTCCGGGCTTCCTCTTGTGCCCGTCCTTCCTTTTGCGCCAGTGTTGCCGGTTGCGCCAGTGTCTCCGGTGTCTCCGGTTGCGCCAGTGTTGCCGGTTGCGCCGGTTGCGCCGGTGTTGCCGGTTGCGCCGACGCCTCCGGACATGCCGGCTTGCCCCCTCGCGCCGGTGTCTCCGGTTGCGCCTTGGGGTCCGGGAGGACCTGCGGGTAGCGTAAAGCATCCGCCGATCGCTAGGGTTGCCAGTGCTACGATAAACATTTTCGAATATCTCATGATGATTCCCTTTATTTTGCTAACTAGAATTACGCAGTCTACACGAACTGCCCGGTCGATTCTGTGCGTTAGCGCACATAGCCACGTAGATCGGCCCGGATTTATCGTTTCCGACAAATCCCAGGAAAAGTCGGGCTACAATAGGCCTTGCCGAACTGCTCCCATGCGCTCTGCAACGCCCATCGCCTGCGGGGACTGCGCTTTCTTTAGCAGGCTCCGATGTCCGGGAACGTGGGTGGATCGTGGGCGATGAGGTGGCTCGGAAGGGCGGCGCTGGCCGCCGCCGGGCTCGCCCTGGTCCTGGCGGCGCTCGTCGCCCTCGTCGTTCCCGGAGTCTTGCGGAGCCAGGCGTCGAAGAGGGTGGAGGTGGCGACCGGGCGAAGGCTCGCCATCGGCGCCATCTCCATAAACCCCTTCACCTGGAGGGCGGAGTTCCGCGACGTGTCCCTCTCCGAGCCGGGACGGAAGGAGACCTTCGCGTCGTTCCGGAGCGGGCGGGTGGCGGTGAGCCCGTCCTCCCTCTGGCGGGGTGCCCCTATCATCTCCCAAGTGCGACTGGAGTCGCCCCATTTCAACGTGGTGCGCACCGGGCCCAACACCTACAGCTTCTCCGACCTGATCAAGTACCTGACAATACCGCCCCTGTCCTTGAGCGACGTCCGGGTCACCGGCGGCACCATCGACTTCCTCGATCAGGACATTCCCAGGGTGGAGCGGCACAAGGTACGGGACGCGGAACTGGTGGTTCCCTTCCTCACCACCATCCCGCACCTCGCGAACGAGTACGGGAACCTGTGCTTTAGCGCGGTGATCGACGGCGCGCCGCTCGTCATCGAAGCCCAAGTCCGCGGACTGCCGAAGGCCGTCGAAGCCACCGCGCAGGTAAATCTCAAGAACCTCTCCCTTCCCGCCTACCTCTCCAACCTGTCGGCCAGGATTCCGGTGCAGGTGGAGTCGGGGAAGGCGTCCGTGCAGGGCACCGCGAGCTACCGCGTCACCGCGGATGCGGGACCGGAGCTCGGGTGGGACGGAATCGTGGCCATCACGGAGGTCAAGACGTCCGACCAGCAGGGTCTGCTCCGGGCGGATGTCGGCGAGGTCGCCGTTCGCTCCCGGCTTACCCTGGGCGAGAAGACGGGGATGCTTCTTGAGGACGGGGCAGTGGAGGTGCGCAACTTCTCCGTCCCGCTCGGCGAGCGTGACGGCATGACCCTCGGGCTCCTGTCGATACGGGGGGTCACGTTCGCCGGGACGGAGAACCGGATGGGCGTGGCCGGTGTGCTGCTTGATAAGGGTCGCATCCGGCTCTCGCGCGATCGGAAAGGCATCTTCCCGCTTATGGCCTTGTTCAATGACGTGGAGCGGCTGCTGCCGCGCGCCAAGCACGCTTTCGGGGTGCCGGTGCGCTGGCGGGTCGGGAAAATCGAGGGCAAGGGCATCGATGCCGAATTCACCGACGGTACGCGAAAGGGGCTTCCCGGCTTTGCCGTGTCCGGAATGAGCTTCGTGGCCGAAGACGTCACAGGCCCCGTCGCGGTTCCGATGGCTTTCTCCTTCTCCGCCCGGTCCGGGAAGGACCGGGACACAGCCATTCAGGCATCCGGCACATTCGTTCCCACACCCCTGTCGGCCGACGTCGAGGTGGAACTGCGGGGTCTCGCACTCGCCGTTGGCGGCCCGTACCTTCCGGCAGGGCTCGACGTGGTGATCGCGGATGGGAGCCTGGATCTGAGGCTGGCCGTGGCGATGGCTACCCGCCAGGACCGGCTCTCGGGTACCTACGGCGGCGCCGCCAGCATCCGATCCCTGAGGCTCCTGGATCATCGGCGCGGGAAGCTCCTCGCCTGGGAAAAACTGGCCATCGACGGGGTGAAGGGGACCCTCGTGCCGATGACGCTGCAGGTGGGCAAGGTCGGCCTTTCCGGCATGCGGGCCGAGGTCGTGATGGAGAAGGACGGAACCCTCAATCTGCCGAAAATGCCGGACGCGGCAGGGAGGTTGTCGCCCGCGAAAAGCCAGGGCGGCAAGGGCCTCGAGGCGATCCGGGTGGATGAAGTGGTGGTGAAGGACGGAGCGCTGCGCTTCACCGATCACAGCGTCCCGGGGGAGTTCCGCGCCTCGGTGAGCGACCTCGACGCCCGCGTGACCGGCCTGTCGTCCGAGCCAGGCAAGGTCGCGGACATCCGTGTGCAGGCGGTCCTGCAGAAGAGAACCCGCCTCCGGATCGCCGGGAAGGCAGCGCCGCTGCGGAAGCGGGCCTTTGCCGACCTCGACGCGAGTCTCGACCGGCTCGACCTGGCGACCGCCACGCCTTACTCCGGTGCCTACCTCGGCATCGAGATCGACCGGGGGACCCTAACCGTCAAGTCGAGGGCGCGAATCGACCAGGGCAAGCTGGCGGCCGAGAACCGGATCTGGGTGGACCGGCTCGCCTTCGGAAAGCCCGTGAAGAGCGACAAGGCCACCATCCTCCCGGTCCGCCAGCTTGTGGACATCCTGCGGGACAAGAACGGAGACATCGTTCTCGACATTCCCCTCTCGGCCAGCACCGACGACAAGAACCTCATGGGCAGCATCGCGCTGCAGGTGGCGAAGGACGTCGTCTTCCCGCCGGGGTCCCCGCTGCAGAGCGTTGCGTTCGCTGAGTGCTCGACGGATCTCTCGCCCGACGCGCAGGGACGGCTTCGCAAGCTCGCCGACGCACTTCAGGAGACACCGGCGCTGAAGATCGACGCCATCGGGTACGTGGACCGGGAGGTGGACGGCAAGGCCTGCCCGGAACGGGTCGCGGCCGGGAAGGGCGCGGCGCCTACTCTCGACGGGGATGCGCGCATGAAGCAGCTCGCTGAAGGCCGTGCGACGGCCGTCCGGGACTTCCTCGTCGGGCAAGGGCGCACGGATCCCGCGCGGGTGTTCGCCAGGACGCGCGACATATATGGCGCCCCGTGGCAAAAGGATGATCGACAGGCGCGCGTGGAGTTCGCGGCCACAGGCAATTGACGGACCGAAGCCAAGCCAAGCAGGTTGGTCCGCATCACGGCATTTTTTCCGTTATGTGCTCTGGCGCACAGACGGTCAAACAAAATGTACCTATCGTTCTTTTTGTAAGGACAACAACCTGGAGACCACCATGCATCCGCAACGCAAATCAAACCTAATTGACCCAATCCCACCCAATAAGATCAGGCCGCGAAGAATGCAGTTCAATCGAACCAAAAATTTTGTCAGGCAAGGGTTGCTCGCCGCGCTTCTCGGCATTGCGGCTGCGGCGCCGGTCATGGCCTCACCGCTCCAGTTGCCAGCGCTTGTTGAACCCGCCAGCCAGGAGCATCACGTCGGCAAAGCGATTTTTGTTGAACTGGTGACGCCGGACCTCGCCGCCGCCAAGCAATTCTATGCCGGATTGTTTGGCTGGACATTTCAGGATATTGAAGCTGGTGGGACAAGGTACGCCGAGGCATTTCTCGACGGTCGTCCCGTCGCAGGGCTGATTCACAAGGAGATACCGGCGGGCGAGCATCGGCAGCCAGCGTGGCTGACCTTCATCGCCGTGCGCGATGTCGATGCGGCAAAAAAAATTGCGTTACAACATGGCGCGAAGGTGCTGTTCGAGCCGCATAGCATCCCCAACCGTGGCCGGGAAGCCGTCTTTGCGGATCCGCAGGGGGCCGTTTTTGCGGTCCTCGCTTCCAGTAGTGGCGATCCGCCCGACGTCCTCGCCGCGCCCGGAGAATGGATTTGGAGTTCGCTAATCACAAGCGATCCGTCCACCGACGCTGTTTTCTACCAGGCGCTATTCGACTACGGAGTCTTCGGTTTGCCCGCCGACGAGGGCGCCCAACATCTCATGTTCGCATCCGGCAGCTTTGCTCGCGCGAGCGCGAATTCTCTGCCTGCAAATAGCCCCCATGCCCATCCCCACTGGCTCAATTACATACGCGTAGAAGATACGGTCAAGACGGCTGCGAAGCTCGTGGCGCTCGGCGGCCGTGTGCTGGTCGAGCCGCGGGTTGACCGCCATGGCGGCAAGGTCGCGGTCGTCGCCGACCCTCTGGGGGCACCCTTCGGGCTGCTTGAATGGACGGACACTGACAGTAAAGAGGTGACCCAGTGAATAGCTTACTCTTACGCTGGTCAGCGGTCGCCTTCGCGATCGGATTGCTCACCGTCCTGTCGTTCGGCTGCGCCGTAATACCGGGTGGCGGATACGGATACGGCGGGGGGAATTACTATGAACCCTTCGGTGGCAGCTACGGTGGCTGGGGATCTGGCTACCGTGTGGGACCGTATCGCGGCGGTAACCGCTCGATGCCGTCTATTCCGTCTGGTTCCCGTTTTGGTGGCGGGCATGGTGGCGGTGGCGGGCATGGTCGATGAATCGGGCCTGGTCGAGAAAATCGATGCCATGATCCCCCAGGATCTCAACCGGTGAATCAAACTGCGGCTAACACCCAGGCTGGGGCGGGAGAAGTCTTTCTTGTCCGTGGCGAAGACGTGGAAACCGCCATCCTCCAATTCAGCGGAGAGTGGGTGCGGCAGGCTTCCATCGCCAAACCCGTCGGGGCCTTGACCGCCGAGCTTGACGCTCAGCCGGGCTTGCGCCGCCTCATCCTGCGGACCGAGGGGCTCACCGACTGGGACAGCCGCCTGCCCACTTATCTCGTCAAACTCACCGATTATTGCCAAGGCAAAGGCATGGAGGCGGATGTGTCCGGTTTGCCAGAAGGGGTGCGCGACTTGCTCGCGCTGGCGCGGGCGGTTCCCGAGCGCGCCGGGGTGCGCCGGTCGGCGGACAAGCCCCCTTTCCTGGCGGTGGTGGGCAAGGCCGTCCTAGCCGGGTGCAAAGACGCCAAGGGTTTGATCGGCTTCATCGGCGAGACCCTCCTGGCCGCCCTCGCCCTGTCGCGAGGAGAGGCGCGCTTCCGCCTCACCGATCTGTTCTTATGCATCCAAGAGGCAGGGCCGGGCGCTTTGCCCATCGTCTCCCTCATCAGCCTCCTGGTGGGCCTGATCCTGGCCTTCGTCGGCACGGTGCAATTGTCGATGTTCGGCGCGCAGATTTACATCGCCGACCTGGTAAGCCTGGGGACGGTGCGCGAGATGGGGGCCTTGATGACGGCGATCATCATGTCCGGTCGCACCGGCGCGGCCTACGCGGCGCAACTGGGTTCGATGAACATCAACAGCGAGATCGACGCCCTCAAGACCATGGGCATATCGCCCATGGAATTTTTGGTGCTGCCTCGCATGTTGGCTTTGATTGCCATGATGCCCCTGCTCAGCCTTTACTCCGACTTGATGGGCATCCTAGGCGGGGCGCTGGTGACGGTGAGTGCCTTCGATGTGTCCTTGGTGCAATACTACAACGAGACACGAAGGTCGGTGCATCTGCACGACTTCACCATCGGCCTGGGCAAGAGCATGGTGTTCGCCGTCCTCATCGCCACGGCGGGCTGCATGAGGGGGATGAAATGCGGACGCAGCGCCTCGGCGGTGGGCGACGCGGCCACGGCGGCGGTGGTGGACAGCATCGTCTACATCGTCGTGGCGGATTCGGTGATCACCTTGATCTGCAACCGGCTCGGCATTTGAGGGGCGGAGGTTGGCAAGCCCGCATATCACGGTGAAGAACCTGACCATGGCCTACGGGGATTTCGTGATCCAGCGCGACCTTAACTTCACCATCGAGCGGGGCGATGTGTTCATCATCATGGGCGGCTCGGGCTGCGGCAAGAGCACCTTGCTCAAGCACCTGATCGGCCTGCAACAACCCGCCAAAGGCGAGTTGTTCTTCGGCAATGAGAATTTCTGGCAGGCAGACGAAGAACATCAGGTGCGCATCATGCGGCGCAGCGGGGTGCTCTACCAAAGCGGGGCCTTGTTCAGTTCCCTCACCCTGTCGGAAAACATCGCCTTGCCGCTGGGCGAGTTCACCGATTTGAGCCGGGCCGAAACCCAGGACGTCGTCTCCTACAAGCTGTCCTTGGTGGGCCTTGCCGGGTTCGAGGACTATTACCCCTCCGAAATCTCAGGCGGCATGCAAAAACGCGCA
>Ga0181523_10005849_pt1 | contig 10001 bp, 7 predicted proteins | sample PEATcosm2014_Bin_43_FD_119752 | JGI IMG/M metagenome (GOLD analysis project Ga0181523, IMG submission 119752) | Peatland microbial communities from MTU Mesocosm Facility, Houghton, MI, USA - PEATcosm2014_Bin05_30_metaG | ecosystem: Environmental > Terrestrial > Soil > Wetlands > Peat | place...
ACTGACGAAATTGGGTGACCAGAAATGTATCCCGAGGTGGAGAAAATCGTTTATAAGGCATCCTAGCGCGTCGAGTTTTCAGGGCGAAAGCGCCGAAAGAGTTTTTCAACAGCCACAGGCAATAGCGCAAGTTTGCGCCGTCTGTTCGCCTACGCGCAAGCGGCGCTATCACTCAAAAGCCCTCAGCGGGCGGTAGTGGGCTGTTTTCCTGCCTGTACCCCACGTACATTCGCGGTCAGGCGTACCTCGCGGCGGGGCAGGGCAAGGAAGCTGCCGCCGAGTTCCAGAAGATTCTCGACCATAGCGGCATTGTCTGGAATTGCTGGACTGGCGCGCTGGCGAAGCTTGGCGTCGCACGGGCGAACGCGCTACAGGCGAAGAACGCAACCGGGGCAGACGCCGATGCCGCCCACACTCGCGCCCTCGCCGCCTACAAAGACTTCCTCACGCTTTGGAAGGACGCCGACCCGGACATCCCGATCTATAAAGAAGCCAAGGCCGAGTACGCGAAGCTGCAATAGTCAACTGACGCTATCAGGCATTTGCACAACTTTGCGCCGTTTGTTCGCCGCAGAGGACTGGACGTGCGCTTACTGTGTATGCGCAACATCGCCACTGGAGATTCGCTGCAGCGCGTGAATGAAACTTCGTGATCGAGGCAACGAGTTGTTAGACCGCGCTACCTATGATGTCGATCTGACCATTGCCCATTACCGTTCTACAAGCCGACTTGCCGGGAGTAATCTCCCACATGCCCGTTTCTGGTTAGCCAGCCGTCAGATCAACAAGTATGGTGTCCAGTTGAGGTCCCCGGTTGCGGAGCTGGGAGACTCAACCTAACGGTGAGACAGGCCAATAAGTTGCGCGGGTCGTTAGCGTGTTGAAGCCAGACGTTCCGCTGAAACCTGGCGTTCTCACTTGCGCTTTCGCCAGGCCTCCCGGCGTTGTTGCCTATAATTGGTGTCTCCCAACATAATGGGCAGGAGCATGTCTTCCTCTCGCACCCCCTGGTGGCTTTGGTTGGTTGCAGCCTCTTTCGTGGCCTGCTTCGTCATGGGCTTCCTCTATCTGCCGTTAGAACTTCCTGAATCAACGGGAATCAGTTTGGATTTTCGCGGCGTTCGGATTACGAACGTGGTGCCTGGAAGGCCGGGTGAGCAGGCGGGGTTCAAGCGGGGCGACGAGATTGTCAACGTAGGTGGCCGTGCAGTGCACAACGGGCTCGAACTGACGAGCGCGATGTCCAAGGCGACGTTCGATCACCCGATTTCCATCGTCGCATTACGCGACGGCAAGGAAGTTCATCTGCGGCTCACTCTCCAGCGGACGCTACTCCGAGGTTGGAACAGCAACGAAATCCTGGGCTTTTGGGTGGAATTCGCCGTCAGCCTGATTCAGTTAATGGTGGGGTTGGTTGTGCTGTTCAAGAGACCGCGGGACCTCACTGCGGTCGCGGCGGGGATCTTCCTTTGTAGTCTGGGCACAGGGTCGTTTGTGTTTTTCTTGCCTGGCGCGTCGGTGCTTTGGAGAAACGTGCCCCTGGTCATCCAGTGGCTCGGGTTTCCTGCGGTGATCCTGACGCCTAACGGCCTGCCGGTTGCGCCCATGCTGTTGTTCGCGCTTTCCTTCCCCAAGCCGCTGCTGCATCGCCGCTGGGCGTGGATGCTGCTGGCGGTGCTCGCCGGACCTTTGCTGGTCGGCTCAATCGCCATCGATTACATGGTATTGTTTCCGACAACAGCTCCTGTAGGTGGCTTCCCGCCGTCCTGGTTTCTCGCAATCGTAGCCACTACAGGTTTGATCGCATTTCTCGCCTCGGTTGTCATCCTGACGGCAAATTATTTTACCTTGCGCGACGTGAATGAAAGGCGCCGCATCCGGCTGGTGGTTTTCGGCTTGCTGCTATTCCTGGCCGATGTTTTTGCGATTGGTCTGTTCTCCTCATGGCAAAAGACCTTGTGGCTTTCCCGGTTGGCCGTTACGCCTATTGTGTTCGGTGTGGTGCAGATTCCCTTCACAATTTGTGTGGCCTACGCGGTCCTCAAGCAGCGGCTGTTTCAGGTGCGGCTCATCGTGCGCCAAAGCCTGCAATACGCCATCGCGCGAGGCGCGCTGCTCATCCCCATCCCGGTTCTTGCAGGAATTCTTATCTTCGACCTCATCGCCCACAAGAACCAGCCATTCGCAGCTCTGCTTTCCGCCCATGGATGGGCCTATGCACTGATGGCCGTGGTTGGGTTGGTCGCCCACACGAAACAATCGCAATGGATGGAAGTACTGGATCGACGCTTTTACCGCGAGCACTACAACGCACAGCAACTCCTGCGTCAGACCGTGGATGAAATTCGCGCTTCGTTCAGCCTGGCGGAGGTCGCTCCCAAAACGGCGGCGAGGATTGAGCAGGCCTTGCATTCGGAGTTCGCCGCCATCCTGATGCGCGAGCCCAGTGAGACACTTTACCGATGCATCGCTTCCTCGCCGCCCGAATTTCAACCGCGGGGATTGAGTGCCGAGAGCAAGCTCATGGCAGTTTTCCGACTCTTTGCCAAGCCTTTGCAGATATCGCTGGCGGAGAGCGGATGGCTTAAACAGCAGCTTCCTTCAGAGGACACCGACTTCCTGCGGGAAGCGCATATTGACCTGATGGTGCCGATTGCAATGGCCCCCCGCGGTCGTGAGGCGCTGATCGTTTTGGGTGCGAAGAAATCCGAAGAGCCCTACAGCAGCGAAGACGAGGAATTGCTCTCCGGGATCGGGAGCGCCCTCGGCTTGCTCCTGGAGCGTCCTGCCACTACTGCTCTGGCGGGATTTGAAGAATGCCCCAGTTGCGGATTGTGCTACGAGAGTGGCATGGGGCGCTGCGCCAACGAAGGCATGCAGCTGACTCCGATGCCCTTTCAGAGACTTCTGGCCTCACGCTATCGGCTGGAGCGAAGGCTCGGCCGCGGTGGGATGGGCACCGTTTATAAGGCCACCGATACGTCACTCGAACGCGCCGTAGCGTTGAAGCTGATACGGGAGGATCTGATCACCAGTGGCGAAGCCGCGGAACGCTTCCGGCGCGAAGCCAAGGCATTAGCCGTGTTCGCACATCCCAATCTGGTTACGGTGTACGACTTTGGCAAGGATTCGGAGACGCGTGTATTTCTCGTCATGGAGTTGCTCGAAGGAGTTACTCTGCGGCAACAGCTCGAGCAGCACGGGAAGTTTGCAATACCGCGCTTGCTGCAGGTTATGGGAGACGTGTGTACTGGTGTTGACGCGGCGCATCGGCACGACCTAGTTCATCGCGATCTGAAGCCGGACAACATCTTCCTGACCCAGAGTGGGGTGACGAAAATTCTGGACTTCGGCCTGGCGAAATTTCTATTGCCTGCTCACGCGATCGCGGCGACGGTTGACACCGTGTCCGGCATTCTGCTGGGTACTCCGAAGTATATGTCGCCGGAGCAGCTCAAGAGTGAAGCGGTGTCTCCCGGATGGGATCTCTGGGCACTGGCGGTGATGACCTACGAAATGCTGACCGGAGTGCATCCCTTCGCTGCCAGCTCGGTGGACCAGATGCACTATGCCGTGGTTCACGGGCGGTTCGCTCCTTTGTCCGACCGTTTGCCCGATGCGCCGGCTGAATGGCAGCACTTTTTCGAGGCGGCTCTCAGTCCCAGCAGCGCCGAACGGCCGCAGTCGGCAAGAGAATTCCTTTCGGTGCTGAGAAAGGCATTTTCCGCGGCCGGAAAAGGCACTGCCGAATAGGCGATTAGTGATAGCGGGTGTAACATCAGCGTGTCACTCGTTGGTCCCGTGGCAGGAGGGTCTGAGTGCAATGGTCCCTCCAGAAGTCCTGTTGTAGGAAGTTTCACCGCATAGGCAGCGAGAAACGCCCCCTCTAAGTGCTTGACACCGTAGCACGCGAGATCGTGAGCCTAGCCAGCCCACAAACATCAGATTTTGATGCGCGCGCACCACTTAACTTGCGCTATGGGGATTTTGCAACAGTAATCAGCACTGTCGCTGCTCTGTAAGCCACACGATGGCCAGGCTTGGCGAAAGTCATTTCGCGACAATGCACGATGTCTAAGTCGCATGGGTGGGGATGCTGCTGATCGATGTTCTTTCCTGTTTATGCAGTTGATACCGGTTCAGGGATTAACGCACAATTCATGCCTGATAGAGGCGAAGAGCAGCATACTGAGGAGTGGGAGTTCTGCTGCAATTCTTGTCTCGCAAGGGTGGTCTGCCACCCGCGAACGCCGACGCCTCGCGATTTAGCCCCTCAAGTTCTCGCTCGTCTTGTAATCTCCAGCGCGTTCACGTGGCTGCGGTGTGCTATCGGCTACGCGGAGGTGAACCGGAGTTCCTTCTCGTACGCACCAGAAACGGCCATTGGACTTTCCCAAAAGGTAGAGTGGACCAGGATGCAACGAATGCCGATGCCGCCGCACGGGAAGCATACGAAGAAGCAGGCGTAAGAGGCTCAGTCGATCCGGTCCCTTTTGTCTGTTACCGGCATTGCAAACCCAGACGACTGGGCTCGCGTAGACAAGTGATCCTGGTTGATGCTCATTTGTGCAAGGTTAAGAGCTTAGGTCCACCACTCGAGCAGTCTCGAGATCCAACGTGGTTCAGTGTGCCGGAAGCAAAACGACGGCTGCAGAAGTCTAGGTCGCCAGAGTTCGCAACGGAAGTCCTCAGCGTCATTGACCGGGCGACCAAATGTATACCGACATCGACGAGATCACGGTACGGAGGGAATGGTAGAAAACGGTAGTCCGGAGTTGGCAGTGGACTCCGTTACCCCTCGCTAGCTCGCTCCAATCTACAAGCAAGCCAAAGCCGAGTACGCGAAGCTGCAGTAACACAATAACAGCAAGCGTTGCCTTCCGGCCCAATCCTCAATTGTTGTAATCAGGCCAAGTCGTACTCTATCGAAGATTCGGCATCCCAACGGAATTGCCTACGACTTGGCGATTTCACAACAGCTATCCTGATTTGTTGTTTTTGCCCCTTCATGCGACCATTTGGCACGGTCATGTCTGGCATCCCCTTAGCGCGAAGAGCGGCAGCGGAGTTCATGGGAACAGCCTTCTTGGTGGCCGCTATTATCGGCTCCGGGATTATGGGCGAGCGGCTCGCCGGAGGGAACGTAGCTGTCGCCCTTCTTGCAAACACGATAGCTACTGGGGCGGCGCTCGTTGCGTTGATCTTTGCATTCGGAGGTATATCAGGTGCTCACTTTAATCCTGCCGTCACCCTTATGGATGCGCTCGAGAGTGGGATACGCTGGCAGGAAGTGCCGCCGTACATTGCTGCACAGGTAGTGGGGGGACTCACGGGCGCAGCAACTGCTCACCTGATGTTCGGCCAGCGGATTCTCTCGCTTTCGCAGCATGCTCGTACAGGCGGTGCGCAAGTCTTCAGCGAGTTCATTGCAACCTTCGGGCTACTCTCGGTCATTTGGGGCTGTTCGAGGCTTCGGGCGAACAGCGTTCCTTTTGCTGTTGGAGCGTACATCACGGCGGCGTATTGGTTCACCTCCTCTACCTCGTTTGCCAATCCCGCAGTGACGATTGCTCGTTGCGTTTCCAATACGTTCTCCGGGATTCGTCCGGTTGACGTGCTTCCGTTCATCGCAGCGCAGTTGGCTGGCGCGTTTGCCGCCACGCTGTTATTTCGTAAGCTCATTCCTTCGCTGCCCGAAACTGCCCAGAACATTCTGATGCCGCATATCTCAGGTGAACCTGTGAAGACATACTTGTTTGCGTGCGTTCACAACGCGGGCCGCTCCCAGATGGCAGCGGCATTGTTCAATATCTATGCTGACCGAGGTCGCTGCGGGGCCATCTCAGCCGGAACGGAACCGGCCGAGCGCATTCATCCAGAAGTGGTTGAGGCTATGAAGGAAATTGGAGTTGACCTGCGTTGGGCAAAGCCTCAAAAGTTGACAACCGATCTGGCGAAAACCTGCTCAGTTCTTGTGACTATGGGTTGCGGAGAGGCATGTCCGTACGTTCCTGGGTTGAGAACGATAGATTGGGATATACCAGATCCGAAGGGACAATCCCGCCAAGAGGTACGGGTAATCCGAGACGATATTCATGAGAAGGTGAAGGCGCTAATCCGAAGCGATTGCACCGACTGCTGCTCCGTGTCCGAGGGACAAGCTTCACTTGACGATAAGGGGCGTTAGCTGTAGCGAACAGGCCTTATCGTAACTTATCCGCGGGTTTGTCGGAGCATCGCTTCCCAAACATCGTCGGCGGCACAACATCGTACCTACCCAGGTCTCGAACGGAACGAGACCTGGGCACCCGGCTCGTTTCGGGATCATTGGCGATAAAAGGCGTCAATTACACTCAAAGCCCATCGAAGGTCTGCCTGGCAATCCATCCGACAGCACGGCGCTCTCTTGCACTATCAAGCCCGCCGGTCGATGGCTGTTGTAAACGGGCGGCGACATAAACGATCCGGCCCCGGATCGGGATCGCTTGCGATGAGGCAATTGTGTGGGGCTGCAGTTTCCTCAAGAGATCACTCGGGCTGATCCGCTGGAGGCATTTTCCTATGGATCGCAGCAGCGACTAAGCGCCAGTGCACAGGGCCATCACCACTCCTCCAGGTCGATTCGTGCTTGGAACAGATTTCGGTGGGCGGAAGGGGATGTCCCTTTTTCGAGGCGCACTCGTACCCGCAAGAGTCACAACGATAGATTCCCGGAAACGGCGCAATGTCACCGGGGCTAAGCACTATGTCGAAGCCGCTTGACGTACTCTCGCAAAAATACTTTTTCTCTTTGTAATTCGGCACTGTGGTCCATTGCTCCTTTGTTTTCACTGCAGGGGGAGCGTTACCAGCGCACCGTTGGCAAACAGGCATTAGCATAAACGATCCGGCCTGACCCGATCATTTATGAAATGGCGATGTTACGACAGTGATTGTCGTGGGTTATTGCTATCCGCTCGTGATTTCATTGACTTGCCCTACGTTTCGCCATAACATTTCCGCGCTGTGGCGGACCAAACCATTTCGCACTACCGCATCTCGAACAAGCTCGGCGGTGGCGGGATGGGGATCGTTTATAAGGCCGAAGACACGGAGCTTGGCCGGTTTGTCGCCCTTAAGTTTCTGCCTGAGAAATTGGCGCAGGAGGCGCCGTCACTCGAACGGTTTCGCCGCGAGGCTCGCGCCGCATCTGCCCTCAACCATCCCAATATCTGCACCATATACGAGATCGGCAATCACGAAGGCCAATGGTTCATTGCGATGGAGTTTCTGGACGGCGTGACTTTGAAGCATCGCATTGCCGGCCAGTCGCTCGACTCGGAGTTGTTGCTCGACGTGGCCACGGAGATTGCCGACGCGCTGGACGCCGCGCACGGTGAAGGCATCATTCATCGCGACGTCAAGCCGGCCAATATCTTTGTCACCCGTCGGGGCCATGCCAAGATTCTCGACTTCGGACTCGCGAAAGTAACCGCGAAAGTCGCTGCTACGGGGCAGCCCGCAACCGAGATGGCCTCATCGGCGGCCGAACACCTGACCAACCCGGGCGCCATGATGGGCACGGTGGCCTACATGTCGCCGGAACAGGTGAAAGCGCGGGACCTTGACGCGCGCACCGATGTGTTTTCCTTTGGAACGGTGCTGTATGAGATGGCGACCGGCAAGTTGCCGTTCGACGACCAGGACATTCCCCATCACTCAACGTTTTCCAAGAACCGGCATGGTCGCTTCCAGCAATCCAGAGTGTTTCAGGAGTTGTTTGAACGCATTGTCGAGCTGCAGGCTCGGGGGAAGGCGATCCTTCATTTGCCGATGATATGGGAGTCCATCGAACGAGTCGCAGCGGCCTTGTTGGAACATAAGCAGCTATCGCGAGCCGAACTGATGGAACTTATACATCGAAAAGATGGCGGGAAACTTACGGAATGGCTATGTCTGAGGTGAGGAGAAGGATAACGATAGTTCTCGAACACTATTTTGGATGAATCAACTGGTATCTCGCTGCGTGTTCAGCGAGGAGTCGCTCAAGGGCGGCAAGGAGTAGTTCCGGCTTATTGCCTTCGATAGATTCATTTACTCCGCGTAGCTCACCCTCTCCCGGCTTTCGTAATGTAACCACCGGCGTCGGACAGTGTTTAGTGATTGCAGCTATGAGTGCTTGTCTATCGGTAACTGGAACGGAGTACCCGATGATAAGCAGGTCATAACCTACGCCCTTGCACTTCCGCAACGCATCGGCAAAATCCGCGGCGGACGTAACGGTATATCCGTGAGATTCGAGCAGAAACTGCCGCGTGTTTAACAGCGCTATGTCGTAAGAAACCAAAAGAATGTGACGCATGGAAACTGGCCTCACATACCTGTCACAAATTGTAACCCCAATTTCATCGAGGGCGGCCAGCTTCGCTTGAGAAGAACTTAAATCTTTTACGCCGACTTTACACCGATTTAGCAAAGAAAGATAAGGCAACTACCAGCGACCTGAGTGTTGCAACTATTCACTGGACTATCTACACGAATGTAAAATGGCGGATAGCCATTTAAGGACGTTAAGTTGTCTGCTTTATTTACACCTTCTTCCCTGCAATACCATCCACTATGGTTGGCGCTCGGTTGTGCAGGGCCGCTCACAGTGACCGGACTCTACAGATTGGCCCATAAGCCTTCCGCAGCACACCTATCGCGAACTCCTTGGCCTGCCGTCTAATCCGAGGAGGCGACACCCTACGCATATTCCGCGGTTACTGCCTTATCCGCTAGCGCGGGGTTTTGAAAGACAAACAAGGCGCGACTCTTCGCCGCTCCCAGCATAAAAGATGCATGGAAATACGTGGATCGATCTGGCGGCTGCCTCTACAGGCTTTTGGAAATCTGGCGAGCCTGGCGCGTGGAAAGTACCTGTCTTGTGATAACCGAGCCAACAAGCCTTCAAGTCGTGTCCTGCTGCTACTTCAGCAAGGTTGCGTTCCGCGTTAACTCCTCGTCCCAACTACGGACGCGACCTCGGCCTGGAATGAAGTTGGTGCCGCCAGATTGACGCCCCCGACAAACGCCTCCCAGTCCAACGCCGACCAGAGGATAGTTGCCAGTGGCATCGACGGCGCGGCGGGCGCGGGTGGAGGAATGGGAGCAAGAGGCGATGTCGCGGTGGCAAAGCAAGTGGGTGCAACCGTGAGCGGTCCACCGCTGCGCTCCCGGATGAACGCAACGGCGTTACCACCGTGATCACGAAAGAAGCCTCGATCAAAATAACCGAGGTGCTCAGATTTGTAAGTGTACACAGCGCCATTTGCGATGTGGGCAACAGGTTGATTTTTGAGGTTGAAGACAATCTGCGAGTGGTTGTCCAGCCAGGCGGCGAGTTTTGCCCGCCGGATAAAAATAGGTTCCATCAAGCATTCCTCGAAGTGGCGTGGGAGCCCGGACACATTGAGGAAAACAGCTAACCTTTTAGTGTTATGCGCTTGCCTATGAAGTCACACCGGAGGTCAATAAATCAAGTCCACTGGTGTGCTTGAATATGTGTCACCTAAGGTTGAGTGCACAATATCACTTTAGGGTGCGGTCGATGGAAGACCCAGAAATCGGTTGAAGTTCAGTCGCGTCCGACCACTGACTACTTTCGTGGATTTCACCTTGTTGGGTAAGTGTCTGTCAGTGATCGGTGCCACGCTAAGGTGTGACAAGCCAAGAAGATAGCTGGAAGCAAATGCCGTCGTTGTTGTAAACAGGCGTGGCTGTTGAAAAACTCTTTCGGCGTCTTCGGTCTAAAGACTCGACGCGCTAGGATGCCCTATAAACGATTTTCTCCACCTCCGGATACATTTCTGGTCACCCAATTTCGGCAGTTTCTGCACTAGACGCGACTTTTTCAACAGCCACAGGCGATTACACTCAGAACCCTGGTCCGCCCGCAATGAGTGCAATGGGGGTTTTTCACAATTGTCCACCGCCGCCACCTGGAGGGTGGCGCCGTACTGTGGCATATCCCGGTCCATACG
>Ga0181523_10005850_pt1 | contig 10001 bp, 8 predicted proteins | sample PEATcosm2014_Bin_43_FD_119752 | JGI IMG/M metagenome (GOLD analysis project Ga0181523, IMG submission 119752) | Peatland microbial communities from MTU Mesocosm Facility, Houghton, MI, USA - PEATcosm2014_Bin05_30_metaG | ecosystem: Environmental > Terrestrial > Soil > Wetlands > Peat | place...
ACCTGGTAGAGGGAGCGAAATTGCCGAAGGTGTTGTAAGCGCCGATAAAGACAAGGAAAAAGATCCCCGCAAATATCTCCATCTTGCCCAAGAAAAAGAGGGCTAGTGAATCGACAAGGCCCATGAGAAGTATCGGAGGGACCAGATACACCAAGAGCAGAAACATTCCGTCGAACTTTTCACAAAATGAAAGATGGCGGGCCTTGATAAGAGGGAAGAAGTATCTGAACATTACATCATTATGTCCCCGTGACCATCTCCTGATCTGGCGCGCCCTGACACTCCATTCTTCTGGCGCCTCTTCGTAGCACTCTGCCCGGTTCGCATAGAGCACCTTCCAGCCATTGACCGAAAGCCTGTAGGTCAGCTCCGTATCCTCGGCAAGTACCCTAGTATCGAAACTGCCGAGTTCCATAACCTCTTTTTTCCTGAATCCCCCGACCGTGCCCCCATATTGCGGCATGAGCTTCAGATTGTAACGGGCCTGCTGGTCCACCTGGTATCCGCCGGTCCGTTCGAGATCTAGGAGGCGGGTAAGGATGTTTTTACCGGTATTGATCGGCACGACCCGTCCCATGACAGCGCCGACTTCAGGATCATTGAAGCATATCGCTATGCTCTTGAGCAGTCCTTTTGGGGGAAGATAGTCGGCATCGAATACTATGATGATCTCACCGGAAGCCTTTTCCATGGCTGCATTCAGGGCCGCAGGCTTGCCCCGATCACCTTCATAACGGTGAAGAGGTTTTATTATGGGATATCTTGCGGCATATCCGTCCAGGATCTCCCGTGTACTGTCTTTCGAGAAGTCGTTAATAGGGATGATTTCGAGCTTATCCATATCGTAATCGGCTTCTACCAGGAGGTCCAGTATATTGGCAGCCACCTTCTCCTCGTTATGCATCGGAATCAGCACAGATACTGATTTGAGCTCAGAGTCTATAATGTCCTGGTAATAGATCCTCTGCTCATAAAAAAGCCTGTTCAGGGTAAAGATGAAATGCCTGATGGAATAGAGCACCATCACCCCGATTGTGAAAAGAAGATATGCCTTGAAAATTAGTACGACCACTTCCATAACGTGAAATTACCTTTTATCTTTTTTGCCAGTCTTGCAGCATATATGCTGTAGATACTCACGATGTATACGAAATCAACCAGCGGTCCAAGCACAAAAAAGAGTATTGCCATGTAGAGAAGGGATATTTTCCCGATTATGAAGAGAAATACCACGTACCTGACAGTTCCGAAGACGAGCGAATAAACTAATGTTGCCAGCATGGTAATTACTTTCGACAGAAGAGACGAAGGCAGGGGCAGGACCGCAAGGCCTGTGATGATAGGTACAAAAAACCAGATGCTGATCTGCTGTTTGATATAGAGGTCCGAATAGTCGGAGGCCTGATATGGAAATCGATCGGGCACGAAGATAAAAAATACCGACGATATAAAAATGATAAACGAGACCACTATACAAAAAATGACCAGAGGTTTGAAGTACTCAATCCTGGGCAGAAGCACCAGGAGCAGCAGGCTGACAATGGCATTTATCAGGGAAAAAAGGATTGAGGGAAACCTGCCGGGCAGTGTGATATAGCATGCTTCACCTATAATGTACGGGTATGAGACGATTCCCAGCGAATCATGCTGGAAGTGCTGCAAAAGAATAGCCTTGGTTATCAGGCATACAATTTTGGTAATCTCCGGGTAGAAAAAGACTACGACCAGAGAAAGCGGAATCGCGATAAAAAAGAATTGCAGGACGAATGGGCGTGCAGAGGCGGATATTTTGCGATAAGAACGGTGACTGAGGATCACCGATTTTGCATCTACGCTCATAGCCCTCCATTTCCGTTGCGGTAGGTAAACTCATGGTCCGGATCGAGCAAGGGGAGCAGTCCTCGCGACCAGCGTTGGAGCGCCTCAACGATTCTTGAAGAGGCCGCGCCGTCGCCATAAGGATTTTTCCCGCAAGTAGCGGCGGAGTAGAATTCGGCATCCCTTAATAAATGAGATGTTTCCTTGACTATGGCCTCTCGCGATGTGCCTATGACCTTGGACAGACCTTCGTTGAATGCCTCGGGACGTTCGGTGATCCGGCGCAGCACGAAGAGGGGTTTGCAAAGCGTCGGGGCCTCCTCCTGCAGTCCGCCGGAATCCGTCAGGATGAGATGAGTGCGTTTCATGAGATTAACGAACGTCAGATAGTCCAGGGGTGGAATGAGATGTACACGGTCGACATCCGAGAGGATTCTCCTTGCTGTACTCTGCACCTCGGGATTCAGGTGAACAGGATATACGACGCGGACGTCCGGGAACTCTTTGATGATATCGAGCAGGGCGAGGCATATTTCTTCTAGGTCCTTTCCGAGCGTCTCCCTGCGATGACAGGTCACGAGAATGGTGCGATAGTTGTCGAAATCGATGCCCTCTAGCGGTGTGCCCACGCATGAAAACGGCTTGTTGAGGATGTAATGAAGGGAATCTACGACGGTATTGCCGGTTACGACAATCTTCTGCGGTGATACGCCTTCTTTTAGCAGCATAGTCCTGGCAAGAGGAGTGGGTGCGAAATTGATCTCCGTGAGGACGGTGGTAAGACGGCGCATCCCTTCCTCCGGAAACGGGTTCAACATGTCGTGGCTTCTAAGGCCGGCCTCGACGTGGGCGACTGGAATTTTCCGGTAGAAAGCAGCCAGTGACGCGGCAAAGACCGTCGTAGTGTCTCCCTGTACCAGGACAATATCCGGCTTGATCCTGCCGAGGGCCAAATCCATATGGTCTAAAACGCGGGAAGTCAGCAGCGACAGGCTCTGGCCCGGATACATGAGGTTCAGGTCATGATTAGGCACGATCTCGAAGAGAGAGAGTGCCTGATCGAGCATTTCGCGGTGCTGAGCAGTGGCGATAACTACTACGTCAAATAGATCGGAGCCTTTCTTGAGTTCGTGAATGACGGGCGCCATCTTGATGGCTTCCGGTCTGGTGCCTAGTACAACTGCAACGCGCATCGGCAAATAGCGAACTATCGTGTTGTGACCATTGCTATCTGTTTGCATATATCCTCCCCAGAGGCTGTCAATGCAGGCTGACGCAAGCATCCTAAATCCTTGATCTGATTAGCGCTATATTATAGCATAGGGGGGATGACGATTTGACCAGTCAAGATTCGAGTTGAAAGATACGTGCATCATTCAGTTATGAAAACGGTTTATGCTAATATAACTGTATCCGCCATAAGGAAGGGGATTCCCCGTCAACCAAAAGTGTTTTGGATGACGGGATTATTTTTTGCCTCATCCCGCTATCGCGCTTCAGTCCGGCCATGATAAAATAATATGTCCTGAAAAGAACAGGCATGACTTAATTACCAGGGGGATAAATGACTACGCTTGAGAGAATTGAAAAATTATTCGTCGACAAGCTCGACCTTAACAGAGACCTGCTTACTCCGGAAGCGACGCTGGAAAGCTTCGGCATTGACTCTCTCGATAAGATCGAGTTCCTTTTTTCGCTTGAGGACGAATTCAAAATAAAGATCGCCGAGAGCGAAGTGAAAATAGACACTGTTCAGGATGTTGTCGACATGGTCGACAGGCTCGTCACCGAACAGCACGGCAGCGCCTAAGCCGGATGAGCATTAGAAGAGTTGCCATAACCGGGCTGGGAGTGCTCTCACCCCTGGGTAATACTACAACCGACGTCTTCAGAAACGCGATGTCTGCAAAGTCCGGAGTTAGGAGGCTGACCGCTCCTTTCGCCGATCTGCTCACTGCGAGGATCGCCGCCGAGGTGGACTTCGACATGTCTGGGTATTTTTCGAAGAAGAAGGCCACGCTTGACAGAACGAGCCAGATGGCGATGGCTGCTGCTGCCCAGGCGATGGCTGATTCTGGCCTGCTCCTTTCAGAAGAGGAGAAAAAGCGGGCAGGCGTTTTCATCGGTACGGGGATGGGCGGGGCCCATTCAGTGGATGAAGTGAGCATTGCTCTATTCAGGGATAATAAGCCGAGAGTGAGCCCTCTGTCCATTGTGAAAATAATGAACAACGCTGCGGCATCACATGTCTCTATCACCTTCGGTCTCGCGGGCCCATGTCTCACCTATTCAACGGCATGTTCATCCTCTTCCGTTGCTATTGGCGAAGCATTCCGGCAGATCAAATACGGTTTCGTCGATTTTGTCCTTGCAGGCGGCACGGAGAGCCTACTAACGTATGGTTCTTTTAAATGCTGGGAGTCGCTCGGGGTGCTGGCCAGGGAAGATTCCGTAAACCTCGCCGCTTCCTGCAGGCCTTTTTCCAAAGACAGGAGCGGCTTTGTCCTTGGAGAAGGAGCGGCCATCGTGGTCCTTGAGGAAATGGAGATGGCGAAACGGCGCGGGGCAAAAATATACGGCGAAATTGTCGGCTACGGTTCGACGTCGGATGCCTACCATATTACCGGCCCGTCGGTGGAAGGACAGGAGCGTGCCATGCGAATGGCCCTTGACGAAGCGGGGGTGGGAACTGAATCGGTGGATTACATTAATGCGCATGGAACTGCAACTGCAGCGAATGATCTCATCGAGACACACGCTATCAAGAAGCTCTTCGGCGAAAGATCCTACGAAATTCCGGTCAGTTCGACTAAATCGATGCATGGACATCTTATGGGCGCAGGTGGCGCAGTCGAGTTTGTCATCTCCATGCTTGCGATCAAGAACAAGGCAATTCCGCCTACTGCAAACCTGACTATACCAGATCCGGAGTGCGACCTCGATTATGTCCCCAATGAGGGGCGGACAGGCCAGAATGTCAGGATCATCATGTCGAATTCGTTTGCCTTCGGCGGGACCAACGCCGTCCTGGTGGCACGCGAAGTCTGACTCAAATGCTTCTGCTCAGCCTACAATAATATTTTTTGTTGACCGGAGTCCTGGTCCAGAGTTGCTACGACGCATAATCAATCTTGATGCATGGCAAGCCCTTGAGTGCCTCATGCCTGACAACCGACAGCTGTCTTTAGATTTATAAATAGGTGCAGTCTATGCTTTTACGTTTTCGATAGAAATAAACTATTGGATATGTCTCCCCGCCAAGCGTTATTTTTCAAAATCGGGTTTAATACCGCATTAGTGCGATAAATAACATTCATATTGTCGAAGGAGGCAGTAATGGCAAAGGACTACACCCAGATGTGGAGCAGCATCGGACTCAATCTCAAGGGGCATGATGGTCTGCTGACGGTTTTGACCGAGGCCTACAAAGGCATCTACCTATCTCAGAAGAATAGGCCCAAAGGCATGGATTATTTTGATTTCGTTATTTCTGAAGTCCACGGCCTGAGGATCGAAGAGATCTTCGAAGCAAAGAAGAGCGGTAAAAAGGTGATCGGAACCTTCTGCGTCTATGTTCCCGAGGAACTTGTGCTTGCCGTCGACGGCGTATGTATCGGTCTGTGCGCAGGCGCTGATGTTGGCGCTGATGAAGCCGAGAAATATGTCCCTCGGAACACCTGCGCACTTATCAAGGCATTTCTGGGATTTAAGCTCGCCGGGCTCTGTCCGTATGTTGAACTCACCGATCTCATAGTGGGCGAGACGACCTGCGACGGCAAGAAGAAGGCCTATGAGATATTCGGCGAGATCACCAATAAGGTTTATGTCATGGAACTGCCGCACAAAAAAGGCGTCGACGGCAGGAGTATGTGGAGGAATGAAATAAAGCGGTTCGCAGACAAGCTCGAAGAGTTGACTGGCAACAAGATCACTCCCGAAAAACTGCTTGAATCCTCCAGGATAGTCAATGCAAAGAGGAAGGCACTTCAGCGCTTGTCCGCGCTAAGGGCAGCCGATCCTTCACCTATCTCTGGTCTTGATGCTCTATTGATTAACCAGGTTTCGTTCTACGATGATCCGATACGCTTTACGGTAAAGACGAATGAACTCTGCGACGAACTCGAAGCGCGCATCAAGGCCGGCGCAGGAGTTGCTGCAAAGGGTAGCCCGAGAGTGCTCATCTCAGGTTCGCCCATGGCGATCCCCAACTGGAAACTTCATGCCATCGTCGAAGGAAGCGGCGCAACGGTAGTGGGCGAAGAATCATGCGTGGGGGAGCGCAATTTCAGGACTCTCCTTGACGAAAACTTCTCGTCAGTGGAACAGGGCATCGACAAGCTCTCTGAGCGCTCGCTGACAGTAGACTGTGCTTGTTTCACTCCAAACACCGAACGTTTGGACAATATCGTCGAAATGACGAAGAGGCTCAAGGCCCAGGGCGTAATACATTATGCCCTTCAGTTCTGCACCCCGTATATGATGGAGGCCTTTAAGGCCAAAAAGACAGTCGACGCTATTGGGGTCCCGTTCCTTAGGATTGAGACCGATTACAGCATGGAGGATATGGGCCAGCTCACAACCAGGGTAGGCGCGTTTCTCGAAATGATGCAGACGAGGGCCAATGCTTGAGAGTTGCAGGCATTGATATTGGATCTCGTTATATAAAATTTGTTCTGGCCGAAGAGGGCCAGATCATAGTTGCTGAAAAAAGAGAGACCGGCCATGACCCGCTGAATACCTGCCGTGACCTGATCGATAGAACTGCTCCGGCAAGTCCGGAGCGGATTGTCGCGACAGGTTACGGCCGTTATCTTATGGAGGTCCATGGAGATATTCCGACCATTACTGAAATAAAGGCTGTGGCCCGAGGCGCAAAGGCGGTGTTCTCTTCGTGCCGCACGGTTGTCGATATCGGGGGGCAAGACACCAAGGTCATTTCGCTCGATGATAAGGGCATGGTTTCGGGATTTGAAATGAATGACCGGTGCGCGGCAGGCACCGGCAGGTTTCTTGAGATCATGGCGCGCACCCTGGGATATTCAATCGAGGAGTTTGGCGTTTCCTGCGAAAGCCGGGAAGACAAGATGACAAATGCGATAAAGATAAACAGCATGTGCACAGTCTTCGCCGAGTCAGAGGTGGTCGGACTCATTGCGAAAGGCATCCCAAGGGACGAAGTGGCCGCGGCCATTCATGATTCTATTATCGGGAGGGTGATGTCGCTCATCCGAAGGGTCGGAGCGAACGATGACATAATTTTCGCAGGAGGCTGCGCCAGGAACGCATGTCTGGCGTCATTGCTCTCTGAGCGCCTTCAGAAGCCGGTCCATATCAGCGAGACGCCTGAGATGCTTGCTGCGCTGGGTGCCGCTCTTTACGCGGCTTCCTGAGGGGTGTGCCCTTAAATCGTACGCCCGATTCAAGGCAGGGTTTACTATTTCGCATGAGAAGAGCAGTTGTGACTAAATATTCCTTCCGGAAACAAGAGAACTGTCTCCTACTATCACGTGGCTGATCTTTCTGAATCCGAGCGATGACAGCCATCCTTTCATTTCCGGCACTGCGTACGATCTTCCGCCGTTGGTATTGACCAGCATGTTTACGGAAAAGAGCGAGCCATGGACCGGTTTGGTTCGGTCCGGTTCGATATAGTGCTCCTGAATGACCAGCAGGCCATTGCTGTTTAGCGCCGCACGTGCCTTTCCAAGTATTTCAAGGTTGTTGTCAGCCGAAAAGGAATGCAGCACTTGGCTGATGAATACGAGGTCATAGCCGCCGCCTATACTATCTTCCAGGAAGTCACCTTCTATGAACGAAATGTTATGGATCCCGGTCTTGCCGACTATATCTTTGGCAATGGCGATAGTAGAGGGGAGATCAAAGAGCGTGACTGAATCAATCTTTCGCGCCAGTTCCAGCGAATAAGTACCCGGTCCACCGCCGAGGTCGAGTGCTTTTTTTACGCCCTTCAGATCAATGACATTGATGACCTCCGCAGCCTTCATGACTGCGATGTTATGCATGCCCCTGATAAATGCGTCGGCACCAAAAGACTTCCTGGCTGGCCGGCCCGACTTGACGATCTCATCGAGGTTAGACCAGTTTGTCCAAAGATGGTCGGCGTGGCGAAGGATGTCCCCCTGGTAATAAGGAGTGCCTGTAACGAGCAGGTGATTGGCGGTCGGAGAGTTGCGGTATGCGGTTTTAGATTTTTTTAAGAGGCCGAGGCCTGCTACGGCATCGAGCAGTATCTCGGTAGCCCTGGGATCTGTCTTGATAAGGTCGGCTATTTCATCCGCGGTCTTTGAAGTCCTGAGATAGTCGAAGACCCGCAGATTATTGGCGGTAAGCAAAACCCTCGCCTGCCAGTAGCTTCCCCAAAGCTTCCGTAACTCCTTTACCTCGTCCTGAATATTCATATGGTCCTTTCTCGATACGGCTTTATCTTATATAAGCCTCCGTGACGTAAAGCCTCATCATGCGGTGAGTGTTGAAGTAATAGGCGTTCTTTCCTATGGCGTTCTCCATGATCCTGATCCATATCTTCTTGTCAGAGTAGAAAGTAGGAATAATCGTCGACTCCAGTTTGTAATACAGGTCGTCAGCGTCACGAGCCGGGTCGGCCGGAACATCAGGCGAAGGGCCGATTGCCCAGCCTGTATAGTTTTCAATATGCCCTTCAATCCACCATCCGTCTAGCACGCTGAAATTAGGGACGCCGTTATGCGTGGCCTTCATCCCGCTGGTTCCTGATGCCTCGTGCGGGCGCATGGGCGTATTCAGCCATACATCCACACCAGAGATTATCTTCAGGGCTTTATCCATGTCGTAGTTCTGTATGAAAACGATCTTCACTCGGTCCTTGAGGCGCTCACCAATCTCGACGATCCTCTGTATGAGGTCTTTACCAGCCTCATCCTTGGGATGGGCCTTGCCGGCGTAAATTATCTGAATCCTTCCCTCGCCTATGCGGGCCAGCCTCTCCGGATCCGAAAGTAGCAGGTCAGCCCTCTTGTATGCCGTAGCGCGACGGGCGAACCCGATAGTCATGGTGTCGTAATTCATCCCTGCCTGGGTCTCCCTGTTTACGAAATCAATAAGGCCCTTCTTCGCCTCCATGTGAGCCCCCCACAACTCTTCATCCGGAATGCGGCCGACCCTGACGAAGATCTCGGGCTCGTTGGCCCAGCCGGGAAGGTATTTGTCATACAGGCGTTTGAAACTATCGCAGGTCCATGTAAAGGAGTGCACGCCATTGGTGATCGCATGGATCTTGTAGCCGGGAAACATTCCCTTGGAGACCTCGCTGTGCTTTTTTGCTACTCCGTTGATATAATTGCTCAGGTTGATGCCGAGGATGGTCATGTTAAGGGAACTCCGTCCGGAGAATTCCTTGATCACTCGCATCGGGATGACTTCGGAGTCGGTGAGGGTTTTTTCAGCAAGGTCATAGGGAAACTTGTCATGGCCCGCTTCCACAGGTGTGTGAGTAGTAAAGACGCAGAGGCCGCGCACCTTGTCGATGTCCCAGACAAGGCGTTCGTCCCAGACGTCCTCGATATTCTTCTTGTATCTCTTCAGCAGTTCCAGCGTCAGCAGGCTTGAATGGCCCTCGTTCATATGGTATTTCTTGATCTCGAATCCGAGTTGCTCGAGTATCCTTGTGCCGCCGATGCCGAGCACTATCTCCTGCTTCAAACGGTATGTGGCATCCCCGCCATATAAACAGAGGGTTATCTCCCTGTCCTCAGGCGCGTTTTCCGGGAGATCGGTGTCAAGAAAGATTACAGGTAGCTTTCCGCCTGTGGCGCTTTCGACTACATAGAGCCAGGGCGCTATCTGTACGTCTCTGGACTCGATGCCCACCGGAATCCGATCCGCCAGGCGGACCATGAAGTTTGCCGGATTCCATTCGTCGGGAAGCTCCTTTTGCCTCCCGAATGGGTCCAACTCCTGTTTGAAGAAGCCCCTTTTGGTCAGCAGTGAAACTGCTACCATCGGCAGCCTCAGATCAGCCGCTGATTTGATAGTATCGCCCGCGAGCACGCCGAGACCGCCGCTGTATGTCTTGATCTCGTTCTTGAGGCCTATTTCCATTGAAAAATATGCTATCTTGGGTTCCTTAATAAATGGATCTATTGATGTATATGTAGACATTTCATCTTCCTTTCGTAGTTATTCGC
>Ga0181523_10005853_pt1 | contig 9997 bp, 5 predicted proteins | sample PEATcosm2014_Bin_43_FD_119752 | JGI IMG/M metagenome (GOLD analysis project Ga0181523, IMG submission 119752) | Peatland microbial communities from MTU Mesocosm Facility, Houghton, MI, USA - PEATcosm2014_Bin05_30_metaG | ecosystem: Environmental > Terrestrial > Soil > Wetlands > Peat | place...
ACTGGCGGAGAGGGAGGGATTCGAACCCTCGGTACAGGTGTTAGCCCGTACAACGGTTTAGCAAACCGCCGCATTCGGCCACTCTGCCACCTCTCCGGCGTGCGGATTTACAGTTTACCACGTCACTGAGTATTGTCGTTGACGCAGAACCATCACCGTGATCGCATCCCTCATGCCGATGCCTTCGAGGGTTTGTTGCGAGACCACATCGGAACGCGTTCCTCACTGCGGCCCTCTACACGAAGCATTCGGTCCCAGTCGCTAATTGGTTCAGCTTCGCGTACTCCACCTTGGCCGCTTTCAAGATGAGGGTATTTTGGGCGGGGTCTACATTGCTGAAGTCCCCGCCCTCTCGATTTCACTGTGCGGACTATTGCACGGTGAGAGCGACGGTGTTCGTGGCCGTGGTGCTGCCTGACGTGCCGGTCACAGTCACAGTGTAGGTGCCGGGCGTAGTGCCGGGATTGCCCGTGCCACCGCCGCCGCCGCACGAGAGCAAGCCGCCTGCGAAGATCACGAGTAAGGGGAGCAAGCCAAGCTGCATCCGGCAGCTGCGCCGCCGCGCCGGGATACAAATTCCAACTCCGAAAAGCAGGCCGAAGGCCAGGGTCGTGCCGCACGCGTACCAGCGGACTCCCGGCTGCGGGGGATATGCCAGAGCTGCGCTCGTCGGAGCCGTGGTGGTGATGGTCAGCGTCGCCGTTACTGCGCCCGTGGTGATGCTTACCGGGCTGGTCGAACCGAAGCTCACCGTGGGTGGGTCCTGGGCGCCAGCGGGGTTGGCTGTAATCGCAGCCGTCAGCGTCACGCTGCCGGTGAAGCCTCCACTGGGTGTAAGAGTAATCGTCGAAGCGTTGCCGGTGGTTGCGCCCGGGCTGACTGTGACCGCTGTACCGGCAACAGTGAAGGTGGGTACAGCAAGCTCGAACACCGTGCCGCCGTAATAGTCAGCACCGCCGAGCTGCGTGATTCCGTACAGGTTGCCCGCAGCGTCTTGGATCAGACCAGCCGAGGGAACCTCTCCGTCCGTGCAGCTGGTACCACCAACCGAACAGAAGCTGTAGAGCACTGTCTCCTGACCAGTACTGTTCAATCGAAACGCCGTTCCTAGGTTATTGGCGCCGCCGCTGGGAGTCGTGCCGTACAGGTTGCCCGCAGCGTCCTGGATCAGGCCAACCTGGGGGGTCACTCCATCGGCACAGTTCGAAGCCGAGCAGAAGCTGTAGAGCAGCGTCTCGGTCCATGCGCCACCCGATTGTGCCGGAGGTGCGAGCTTGAAGACCGTGCCCCCACCATAACCGTGGTTAGCGCTGGTGTTAGCGCCGCCCTCTGTTGTCGTGCCGTACAGGTTGCCCGCGGCGTCTTGCATCAAACCAGCCTGGGGTTCCTGCCCGTCCGTGCAATTCGATTCAACTTGGCAGAAGATGTGGAGCACCATCTCGGTCCATGCGCCACCCGGCTGTGCCGGAGGTGAAACCTCGAATACCGTGCCCCAACCAGTGCCGCCCCAATAGGTGGTACCGTACAGGTTGCCCGCAGCGTCCTGCATTAGGCCAGCAATGGGAAGGTATCCATCTGTGCAGGCAGGGTAGTTTCCAGCCGAGCAGAAGCTGTGGAGCACCGTCTCTGTCCATGCCCCACCCTGCTGTGCTGGAGGTGAGACCTCGAATACGGTCCCCGCACCAAAACCCCCGTCACCACTAGTGTAAGCGCCGCCCTGTTGTGTCGTGCCGTACAGGTTCCCCGCAGAGTCCAGGGTCAGACCAGACCGGGGAAACTGGCCGTCTGTGCAATTCGATTCCGAGCAGAAGCTGTAGAGCACCATCTCGGTCCATGCGCCACCCGGTTGTGCCGGAGATGCGAGCCTGAATACCGTGCCACCACCTTGACCACCGTGGGAAGTGCTGTTGGCGCCGCCGGTTTCTGTAGTGCCGTACAGGTTGCCGGCAGCGTCTTGTATCAGAGCGCCCGAGGGGTCGCTGCCGTCCGGGCAGTTCGAAGCGGAGCAGAAGCTGTGGAGCACCGTCTCGGTCCATGCGCCACCCGGCTGTGTCGAACGCGCGAGTTTGAATACCGTCCCTGCCCCGTTGGCACCCCCTTCAGGGGTAGTGCCGTACAGGTTGCCCGCAGCGTCCTGGATCAGGCCAGCCCAGGATTGCTCCCCATCAGTACACTTCGATTCGGAGCAGAAGTTGTAGAGAACTTCTTGGACATAGCCAGTGGCCCCGTCCGCGGCGTCCGCCTTGCGCGCTTTTCCTGTCTTTCCTCGCTGCATGGGCGAGTGGCTCAACTGGTTGAAGGTGTGATCTTGCGCAACTGCCTGAGCAGCGAAAGTGAACAACCACAACAATGAAATTGCTGTGACAGCGCACACGCGATGAATGCGAGTTTTCATAACTCTCCCGGATGGAAGCTGAATCGACTTCTTGACTTAAAAAACGGAACGGAGCGCGGCATCGTCAGGCGCACGCACCAACTTGACTGCTAGATCTGCCTCGGCGGGTGGGTACACTCCCACAGAATTGGAGTGGTGCTCGTGCGGGGAGGCTAACGCGGGATTTTTATCTCAAAAAATGAGTGCTGTCTGTGATATTGGTCACGGTAAAACACTGGTGCTTACGGACGTGCCCACCAGGCGTTGACGGAGAGAGACTAATTCGGGCGGGCCGCTTCTGTTCGATTGTTGAAACATCTCAATTCCACTCATTGCCCGTGACCGCGCCGTGATCCTGCGAGCGCGCGATAGCAATCAGGTTTCCCGCAATTGCTTCGCCCTAGCTCCGGCCATCGGAATATCCAGGCTTGATCTGGCCGAGGTGTGCACGGAGCGCCATCACAGGATGGGCAAGCGCCGCCGCCAACGCGACGGAGAAGCCCGTTCTCGATGCCGGACGGCGCGATTGCTCACTATCTTTATTTCAAAAAGCCGTTTCCGGTGCTTTGTTTCAATGCACCGGGTTTCCGTCGGCGTCAATCTTGTGAACTTCGCCCAGATTCAGTTCGCGCACGCCGGCTTCCACCTTGCTCATATCTCCCACGACCACCCAGATCAGATGGTCCGGCAAAATATACTTCTTGGCGATCTCGTTGGCGCTATCCGGCGTCAGGGCCAGCGCTTTTTGCGTGAACGTGTTGTAGTAGTCCTCCGGCAGTCCGTACTGCAGGATGGTGCTGTAAGCCCCGCTGAGTTGCTGCACGGTTTCAAAGCTTCCCGGCAATGCCAGCGTGGCGTTAGTCTGCTCGTCCTTGAGTTCTTCTTCTGTGATCGGTTTTCCACCCACGATGTTGTTGTACTCCTTGACCAACTCAACCATGGATTCTTTGGTTTTGTCGGTCTGCACTGCCGAGATGCTGATGTACGGACGCTGGCCTCGAGCACCCGGCAACACGGCACGCACTCCGTAGGACCAATGCTTGTCTTCGCGCAGGTTCATGTTGATGCGTGAGCTGAATTTCCCGCCGAAAATGTCGTTCACCAGTTGTAGACCGAGGGCGTCAGGATCATTCTGTGGAGGCGCGAGTTGCGCGCCAAAAATTACGCTCTGTCCAGATCCCGGACGGTCGATGAGATAGACCACATCTTTTTCCGGCTCGGCCACGCGCGGCACGCTTCTCTTCGGGACGTCCCCTGGTTTCCACGAGGCCAGAAGTTTTTCCAGCTTGGGCTTGATTTCGCTGAGTGTGGTGTCACCCACCACCAGAAGCGTCGCATTGTTGGGCTTGAACCAGGTCTCGTGAAACTTGGCCAGGTCCTCGCGCGTCATCTTATTCACGCTGGCTTCGGTTCCGGTTCCGGTGAAAGGCAAAGCATAAGGATGTCCAGCGCCGTAGAGCAGCGTGGGTACAACGCGCAACGCCATGGCCTGGGGCGTAACCTTCTCGCGCTGGATGCCGGCAATGCGTTCCTTCTGCAGGCGCACGAACTCCTTCTCCGGAAATGCCGGATGCAGAATAAGGTCGGCGTAAATGTCGAGCGACGGGTCCAGGGTGCTCTTGAGCGTATTGAGGCTGACCACGGAATAGTCGAGATTGGCGCCAGCATTGAAGTTGGCGCTGAGCGATTCCAGTTCTTCGCTAATCTTCAGCGAATCGCGCGTCGGCGTACCTTCCTCCAGCATGCGTTGCTCAAAACTCGCTGTTCCAGTGGCACTGGCTGGATCGGCAGAGTATCCGCTGTCGACCAGCAAACTGAAATTGACCACGGGAGCGCTGTGGCGCTCGGCCAACACAACTTTCAGCCCGTTGCTGAGCGTGGTCTTCTGCAGCGGAGGAAGGTTAAGTGACACGGGTTCGCCCGGGGCGGGCTCTTTGGATCGGTCGAGTTTCACGTCCGTTTTGAACGTCGTGGGATACGGGTGCACTTCGAGCACGTAGTCGCCATCGCTCAGCCAATCGTTGGCAGCCTTCTTCACAGACGCCGGAGTCGCGGCTTTCACCCACTTCAAATAATCCTTCCAGCAATCGGGATTGCCCTTGAAGCTCTGGCAGCGGGCAATCAGATCGCTCTTGCCGCCGAACCCGCCAATGCGTTCCACGATGCGCGCGTAGGTGCCAAGAATCTGCGTCTTGGCCAACTGCAACTCGGCCGGAGTGGGGCCGTTCTTCAGGAAATTCTGCAATTCCTCGTCCGCAGCTTTTTCCACTTTGCTCAGGTCGCCGCCCGGATTGGCCGTCAGAGTGAAATCGAATTGCCCGCCGATCTCATTCGTGTCATTGGTCGCGGTCGCGCTGGTCGCAATCTGATCTTTGTAGACCAGGCGCTTGTACAGTCGTGACGTTTTTCCATGGCCCAGCACTTCCTCCACCAGGTCCAGTTGCGCTTCTTCGGGCGAACCATATTCGGGCACGTTCCACACGCGATACAGACGGGCTTGCGGTACGCGGTCCTGCACCCAGCCGCGATGCGTGCCGCTGCGCTTCGCAATCCACACCTCCTGCTTGGCGATGGGCGGGCCCGGAGGAATTTCGCCATAATATTTTTCCGCTTTTTCACGCGCCACTTCCGGCGTGATGTCGCCCGCGATCACGACCGTGACGTTGTTCGGACCGTAATAAGTCTTGAACCATTCCTGCACATCGCTTAACGAGGCCGCATCCAGGTCTGTCATGGAGCCGATCACTGTCCATGAATAAGGATGTCCGACGGGATACGTGTTCTCCGTGAGTAGTTGTTCAGTCACTCCATAGGGCTGGTTCTCGCCCTGGCGTTTTTCGTTTTGCACTACGCCGCGCTGCAGGTCGAGCTTCTTCTGGTCGAGCACGCCGAGAAGATGTCCCATGCGGTCGCTTTCGGCGAACAGCACATAGTCCAGCATGGAAGTCGGGACATTTTCAAAGTAGTTCGTGCGATCATTGTTCGTGGTGCCGTTCAGGTTCGTGGCGCCAATTTTTTCCATGGCGTTGATGTAGGTGTGATTGAAGTCGTCACTGCCGCTGAACATCAGGTGCTCGAACAGGTGGGCAAATCCGGTCTTGCCCGGCTTCTCATTCTTCGAACCCACGTGGTACCAGGTGTTCACGGCAACGATGGGAGCCTTGTGGTCCTCGTGCACCAGAACGGTCAGCCCGTTGGCGAGCACGAACTTGGTGTACTTGATGTCTGGAATCGGGATATCAACGCTTGCGACCGCGGCCGGCGCTTTGTGGGCTGGCGCCGGTTCCGTCTGTGCCACCGCGGAGATTGAGGCAACGCTCAGCGACGCCACGACGGAAAGCACGCACACGAGAGATAGAGACGATAAGGTCAGCTTGTTCTTCAAGATTGCCTCCAGATGATTTCTTCCAGATAGTCCAGATCAGGGCCGGGAGCTCCGCACAACACTCTACACAAGGAACGCCCTCGTCGTCACGCGCGCAGCGATCTAACCCGCGGCGGAACGCGCCCGCCAGAGGGATCGGGATGCACAGAACATCTCTCAAAGGTTTTGTGTGGAGCAGCACTTCGCGTTTACGTGCACTGCCGTTTCATTCGGTGGTGTAGTTAATTTCCATCCGTCGTACCTGCAAACTGGACGCGTAGAGCGCGATCAACGCGACCACCACAATCCCCACTACCGCGACGGGAGCCGAGACCGGATCGGTGTTGGAAATCAACAAGGCAAGAATAGGCGGCGTGCCCGGCGGACTGGGTATTTCCACGGGGCATAAGGATTTCAGGTAATAGATGACGCTGAACTGCTTGAGTATCCCGGGCAGGAACGGATTGATCGCTTCCCAAATCAAAATCGCCGCCGCCGGCAGGATCGGATTCCGGAACAGCATTCCCGCCACCAGAAAGAAAGCTCCATAACCCACACAGGCGAGAATGGTCACTCCCACATATATGGCGGCATGCTCAAGACCATGATTGTGATAGAGGTAAACCTCGCGCGCACTGGGACTGAAGTGCCACAGAAAAGCGACGGTTTGAAGCAATTCACTGGTGACAAAAATCGCGCAAGTGGCCAGCAACCCGGCCAGAAACTTTCCCACCATCAAGACTTCGCGCCGTATGGGCGCAAGAAAATAAAAGTGCAGACTCCGGTCGAGGATCTCGCCGCGAAACAGATTCATGAAGATTCCGAGGCATCCGAAAAAAATGGCAAGCCGAAGAAAAAAGAACTGGAAGACCCCGGCAAACATGATCGAGTCCTGGCCCTGGTTGTCACCGTTTTGAATGTTGATGCTCTCGACTTTGCCGTCCGCCAAACCCACAAACAGATCGTTCTGTCCGTCAGAGTAATGGTAATCCTCGCGAAGCACATTCGCAGTTACGCCCGGTCCGAGCGGTCGATTTTCGCCCCAATGAAAAGCGACTGGCGGCTTGCCCAGGATTGCCACCACTTCCTCCCGCGTCATGCCCGGCTTCACCGCCATCAGATCCTGATAGGTCAGCATTTTCTCGCCCCGCCGTGCGACGCTCGCGCTTTGATGCTGACGCCCCGAGGTTGCCACGGCGTATGCCATGAAAAGAAACACCGGCAGCGCGGCAACCAAATAAATCCAAAGCCCCCGCTTCGCGAAGAAAGTCTTCTTCATTTCCAGCCGGATCACAGCCTGGATCTGCGCCCACCAGATTTTCGTCGTCCCTCTGGTCATCGCTGTTGTCACCGGACGCCCTCTTCATTGCCAATCAAGTACTCGTACACGGAAAGCACGTCGTCGTCCGCGGGCGCGATCGATTCAACATCGATCCCATTCGTTGCCAGCTGGTTCAGCGCCAGATAAAATCCGTCAGCGTCCCGCGTTTTCAGCAGCACTCCTTTTTCATCTTTGTGGATCGTCACTTCGATGGTGTGCGCATCCTCCAACATTTTCGCGGCCAGTTCGCGCGGCCGGGTGCAGCGAACCAAAATCTGCGTGGGATGTTCCTGAATCTCGCCCCGCACGGTGGCGATCTGTCCTTCCGCCACCACGTACCCGTTGCTCAGCAGGATCACCTGATCGGAGATGACATCGACTTCGTGCAGAATGTGGCTGGAAATAATCACATAACATCCTTGCGCCGCCGCCGCGCGGAACAGCGCAATCATCTCCGACCGAGCCAGCGGATCCAGGCCGTTCAGCGGCTCGTCGAGCACCAGCACCTTCGGATCGTGAGCCAGCGCCTGCGCCAACCGGATTCTCTGCCGCATTCCTTTGCTATATCCAGCGATGTTTCGTTTCGCCGCATCCACCAGGTTCACGCGCTCAATCACTCGCCAGGCCATTTGTTCGGCGGTTTGCGCGTCCCGGCCCGACAGCCTCAGATAGGAATAGATAAACTGAAATCCCGTCAGGCCCTTGGGAAACGCGTCAAACTGCGTCGAGTATCCAAGAATCGCGAACAGGTGTTCGGGATCATTGGTCTGATAACCCAGCACCTCGACTCTGCCGCGCGAGGGTCTCACCAGGCCTGTCATCAGATTCATCAGCGTCGTCTTGCCCGAACCGTTCGGGCCCACCAGGCTGGTAATGCCCGGCGGAATCGAAAGATTCACACGATTCACCCCCAGAATCTCGCCGTAAAACTTCGAAACATCTTCGAAAACGATGCGGGCACTCGCCGGGGCATTGACTGGGATACTCACCGGATCACCTCATAGGCGCGCACCTTGCGCATGAGCAGCCCGAGGCAGATCGCGCAGTACACCAGCAAGGCGACCCACGCCTGCAGCACCGGGATCGCATGGTCCACATCCACCTGGAACAGCGCATTCCAAACGATCCCCATCAGGTAAGCGAGGTTGAAGAAATTTCCGGACTGGGTGCGCAGGACCGCGTTGATGGCCTGCCCGAAGCCGGCTCCGAAGAACATCACGCCCAGCAGCAATGCGCCCGCCACAATTCTCCACTTCACCCACGCCGACAGCGCCATCGCGAGCAGCGACAGAATCGCAATCCAGATCACCGAAGAGACGAACAGGCTGGCTGCGATCCAGAGATTAGTCCCCGTCCAACTCGCCCCCGCCAAGCCGGCCTGCATGACGAACAAAATCAATCCCGGCACCCACGTGATCTGCGACAGCAGGATGATCAGCACCGACGATTTGCCCAGAACGTATTCGGCCCGCGAAAACGGACGGCAGAAATACAACGGCAGTGCGCCATTGGCGAGATCCGGCGAAATCAATCCCGGCCCGGCGAATGCGGTTAAAAGAAACGCGAACACTCCCTGCACGCTGATGAAGTGGTAGAAAAATGTGTTGTCGATGGAAATGATTCCGCTCGGCAATCCCACTTGCGCCAGAAAGCTCGCGCTGTGCGCCAGGTAGATCATCGCCAGGCAGACCACCGGCCAGAAGAAGCAGGCCACAAACAGCGTGGTCAGAAACTTCGAGCGGAAAAGGTTCCGTCGGGAATAGCGAAAAAGAATGAACCAGCGCGACCACGCCGGAGTCAGCGCGCCCGCATACGGCTTGTAGTTACGCCGGTAAACCGCCACTGGTTCTCCTCAGCTTTCAGCCTTCCATGGCCTTCAGAAAAATGTCTTCTAGCGTGTCTCGCCGGAAATTCATCCGGCGGATGCGAACCTGGCGCTCCGCGGCCAGTTTGAAAATGTCCCGCGTCTCCACTCCATCGGCCAGAATCATCTTCATGCGATTGGCCGTCACGGCGCATTCACAGCCGAGTTTTTCAATCGCTTCGGTGAAATCGCCGTTCGCGCCATAAGTCTCGAGTTCCAAAAATCGCTTGTTGGCGCGGCGCTCTTCGTCCAGATTCGAGTAATGAGCAATCCGCCCCTGCTTCAGAATCAGAACCTCGTCGCAGGTATCCTCGACATCGCGCAGCAGGTGCGAGCACAGCACAATCCGCATTTCTTTGCCGTCGCGAATGTCGCGGATCATGCGGATCATGCGCTGCCGAGCCGAAGGATCCAAACCGTTGGTCGGCTCGTCGAGGATCAGCAGCTTCGGCCCGTGCACGATCGCCTGGGCCAGCTTCGCCAGCTGTTTCATGCCCAGCGAATACGTTCCCAACGGCCGGTAGCGCGCCTCGGCCAGCCCCACATAGAACAGCGCTTCGTGCGCCCGCTCCAGTGCCATGTCCGCGGGCAGACCCGAGAGCTCGCCCATCATCTGGACAAATGACACGGCGCTCATCTTCGAGATGAACGCATCATTCTCCGGCATGTAGCCCACCAGGCCGCGAATCTTTGCGATTTGGGTTCCGACGTCGTATCCGAACACCCGCGCCGAACCCGCCGATGACTTGTAGAAACCGAGCAGCGTGTTGATCAGCGTGGATTTGCCTGCGCCATTCGGCCCCAGCAGCCCAATGGAATTCCCGCTCAACGAAGCGGTAAGACCGCACAGGATATCGCGGTTGCCGAACCGGACCGAAAGCCTCTGCATGTCAATCAGCGGCAACGGCAACGTCGAAGCAGCAGCCGGCGTGGTCGTGCTCACGCCGGCTGCTGCTCCGAGTTGTGTCGGTGTACTCACTGCGTTGGAGCTGTCGACTGATTCATAGTCGGATGATTCAGAGTACCGCCCAGAAACATCTGCGGCAGGAACGGCCCATTGTTGCCCATCGTCAA
>Ga0181523_10005854_pt1 | contig 9997 bp, 4 predicted proteins | sample PEATcosm2014_Bin_43_FD_119752 | JGI IMG/M metagenome (GOLD analysis project Ga0181523, IMG submission 119752) | Peatland microbial communities from MTU Mesocosm Facility, Houghton, MI, USA - PEATcosm2014_Bin05_30_metaG | ecosystem: Environmental > Terrestrial > Soil > Wetlands > Peat | place...
GCCAATGCGGCCCCACCAGAGAGCCCTCGCCAACTTATATTCGTCGGAATCGGTTTCTTCTTTCGAAGCGCAAAGAGCTTTTCTGTATCCTTTCCAGAGCATGGAGACAAGACCAATGTAAACAAAGTATGCGAAAGGAATGCCCCATATCCAATGATGGGGTATCTTCAGTGTGCTCTCGCGGAATTCATGCCCAGCGAGCGCAAAACCGAATGCGGTGCTCTGCACGAACGAGAATGCGGTTATTGCGTCCGCATAGGTAATAATCTGTTTCGCAAGATCTGCCTGCTCAGGTTTCATGGAGAGCACTATACCGGATCGCATCCATCAGGTGATACTACTTCTCCCAGCGTGTTCCATGCTGTCCCTGGGCGTACACGGGCAACTGGCACCAGAAAAGCTGCTTTGGACGGAGGGCCGAACAATCACTACCACCGCACGCACGACGCAATTCCTGTGGTTGGAGACATCAAGGCTACGGGATCTGTGCAGCAGGAATAGCGAAGTGCCTACTGAGTGAGTTGGCGGAGAGGGAGTGATTCGATTAAATTCCTGGCTCGTCGAGGTCAGCTATGTCCCGCTGCGCCGCTGACCTGCTAACATTTCGGATGGCCGGCGAAGAACTTACAGATGAGTTTCACTCGAAGGAGGACGCATGAGGGCGCAAGTGCGACATGTCATGTTCCTGCTGGCCGTGCTGATTTCCGCTACCCGTCTGCTCGAAGGTCAAGACTATGCGGTTGGTGCGGATGTGTCTTTCCTGGCTCAAGCGGAACAGCAGGGGGTGGTCTTTAAGGACGGCGGAGTCCCCAAGCCGGGTCTCGAAATTCTCAGGTCACATGGCTACAACTGGGTGCGGCTCCGGTTGTTCCACACGCCCACTCAGCTGCCCAACAACCTGGACTACACCATTGCTCTGGCCAAGAGCGCCAAGAAACTGGGATTCAAGTTCCTGTTGGATTATCACTACGCTGACGATTGGGCGGACCCGGGGAAACAGCCTATACCGAAAGCGTGGCAAGCGAAGTCGCACGCCGATCTGGTAAAAGCCGTGTTCGAGTACACGCGAGACACGATTGCGGCGTTCCGCGACGCCGGCGTTTTGCCGGACATGGTGCAAGTCGGCAATGAAATCACCCACGGAATGATGTGGCCGGACGGCAAGCTGCCGGAGAATTGGGAAAACTTTGCCCAGCTGGTGTACGCCGGGGTCAACGGCGTAGATGCGGGCCGCGGCAACGGGATTCGCCCGCAGATCATGATTCACATCGATCGTGGCGCCGACATGAAAGGGACGAAATGGTTTCTCGACAAGTTGAACAGCTATGACGTTCCTTACGACGTTATCGGGCAATCCTATTATCCCTGGTGGCACGGCAGCCTCAACGACCTCCGGCAGAACCTGGAATTCATGGCGAGGGAATATAAGAAAGACATCATCGTTGTGGAGGCGGCCTACAACTGGCAGCCCGGCAACTATGTGAACAAGCCGGCGCCGTTTCCGGAGTCCCCCGAGGGACAGCGGGCGTTTCTGGACGAGTTGAACCGCGTGGTGATGGAGACTCCGAACGGTCACGGTAAAGGCGTCTTCTGGTGGGAGCCGGCGGTGACTGGACCACTGACGATTCGCGGATTTTTTGACGAGCAGCACAATGCACTGCCGGTCGTCACCGTCTTTGACCGGTTCACGCGAAAATAGAAACAGATGTGATAGATTCTCGGTATTCGGGAAGACACTTGCGACTCCCCCAGGCATATTGCAGACATCATCGTCTGCCTTCCATGTTGACTCGGATCCATCGAGGCCCGACCGGCGTATGGCCTGAACTGCTGCACCGCGCGGTCCGAATTCTGCTTCTGCTTGTTTCCTTCCCGGCACTTTCTGTTTTCGCAGCAGATAGCCCCCTGTTTTCCTACACCCAACGTCTCTGGCAAATGCAGGATGGATTGCCGGAGCAGGTCGTGCAGGCGTTTGCGCAGACCGCCGACCGGTATTTGTGGATTGGCACGACGGGTGGACTTGTCCGCTTCGATGGTGAGAGGTTCCTGACCTTTGACCGCGAAAACACGCCCGCGTTCAGCGATAACAACGTTTTTTGCCTTACCGTGGCTGGCAATAACGCGCTCTGGATTGGAATGGAAGGCGGCGGGCTGATCCGGTATCGCGACGGGAAGTTTCAGTCATTCTCCGCCAAAGACGGCCTGACCAATGCATTCGTGCGAGTTGTGTACGAAGACAGTCAGGGAAGAATCTGGGTCGGCACGGACAACGGCTTGTTTCAATTCTCCGGGGACCATCTGTTGCGAGTCGACAACACGGCGAGCATCCCGGCGATTGCGGTGCATGCCATCCATGAAGATCGCCGCGGGCAGTTATGGGTGGGTGGATCGAAGTTCCTCCGCCTCGTCGGCAATGCCGCTTTCGAATACAGCGCTTTTGAATACAATCTGGGCGGAGAAGCCAGCCAAAATCGGGTGAAGTCCATCACCGAAACGCAGGACGGAACCGTGTGGGTCGGCACGGTTTCCGGGCTGCAGAAGATGGCTGCGCAGGAGACGTCGTTCACGCGCGTAAGGGAGATCAACGGAACCGTCCGAGTCTTGCACGAGATGTCGGACGGGACACTGTGGATCGGCATGATCGGTCGCGGACTTCTTACCTATCGCGAGCATCGGTTCTCAGGAATCGCGGTTCCCGATCCCCTGCCCAGCAACACCGTCTTGAATCTTTTCGAGGATGTCGAAAAAAACATCTGGATCGGCACGCAAGGCGGAATGCTGCGCTTAATCAAGACTCCCGTCCGGACAGCGAAGCTGCCCGACGCTGCCGATTCCGACGCGGAAACGGTTTATCAGGACCGAACCGCTGATGTGTGGGTCGCAGCGGTAAACCTGTTCCGGGTGCACAACGGCAGGGCCGAGCCGTACAAATTTCCCGGCATTTCGGGGGTAAGAGTTCGAAACCTTTTCCGCGACCGCGAGGGCGCTTTATGGATTGGGACCGAAGGCCGCGGTGCCTACCGGCAAATTGGTCAACAGTTCATCCATTATTCGACGGAGAACGGACTGGTCAACAACTTCGTTCGCGCCTTTCTGCAAGCACGGGACGGCAGCGTGTGGATTGCCACCGACGAAGGAGTGAGCCGCTGGCGTCAGCAAGGAATTACGAACTATCAGATGCGCGACGGGCTCGCCTACTTCAGCACGCGTTCGCTGCTGGAAGACCGGCGCGGCGACATCTGGATCGGAACCGACCGGGGCGTGAGCCGGTTGCATGGCGAGTCCTTTGAGACCGACGCCGTCACGGAAGCGCTGAAAAACGAAAAGGTTTGGGCCATCCACGAAGATTCGGACGGCGGTCTATGGTTTGGGACGCGCACGGGAGGTCTCTACCGCTGGCGCTCGGGAACGATGACACGCTACACCGTCGCCCAGGGGCTCGCCAGCAATGGCGTCTACGAACTCCTCGAAGATGGCCAGAATAACTTCTGGATCAGCGGGCCGAACGGAATCTCCACTGTCAGCCGCCGCGAACTGGATGCCATCGCAGAGCATCCTTCGCGGCCCGTGGCCCTCACACTCTATGGTGTCTCGGATGGTCTGGAAACCATCCAGATGTGCGGCGGCGAAAAACCAGCCGGTGTGCTCACTACGCAAGGGGAAGTTTGGTTCCCCAGCAGCAAGGGTCCGGTGCGAGTCTCTATTGGATCGCCCATGCCATCGAAACCCGCGCCGGTCGTGATCGATCAGGTGATGGCAGACGGCCTGCAAAAGCCCGTGACCTCGGAGATCTCTCTAGGGCCGGACAACGCGAAACTGGAAGTGCACTATGGAGTCGTGCTGCTGCGGTCGCAAGAGCGCATCCGGTTTCGCTACATGCTGGACCCGTTTGACAAGACCTGGAGCGAAGCTTCCCCGGCGCGAGTGGCCTACTACACCAATCTTCCTCCGGGCCGTTATCAGTTTCGCGTGGCTGCTTTCGAAATGAACAACCCCGAACAGGTTGCGGCAGCTTCGGTGGAGATTATTCAGAAGCCGCACTTTTATCGAACCGCCTGGTTCCTCAGCGGCATGGTGCTCCTGCTGGGAGCTTCGGTGTGGGGCATCTATCAATTTCGACTCGGCCAACTGCGCGGTCGCTTTCAGGCGGTGTTGAAAGAACGCAACCGGCTGGCGCGGGAAATGCATGATACTCTCATTCAGGGCTGTGCCAGTGTTTCGGCTCTACTCGAGGCGCATTCGAGCCTAGCGCTACCCCAGCCCGATACCAACGATGATTTGCTGGAATGCGCCCGCACTCAACTGCGCTCGACCATTGAGGAGGCCCGGCAGGCGGTGTGGGGCCTGCGCAGCATCTCGGAGCCAACAACCGACATCAGTTCCTTGCTGGGCAAGATCGCGGATCAGTTTCGTCACGAATTCAATGTGCCGATCGAATACCGCGTCGCGGGCACGCCGTTTGCGCTCGAGCAATCCGTCGTGCATGAGGTACTCATGGTCGCCCGGGAGGCCCTCTACAACTCCATCCGCCACGCTCACCCGAAGAAAGTCGAGCTTAGCATCAGGTTTGAAGAGAATCGATGCCGCGTGGGAGTGCGGGACGATGGCTCTGGATTCGACCCTGCCATGGTGTCGCGTCTTCCAGAACACCATTACGGCCTGATCGGGATCAAGGAACGCGTGGAGCGCATAGGCGGGAGATTTACCTTGCAGAGCAAGCTGGGAGCAGGAACGGACCTTAGCATCGAAGTACCGCGGAGCACGGGCGCTTCCTCAAAGCCGATCTCCGAGATAGCGTTGTGAGTCAAGCGTTATGAGCCAAAGCGAAAAAATGAAAGTGATGATCGTCGACGATCACCCGCTCATGCGAGTGGGCATCGCGGCCATCATCAATGCAAGAAGCGACATGACCGTAGTTGCCCAGGCCGGGACCGGAGAAGAGGCCGTCGCGCTCTTCCAGCGGCACAAGCCCGATATCACGTTGATGGATTTGCGGCTTCCGGGAGAAATGGGTGGCGTGGAAGCGATTACCGCCATCCGTTCAAAGGCTGCGCGCGCGCGCTTCATCGTGGTGACCACCTACGATGGGGATGAAGACATTCACCGCGCCCTGGAAGCCGGAGCACAAGGCTATGTCATCAAGGGCATGCCCTACCAGACCCTGGTGGATGCCATACAAAGAGTGCACAGCGGGGGCCGATTCCTGCCACCCCCGGTAGCCCGCGCCCTGGCGTCGCGAGTTCCGCATTCCGACTTGAGTGCGCGAGAACTGGAAGTGCTTCACCTGTTAGTCAGCGGGAACAGCAACAAGGAAATCGCCAATGTCCTGGGCATCACAGAGGCAACTGTAAAGAGCCACGTGAGCGCTATCCTGATGCGACTGGATGTGGAGGATCGCACCCAGGCAGTGGTGGCGGCCCTGCAGCGCGGCCTGGTACACCTGTAATCGTCCATCTGTAATGGTGCATCTGTGATAGTCCCTCTGTAAGAGCCGGGGGACACGGCTCCTACCCCGTTGTCAAGACAAATACTTTCCTGGCATTCCGACTTTCGGCGGATTCGCGGAATCTCGCTTGGACATAGCATTCTGCTCCAGTAGCAGGCGAAGTGTGTTCTTACAGTTTTCCTGGGTAGTGCTTTGCGCCGTCCAGATCCAAGATGACTGGAGCGCAAGGTTGAAGAGGAAACAATCTCTGGAGGCTCCGCGATGAGATTCGAGATTCGTCACATTGGACGCATTGCTTTGTTGCTGGCCGCTGGCTTGAGCGTCAGCCTTGCATTCGGACAGAATGCGAACACCGGAGAAATCCGAGGGACCGTACAGGATTCCACAGGCGCGGTGTTAGAGGGCGTCAAGGTCACGATCACCAACGTGGACACGGGCGTGAGTCAGGTCTCGAGCACGACTTCGGCCGGCGTCTACGACGTCCCTTCCGTTCCCACCGGCTCTTATACCATCACCTTCTCCAAGGCTGGGTTCAAGGATCTCGTCCGCAAAGGCATCACCTTGCAGATCCAGACCATCGGCGTGGACGCCACGCTGCAAGTAGGTTCCATCAGTGAACAGATCATAGTCACAGAAGACTCCCCGTTGCTGGAAACCGAGACTTCGGACCAACACGTGAGCCTCAATGCCGAGGCGGTCAGCACGGCGCCTATCGTGGGCACCGACTGGCGGGCCGAAATGATCCAGCTTATTCCCGGCGCGAATACCGGTGGAGGAGCGGGCGAAATCAACGGCCAGGGAGTCGGAGTCAATGGCACGCAGTCCTACAACATAAACTTTCTGTCCGACGGGGGACCGGGCACGGCTCCCAGAGATTTCAACGGCAGTAACTACTACATGCCGGTTGACGCCATTGGCGAGGTAACCATCAATTCAGCCAACGCGAACGTGCAATATGGCAGCGGTCTCACGTCCATCAACGTGAGCACGAAGAGCGGCACGAACCAATGGCACGGCAGCGTGTATGAGTATATTCAGAACACTGCTCTCAACTCCCGCGCCTTTAACAATCCGACGGGGCCGAAGTCCGTGGAGCACTGGAATACATACGGCGGAAGCGTGGGCGGGCCGGTCATAAAAAATAAGCTGTTTTTCTTTTTCCTCTACCAGCACAACCCTTCGTCTACTCCAACTACCGGATTGTATAGTTACCCGACCGCCGCCGAGCAAGCGGGAGATTTTTACGGGATCCCAGGCGCCACCGGCGAGTCTTTTAGCGCCTCAGGCATCCTGCTGGCGCCCGTTGATAGCGTGGCGTCGAAGCTTCAGGGCTACTTCCCCGCGGCAAACGCTCGGGGATGGGCTCCGGGATGCCCCGGTCCGGTGAATGTGTCAGCAAGCACTCCCCAAACCTGCATCATCACTTCCGGTCCGAATGCCGGTCAGCAGCTTCTCACTAACAATTTCATATTCAACGGGAGCAGTCCGAACACGGACACGTGGTATACGGGCAAGGCCGATTACAATATTTCTACCAAACAAAGACTCTCATTTAGTTTCAACTATTTCCCCACCACGTCGTCTTACGTCCCTGCTGATCCTCTGTTTCCCAGCGACGCCTCGGCGTATGAACAAGGAAAAACCGACGATCTGACCTCGCAAATCTCGGATGTCTATGCGATCAGCCCAACGGTAGTAAACGAGTTTCGTATCGGCGCAAGCCGCGAACTCGATAAGTACAAGCCACCGTCCCTTGGCAAGAATGATCCACAGACGCTTGGCCTCGAGCCGACCTACGGCACTAATGCTCCGGCCAACGTGTTTCCCCGCGTCACGATCGATTCGGGTGCGACAGCCGGACAGACGAACTTGGGTGCTGGAATCAGCGGTAACGGTAATATTGATGCCACCCTGGGCGAGGGAACCTACACCGTCTCCGATGTTCTTACGCTCATTCGCGGCAGGCACACTATCAAGGTAGGCGGCGAATACGATAGGTTTTATCAAAACTATACCAGTTGGGGAGACCTCGACTCGGGCCATTTCGAATTCAACGGTGGCGTCACCGGAATCCCTTACGCTGACTTCCTGGCTGGCGACGTTTTTGGATGGTACGTTTCCGAGGCCGACCCGACCAGTGCTCATATGTGGAGTTCGGCGCTGTTCGCCAGCGACGATCTCAAGGTCTCATCGCGCCTCACGCTAAACGTGGGCCTGCGCTGGCAGATCCAGTCTGGTTGGGGAGTGAAAAACAACTTGTTCGGCAACTACGACCCGTTTCTGCCCAATCCAGCCGATGGCGGGATCTACCGCGGGGCCATCCTGTTTGGCGGGCAGGGCGACACGGTCTATGGCGGGCCAACGACCAACATGACCACCATCCAAAACGCTGATTATAAGGAATTCGCGCCCCGAATTGGCGTCGCTTGGTCGCCCCGCGACAACTGGTCCATCCGCGCCAGCTACGGCATTTTTGATGCGCCACGCGATGCCGAGAATTACACCGATAACTCGCTCGGCCTCGGCTTCAATCCTCATCAGGTCGGCCCCAACGGGTACAACAACGGCAGCGCCGCATTCCAACTGGCTGCGGGACCGCCTGCCGGCACCATGGTCGTCTTCCCGACGCTGCAAACGCTCTCTTCGACCATCAACAACTTCGGCTACACGGCGTACTACCCGCGGAGTATGCCTACGGTCTACAACCAGACTTTCCTCTTCAGTGTTCAGCACGACTTTGCCCATGGCACGCTGTTGGACACAAGCTATGTCTACACCCGCGGCAGGAATCTGAACTTCGCAACGGATATCGACCAGGCACCTACAAGCCTATTAGGGTGCAATGGCTATCACTGCGGAAACCCCAACCCCATATTCAACACCATTCAGGCTCAAATCTACGACGGATATTCGAATTACAACGCTCTGCAATTGCGCCTTCAGAAGAGGATGTCGTATGGCTTGAGCTACCAGGTCAATTACGCCTGGTCGAAATGGCTCGATACCGGTACCGGTGGTGGCCACGGGTCAGGTATTGATGTCTACCAGAACGCGTATAACCCGGCCGCCAATTACGGCTTGTCTGACGCTAACGCTACGAATACCCTGGTCGGTCAGGTTCTTTATGAGTTGCCGTTCGGCCACGGGCGCAAGTTTGCACTCCGCGGCCCGATTGACCAGATCGCGGGCGGCTGGCGCGTCTCCACACTTTTCCAGTGGCACGGAGGGGTTCCGTTCACCCCGGTGATCCAAGGCTCCACTCTTGGGGACGCTCTTGATCCGGGGCTGCAACCTTCGCTCTCCAATGGCTCGACGCTGTATCCCGATGTAGTGGGCAGCCCCAGCGTGTCGCATCGTAGCAATGCAACGTGGTTCAACCCGGCAGCCTTCGCCAACCCGGCGCCTGGGACCTTTGGCGACGCCCACCGCAACACCCTGATTGGGCCGAGTTTCACGAACGTGGATTTCAGTCTCGCAAAAGAGTTCCCGATCCACGAAGCGATAGCTCTCGAAATCAGGGCCGACATGTTTGATGTGTTCAACCATATTAACTGGGCCAATCCTGACGCCAACGTTGGCATCGGTTGTTCCACCAGCCTTGCTACGCCGCCAGCATTTGGATGCCCAGTCGACTCGCACGGGAATCCGGGTGTCCCCCAGCTCGCCGATGGCACCGCTGGCACCGTCACCAACACCGTCGGGGGCACGCGCATTATCCAGCTAGGTGCTCACATTAGATTCTGAGGACGCGGTCAACGTTAACTAGCCCATCCCCGCGGGGTGCGGAAGCGGCCCTTCCGCACCCCGCAGTTTTTTGGCACTTCGCCGGAGTTGCGGATTTTGCGATATCTTTCCTCCATGAAAGAGCCCCAACCCAGAAAGCTCCATGAATCTGCGTTTTCCTTTGGCGCCATTCCTGCCGTAGCTGCGAACCAGCGACGTCTATGCGGCAGGCCGCTGATTTTGGTTCTCACTCTTCTTGCGAGCGCGCTTGCAGCAATGGCCGCACAAACGGGGCCTTCTCATGCTGCCGACATTCACGATCACCTTCGCAAGGCCGAAGCGTACCTCAAGGCCAATGACCCGACCTCCGCGGCCAAGGAGTTCGACGCCGTTCTGGCCCTTGATCCTAAGAACGCCGAGGCATTCGCAAACCTGGGCGTGATTGCGTTCTTTCAGCGCGATTACCAGGCAGCTTCGCAGAATTTTCGCAAGGCCCTGGCCATTGACCCGTCGTTAGCGAAAACGCGGGCTCTCCTAGGGATTTGCAAAAGAAGAATGGGGGATCCAGCCGCTCGCGCCATGTTGGAGAAATCCTTTGCCACGCTGACCGATAAGCAGCTGCGCCTGCAGGTCGGCAGAGAATTGGCGCTCCTCTACGATCAGCAAGGGGACCCGGGCGCCACGGCCGCGGTAATGCGGACGCTTGTGGATCTCGATCCCGACAACGTCGAAGTTCTGTTCATGGCGCAACGCGTGTACTCCGAGTTGGCGGATGACACGCTGAATAAGCTGGCCGTAATCGCTCCTGGCTCGGCCCGCATGCAACAA
>Ga0181523_10005855_pt1 | contig 9996 bp, 10 predicted proteins | sample PEATcosm2014_Bin_43_FD_119752 | JGI IMG/M metagenome (GOLD analysis project Ga0181523, IMG submission 119752) | Peatland microbial communities from MTU Mesocosm Facility, Houghton, MI, USA - PEATcosm2014_Bin05_30_metaG | ecosystem: Environmental > Terrestrial > Soil > Wetlands > Peat | place...
CGCGGAACTCGCGGAACTTGTGCAGCTCTGCCGGCCGTTTCGACCCGAAGAGCCGGTCCCACGCCTCGGATCCGATCCCCATGACGCAAGTCAGCCCGCCGTCGAGGTCGCGGAATCCCACCGCGCGCACCAGTTTCGCGAGCTCGCCGCAGAATGAGCGCACCGCCTCGCGATGTTCGGCACCGGGATTCACGGCCACGACCAGAAAGATTGCGGCACGCGTCAGCGGCGCCGAAACCGGCTGCGGCACGGCGCGCGCGCCCTGCGTGGCCTCAGTCGCGTTCATGTGCGTGCATTCAATCCCTCCGGACTCGTGTGCTTCCCGGACGTGCCCGGCGTTGCAGGTCCGCATGCAGGAAATTCAATGATAGCGGAACCTCTGGGGTGGTTAGAATTGGCCGACGTTATCGGCGATACTTTGCCTCAAGCGAAAAGCGCTTCCGGGGTGCTGTCCGCGATGGTCTCAATAACAATGATTTACGACAATTCATCGACATTACAGGGGCTTAACCTCGGCAGACGCAGGCGAGGGCTGGGGCTGTCGCGCTGGCTGCTGTGCGTTCCGGCGGCGCTATTGAGCGGCTGCAGCTCGATCGCCTACCCGCTCGAGCATTACGAGGCGGTGTACACCAAGGCCGCCCTGGAGACCCCCGCTCCCGACCCGACCGCGCTGTCGCACCTCGACGCCGCGCGCGCAGATCATGGTCGCTATCTGGTCGAGATCGCCGGCTGCGCGGCCTGCCACACCGATGGCGCTCTGGTCGGCGAGCCCAGCGCGGCCCGGCCGCTTGCGGGCTCGCACCTGGGAATCGCCTTCACGGATCCCTTCCACGGCACCCCGCCCGGCATCGCCTATCCCTCCAATCTCACGCCCGATCCGCGCACCGGGCTTGGAAACTGGAGCGATGCGCAGATCGCGGCGGCCATTCGCGCGGGCGATGCGGCCGCCGGCACCGGGCATCTGATTGTGATGTCATGGCCGCTGTACCAGCACATGTCCGATCAGGATGTGAATGCGATCGTCACGTACCTGCGGAGCATTCCGGCCATCGAGCATGAAGTGCCCCGACGCGTCGCGCCGGGCACCCGGGCCACCACGGCCTATGTCTATTTCGGCGTATTCCGGTCAGGTCCGGAGCTGGCGATTCAGGACAAGCACAGTCCCTGATTCAGTCACGTGTCGCGGCGGGCGCGCTGACTCGCGGCACATGCTCCTTCGCTATGCAGCGCATGTCTGCCAATCATTCGACCCCACTCTGCCCGTCATCTACAGTGCCGGGCATGGCTCAGAAACGATTCACGGCGGCAACCGCAGCCCTGGTGCTGATCGATCACCAGTTCGGCACCCTGCAGCTCGTCAAGACGCTGGACGTCGAGCGGGTCAAACGACACACGCTGGCGATGGCACGCGCCGCGCGCATTCTGAGCATGCCGGTCGTACTGACGTCGAGCATGGAGGAGTACCTCCAGGGTCCGCTGCTTCCCGAACTCGCAACGATTCTCCCGGAGGCTTTTGCCAGGCGCGTCAAACGCGCCGGCATCGTCAATGCGTGGGACGACCCGGGCTTCAAGGCAGCGATACTCGCCACCGGGCGCCGTCAGCTCATCATGGGTGGCATCACGACCGACGTGTGCCTGATTTTCCCGGCGCTGAGCGCCGTTGCGGAGGGATTCGAGGTGCAGGCCGTTCTTGATATCTCCGGCTCACCCTACGAACTCTCGGAAGCCACGGCTCGCAAACGCATGGAGCTCGCCGGCGTGCAATTCACGGCCACCAACACGATCATTGCCGAGCTGGCGCAGGACTGGTCGACGCCAGAGGGCGGGCAGCTCATTCAGCTGCTGTTTCAGGACGTGCTGCCGCCGATCGCCCTGCCGACCTGATCGTCAACCCCGCCTGAAGAGCAGCGTCAGACAGAAGAGCGCGGTCCGGAAGTCGAGCAACTTCAGCGCCGCGCGCGCCTGCGCCGGCGTCAGCTTCGCGGTCACCGGCATGGTGCCGAAGATGCGGCCGCGAAGCAGCAGCGTGTTCTTCTGACGCACGATCTCTGAAATGTCCATGAGCTCGCGATCGTCAATGGCGTAGATCTTCATTGCGCGACTGTCACGATTTGACGCGATTTTCCGCGGCAAATACCTGCGCCATGATCCGCACGAGCTCCGGATCGCTGAAGTCGAACAGCGCGCCGTTGCCGCTCACCCACTGATAGGTGTGCAGCAGCCGCGTGATCTTCCACTGCCCATCGATCCGGCCAAAGCTGTTCTCGTACCATCCGACCTGGGTGTATTCCGCCGACCCACCGTCGGTCGGCTTCCAATGCCGCGCGACCATGTAGATCACCGCCTCGGCGCGATCGGCGTCCGCGGTGACGGTCAGGTTGGTGTACTGATGGTGACGTCGAACCGGGCTCAGAATAATCTCGGCGAATCGCGTCCACAGGTCGGCATCGACGTACACCTCGGGCTGGCCCGTCAGGCGCTCGAAATTGACCTTGAACCGATCCGCGAAGCAGCTGCGATAGGACTTCCAGTCCCCGAGATCCAGCGAGCGCCCGAATCTCAGCATGACCGCTTCGATTTGCGAGCGCACCCACAGGGATTCGATCATCTGCGCCTGCGTCGGCATGGGCACCTCAGTATTTGACGGTTGCGCGCAGACCAAAGGTGCGCGGATCCTCCATATAGGCGGTCGCGGGTCCGGGAATTCCCGCCGCGGCGGTGGCCGCGATGACCGCGTTGTTGGAGATGTTCTTCACCCAGGCGCCGACGGTCCACCAGCCGGCGTCATAAGTCAGCGAGGCGTCCTCCTTGTTGTCGGGCGTCTGCTCGGTCCCCTTGTTGTGCACGTAGTCTGCCCACCACTGGCTCTCGTAGCGCCAGTTGACGTGTGCCCGCAGCGTCGCACTGCCCAGTGGAATATTGTGAGTGTAGCCGGCCTGGATGACCCAATCCGGCGTGTAGGCGGGCGCGAGCCCGTCATAGTTGTTGCCGGCGCTATCGATTACATCCACGTTGCGCGCTCGCGAGTAGCTGACGTCCGCGTTCACCTCGTCGTCGCGGAACACGCGCGCGAGCACATCCAGCTGATCACCCTTCACGCCGACTTTGTCGCCGTTGAAGATCAGGTTGTACGGCGCTGAGATGCTGTAGGCCTGAATGATCAGATTGTGGAAGTCGTAGTAATACAGCTCATCATTGATCTGCAGCCGATCATCGAACCAGCGTGACTTCAGACCCACCGTATAGGACCTGAGCTCCTCGGGCTTCACTTCATTGCTGAAGCTGGGCGTGTTCGGCAAGGCGTTGAACGTGCCGGACTGGAAGCCGGTCTGCACCACGGCATAGAGCATGATCTTGGACGAGAGGTCCTGTTCCACGCCGACCTTGTAGTCGACGTGACCGTAGGTCTTGTCGAACGTATAGGGTAGGCCGCCGTACGCGGGAACCTCGACTCCCGAGGCGGTGCGGTTGGTCGAGCTGGCGCGCCCACCGGCCGTGACCCTGAAGCTGTCGGTGACGCTGTAGGTCACCTGTCCGAAACCGGCGTAACCCTGCAGCCGATCCGCCGCGACATTGGTTTGCAGCAATGGAAAGCCCGGAAAGGCCGGAGGGCCAAGATTGGTAAACAGGTATTCGGATCCGCTGTTGCGCGAATTGTAGTAGGACAATCCGGCCAGCCACTTCCAGGGCCCATCTCCCCGATTCGACAGACGCAGCTCCTGCTCCACCTGATTGTAGTGGGCCGTGTTTGTCGACTCGATGGCGTGCAACCAATACAGCGGGTGGGCATCGAGGTACAGGTAGGACGGAATGTAGCTCAGCATCAGGTCGTCGAACAGGTAATCGATCTGACCACCCACGAGGTCGGTCCGATAGTGATTGCGTTCCGCTGCCGGTGAGCCAAAGGGCGCACCGAACGCCCCGGTGGTCGCGGTGTCGTTCCAGGGATTTGAATACAGAAAACAGGTCTCGCAATACGCGCCCGTGACCGGGTTGGTGCCTTTGTTGACGAGATTCTCGGTATAGCCGAGCTTTTGCGCGCTCTGTGCGTAGGCATAGATCGACAGGTTTTCGATGGGCTTTGCTATTCCCGACAGGCGCACACTGATGTCGTTCTTGGAATCGGCGCCCGTGACCTCGAAACCGTCGTTATAGGCGTAATCCACCGCCGCGCGCAGCGCCACCTCATCGGAGGCCTTGATGTTCTGTGTCGCGGTCACGTGGACCGCCGAGTAGTTGCCGACCTCGAGCAGCGTTTCGCCGTTGTCGTTGAAGTCCGGTTTGGTCGGCGTCAGTACGATGGTGCCGCCGATCGCACTGCGCCCGTAGAGGGTGCCCTGCGACCCGGGCAGCACCTCCATCTGCGCGACATCGAAGAAGGCCGCACTGGTGGCCTCGCGCGGCAGATAGAGCCCGGCGAAATTGAACGCCACGTTGGGCTCCACATTCGGGAAATCCAGATTGGCCCCCACACCGCGCACGAACACCTGCGTGTTGTTGCCCTCCGCCTGAAACCGCGCCGCCGGCACGACCATCTGTGCCTGGCGCAGGTCGGTCACACCGGCATTGATCAGCGCGTCGGCCGACAACACGGTCACCTCGGCGGCTGTCTTCTGCAGATTCTCGGTCTGCTTTTCCGCGGTCACGGTGATCTCCTCGAGCGCCTCCTCCGCCACGGCAGTATCGGCATCGGCAGCCAGTAGCGCCACTGGCCAGCAGGCCGTCGCCGCGGCACACGTCACACCGATGAGCGCAAAGACTCTGTCGTTAAGCAAGGTGATCTCCCCTCTCGCCGCTGCCCATGTAGTTGGCGCGGTACCAGTTGTTGATTTCCACGCCCGTGGTCAGCCACACATCGGCGTGGGATGCCACATAGCCGAGCGCGGCCTCGATGTGCTTCATCCGGAACGGGTGCCCGGATATGAATGGGTGCACGGAGAGCGACATGATTCGCGGGCGCGTCTTGCCCTCTTCGTAGAGCACGTCGAACTGATCGCGAATCATTTCGCCGAACACCTGTGCCGAGGCGCCCTTGCCGAGGATCGTCGGCACATCGTTGATCTCGAGCGTGTAGGGCATGGTCAGCAGCGAGCCCTTCCTGACACGCATCGGCACGGGCAGCTCGTCGTGTGCGTAGTTCGAGACGTATTCGACGCCCGCTTCCGCCAGCAGGTCCGGCGTCACGAAACTCTCCGCCAGAAACATGCTGAGCCAGCCCTTGGGCCGCGTGCCGGTCGCGTCCTGGATGATCTTGAGGTTGCGCTCGATGAAGTTGCGCTGCTCGCCCTCTTCCATCAACGCCGGTACGCTGGTGTTGTTGTCGCCCTGCGCCCCCCAATCCCAGCCTCTCGCGCTGCCTTCCTTGATGATCTGCGGAAATTCGCGGCAGACGTCACTGTTCAGATTGACGGTGCCGCGAAAGCCGTGCTTGTCCATCGCAGCCATGATTCGCCACAGCCCCACGCGATTGCCGTAGTCGCGCCAGCCGTGATTGAGGATGTCGGGCGAGAACTGCATCGTTCCGGGATAGATCGCATGCGCGGGCGCCGTGGATCCAAAGGGCGCGTGCTCGATGTTGACGTACATCAGCACCGCCAGGCGCTCGCCGTTCGGGAATCGCACGGGTTTGCGATAGATGAACGGTTCGAAGTCGTACCGCGGCGACTGGGTGGATGTGCCGGCCATCGTCCCCCTCTCCTTGTCGTTCTCGCGCGCCACTTGGGCGCGCCGGTGTGCTGTGCTTTGCGTGCGCAGCGCCACTCAATCCACCGGCAGTCGCTGCGCCGTGGAAGCAATGTATTCGCGCGTTGAGGGAAGATCGAATGACGAATCGTAATGAGCGCTATTGCTGGCGGAACATGACAGCCCTGACTGCACAGCGCACAGCGCACAGCGCACAGCGCACAGCGCACAGCGCACAGCACGCTGCGTGATCGCTTCCGTCGAAGCGATACAGCTGGACGGCCCGACTCGGGTCAGCCGCCGGAGTTTTGGATTGCGAAACTCTTCGCCAGATCCACCAGGGATCCCATCTTTCCCATGTGAAGAACCAATGGAGCCGCGTCGCTTCTGTGGTGACTCTCGACCAGCCCCAGCAGAATGGTGTGGTCGCCCTCCTGATGGCGTGAATAGGTCCTGCACTCGAACGTTGCCGCGGCTTGCCGCAAGCGCGGGCAGGCTCCCAGTCCGCCGTCGAAGTGCCGCTCCCAGCCGGCGAATTTGTCAGGCGCCGGACGCGCGAAATGCTCCGCCACGCGGCCCTGCTCGCACGAGAGCACGCTGATGACGAAATGACGCGCGGACAGGAACACGCCGGCGCTGCGCGCATCGTCCCGTATGCTCCAGAGGATCAGCGGCGGATCCAGCGACACCGATGAAAATGAATTAATGGTCATGCCTTCGGATTTGCCGTCTTCCGCGACAGTCGTGACCAGGCAGACGCCGGTCGGAAATGATCCGAGGGACTGTCGGAACAGGCGCGCGTCCGTGGTGACCGGCGTGTCGCCCGTAATCAGTGTCCACGAATACACTAATACTGACCCTTTGGCGTGAGGCCCAATAAGTGCTGCCCGACCATCGCCGAGACCGCGTCCCAGTTCAGCGTGATGTGTCGCGTGATGGCATTCGAGTCGCGCCACATGCGTTGAATCGGCTGATCGAGCGCCAGCCCGCTGCCCCCGACGGCGGCGAATACGGTATCCACCGCATCGCGGGCCATGCGCGCGGCGAATGCATGATCACGCCGGTTGCGGATTCGCTGATTGACGCTCAGCGGCAGGCCGAGCATCGTCTGTTGCTCCACTTCCGCGGTGTCACGGCAGATCAGCAGTCGCGCGGCATCGGCCATCGCCGATGCCTCTGCGAGGCGTGACTGCACGGGATAGAACTCACTCAATCGATTGCCGCCACCGGCCACGGCGCCACGGGTGACGCGCGTGCCACACAGCGCGGCGAATTCCTCCACCGCCCCGACCGCCGTGCCGAGCAGCGGCGACACCAGGCACACCGGCAGCGCGGACAGCATGGGCACGCGATAGATCCGATTCTGGTGCACCTCGGTGCCGGGTGCCGTGCCGGTGGCCAGACGCGACACCATGACCTTTCTGTGCTCGGGGACGAAGGTCGGCTTATCGATCACGATGGTCTTCGAACCGGTGCCGGCCTGACCCGCCACGTACCAGCTGTCCTCGACCGCCCAGTCGGATTTTGGCACCAGCAGAAAACCCGCCTCCGGCGGCAGTCCCGGCTCGCTCGCCGGAAAGTGTGCGCCGACGATGATCCATTCTGAGTTATCGACGTTGGACACATACTGCCAGCGGCCCTGCACCAGATAGCCACCGGCGGCCGCGCTTGCCGTGCCGGTCGGTGCGTATGAGACACACGCAAAGGCGTCGGGATTCTCGTTCCAGACATCGTCCTGCGCCTGCTTGGGAAACCCGGCGATCAGCCACTGATGAATGGCGCCGATGGCGCAGCACCACGCGGTCGACGTGCAGCCTCTGCCGAGCTCGGAGATGACGTCGATGAAGGCCGTGAAACCGTACTCGTAGCCACCGTACCGTGCCGGCTGCATGAGGCGAAAGAATCCCGCATGACTGAGCGCGGCGGTCGTCTGCTCGGAGACGCGGCGCTCGGACTCGGTGGCCTGCGCCCGTTCGCGCAGCACCGGGACCAGCTCGCCCGCAGCGGCCACCAGAGAGCTCAGCTTCGGCGCCGACGCGACCGGAGACTGTCTTCCGGGAGCGGTCTCATCCGCCGGGCTCACATTCATGAATTCGACTGCAACCGACATAGGGGACGCTCCGTTCATGGCGCGAACTCGCTGTGCAATTCACCGATGCCCTCGACCCGGATCCTGACCTGGTCTCCGGGGCGCAGGAATCTCCCGCGCGCCGCGCCGCAGCCCGCCGGCGTGCCGGTTGCAATCAGATCGCCTGGTCGCAGCGCCACGCGCGTGCTCAGATGCGCGATCTGCTCGGCATAGGAGAAGATCAGATTGGCGCTGGATGAATCCTGCATCAGCTCATCGTTGACCCAGAGCTGAATGGCCAGTCGGTCGATGTCGTCGAGATCGTCCAGCGGGCAGATCCAGGGACCGACGGGCAGCGCGCCCTCGAAGCACTTCTGGCTTACCCAATCGAACCGAAACGGCGAGTCGACCGGCACCTGGTCGCGCTTGATGTGATCGCGCGCCGACAGGTCGTTCACGATCGTGAGGCCGGCCACATGGCTGAGCGCCTCCTCGACGGCGACGTCGCGACAGAGCACTCCGATGACGATCGCGATCTCCGCCTCCCAATCCACGCACTGCGAGTAGCGCGGCAGGGAAATGCGAGCTCCGGTTTCCCGCACGCACGGCAGCGATGGCTTGATGAAATGCCAGGGCTTGAGTCCGATCGCGTGCGGATCGGGTTCTTCGGGCAGCTTCAGTGCCCGCGACATCTCGCGGACGTGGTCGCGGTAGTTGGCTCCGGCGCAGAACACCGTGCCCGGGTAGAGCACCGGCGCCAGCAGCTTCACCTCCGACAGCGCGCGGCCAGCGCGCGCGGTGGTCGCGCTGCGGACGGCCCGGGCGTACTGCTGCAGCTTCGGGTGGCACTGGCGCCAATGCGCGAGAATGCTCATCACCGAATGCGGCGCGCCGGGCGCAGCCGCGTTTGCGCCCAGGGCGTGCGTGGCGTCGATGATCTGCTGGTCGATCACAACGCCGGCGCGTGCCACGCCGTCCGCTTCCGCGAAGCTTGCCAACCGGTAGGAGTTCTCGCGCATGGCCGTATCCTTCGGCCGGATGCCCTTAGGTGTCTTTCGGCCGCTTGCGCAGCGTGGAAGCCGGGCGCTCAAATCCGCGGCTCATGTGACCGACGCCCTCCTGGTCGCCGCGCTCGAACATCCACGAGTAGCCGCCGGGCGGATTGGCGAGAATCTCCCAGTAGTTGCCGTCCGCATCGACGAAATAGAAGCTGTACGTGCCGTGCTGTACGCCCGGCTTGCTGATCTTCTGCAGCTTCCATTTCTCCGCATCGCGCACCACGATCTTGTGGCACTCGTCGACATCCTCCTCGGTCTCGACATCGAGGCCGTTGTGATACAGGAAGGTCATCGCGGTCTTGCGTTCCGGCTTCACCAGCACGACTACGTAGATGTGATTGCCGCCCAGACGGCACCAGATCGATACGTTGCTGACCTTGATGACCTCCAGCCCCAGGAACTCCTCGTAGAAGCGCCGTGTGAAGTCCAGATCCACGCTCTCGAGCGTTCCGTGCGACAGGAACTTGAGCTTCAACGCGGGCTCGACCTTCTTCTTCGAATTGGTCTTCTCTGCCGATACTTCACTCATTGCAATCACCCCGATGCGCTTCTAGCCAACCACGCAGATGTTTCGCAGCTCCGAGTAGAACTCCAGCGAATGCACCCCGCCCTCCCGGCCGATGCCTGAGAGCTTCGAGCCGCCGAAGGGCGTGCGCAGATCGCGCAGGAACCACGAGTTCACCCACACGACCCCGGCAGCGATGCTCGTGCCCATGCGCATGCTGCGCCCGACGTCCCGCGTCCAGACCGTCGCTGCGAGGCCGTACGGCGTATCGTTTGCGAGCGCGACCGCCTGCTCCTCGGTGTCAAACGGGGCGATGTGACAGCACGGACCGAAGATCTCCTGGCGCACGACTCTTGAGGTTTCGGCAAGTCCGGTCCAGATGGTCGGCTGTATCCAGGCGCCGCCCGCCAGCGTGTCCGGCATGCGCGGGATGCCGCCGCCACAGACGAGGCGCGCGCCCTCCTCGACCGCGATGCGGTAGTACTGCAGCACCTTCTCGCGATGCTTGAGACTGATCAACGGTCCGATGCCGGTGCGCTTGTCTGAAGGGTGACCGGGCTTGAGCGCCTCGGCACTCTCGCGCAGCGCCTCCACGAAGCGATCGAAGATCCCGCGCTGCACGTAGACGCGCTCGGTTCCGAGGCACACCTGTCCGCAGTTCAGAAACGTCGCGCGACTGATGC
>Ga0181523_10005857_pt1 | contig 9994 bp, 9 predicted proteins | sample PEATcosm2014_Bin_43_FD_119752 | JGI IMG/M metagenome (GOLD analysis project Ga0181523, IMG submission 119752) | Peatland microbial communities from MTU Mesocosm Facility, Houghton, MI, USA - PEATcosm2014_Bin05_30_metaG | ecosystem: Environmental > Terrestrial > Soil > Wetlands > Peat | place...
CTTGGCGGGAATCTCTGGCCGGAAGGTCGGTATGGTGTACGCGCGCAGGTCGGGAGTGCCGTGCTCGATGATGCTCTCCGCGGTGAGCATCGAATAGACCGAGTCCGATATCCAAATCACCGGCGAGCAGAAGAAGATCAGATATGCGATGGTCGCAAGCGCACACTGCGCGAAGAAAACGGTGCGAGCGTTGGCCGCGGACGCATTGCGCCGGCTCGCCTCGCCGCCTGATCGGGAGGTCGCCGCTGATGAACTCGCGGATTTCATTTCCGGAAAATCATTTCAGGCTTAACCCCTTCAGGACTTGGCCGGTTTGACGGCCGCGCCGCTCGCCACTTTGTGCGCGGCCCCGCCGGCGGGCGCCGGTGGATTGCTGGCGGCGATCGCCCGATCGAGCAGCTGGCTGAACTTCGCTTCGCTCTGCGCGCCCTGCAGCTCCTGACCCTCGATAAAAAAGACCGGTGTGCCGGTCAGACCCAGCGCCTGCCCTTGCGCCATGTCGGCCTGAATCGCCGCGTCATCAGCGTGATGAGCGAAGCAGGCGTTGAACTTGCGCACGTTCAGGCCAAGCTGCGCCGCCGTCGCCCTGAGATCGGCGGGCGCAAGCTTCATCGGGCCGTCGAAAATCGCGTCGTGATACTGCCAGTACTTGCCCTGATCGAAGGCGCAGCGCGCCGCCCGCGCCGCGTCCATCGCCTGCGGATGGAACCCGAGCGGAAAATCCACAAAGACGAATTTGACCCGGTCGCCATATTTGCCCCGCAGCTTTTTCACGAGACGCGCGGCTATCCGGCAAAACGGGCACTGATAGTCGGAGAATTCGAAGACGGTAACGCGGGCGTCTTTTGCGCCCGTCCACGGATGGTTGCCGACCGCCAGCTTGGGTGTCGGCGCCCGCAGCAGCACGCTGATCGCGCCTTCGCCCCGCAGCCCGGCGATCATCACGTCGCGCCGCTCGCGCCAGCGCTCCTGCTCGATCCCCGCGATAATCGCTCCGCGCAGTTCCTGGAAAGACTGGCCGTGCGACTCGAAATTGAGCGCCATCATATGCTGATCATAATAGCGGCGCGCGTCTTCCTCGGTGACGGGATAGATCGCGGTTTCGCGGGCGACGTACTCATCGGGATCGAGCCCCGCGCTGCGCGCGGCCTGGATGATCAGGTAGTCGTCGACCATCTCATTGATCGCTTTCGTGCGGAGATCGTACAGCTCGGGCGGGTTGACCGTGCTCAGGACCTCATCGTCAACCTGCCGCCGGGTGATCGGATGACCGTTGACGATCGCGAAAGCCGGTTCAACGGTCGCCAGCGCCTCGGCGTCCGGATGGATTCCGCCGGACCAGGTCGCGGTGCAAAGCATCAGGGCCACCAGCGCGGCCCACGCGGCGGGGCGCCGGGAGCGGCGTTCTGGCGTTGCGCTTTTCACTCCAATCCCCGTAGGAAAAGCATAACCGGGGAGCGGCTTTAGGGCGATAATTTTTCCCCGCCGCTACGCGCTAGCGAAGCGAGCGAACCAAGATAGGGACGCGCTCCACTAAGGAACCTATGCACAAGCCTTGGTTGTCATCCTGAGCCGGCGAGCGCCGCAAGGACCTGCGCGCAGCGTCTTCAACCTGTTACTCTGTATAACTAGAAAGAGACAACGCGTTCAAGGCGATGCTTCGGCGTACGGTCCCCAACAACGAGACCTTCCTCTGCTCAGCGCGCGCCTGCTGAGGTCGCTGGTGAACGCGACATGCAAAACAGCGGACGATTCGACATGACATACACGCCAATCGGGCATAAGGAAGCGCTGCGCGCAGGTCCTTCGACACGGCTCGCGGCGCTCGCCGGCTCAGGATGACAACCAAGGCTTGTGCAGAGCTTCCCTAATGACGGCGCATTGCGGCGGTGGGAATCCCGGTGCGGGCGTAGGACTTCTCGCAATCGGCCGTCGACGGACCGCGGAGATTCCCCTCCATGTACGCGAGCCCCGGGCATCGCGTGCAAGTCCCGGCGTGCGGGCAGACCGAGCAGGTCGGCAGGTCGCGGATCTTCACCGCGCGCACCTCCGCCAGTTGCGGCGAGTCGCGCCAGATCGCGGCAAAACTCTGCTGGCGCACATTGCCGCAGGCCAGGGGGAACTGTACGCACGGATAGACCTCGCCATAGGGCGAGATGTAACAGGCGCTATGGCCGGCGCTGCAGGGAAAGCTGTTGAGCTCGTCTTCCCCCGGCCCGGCCGGGGTCGCGCAGAACGAAGCGCCGTCGCCGGTCACGAGCGGGTCGTGCATGACCCCCCGCAGATCGGCGGAATCGATATTCAACGCGAGGATTGAACGATCACCGTTGATATGCGGCGTCACTGTGGGATCGAGGGTGAACCCGGCGCCGATTTCTTGCGCGAGCGCCTGCACGGCCGGATAGTCGGTCCGGTTTTGGCGCATCAGCACGGTGGCGAACTTGACCCGCAGCCCCTGCGCGATCAGAAAGCGCGCGGCGCCGAGCGAGCGGGCGAGCGAGCCGGGAACCTTGGTGATCGCGTCGTGCACCTCGGCGCGATGGGAGTAGATGCTCATCTGGATACTGTCGAGACACAACGCGCGCAGCGCGGCCGCCGCTTCCGCGCGAATCAGGATCCCGTTGGTCTTGAGCTTGAGGTTGAAATCGAGTTCGCGTGCGCGGCGCGCGATCGCGAAGAAATCCTTGCGCAGCAGGGGCTCGCCGCCGCTCAGCGTGAGCTGAAAAACGCCCGCCGCCGCCATCTCGCCCAGCAGCCGATCGAGCTCGGCAAAGGTCATCTCACCGGCGTCGTCGTGATCGAGATAACAGTGCACGCAGCGTTCGTTGCAGCGGTAGGTGAGATCGAGCTGCGCCGCCAGCGGCACACCCCGGAAGACCGCCTGGGCGTTGAACTCCTCGGCGAGCGTACTCATCGTTGTTTCCCGGCCGGCTCCGTGGCCGCGGGCGCAAGCGGCGCGTCGGCCACTTCGAGAATACCCTCGCGCGCCAGCTCACCGACCAGCTCGAGCGCGTCGCGATAGGCCGTTTCCGCGTCGACCTCGAAGGCGGGGACGATCGCGTTCGTGACAATTGTGCGGAGCGGCGTCTGGCCGTCGGCCGCGGCCCAGACGATACTCGCGACTTCGTTCAGGCTGAACAGGGTCGAATCGAGGATCGCCAGCACCATCGTCTCGTCGCCAAGCTTGCGCGCGGCGGTTTCACGGCTGCGCCGGATAAATTTATCGCTCACGCCAACAGCTCCCACACGCCGGGGTCGGGCTTGAAGATCAATTCACGCGCGGGCACGGCGGCCAGGAAGTCGCAGGCCACCTGGAAGACGCGCGCGGTCAAGGCTGGATCGGCGGCGAAAAAAAGGATGTTCCGCATCAGCCTCCGCAGCGCCACCTCCGGCGCGAGCGGCTTGCTCCGATGCTCCCCGCCCTGGGTCAGAAAATACAGCGCGGCGATCGGCGCCGCGACGTTCGCGCCCGCCGTGTTGAGCTCACCGGTGAACGGCGTACCGAACGCCGTGTACTGGCCGTCGAGCCGATCCACGTAGGAAATTTCGTCGGTCAGATGGATCGCGTCCGGCGGCGCCATCCGCGCGATCGTGGTCTTGCCCGCTCCCGAAACGCCTGACAGCAAAAACGCGCGGCCGCCGCGGATCGTGCTGGCGGCGTGCAGCAGGAAGCCATCGGTCGCGGCCAGCGCCAGACTGTGCACGATCCGGATTACGGAGTCGGTCGACCAGGGATTGGCGGATTGCGTGATCGTGCCGCGCCGCGCAGCCGGGTTCCAGGTGGCGGTAAAATCGCCCCGCCGCATCCGCCATTGCGCACCATCGCGCACGACCTCGACGTCCGCGTCGTCCGCGCGGATGGCGGCCGGGACAATCGTAACGTCGAAACAGATGGAAGCGGAATCGGCCGGGTGGAGAAAATTCGCATAATGGCGCCGCAGCATCGCGGCGTACGCCGGGTCGGTGGTACGGAGGACCAGCGGGAGCCGTCCAATCGCGATTCCGATCGCGAAGCCGGCCTGCTCCATCGCGTGCGCGCCGGAGAAAGTCATACGGTGGCCGGGACGAGTCGACCGGTCAGCGCGCGCACTTTGAGCGTCAGCGCGAGCAACGGGGTCGAGCGCACGACCCGGCCGGCCAGCTTCATCAGCAGGCTGGGACACGCGGTCGGCCCCGATGGGAGCGGTTGGCCATTGCGCGCGACGACGATACCCAGAACCTCGGTGGACGCCGCGACCGGATCGGCGCGGTCAAGCGCGTCACCGCGCGTGATCAGCGCGACAACTTCGCCCTGCGCGCGACGTTCGATCACGCGATGAGCCAGCCAGCGGCCCTCGCGCAGGGTGAGTGCGACGTCGCCGGGCGCCGGCGTCGCCACGGTTGACGGCGCGACCGTCAGCACGTCGCCCGGCCAGATCGCCGGGAGCCTGCTGGTGCCGTGCGCACGAATCCGGATCGCGTGGCCAGCGCGCAGGCTGGCGAGCAAAAGTTCACCAATCGCGAGGCTCCGGACGGACTCGGTCACGCGTAAATCACGACCTCTTGATAACGATGTGGCACTGGCCTTCGGTGGAGATCGTCTTGCCGCACGAGAGCGCCATTGTTTCGAAGACGCGTTCGCTCCTGAAGGCGGGCTTCACATAGGGTTTCTTCTTCGCGGGCTTGAGCGCGGTCTCCGCGCGCGTCCTTGCGGGGGGTTCATTCATAGTCTGCAAAATCCTTGGCACACAAGCCTAAATTGATTTTAAGCGACTAACTGAGATCTGTCCACACTTTTCCGGCAGATGACTCATTGCGTTGCTTCATGCTGTCCACGAGCGAAGGCCCGACGAAGCAGGCCGCGCCCGATACGGAGCGGACGCAGGAGATAGTACGCTGGATAAAACGGACGCGGCAGGGGCCGAAAGCGCCAGTCGACGAGGGTCGGTGCGAACCCGGCCTATTTCACTTCGCCGGGTTACCCGAATCCGATCGAATCGCTTCACCGCCTCCTCGCGGCCTTCGTACGGCGCATTAGTCTCCGCCACTACGAAATTCTGTGATGTTCGGTGCGGGTGGATTGGGGTATTTCTTGACCGACGCCAGGTATTCATGGACGGCCTGGAGCGCGGGTCCCGATACCCAGGTAAACATTCCTGCGACGATGAGATCCTCGTGGGGGTCCATCTCGATGTTGTAGACCTTCGGGTACCCCGCCATTGGCGCGTTGGAAGAGAAGATGCCCGGCTGCCGCTGCGGTCCGGTGCCGGTCGGCTGAATGTCGGTAAAGTAGATGCGCCACTGTTTCCAGCGCGCCGCGACGAGGTCAGGACCGATAAAGCTCAAGAGGCTTTCGCGATGCCCCATCGCGCTCTTGCCGAGCAAGACATCGGTCTGGTCCACGCCGTCAATTGGCCGGTCTGTCGGCATCTTGCCGCCGACAATGTGGGCGAAGGTCGGCAAGAAGTCCATGATCGAAAACATCGCGTAACTGGTGGTGTTCGGTTTGACTCGGCCCGGCCAGCGGATGATCGCCGCCGTCCGGATCGAGCCCTCGGCAACTTCGCCCAGCTCGCCGCGAAAGGGACCGGGACTGCCCATGTCCGGCGTTCCCTGGTTGCCGTATTCTCGAAAGTCCTCGCCTGACGGGCCATTGTCAGAAGCGAAGACGACGATCGTCTTGTCGTCAATGCCAAGTTCCTTGAGCGTATCGAGGATGCGGCCGACATGGTAATCCCCCTCCATTAGCTTGTCGCCGTAGTTGCCGATCCGCGACTTGCCTTTGAATTGCGCCGAAGGCAGGTTCGGCACGTGGCCCATCGAGAATGGCAGATAGAGGAAGAAGGGTTTGCCGGCCGCCTTCTGCCGCCGCATGAAATCGATCGACTTGGCCTCAAGCTCATTGTCGATGTTGGCGCGTACTTCCTGCGTGAACGGCTTCACCGTTTGCAACGGGCCGCCGGCCTTAGCCTCCACGATCTGCGGCCCGTTCTTCAGCAACGCGCCATATGGCGCATTCATCGAGTGCGTGAGCATGATCGAGTCCACGTAGGTCGCTGAATCCCAGGAAATGTCGGGCGGAATACCGTAGAACTCGTCGAAGCCGTGCGCGGTCGGCAGGCTCTGTGGATCACTGCCCAGATGCCATTTGCCGAAGATCGCGGTGGCGTAACCGAGACTCTTGAACAATTCGCCCATGGTGAAGGCATGCCCGGATAGCGTGTTGGGGCTGCCGTGGACCGCGATCAGCGAGAGGCCGTTGCGGATCGAGTATTGCCCCGTCATCAGTGCGGCGCGCGACGGCGTGCAGGCCGGTTCGACCAAGAACTGGGTGAGCCGCAAGCCCTCGCGTGCCATCTGGTCAAGACGCGGTGTCGGTGCGCCGCGCAGTTCGCCCCCGCCGTAGGATCCGAGATCGCCATAACCCACATTGTCGGCAAGAATGAACACGACGTTGGGTTTGTGTTCGGCGGCACTGGAACTTGTGTCAGGCGAACTTTCTTGGGCAAGGGCAAGCGCAGGCGCAATGACGAAGGCGGCGAGTAACAGTGCCGTGGCGGTGAACCGCCTAAACTTCAGGACGTCGTTCAAGGTCTTCAATTGGCTGTCCTCTCGTCTTTAAAAGGGGTTTCCTGCGAGCGTCACACTGAACATCAACTGTTGGCCTGAGGGCGTCGCTTTGGTCCCAAACTCGTCGTAGTAGCGCAGCTCAAACAGGCCAAACTTGGTTAGCAGCTGCATTCCGGGACCGGCTGCGTAAATATGCATATGAGTATGCTCCAGCGTGGCCAGAGCCGATTGGCCAAGGTTGGACGAAGGGTTCAGGCCTATTTGGTTATCCGAGGTTTGCCACTGCGCATAGCCGACGGCTCCCACCGTCAGCTGCTGAAAGACATCATTGTGCAAGTCAAGGGTTTTGCTTGCGCTCCATTCGAATGGGAGATCGTCACCCAGCGTATAATTCCGGCCCATTTGCGATGCATATATCTCATAGTGTGCATATATCGACAGCGCCCAGGTGCGCTCCCGGTCGGGATACGCAATTCCGCCAAGCCCCAGGTCACCACTCCAGTGGCCATAACCGATATTAAGCCTGGCGTTTTGATTGTACGGCCCCGTGGGTGCCATGAATCCGCCAGAGACGATTGCGTCAAGTTGACGAAAGTGCCAGCCGAGATCGATCGGCTCAAAGTAGATATCCCCGATACTCCCCTTCGTCGAGGCACCGGAAGTTCCGAAAGTACCCAAGCCGAGGCTTGCGCGTGGCGTGTTGAGCACTGGTTCGAGGGCGGCGGCTCCGCTCGCATCGGTGATGGCGAACGGCACGTCGACCAGAAAACCGTAATTGGCGCCCAGGAACTTAAACGGTGTGACCAGCCAGAAGATGTTCTGGTCAACGAAAACATCAAGGCTGCCGTTCGCGCTTGCGTTCGCACTCAGACAGAGATGGCCCAGTGGGCCGCACTTCAGATTACCGGACTGGAAAAAACTGTTGCCCGACGCGTGGTACCACGACCATAGGTTCTGGTAAAGGATACCTTCTGGAGCTTGCTGCGCCGACAGCAGCCCATCCGTACCCAGCAGCCAGTCGCCATGCTGGGCGTGCGCCGGCTTCACGAAGAGAAGCAGGAACGCCAGGCAGCCCAGTGCAACGCAAACCGATTTTGATCGGATCAATTTAGATTTCCCTGGACTGGTACGTGAAATCGATCTTGAGATCGCAACCTTGCGGCGGCCGACCTCGGTGAGCGTCGCCTTGTATCAATTCCCGTTCTCGCTTTAAAGAGCCAGCGAGGGGGACGCGGTCCCTCGCGCTCCCCCTGATGGGACAGATGGGTCAGTTCTACCTAGGCGATATCCCGCAATGGGTCAGCATTCGACCGGCGTTGGCAAAGGGCTCATTGCGTTGATTGATGTTGTCCACGAGCGAAGGCCCGACGAACCAGGCCGCGCCCGATACGGAGCGGACGCAGGAGATAGTACGCTGGATAAAACGGACGCGGCAGGGGCCGAAAGCGCCAGTCGACGAGGGTCGGTGCGAACCCATGCGCCGCGATATAGCGGACGCGATCGCGGCGTTCCGCGATCGCTGCAAGCGATCGCCGCAGCAGCCTGAGCTCCGACGGCGCGTGGTCGCCCGCGAGATCCGCCGCGATCGCCCTGGCGAGCGCGGCCGCGCGGGCGTCGGACCGCGCCGCCGCGAGCACGGCGTCCGGCAGCGCCGTCCCCAGCAGGTCGTGAGCGAGCAGCATCCCGAGGTCGAGCATCGTGCGGCAGCGCGTCGCGGACGCCCGGGCGAGGAGCGCCGGCCAATCCAGCGCAACCCGATCAACGAAGTGCGCGACGTCGGCTACGTGGCTGAGCGCGGGCCAGCCGTGGCGCGACGCGTGGACGGCGAGATAGAGCAGATGATCCTCGTGCCCGAGCGTGCGTATCGTCGCGCCTTCGAGCAGGACCGCGATCGCGCGATCCCACACCGCTTCCCCGCCCGGACCGAACCGATAGTAAGCCGGTGCAAGTTCCCAATGGAGATCGACATTGACGATCCCGTCGGGCCGCTGGAAATTCGTCTCGACCGCGTCAAAGAACCCCGACGCGACGGCGGCCTCGTCGTACAGGTCAGCCGTGAAGCCGAGCCGCGCGAAGAGTCGTGCCGCGGCCCCGAGGCTGGCGGGACGCACCAGCAGATCGAGATCGGCGAAAGCTCTGAGCCCGTGGTCGCCGTAAGCGATCGCGCCGAGCACAGGTCCTTTGATCGCGAGCGCTTCGATTGCCGCGCCCCGCAACTCGCCGAGCAGGCGGACCAGCTCCGCCGTCAGATATTGATTACGCAGGCGGATGGCATGGCCGTTGGTGATGATCCGTTGGCGGGCGGCAGCGCCAGCCCCGGGATCCGCCGTCGACGCGAGCCGGCGAGCAACCAGCGGGGTCACACCGTGGCGCGACGCCGCACCGGCGAGCCTGCTCCAATCGTCCGAGTCGAGATTTTCTTCCGGGGCGAGGGTCGGCGCGCTGTCGGGCGCGCAAAAACGCATGAGCAGACGGGAAGCAGCGACCGGCCGGAGAGACCGGTCAAACCCGGTCATTGCGATCAGACCCGGTCATGGCGCTCGCAATCCGGTCGTTACAATTGATTTTGCGACGTCTGTATCGCGCATCCGCCGGTCCCGCCACTCGTCGCGCAGGCCTGATTGCCGAGAGTCGAGAAATAGATATTGGCGGTCGTGTCGGTGGCCGCGCCAATATTGTCCACGATAATCCCGCTTGAACCCCCGGCCGACGACATACCGGACGTCGCGGTCGCGCCGGACGCCAGCGGCGAGGTGGCGTTGAATGAGTAGATACAGCCGGTAGTGCTGGTGCATGCGCTCTGGACGCCGTTGGCGGCGACGCTCACGAACATCCAGTCCGTCGCGGTGACGCTGTTGTAGAACTCGGTTACCGGCGAGCAGGCGTTGTACCCCCAGGAGTCGGCGTTCGCGAGGGTCGCCACCGCGACCGGCGCGCCGACGACATTGTTGGTGACGGGGACCAGATAGAGCGTGGGCACCCCACCGGGATTGCCGCAAACGTAGAGATTACCGGTCGGGCTCGAGTCGCTGGAATTCAGGTAGATATTATCGAACGCGCCGGGCGCAACCGCGCAGTTGAAATCGGCGCCGAGAGGTTCCGGCGCCCCGCTGCTTCCGCTGATCGTCGATTCGCCGAATTGACGGAGACAGGCATTGGCCGAAGTGCAGGCGCCGCGGCCGACGTCGTGACCGCACGTGAAATAGAGCTCGCCGGCCACCGGATCGAGAATCGGCCCCTCGAGGAAGCCCGGACCCTGACAGACGGGAGCGGAATTGACCACCGCCGCCGACGATACGGTGATCGCGTGGACCTCGCCGTCATCGGACCCCTCCGCGGCATGGCCATCCCCGACGAAGACCATCCCGAGACCCGCGTCATAAACCGGATCCGCGAGCGGCTGGCAATCCTGGCTGACCTTGAGCGGAAAACCGCCGGTAGTGAC
>Ga0181523_10005860_pt1 | contig 9989 bp, 7 predicted proteins | sample PEATcosm2014_Bin_43_FD_119752 | JGI IMG/M metagenome (GOLD analysis project Ga0181523, IMG submission 119752) | Peatland microbial communities from MTU Mesocosm Facility, Houghton, MI, USA - PEATcosm2014_Bin05_30_metaG | ecosystem: Environmental > Terrestrial > Soil > Wetlands > Peat | place...
CCAATTTCGTTGCAAGGGTCGCGATGCAGCGCCAGTTCGACCGCTCCATTCACGATCTGCCACGAGAGCGTCTGCCCTTTGAATTCGTTCATGCCGTCTTCGCTTGGCTCGTCGTGGCCTGATTCGTCGTGGACTGGTTGGCCGAAGCTTGGATCTTCGAAGTTTCGTACATGGCGTCAATTTCGTTGCGAAAGCGCTCCGCAATCGCGTCGCGCTTCACTTTGCCGTTTGCCGTCAGCAGGCCGCTCTCGATGGTGAACGCTTCCTCCACCAGATGAAACGCCCGCACCTGCTTGTAATGCGGGAGGCCAGCGTTCACAAGGTCGAACGCCGCCTGCGTTTTCTCGCCGTTCACTTTGCCCGTAACCAGCGCAGACAGATATCCACGCCCATTGCCCGCGACCACCACCTGAATCGCGCCCGGCAACTCGTGCAGGATCTTATCTTCAATGGGCTCGGGCGCGATGTTATGGCCCGACCCCAGAATAATCAGGTTCTTGATGCGGCCGACAATCTTCCAGTTTCCATTCGCGTCCACTTCACCCTGATCGCCGGTGTGAAACCAGCCGTCGCGTAGTACCTTCGCCGTCTGCTCGGGAAGGTTCCAGTATCCCGGAAAAATATTTGGTCCGCGCACCACGATCTCTGCATTGTCAGCGGTCGTCATTTCTACACCAGAAATCGCTGGACCCACGCGTCCCGGAATGACCGGAGCATCGGGATCGTCCATGGTGCAGATCGCCGTTGTCTCGGTCAATCCGTACACCTGCAAAACCGGAATACCGAGCATCATAAAAAATACCTGCGTTTCCACGCTCAGCGGAGCCGAGCCGCAAATGAGCGCGCGCAGCTTGCCGCCAATCATTTTCTTGCGAATCGTAGGAAACACGAGGCGATTCGCCAAGCCCAGCCAGAACCCGTCCCCGGCGCGCGCTTTGCCCTCCTGCCGGCGCACCCATGCGGCCTTTGCCCTGCTGTACACCAGCAGCGGAAATCCACCCGTCTTCCAGAGTTGCTCGTCGACCGCTTTGCGCATGCGTTCGAGAAGAGCGGGAACATTGAGAAAATAATCCGGCGCCGCCTGCCGCATTTCGGCGGCAATCTTGGCGAGGTCAGTGTTCAATGTCAGTTCGCTGCCCCGCAGCATACAGGTCAGCATCATGATCCACGAGCCCGCAAAGCACAGTGGCAGGTAATGAAAAACGGCTTCCTGTGCTGGATGCGTCTTCAGTGCGCGATTCTGAATCGGACGTCCGCGCATCAACTGATCCAGTCGTCCCGAGGTGCAGCCCAGCATGTAACCGACGTTGGCGGCGGTCAGCATTACGCCCTTCGCCTCGCCCGACGTGCCCGAGGTGTAGATGATGGTCACCACATCTTCTTCTGCAACCTTCAGCGCAGGATTTCCCGCCGGCGCGCGGCTGGGCGTGAAAACATTTTCGAAGCAGAAGCTCGGCGGCGCATCCGGCCATGCCTGCACAATCGCATCGGCCAGCGCCTGCTCGCCGCAAGCGATCACAGACGGCCAGCAATCTTTCATCATCGCGACCAGTTCGGCAGGCGCTTGCCGCGCGTACAGCGGCACAACAGTCAGGCCCTCCGCCATAATGGCCAGATCCATCGCGACCCACTGCATCGAGTTGTGCGCCAGCAGAGCACAGCGGTCGCCCTTCTTCAGCCGCAACTGCCGCACATAAGCCCGCGCTGCCAGGACTTGAGCCAGCAACTGCCGCGCTGTAAGCGAAACCGTATGCCCATCGCGCATTTCCTGCAGCACGACGCCATCGCCGCTGCGCTCCAGGCTGGCAAAGATTTGGTCGAGAAAGTGCATGCGTGTGTTTTGCAAACGTTTGCTCTCAGGTGTGATGAAAACGTGCAGCTACCCGTACGCCGCCACCAGTTCCCTTAGCCCGCCGCTCATCGGCGGCAGATAATCTTCCCAACTCCATTCGCCGCGCCGCGTCGGAAATTCCGGATAGCGCCGTTGCACTTCTTCTTCAAAATACACGCCCATGCGCGCCATCAGTTTCAAATTCCTCACCGTTGTCCGCGCGATGCCGTCGGCAATCCGCTCGCCGTCGCGATCCAGAATTTCTAACGCCGCCAGGGTGCGCGCCTCCAGGTCGGGATCATCCACATTCATCAGCAACTCCTGATGCCCGCGCTCGTTCATCAGATTCCGGATGCGCTCATCCATGGTGATGCCCGCCGATGCCACCAGCGCGGGCATCGAGGTCACAATCCCGTGATAGCGTGAAGAGACCATCATGCGGCACGCCCGCAGAATGCTCACGAGTTCGTACATGTTGTAATCGTCCGAGGTCAGCACCGGTACTCCGCCCAGTTTCTCCGAGATGCGGCGGCACGCCCGCGCATCCATGCGCTCGGTTGCCGCCATAATCACAAACACATTCCTCTTCTGCCGGAACGCGGCCACTGCATTGGCAATCGAGCTCAAATAATGTTCGTAGGCGCGATCGGCTTCGGGTCCCGCGTTGTGGAAGTAGGGCCCGCGGTAGTGGCTCTCCTTGTATGCGCCGGCCAGGCTATGCAGGGCGGCCTTGGCCACCGACGCCTTTACCGGCCACTCAAACGGATTGATCGGACACACTACCAGGACCGGCGTCTTCCCATCCCAACCCGCGTCGTGCAGCGCTTTCTGCCCATATTCCGCGCCTAGCGGCTCAAACGTCCACGCCGTGTCTGTGCCCAATTCCGTCGGCACACCCAGTTCGCGCAGGATTTTTCGCGACTCGTTGTTGCGCGTGATCACCAGCGAATTTCTGCAATAGCGTCCGCACATTTTGGCGACCAGCGGATCCATGTGTCCCGCCTCGGCGCCATAGCCGATCGACAATTTGTTCTCCGCCGCCGCTATGCCCAGCGAACCGATCATCATGGTTGCCAGCGCATTCGCAAATTTCGATTTGAACATCGAACCTTCGCATGCCACTACACCGTGATGTTTCGGCACCTCATTCGCCAAAAATGGAGGGAAAATATCCGGCAGACGTACCTGGGTTGTGCCTTCGAAATACCCGCGCGAGCGGTCAAAATTGAAAGTCATCATGCTGAGGTCAACATTCTCCGGCCCCAGAATGCGCCGGATCTGCCGCAGCATTTCTTCCACGCGCACATCCGACCCCGTATTGCGCGTTCCGTTATAGCCCGCAAACAGCAGCCTCAATTTCTCGCCGGGCTGCCAAGGCTCGCGTTTACCCATCATCCATTGGATTTTCTTGCCTTCAATGATGCTCGATACCCACGCTTCCAGAACGAAGTCCATCATGCGGCCGACCCTCCTGCTTTCGTGCTCTCCGGCCAGGCTTGATACGGATATTCAAAATTGTGCTCGCGGCTGAAGCGGAGCAGCGGAAAACTGTATTGCGAAAATGGCACGGGCTTCCGCCCCAGTTCGGTTGTGACGCGCGTGTTGTCGAACACGGTATTCCACGTCAGGTACGGCAGAAAGACCTTCATGAGCGCCGCGTTGTGCCCCACCGGCCCTTTGCGGCTCGCCAGTGGGTTGACGATGGAGCCGAACGGCTTTTCAAGGATCGGCAAAAATACTGGCCCGCGCTTGTTCTGCTCCGCTGCCAGAGCTTTGGTCAAATCCTGAAACGTCTGCGAATCGTTGCCTGAGGAAAGATGATACGTGTCGTGCTCGGGATTCGGTTTCATGTGCAGAGTTGAAATCGCATCGGCCACGAAATCCACGTTCACAATGTCAATCTTGTCATGCGGACGAAATGGGAGCACGGGCAACTCCGCCAGAAAAACGAACGACCGCACCATGTCGAACTGCGTTGTCTGCGGATAGCGGCTGTCACCCAGGACGATGCTCGGACGGAAAATCGTCAGCGGCACGTCGGGCAGCAATTCGCGCACCATGTGCTCGCAGAATTTCTTGGTCCGCGCATACGGATCGTAGTCCGAGCGTTCCCAATCAATGGCCCCGTCTTCCGAAACAACTTCGTGACTGCGCTTCCCAGCCACCGCCACGGTGCTCACGTTCGAAAAGCGCCGCAGGCCGTGATAGTACTGCGAGCGCCGCGCCAGTTGCAGGACTTCGAGCGTCCCGCGCAGGTTCACATTCAAACAACTTTTTTCCGATTTACGATTCAGTGAGGCTGCGCAATGAATCACAGAATCGGTGGTGTGCACAAGCCGGTCGTAATCGTCCGCCGCGAGGCCGAATTGTGGCGACGTGAGATCGCCACGGAAAATCCGGATCTTTGCCTGCAGCTGCTCGTAAAACCGGGAAAACGGGAGATGCAGTTGCATCGCATGCCAGAGGCGCAACTCGGCGTCCCGCGGATCGCGCCCGCGCACCAGCAAATTCAGGGTCGCGTCATGCTGATCGAGCAGATTGGCGGCGACATGAGCGCCGATGTACCCGGTCCCACCGGTCAGGAATATCGCCACATTGCTCCGTTTGTACCCGTCTTCATGGCATCGCCATTGTCGGTCGTTCCTTCTGTCTCTGTGGTTGCCGCGGGCGGCGGCATCTGCAGCACACGCGGCGCACGGGCTTCTAGCGGCCGCCCCTCAATCAGCGGATAGGTCCACCGGCGCAAGGCTGGAATATGAATGTCGATCCAATACTCCCACCAGTCCAGGCCCGCCGTGTCATATCCGAAGATCTCTCTCTCTTCGGGCGTCAGAGCCTGCGACAGCTTCTCCACATTATCAGCGACAAAATCATGCTCGTTGTGCAGAATAAAAGGCTCGAACAAGCCCACTAACTTTTCCACGCGTTCGAGGTTGCGCTCAGTCTTCGCCAGCGGCTTGGTCATTGCCGAGGGCAGCGGGGACATGACCCGCTGAATTGATTTGATAATCATTTTCTGCGCAGGCGCCGACATACGGTTGTAGCGCTCTTTCGAAACCGGAATCGCATCCATCCGCAACCGCAGCCAGTACTCCAGACCTTCCTGCGCGCGATAGTGCCGCCGGTGGCCGAGGCTCGTCAACTCAATCGACCGCCCCATGTCGCAAGGGTTCGTTACCGACGTCGCGAGTTGATACAGCGGGTCGTGCCGACGTTCCACCAGCGCCGCGGCGATCAGCGTGATCCCCGCGCAAACCGCGTCCACCGGAATAATGTCCAGACGCTTGCGCTCGTTCGAGGGCAACTGCCGGAACGCCGTTCCCAGCAGATACGACAAGGACGCCGAAGTATTGATGCCCTCATTCCAGCCGCGAAACGGTTTCGTCACCGAAGTCTCCACAATTGCCGGACGCACGATGGCAATCGGCAGCCCAGCGCCATATTTCGCAATCAGCGATTCCGCCAGGCTCTTGGTGAAGGTATAAGTATTCGGCCAACCTAACTCCTGCGCGCGCCGGGTGGCTTCTTCAGTCAGATAATTCCTCAACCAGCGCACCCGGTTCTTGCGGATCTGATTGTCCAGCGCTTGCCCGCTCAACCCTTTCGCTGCGTGTTCTTTCTCCAGCGCCTGCTTCTTCAGTTCCTCGGTAACTTCCGGTCCTTCCACCCGCGCTTCCGCCGACTTCACCAACTCATGCAACCGATGCCACTCTTTTTCTGCATCGAAGTCCTTCAGGTGCAACGGCGTGTAATTCGGACGCACGCGCTCACTCACCCGGCCATCGCGCTGCCCGGCTACATAGCAAGTCGAAAGATGCAGCAACGCAGCGTGCTCCGAACCGCGAATAAATTCGATCAGGTGATACGTCGAATCGACATTCACGGCTAACGCATCCCGCAGATCGGGATTAAAATCTGTCAGCCCCGAACTGTTGATGATCAGATCCAAATCCCTGCGCAAGCGCGCGGCCATCTCCGAATCCAGGCCCAGGCCGGGCTGCGAAACATCGCCCTCCACCACCTCAATTTTTTCTGGCAACAGGGCGCCCAGGCCGTCGCCGTATTTTTCGAATACTGGATCGAAAACCGGAGAGCCTTCAATCATCTTCTCAAAACGCTTCTGCGCCGGACTCGATTTCTGACGCCGGATGAGCAGATAAAGTTTCCCGATCTCGGGTAGATCAAGCAGCATATTGGCCAGCCACACCTTGCCGATGAATCCGGTGACGCCGATCAGCATCACGCGCTTTCCGCCAAGCGACCTACGCACGGAAAACTGAGCCGGATGCCGTTTTTCATCGAAATACACAATCGGGCGAACTCGAGGCGCTTCCACCCGCACCGCCGGTACGATCGCCGAGGCCAGTGCCTTCGGACCGCGCAACCCAAGCGCCCGCACCCATCGCGCCGGACTCTGCTGCCCATCTGGACCCGCTTCCCGAATCCGCGCAAAGAGTCCGCGCGGCCGGATCACGGGACTCAGCAGCCGTCCCGTGGCAACGCCATCGCGAAAATCGAGGCGGTTCGCAATAATCCACCGCACCCCCAGATGGCGCGCTAGTGGCCGCATCACATGGTCCAAGCCCTGGCTCACCAGCACCACGTCCACGCCCGTCGCCTGCAGGGCCTTCAGGTGCCGCACGCCTTCTTCTTTGAGCAGCGGCTTCAGTTTGTACTCGAATTCTTCTTCGCCCAGCAGATCGAGCCGGTCGCGCGTAACTCCGCGCAAAACGGCATGGACGATTCGAGTGGCGGCGACTCGGTTCACGGCATACAAAAATGGCCGCAGCAACGCCATCAAGAGCACCAGGCTGCGGCGCACCGCGCGCGCAATAAATGTCTGGCTGTTCCAGGTAAAAAAGGCTATCGGCCGAACTGTGGTCAGCTCGAGCAGGCTGCCCTCTACCCGCCAGTACACCGGCGACGAAGGCCGCGAGCGGGGCGTCGGCGAGGCGATTGCGGAAGCAACCGGGCCATCGTGCGGGGTCGGCGAGACCACTGATGCCGACGCGCTGGCGTCAAGCGACGGCCCCACCCGCACTTCGACATTGTTCACAGGTTCCACGAATCAATAGTCGGCCGCGCAACGTTCTGAACAAGTTTCTGAAACCTAGGTTCAGAGGCGCCGTCCCAACACAACTTTCTGTCGGCTCACAGTGGCCCCCGGGAAACCCGGCCGAATCACCTATTTTAACCTCTCCCCCGCCAAAGGGCGTAAATAACCGTAACTCCCTTCCGCGGGTTCTTACCCGGCCCGTTCTGCCCAGCACACATCCCAATACTTCCCAAACTTCCGCCCATTTTCGCTGAAAACGCCCATCACCTTGAATCCGAATCTGCGATGCAGGGCCTCGCTGGCAGCATTTGGCAGCACATACCCCGCCACAAAGCGATGTATGTCCTCGCCGCGTAGCGTTTCAAACAACTCCGCATACAAACGCTTGCCAATGCCCTTCCCCGTCGCCTCCGGCGCGCAATAAATCGAGGTCTCCACCGTCGTGTCATAGGCCGCTTTCGGACGAAACCGCGTCGTTCCCGCATATCCCAGCACAACCCCTTTCTCCTCGGCAACGATCAGCCGATGGCGTCCCGCTACGCTAAACTGCGCCAACCAAGTCTCCCGCCGCTCCACCGTGTAGGGCTCAATGTCAAAAGTCACGGGCGTATTCAGGACGTAGTAGTTGTAAATGTCGGTGATCCGCGCCAGATCCCGACGCTCCGCGGTCCGAATCCGCGTCTCGCTCATTGGCCCACCTCCAACAAGAACGCTCTGTCGTTTCTTGCGGGTTCAAATGTGCATTTTCCTTTACCGGATTGCCCACCCCACGACCGCCGCCGCGGCAATCAGCCAGGCAGAGTTCACCCGGAACCGCAGCAACGCGATTAAGCTCGCTACGAACACGACCAGCGTGGTCCGATCCACTATCGACGCCTTCCCCAGTTGCCACGTCACCACCGCCATCAATGCGAGCGAACCCGCTACCACTCCATCAAGCGCGGCCGCCGCTACCGGCGACCGTCGCAGCCGCGGAATCAGCGGGCCGCTCACAGCCACCAGCAGGAAGCCCGGCAAAAAGATTCCCACCGTCGCCACTACCGCGCCCCTCCACCCCGCTACCACGTATCCGATGAACGTTGCGGTCGTAAACAGCGGACCGGGGGTAAACTGCCCCACCGCGACCGCATCAATCAACTGCTTGTCGGTCAGCCAGTGCAGACGCTCCACAAACTCGGTCTGCAGAAATGCCAGCAGGACATATCCGCTGCCAAACACCACCGATCCGATTTTCAGAAACGACAAAAACAGGCGCGCCAAGCCGACCGGAAAGGCCGCGCCGACTGCCGCCACCGTCATAACCCCGGCTACAACTTTCGGAAAGCCAAAAACGCCTGCACTCACCAGCCGATTCTTCATCGCCAGAGCAGCCGCCGAAACCAACCCGGCAAATATGAGCACCAGAATCGGACTGACTCCCACCAGGCTCAACCCCGCGGCCAGCAGCGCAATCACCGCCAGCCGAGGCGTCCGTATGCCCGTCCGCGCCAGTTTCCCCAGTGCCTGGATCACGATCGCGACCACCGCCGGCTTGATCGCGTAGAGTATGCCTTCGGCCTTCGGCAACGAGCCAAAGCGCACATAGGCCCACGCAATCACCGACACGATGGCAGCCGCCGGAATGATGAAGCAGCATCCGGCCACAATCAGTCCGCGCCAGCCGCGTTTCAGCTGCCCAACGAAGATTGCGACTTCGGTCGAGCTTGGTCCTGGAATCAGATTCGCCGTCGCCAGCCGGTCGAGAAATTCGGCATGGCTGATCCACTTCCGCCGGCGGACGAATTCTTCTTCCATCATGGCCAGATGCGCCGCCGGGCCGCCAAACGCAATCGTCCCCATCTTTAGAAATACCAGGGCAATCTCCCCCAGCGATACCTCCCGGATTTCGGTGGACTCAGCCATTGCTTATTTAGTGCGGACGCTCCCTTCGACCCCTCGGTGCTTCGACAGGAATACGCCGGCCCTGCCCGCGAACACTCCTGCGAAGCGGGAAATTCGAGCGTACCGCAAATCTGCGTCTGTAATAATTGGCAGTATGAGTCACCGCGAAGTGGTGCAGCGCGCAGACGGAGGGAGCGCAACGTGAATGCGCTTACACTATTCGGATTGTTTGCGGTGACCGCGATGTTGGTCACTTACGCGCTGGAGAGCCGCAGCACCTGGTTCATCCTGGCGTTCGCGATGGCCTGCGCCCTCGGCTCTGCTTACGGTTTTCTGCAAGGCGCCTGGCCCTTTGGAGTGGTCGAGGCGATCTGGTCGGTCGTAGCTGTGCGCCGCTGGTATCGCGCGCGGAAGTAAGAAAGGTTGTGTGGTGACGGGGTTTCGCCCCGTCCTTGCGGGGCAGAGCCCCGCCACCACACGTTCAGAGTTTATTCAGACCGTCCAGCGCTGCCACTTTATAGGCTTCCGCCAGCGTGGGATAGTTGAACACCGTATCGCGGAAATATTCTATGCTCGCACCCATGGTCAGCACCGCTTGTCCAATGTGCACGATCTCTGCCGCGCGATCTCCAATGATGTGGACGCCTAGTAATTTCAACGTGTCCGGATCGAAAAGAATCTTCAACAATCCCTGATCGTCGCCCAGCATCTGCCCCTTGGCCAGCTCCGAATAGCGCGCCAGGCCGCTCTCGTAGGGAGTTTTTTTGCGCGTAAGCTCTTCCTCAGTGGCGCCGACCATGGAGATTTCCGGGATGGTGTAAATGCCGTACGGAATCAGATTTGGCAGCATCCGGCTGGGCTTGCCGAACATGTGACAACCCGCCAGCCGGCCCTGCTCCATCGAAGTGCTGGCCAGCGCCGGAAACCCAATGACATCGCCCGCCGCGTAGATATGCGGCACCGCGGTCTGAAAATGTTCGTTCACCGCCAGCTTGCCCCTGCCGTCCGCCGACAGCCCTGCCGCATCGATTTTCAGCTTGTCGCTGTTGGCCTGCCGCCCAATCGTATAGAGCAGGGCTTGCCCGCGGACTTTCTTTCCGCTCTCGAGTGTCGCAAATACTTTGTCCCGCTCTTCGTCGAATCCAACCGATACCACTTTTTCACCGACGCGGAAGACCGTTCCCAGTTGCCGCAACTGAAAGCACAAACTTTCGATGATCC
>Ga0181523_10005868_pt1 | contig 9978 bp, 8 predicted proteins | sample PEATcosm2014_Bin_43_FD_119752 | JGI IMG/M metagenome (GOLD analysis project Ga0181523, IMG submission 119752) | Peatland microbial communities from MTU Mesocosm Facility, Houghton, MI, USA - PEATcosm2014_Bin05_30_metaG | ecosystem: Environmental > Terrestrial > Soil > Wetlands > Peat | place...
CGGCGGACGCCGCCTCACTGGCCTTGGGCGCCTCGGGCACCGACGGCATTTTCAGTTGTCCGGCGCGGCTTGCCGACCAATCGCTCGCGCAGTACGTAACGACTTACACCTACGAGTTCAGCGACGAGAACGCACCGCTTGATATTTTCACCTTCTTCATAACGCCAAGCTTCCCGCTGGGAGCCTATCACAGCGCCGAGATCCAGTACCTGATGAATATCCTGGGGATAGCGGCGCCATTTACCTCAGAGCAGTCGCAATTGTCCCGCGCGATGATTAGCTACTGGACGCGTTTCGCCGCAACCGGCGATCCGAACTCGGCCGGCCAACCCGTGTGGTCGCCCTACAGTTCCGCCACGGACGAATTTCAATCGTTCGTGCCGCCAACGCCGACGGTCGATTCCACCTTCGCTACGGACCATCTGTGCACGACGTTGTGGGATTTCCTCTAATTGACTAAGTTGATCGGCTGCCGTCATCTCGTAGCCGCAAAAAATGGTCCTGCTTTGGCTTTACGATGCTAGGGAAGGCATTGGTTCAACGTGGGAACGCTTCCGTTTAACAGGCCAGCCAAGAGGCGCGCTGAGCCGGTCGGCGCGCCGACATAAATCTGCGCGCCGGTTTTATTGTTGGCAGTGGCGCGGTTGCAGTTTTTGAAGAAAGATTTCTGGCAGGGGTACGGACCGGCGATTTGATAGCCAATCCGCGCCGTGGCCGGGTCGGACACGGTGATCGGGCAAGAGCAGATGATCTGCCCGTCATTTAGGGGACTGCTGAAACCCGGAAATGACTTCCCTTCGGTGCTGGCGAAGCACAAACCACCATCGCATTGCGCGTAAGCACCGCTGGAAGTCCCGGCGGGGCAGGTATAAAGGGCCTGGTTACCGTCCGGCGCGAGGACCGAGTCGGGTACACTGAAGGTGCTCACCATGTAGCCGTTTTCCGCACCCTCTGCGTTCACCGAGCAGACGTTCTCGCCATTACCGAACGCATCGGACAGGCTGATGCTGTTGCCCGACATCACGTCACACTCGCAGTAAGCGAGGCCGTCCAACACGAAACAACTGGCAACGGCGCAAAGTGCGTAAGTTTGACCAGAGCAAACTATAAAGTTGGACGAGCTTGAATCGGTCGCGGCCTTTTCGGCGTACGCGGGGCCACCAGCCGCAACGATCAAGGCGAACCCGCCACCGATCAGCAACCTACTAATTGAAAAAGCCTTCATAGACGATTGTTAGTCTAACCGTCCTATTTCAGGCAATAATATATTTGAGATAAGCGTTCGATCATCCTTACTTCGCCCGGCAAGAGCCTTCAAGGCCGACGGCTGAACGAAAGTAGGGAGCTTCGACGGTTCGAACGTGCCAGTGGCCGGGGCGGCCAAAATAAAGTGACGCGCCGGTCAGCGAATCCGGTAGGAGACCTGCTGCGGTGTGCCGTTGCGCATCACGTTGAGCGTGATGACGCCCTGGTCTTGTAGCGATTGCAAAAGGGTGAATGCTTTGGCCGGGTCACCCACGCTCTGCCCATTCACGGTCTGCAGCACATCGCCGTCCTGCAAGCCGAGTTGCTGAAAGATTGAATTCGGCTGGATTTCGGTCAGCAGAAAACCATTGGCGACGCCGTTCTGGATTTGCGGCGTCGCGCGAATTTCCGTAAAGAGCGGCGCCATGTTCTTGAGATTGCTATCCACCGTCGCGCGGTCGAGTACGTACCGGTTGGGACCGATCCGATGGACGCCATGGGCCGGCGCCTTGGCGAGGGACTGCGGACCGCGCGGAAACCGGCGAAGCTGGCCGGGCCGCGGGGTCAAGGGCGGGCCGGGCGTCAGCCCCGACTTGGGTAGTTCGAGCGCCACGCGACGACCATCATGCAGGATCACCACGCGATCGCGGCCGACACTCAGCAACTGGCCCGCGCCGGGGACCATATCGCCAACCCGGTAGACCGCCTGGTCGCCGGCATTCTCGATAATCGCGTACGGTTTGCCCAACGTCACCTGTGAAGTTCCCACGAGCGTGACGTCGAGGTGCTCGTCCGCCGCCGATGCGCTCTCGCTTTCAGCAACCGGTGTCGGATTGAAAATATCCCGGTGTACGATGACCTCGTAGAATTGCCGCGGATGTAGTCCGGCCAGGCGCGGCCGAGCGACGTGCGAAGATTCCGTTGCGGCCGGCAGAACAGTCGAGGCGTAATGCAGCTTGATCGCGTCGCTCACGCAGAGCGCGAGCAAGGAGGGAATAATCAGCACGCCAATCAGCCGGTTGAGCCACGTGAGATAACGTTCAGGAAGGTCGAAGCCACTCATCTATGTATTGCTCTGGGTAATGCTTCGACCCTGATCAGAAGGTGGCTTCGGCTTCGTAGGAACAGCCCTCGACCAGGCGCTGAACGTCATAGTTCCAGCGGCCCTTCCAGCGCTCGATGGTAAGGCTCGCCTGGTTGTGTCCCATGCGCACCTGGTCGAGCATCCGCAGCAAGTAGATACTCTCGTCCTCGCCGCGTTCATTGAGGCAACGCTGGCGGGCGAGACCGATCATCGCGATATTGATGAGCTCGAGCGCGAGTTCCTGGAGTTTGATCCGGCCGGCGCGCGCGTCAAGGCCAATCTTTTGCGCCGCGTCGGTGAGGGCGAGCCGTTCCGCATAGCTCCAGCGCTTGATCAGATCCCAAGCCCCCGTCATACAGTCGCTATCATAGAGGATACCCTTGCAAAGCGCCGGCAGGGATAGCATCAGGGGCGGTGGCTGGCTGTCGGCGGTCCGGATCTCGATATACTTCTTCAACCGCACCTCAGTGAAAATCGTCGTCAGATGATTGCTCCAATCCTCGATCGTAGCCCGCTCCGTCCCCCAGCCACGCTCCATGAATTGGCGGAAGGTGATCCCGGGGGGCACCGTGAGGTTATTGTACCGGTGATCGCGCTCCAGAAAATACATCGGGACGTTCAGCGCGTAATCGACATAGTCCTCGAAGCCGGCGTCGTCGCGAAAAGCAAATTCAAGGGTGCCGCAACGGTCGCGATCGGTATCCTCCCAGATGTGTCCGCGGTAACTCTGGTAGCCGTTGAGCCGCCCGTCGGAAAGCGGCGAATTGGCGAAAATCGCGTAGACCACGGGCACCATACCCATGCTGATGCGCAGCTTGCGCATCGCGTCGGCCTCGTCGCTGTAGTCGAGGTTGGCCTGCACGCCCGCCGTCTGCTTCATCATCCGTTGACCCAGCCGCCCCTGCCGCGCCATGTACGGATACATAATATGGTAGCGGTCTTTGGGTAGCAGCTCGATTTCGTCGATACGGCTGACAGGCTGCATCCCGAGCCCGAGAATCGTAGCGTCGAGCTCGTGACCGAGCTCAATCAGTTGTTCGATATGGACGGTGAACTCGCGATGGGCGCAGTGGATCGTCTCGCATTGTTCGCCGGAGAGTTCGATCTGCCCGCCCGGCTCAATCGTAATTGGCGCGCGGCCGCCCTTGAGCGCGATGATTCGTCCGTGCTCGCCGTCCGGTTCGTAGCCGTAGCGGTCGATGAGCCGGCGCAGCAGCTCCTCGACCCCGCGCGGGCCGGAGAAGGGCAGGGCGCGGCCGTCGTCCTTCGAGACCGCGACCTTCTCGTACTCGGTACCGATCCGCCACTGCTCGCGCGGCTTGGCTCCGCTGAGAAAGTGGCTAATCAATTCGTCTTTGTGTTCGAGTGGCTGGGTCATATCGGATTCGTCCGCTCGGTCTGCCTGGTTAGGGATCAAAAGGGGGTCTATCATGGCCACGCGCGGGCCTCAAAGCAAGTGAAATCTTAAAGTAACACTTAAAGTGCGTGCGAGAGCGCAAACCCGTCGATTATTCTCATCGTCATGATCGCGTAGTGCGGGCTCAGGCCTCCAGCTCGAGCACGCGCTTGTCGCGCCGCGCGAAATCCAGGACCTCGACATAGGGGCGCATCGTCGGAATGCGGTCCATCCGCATCTCGGCGTCGATATCGCTGGTGCCCTCGCCGGGATCCTTGCGGGTCACGTTGATAAGGTCGCACTCTGCGCCAAGCGCCACGGCGAAATGCCAGGTACCCTTGTCGATCAGCGCGGCTTGCCCCGGCTCGAGAAAGAACGCCGCCAGCCGTTCGTAATCGATCTCATATTTTTCGTGACCGGCCGAACGATTGCGCGGGGGCGGTGCGACCACCAACGCGATCGTGCCGCGTAACGGGATGAAAGTCTGGTTGTAAGAGAAATGCGTCGCCATCATGCTGATTCGCCGGGCATTGACCGGCCGTCTGAACTTGAGCAGCTCGATCGCGACGCGTCCCTCCCCCGGCTCAACCTCGGGCAGCACCGGCTGGCGGTTCTCCAGCACTTGCCCGAACGGCTTGAAGGCTTCGGGCGTCAACGGCTGCAATCTGACCTTGATGGTCTGTTCTTCCATGGCTGCTTCTCCGCCCCCTTGCCGACGGCCTCGGCAGGCGATCTCGGGCAGAGCTTAAGCCGCGCCACGAACCTTTGACAAGTCCGTATTAACGCGCTGACGAAGCCGCTGCGTTGGCGACGGACCGCAGCTATACTGTCACGATGGCGTGGATGCAAACGGCGGACGATCTGGGTTTCCGGCTGGAGCTCGAGCGCCCGCCACAGCGGATCGTTTCGCTGGTGCCGAGCTGGACCGAGACGCTTTTCGCGCTCGGCCTGGGGCACGCGGTCGCGGGGGTGACGCGTTACTGCGTTGAGCCGGCGGCGGCGACCGCGGCAGTGCCCAAGATTGGCGGGACCAAGAATCCGGATCTTAAAGCGATTGTTGAACTTGCGCCCGACCTCGTGATCGCCAACGCCGAGGAGAATCGGCGCGAGGATATCGAGCAGTTGCGCGCCGCCGGTATCGTGGTATTCACCACCTATCCGCGCAAGATCAGCGCCGCGGTCGAGTCGATTATCAAGCTTGGCGCGACGCTTGGCTGCGACGCCCGGGCCCATGCGATGGCGCGCGAGATTGTGCTGGCGGTGAGCGAAATCGAAACCCAGGTCGGCGTCTGGGCCAAGCTGCGCTTCCGCGTCTTCTGCCCCATCTGGAAGAACCCGTGGATGGCCTTCAACGCCGACACCTATGCGCACGACGTGTTGCGGATGGTCGGCTTCAACAACATCTACGCGGCGGCTGGCGAACGTTATCCACGGACGACGATCGAGGAGGCGCTCGCGCAACGGCCGGACTTCGTGATGTTGCCGAACGAGCCCTATGAATTTGGCCCCAAGGACGCTGAGGAATTGAAGCCGCTGCTCCCGGCGGCCCTGAGCCGGCGGCTAGTGCTGATCAACGGCCGCGACCTCCATTGGTATGGCGCCCACATGGTGACGGGGCTCAAGTCGCTGGCCGCACTGTTGGGCCGGGTGCGCGCCGCCACCGTCTAGATCATTCCAGCATGTAGAGCGTGCGGCCTGGACCAAGGTCGATCCGACGCGGGAAGTGTTTCCCGGCCCAGCGGACGACTTCAGGCATCGAGCTGAAACGCTGCGTCCAGCATAGCACGAGACGTACGTTATACTGTCGTGCCTGGTCGATAACCTCTTGTGGCCGGAGGTAACCAGTAGCGATTCGCGTGAAAGACGTGTCTGTCAAAGCGGGCGGGACGTCGCGGCCAGCGAGAAAAGCGATTCCCTGAGCGTCAGTAATTATCATCTCGCCCGGCCGCGTGTGCTCGATGATTAATTCGGCGATACGCAAATCCGGACTTGGTAATGCCTGGCTTCGTATGAACGAGAGTTCTCTCGAAGTCTCAAGACAGACCTGACGGACTCCCGCGCCCAGAATCACTAAACCTGCGCCGGCACAGGAAGCCCAGCCGATAATCCGAATCGAATGTGCTTGTGCGGCAAGCCAGCGAACGAACACTGCGTATAGGACACAGGAATAGCCCGCGCCGACTCCGATCGCGGCGGCCAGCGCGGGAATAATCGCGATCAGGTGATGGTCAAATAGTGGAAGATGGTTCAGCAATCCAAGGAACGTGACAAAAGGCCACGCGAAAAGCGCCACTCCCTCTATTCCGCCAAGCATACACAATCCCGCTAATGGTGCAGTCAAAACCAGTAACCGCTCCCCAATCATTAAACGCATAAGGGTATGCCATCTGTCGTCGAGCGGAACGGATGGGTAGACTCTGCGCGCCGCCAAATGGAATGTTATGACTTGATGCCAAACCTGATCAAATTTATACGACGACAAGCTAAGCAAAGTGATAGCTGCAAAAACGGCGAATATGATGATGATGTCCAGTGCGATGAACCGTAGCCGCTGTCGCTGGCTTATATCCTGAGCATGTGTCCATCGAGCGATCGCGAACAATATCAGCGAGGGAAGCGCATAAATACCCGATAGCTTGAGCAAGATCGAGCATATCGTGGCGGCGGACGCGGCCGCCAACCATCCGCGATGCCCGTGGCGGGCGTAACCAGCCGCCAGTGCGATCCCTGCTGCGGCTAAAGCAACCGAAGGGACATCCGCGTTTATAGTTCGCGACCACTGCAATTCCAGCGGTGAGAGTATTACTAATGTCGCGGCGAGGATCGAACCGCCGCGGCTCCCCAATTGTGTTGCTATCAACATGACCGCTACGATCGTGATTAGGCCGGCGGTAGTCGTGACCAGTTGCCCCGCTAGAAAGGTTTCACCGAACAAGCGCAACGCGGCATATATCAGTGGCAGCCATAGTGGCGGCTGGGAATCAAAGACTTGCCCGTAAGGCGCATAGCCGCGTACCATCATCCGCGCGGACTCTAAATACACTCCCGAGTCATATGAATCGCTGTAAGCGCCCAGACCGCTATAAAGGAGACGGAGGGCGTATAGCAGCCCGATCACAATGGCCACGTACCACGAATTCCGCCAAAGCCGGGAGATTGTAGCCGCAATTCTCATCTTGACCCTTGATTTAGATGCGCATCGGCGCCGCGCGCAAACGTGCGCAGGGAGCGGGAGGAAATAACATGGAAGCGAATCAGTTGATCGCACTCTGGGACGAACATCTTAAATACGAATTCGCGACGCGTGACACCGAGGCGACGCTCGCCACGATGGTCGACGACGCGTACGTGAATCATATTCCGGTGCTGACCGGCGGGGTCGGCAAGGACGAGTTGCGCGAATTTTACGCGAAGCACTTCATTTCGCGGATGCCGCCTGACACCACGATCAACCCCATCTCGCGAACCGTCGGCGAGGATCGCGTGGTCGACGAGATGATCTTCAGCTTTACCCACACCGTCACGATGGACTGGATGTTGCCCGGTATCGCCCCGACCGGCCGGCGGGTCGAAGTTCCACTGGTTGCGATCGTCCAGTTTCGTGCGGGAAGGCTCGCCCACGAGCATATCTATTGGGACCAGGCTTCCGTGCTGGTGCAGATCGGTCTGCTCGATTCCGCAGCGTTGCCCATCGCCGGAAGCGAATCCGCACGCAAGGCGCTCGATCCCAAGCTCCCTTCCAATGAACTGATGAAGCGGCGGTGCGGTTGAGTCCGCCGTGCTCGAGCCGCGCACCGTTTGCCCCTGGGTCATAAACCATCTAAACAACAAGGATCGTGTCGATTACGTCGACGCGTCCGCATCAGGACTACGCAAGGAGCACCGATATGACTGGCGCAGCGCCACTGACAGGGATCAAGATTCTCGATCTGACCAAGCTGGCCCCCGGCCCGCATTGCACGATGATCCTCGGCGACCTCGGCGCCGACATTATCCGTGTCGACGAGCCCGGCGTACCCACCGGACGGCGCGCGCAGCAGGCCGGCGGTGGCGACGCCAGGGCGCTGCGCCCCAGCTCCTCGCCCGCTAATGCGCTCGCCCGCAACAAGCAGTCGATCGGGCTCAACCTCAAGAGCGGTCCCGGCAAGGAGATCTATCTACGCCTCGCGCAGCGGGCCGACATTGTCGTCGAAGAGTTCCGCCCCGGTGTCGCCAAGCGCCTCGGTATCGATTACGACGCGTTGCGGTCGCGCAATCCGCGGCTTATCTATTGCGCCGTAACCGGTTTCGGTCAGACCGGTCCGTTCAAGAATTACGTCGGCCACGACCTCAACTATGTCGCGACCGCGGGCGCGCTCTCGCTGATGGGTCCGGAGAACGGCCTGCCGGCGATTCCCTGGAACTGGCTCGCTGATTACGCCGGCGGCGGGATGCATGCCGCGATCGGCGTGCTCGCGGCGCTGGTGGCGCGCAGCCAAAGCGGTCGCGGTCAGTACGTCGATATCGCGATGCTTGACGGCGTGATGCTGCTGCTCGCGCAGGCGCTCTCCGCACACTTCACCAGCGGCCGCGTGCCCCGGCGCGGGTCGACCCCGATGGACGGTGCGGCGCCGCATTACAATCGCTATTACACGAAGGACGGCAAGATAATCACGATCGCTTCGATGGAGCCGTGGTTCTATGCCAACCTTTGCCACGCGCTCAATTGCGACGAGTATCTGGCCGACCAGAACAACAAGGAAAAATGGCCGGAGATTCACGCGCGTTTCACGCAATTGTTCACGACCCGTACCCGCGACGAATGGTTCGACCATCTGAGCAAAAGCGATATCTGCGTTGGCAAGATGCTGACGCTCGACGAGCTTGAACACGACCCGCAAATCAAGGCGCGCAACATGATCGTCGAGGTCGAAACGCCGAGCGGCGAGAAGGTCAAGCAGGTCGGTATCGCAATGAAATTTTCGGAGACGCCCGGCTCGATTCGTTCGGTTGCGCCCACCACCGGTCAGCATACCGAGGCGATCCTCGCCGATCTGGGCTATACGCCCGAGGATGTCATCCGGTGGCGCGCCGACGGCGCGATACGCTAGGCCCGGCAGGCGGAGCATACGGTCGAGAGAAAATGCCCGAACAACCCGCGATGTTCATGAAGAGTCCCTACGAGCCGCTCGTGATCGAGCGCGCCGAGGGACCGTGGCTCTATACGCGCGACGGCCGCAAAATCCTCGACGCCGCCGCCGGCGCGGTGGTCGTCAATATCGGGCAGGGACGCGCGGAATTGGCGCAGGTCGCCGCCGAGGAGGTGGCTCGCCTGAACTACGTCCTGCCGGTATGGTGCTCCGCCGCGCGCGAGCGGCTGACCACGCGGCTCGCGCGCTGGACGCCCCCGGGCCTCAACCGTTTCTTCTTCACGAGCGGCGGTTCCGAGGCGATCGAGATGGCGATCAAGTTCGCCTTCATGTACCACAAAGTTCATGGTCGTCCCGGCAAGAAGAAAATCATCTCGCGGTGGCTCTCCTATCACGGCAACACGCTGGGTGCGCTCTCGGTCGGCGGTAATCGTAGCCGCCGCGCCGACTACGAGCATGTGCTCTTCGACTGGCCGCATATCGATCCGCCGTACTGTTACCGATGCCCGTGGAACAAAAGTTACCCCGGATGCGGCATCGACTGCGCGGCCGCGCTCGAACAGGAGATCACGAAGCAGGGCGCGGATACGATGGCGGCCTTTGTCGCCGAGCCGATGATGGGTGCGACGGGCGGCGCCGTGCCGCCGGTCAAGGAGTACTGGCCGCTGATCGCGGATATCTGCCGGCGCCATAATATCCTGCTTATTGCCGACGAAGTGATGACCGGCTTTGGCCGAACCGGCAAGCGTTTCGCGGTCGAGCACTGGAACCTCAAGCCCGACCTGATCGTCGCGGCCAAGGGGTTGACCGGCGGTTACATCCCGATGGGGATGATCGCGGTCGACGAGACGCTGGTGGCGGCGTGCGAGGGCCTGAGCGCCGATTTCATGTTCTTTACCTACTCGGCCCATCCGCTCTCCTGCGCGATCGCCGACAAGGTGCTCGAGATCATGGAACGCGAGCATCTGGTTGAGCATAGTGCCGAATTGGGCGCGCGGCTGGGGGCGCAGCTCAAGGAGGAATTGTCAGGTCATCCGCTGGTCGGGGATATTCGTGGCGCGGGCCTCTTCTGGGGTATTGAGTTGGTGCGCGACAAGGCGACCCGCGCACCGTATCCGCCCGAG
>Ga0181523_10005870_pt1 | contig 9972 bp, 3 predicted proteins | sample PEATcosm2014_Bin_43_FD_119752 | JGI IMG/M metagenome (GOLD analysis project Ga0181523, IMG submission 119752) | Peatland microbial communities from MTU Mesocosm Facility, Houghton, MI, USA - PEATcosm2014_Bin05_30_metaG | ecosystem: Environmental > Terrestrial > Soil > Wetlands > Peat | place...
AGGCAGTTTTCTTGCGCTGATTTCGGCGGCACGAGTCGATGAGGCGGGCGTTCTGCGTCCCTTCTTGCAGGTTCGCTACCAGTTTTGGATGCGTGAACTTACTCGCGTTGTTTCCAGTGTGCGGCAGCAGCCGGAGTGGTCTTTTGCGTCAGACCTGAATATCGAGGAGCTCCGGCACAGCTTGGCCGTGATCCACTGTCGCGAGTGTGGTCTCACCGGTTGGGTCGGGACAGTAAAGGATGCCGACAGCCGGATCATTCCGGATCTGGAACCCTTGTACAGAGCGTTCTTCGACTTTCGGCCTGAGGTGCGGTTCATCTTCCCCGGTGAGTTCGGCCCGAATCCACAGATGCAGCTTCCGCACTTTCTCTGTCCCAACTGTTTGCACACGAGCATGGCGGAAGGACCACAGGAGTGCGCCTGGTGTGGCACGGGGGAGGAGCGGATGCTTCGCGTCTGGCTTCCTGAAACTTGGAAGCGGGTTGGCGGCGAGACTCCACGGTTGATTGGCACGCACGACTGCCCATCCTGCGAAGGACATAACGCTCTCACGATTGTAGGATCAAGAGCGGCAAGCCTGACCTCAGTGTTGATCTCTCAGCTCTGGGCTTCACCCTTCAATCAGGATAAGAAGCTACTGGCGTTCTCCGATAACGTCCAGGATGCTTCGCATCGAGCAGGCTTCTTCAAGGCTCGGACCTTTCGCTTCAATCTGCGCACGGCCATTCAGAAGGTAGTGCAGGATCTGCAGACCACAGTTGCACTTGCGGAAGTGCCAGCAATGTTTCTTGCGCGTTGGGAGAGCGAGCTGTCACGGCCGGAGGTCTTTGTTGCGACTTTTCTGCCACCGGACATGGAGTGGCAGAAGGATTACGAGCACCTACGGAGGGAAGGCTCGTTGCCCCCGCATTCGCGACTTCCAGAGCTACTTCGCAGGCGACTTGATTGGGAAATATGGAGCGAGTACACGCATAACGCACGTATTGGTCGTTCTCTGGAAAAAACTGGGTCTTCTACTGTGCAGGTCCGACCGCAGATATTCGAAGGCGCCGCCGTAACCGTACTTGCTCGTTTGCAAAATGAAGTCGGCGGACTGCGGGAGGTTGGTATCGAGGCCGTGCGGCGTTTTTTACACGGCTTTTTGCTCAACCTTAAGAATCGCGGCGGTGTGTGGCATCGTGAGCTCACCGAATATCTGAGCGAGATGGGGAACTACTTTCGTTTCAATACAGGCGAGAGACTGCTGTATATGAAGTACGCAACAAAGTACGAGCGGTTGCCGGAGTTCCTGATTGAAGCCCCGCTGGGTGAACGGTTCCTCCCGCTCGTGGCCGGCAGTGTAACCTCTCCGAGTTGGCACGCCCATTGGCTACGGCGAGTCTTTGGGACCTTCGACGGAAACATTTCGCAAATTGTAGTTCCAATTTACAAATCGGTGATTGAAGAGCTATGCCAGCACAAGCTGATGTTCGAAACGTTCGCGCGGGGCGCAAAAGTCTGGGGGGTTGCTTTGGAAGCGCTGGAAGTTACGCGCCAAGTTCGGCAGCTTCGGTGCGATCGGTGCAGTTACATGCTTTCGGTAGGGTCTCACGCGGCTGACGTGTTGGCCGGATCGCCCTGTCCTCAGAGTGCGTGCAGGAGTGGGGTACTACGGGAGCAACCCCAAGGGGAGGATTATTACGGCAGGCTGTACCAAAACGGCAATGTGGCTCGCATCTTCGCTGAAGAGCACACCGGCCTATTGACACGCGAACAGCGTGAAGCCATCGAGATCGGCTTTGAGCGGCGTGAAAAACCCGGCGATCCTAATCTGCTCTCCTGTACGCCGACCCTGGAGATGGGCGTCGACATTGGCGACCTTTCCGCGGTGGCGCTGTGCGCCGTGCCACCGCGACCGAGCAATTATTTGCAGCGTGCCGGTCGGGCCGGTCGCCGCGATGGCAATGCATTCATTGCTACGGTGGCGAACGCTCGTCCCCACGACTTGTTCTTCTTCGAAGAGCCGAAAGAGATGCTCGAAGGCCAAGTCGAGCCTCCGGGCTGTTACCTCAACGCGTCCGCTGTGCTGGAGCGGCAGTTTACGGCGTTCGTGATGGACCGCTGGGTACAAATCGGGTTGCCTGATGGTGCGATTCCCGAACGGCTTGCAGCAGCAATCAACGCGGTCGATAACGGTGGCCCTCAGGACGCATTTCCATGGAACTACTTGAGGTATTTCGAACTGAACCGTTCTACCCTGGAGGACGCATTTCTCGGGATGTTTGGGTCTCGGATTTCCGATTGGACGCGCGAGCGACTCTTAGCATTTTCGCGCGCTGAAGATGGCCTGCGGTATCGATTAGTCGAGGGAGTTCGCGTCCGCGCGCGTGAGCTCAAGAATTGGCGCACGCGCTTAGACACTCTCAACCGACGTATTCGCGATCTGCAATCCTTGGTTATGCGCGAAGAGGAAAAGCAGAAGCAGGAAGGTGAACTGCGGCAGGAAAAGGCAGCCCTCTTCGAGTTGGTGCGTAACTTGCAGAACCGTCGCGTGATGAACTTTCTGACCGACGAAGGCTTGTTGCCTAATTATGCTTTTCCCGAGCAAGGCATCACGCTGCAATCGGTCATCTTTCGGAAACGGAGTGGAGCAGCGGAAGGGGAGCGCCAGTACGAGACTTGGACATATGAGTATGCAAGGCCTGCGTCCGCGGGGATTGCAGAATTGGCACCGGCCAACACATTTTATGCCGGTGGACGAAAGGTCACGATCGATGGTGTGACTTTTGATCCCGAGGATCTCGTGGCTTGGCGCTTATGCGCAAATTGCACCTACATGGAGCGAGAGGGCGAGCGCGACCCGCAGCAATCCTGCCCCAAATGCGGGCATCTCCTTTGGTCCGATGACGGACAACGGCGTACCCTGCTGAGAATGCGAGAGGTGGTGGCCACTACAGAGGACAAGAGAAGTCGTTCGTACGACGAGAACGAGGAGCGAGACCCGAAATTCTATGAGAAGAATATGTTTGTCCTCAAGAAAGATGAGGACGTCACTGACGCATGGTTTCTGGATTGCGAAGAGGTTCCATTCGGGTTCGAGTTCTTTCGGAAGATCACTCTGCGGGAAGTGAACTTTGGCGAAAGTAACGGAGGCGGAACGCGCATTCAAGTGGCTGGACGGGAACGAACGGCTCGTTCGTTCGAGCTCTGTCAAGCGTGCGGGAAGGTGCGTCGTGATGGCAAGCTCGACCATTCACCTTGGTGCACTTTTCGAAATAATCCGGAAGCTGAGAAAGCGGTCCGAACTTGTTACCTGTACCGCGAGTTCTCGTCGGAAGCGATTCGAATGTTGCTCCCGGTGGCGGCGACGGAGATCGAAAGAAATATTGAGTCGTTTGTTGCCGCCCTGGAACTCGGCCTGCGCGACAAGTTCAGAGGCGATCCAGGGCACCTATATACGACTGTGTACGATGAGCCTATCGAAGGCAGTGAATCGCGGCGCCGGTATCTGGTGCTCTACGATGGAGTTCCAGGAGGCACCGGCTATCTTCGGGAACTCATGCGAGCGCCTTCGCAGCTCGAGGAGGTCTTCCGCTCCGCCTTCGAGAAGCTCTCAGCGTGTCAGTGCCGTCTCGATGAACGCAAAGACGGTTGTTATCGGTGCCTGCTTGCCTATCGCGGGCGGCATTTCCAAGGCAAGACGTCACGTCGCGCAGCTCTGGATCTGCTTCGTCGAATTCTCGACAATTGGAAGAAGCTCAAGACGACAGACAGGTTGGAATCAGTACGCCTGAATCGACTGATAGAGAGCGAGCTTGAAGCCGGTTTTCTGGAAGCTCTGCACCGGATACTCGAAGGGGAACCGGAGCGTTCGCTGACACAACACGTAGTAAACGGGAAACAAGGCTGGTACTTGAAGATTCCCACTTACGGCAATTGGCTGGTGGAACCGCAAGTCGAACTTGGGCCTGACAAGGGGATAAGCGTTTCGTCTCGTGCGGATTTCGTTCTATATCCCGAGCGTCCGAAAGAAGGTGAACGCCCCGTTGCAGTGTTTACCGACGGTTACGAGTATCATGCAGATCCTATCTCGGGAAATATGCGGGTGGCTTTGGACTCGGCGCAGCGCCTGGCAATTGTCCGTAGCGGCAAGTATGACGTATGGTCTGTGGCGTGGAGTGATGTTTACGGGCGGCTGGACAATCGCAGACAGGGAGTGTCCCCGCTAACCGGTCCGCCGGGTCAGGTGTTCAGCCAAGTGTTGAACCAACTGCAGCTTTCGAATCCTGCCACTTGGGTTCGGCTCTATCAGAGTTCGTCCTTCGATTTGTTGCTGTATCGGCTAACGTCCGGGAGGGAACGAGCTCAGTGGAGCCGCTTCTCTGCTGCGGTTCTGCTCAATTTCTTGAATTCCGAGCGACGTCAAGGAACCGAGCCGAGTGACATCTGTTCAGCGTTAAAAGAGGTTCCACTCATTCAAGACTGGTGGCGAGCGGATCCTGACGGAACTGGAGGAAAGGCGGCAGCGAAGACACCAGATTGGTTGTATCGCACGCTCTCTCGCCCAGGGACGAATGCTATGGTCACCGCGTCTATGGAAGACCTGCAGAAAGGAAGGTGGGAACAGCTCTCAGCCGTAGTGCGGCTGATGGATGATTGCGCGCTTGAAGCGGGTGTTGCCTGGAAACCTTCGTGGATTGAGTTCCTTCGCACTAGCAACATCATGCAATTTGCTCGTGGTGCCGCATGCATTACCTCTTGTGGGTTGCGCGACGGTCTCTATGGCGGACTTTTGGATGCAGCAGACGACAGACATGTGATCCTGCCCAGCGCGGTTGAGCTATTGATTCAGGATGTGCTGGAGCAGGATGCTCAGCGCATCGTTGTCGCAGCCGAAGAGGCTGGTCGCGCTCTTCCTGAGGCAGGCTATGAGGTTGCTGACGCCTCCGGTGAAATCGTAGCGATCGCCGAACTGGCCTGGCCGGGGCCAAAGGTTTGTGTTCTAACGAACCAGCAAGCTGAGTCTGAGGCTGCACTGCGTAAACTCGGTTGGACAATTTTCATGACAGATAAGGTAGCTGACTCAGAGCAACTTCTAGCTCTTTTGCCCCAAAGGATTGAGTGATGATCGCATTGTCTAAGGACTTCCTCCTCGCATTTTCGAATGTACAGAAGTCCCATCAGAAGAAGGTTCGTGAGTTCTTCGAGAAGTTCCAGGTGCATCCCGAAGCGGATGGCCTTCACTATGAACCCATCCAGAGTGCTCGCGACAAGAATTTCTATTCCGTTCGTATCGATCAGGCTTACCGCGCAATCATCGCCAGGCCTGCATCGAACGTTTATGTTCTGATGTGGGTGGATAGCCACGACGAAGCGTACAGGTGGGCCGAACGTAAACGTCTGGAGGTAAATCCTGCTACGGGAGCTGTTCAAGTTCTGGACCTAAGTTCTACGTCGCTGCAATCCGCTCCCCAAGCCCCAAAACCGAGGGTTGCCAGTGGTCTATTTCGAGATGTGAAGGACAAACACTTCATCAGGCTTGGAGTGCCCGAGGAACTCGTGCCGGTTGTCCGGGCAATGCAGACGGATACGGATCTGGAGCGTGCCGAATCTAGCTTTCCGCAAGAGGCGTATGAGGCTCTCTTCCTGCTCGCGTCCGGCTACACCATTGATCAGGTATTTGCGCAGGTTGAGAAAGCGAAGGAGGCGATTCCGGCAGTGGACACGGACGACTTCGTCCATGCTCTCACAAACGAAGACTCTCAGCGTCGGTTTCACATCGTGGAAGATGCCCAAGAACTTGCCGAGATTCTTACGGCGCCTCTGGAGCAGTGGCGGATCTTTCTGCATCCGAAACAGCGGCAACTTGTACGGGTCCATGCGAATGGCCCCGTCCGTGTCCTGGGAGGAGCCGGGACGGGTAAAACGGTCGTCGCAATGCACCGTGCCCGCTACCTCGCAGAGGAAGTGTTCACCGGACGCGAGGACAGAATCTTGCTCACGACGTTTACGAAGAATCTCGCGACGGATATTTGCCAGAACCTTCGAAAACTCTGCACTGACGAAGGAGCATGGGCTCGTATCGAGGTGCAGCACGTGGATGGATGGGTCGCAAACTTCCTACGTACCCAAGGCTATCGTCCCGAAATGGTTTACGACGATGATGAAAATGAATGTTGGCAAAATGCGCTGTCCTATGCACCAGGAAATTCCGGGTTGCCGGAACATTTCTACCGCGTGGAGTGGGAGAACGTCGTACAGTCCCAAAACGTCACAAGCCTGGACGAGTACCTCAGTGCGCCAAGGCTGGGAAGGGGTACGCGCCTCACACGAGAAATGAAGCGGAAGGTGTGGCCCGTCTTTCAAGAGTATCGAGTGCAACTCAATGAGCGAGGGCGAAAGGAGTACGTGGACCTTCTTCGGGACGCACGTCAGCTTATTGAGCACAAGGGCCTGCGTTTGCCGTATCGAGCTCTGATTGTGGATGAAGCACAGGACATGAGCGCCGAGGCGTTTCGACTGCTGCGCGTTCTTGTTCCTAAAGGCGAGAACGATCTGTTCATTGTTGGCGACGCTCACCAACGCATCTACCGCCACCGTGTAACGCTAAGCAAGTGCGGCATCGACATCCGCGGACGGGGCAGGAAGTTAAAGATCAACTACCGAACTACGGATGAGATCCGTCGCTTTTCTGTTCGCCTTCTCGAAGGAAGAGCATTTGATGATCTCGATGGTGGGGAGGACGACCAGAAGGGCTACATGTCCCTTACTCACGGAACTGTTCCTGAGGTGAAGTTGTTCATATCCGCTGGCGATGAGGTTTCTTATTTGAAAGAACGTATTAGTGCTCTGACCTCTGAAGGAACGCCGCCAGAATCCATTTGTCTGGTTGCTCGTACAAAGAAGCTCGTTGACATCTACGCAGAGCACCTTCGCTCCTCTGGCGGTGACGTGTATGAGATCAAGCGAGATGCTGCGGAACAGCGTGATCGCCCTGGCATCCGAGTTGCGACGATGCATCGCGTGAAGGGACTTGAGTTTGAACACGTAATCATCGCGGGCGCCAACCGCGGCGTGATTCCTTTAGATCACGCGTTGAGCAAAGCCGACGATGCAATAACTCAGCGTAACTCAGAAACAGCAGAGCGCGCCTTGCTCTACGTCGCATTGACTCGGGCGAAAAGGTCGGCCCTGATCACAGCGTATGGCGACGCGAGTCCGTACGTCACCTCGCTTTAGTGGTATCTAGCCGTTTACAGGTGAGGGAACCCGAAAACTTCTAGCTTCTACCTGCCATGCGCGTTTTCGTTGAGCTCAAGGTCCCACAGAACACGAAGGTATGAGAATCCAAGAAGAACTGAAGAGCCTGGTATCGAAGGGCAACCGGAAGCCGAGAGCGCCCGGAATCCAGCGTCCAGTACCTGTGTGCCAGGAGTCGCTTAACAGTGTGGTAACAAGGCTGGGAAGACAAAGAGTGAAGATCAAAACTGCTGCAAGTGAGTGCAGCAGCATTTGGCGATTACGCCGGCCCCATGGTCGTTCTCGATACCGCGTCAGAGCGATCCCGCGTTCTGTACTGCAAAGGGATCACTACTTGGTACACGTCACAATTTCTGCGACAATCATCCCGGCAGATTTTCATGTCTGCGGCAGTGCTTGGATCGCTAGTCCTTCCGATTCGAAGGCATTGTTTTCTTCATGCTTCAAGAACCTGGTCTGGCACCAAGGGTTATCCTGCGAATGATTGAAGCTCCCACGACTGTCAAGCCTAATCATCTAAGGGAGTACCTCACAATGACCATGAAATTGTGGGGCAACCATGTTGCCGGTCCCATCCTAGCGGTCATAGCAATCATCTCCGTGATTGTGTCAGCGAGCTACTGGAATGACCCGTCGATATTGGCAAAGGCCGCACGATGGTCAGCGTGGCTAACTGGATCAGCGGCGGTAGGGGTCATTTTTGTCGCTCAATACGATGCTTGGCGAGACACTAAAGAAAAACTAGAAGCCGAAGAGCAACGTCATATCGGGAGTGATATTCAAGGGAAAATACTATTCGGCTATCTAGAAACCCGCACTGCACATCTTTCTCCGAAGCATGAAGTTGGCATTCCGGCTAGCGCCGAATATGTTTGGTCTGATCTACCAGACAAAAGTTGCTGTGTCTGTTTCTCCATCGATGCTGTGAATCACAATCTGACGCCTGCTCGATTTCGCGCCGACATGACCACTGTAGATATAACGATCGGTGCAGCATCCTTTCACGGAAAATGGCAGCACATCATAGCTGGGATTGCTGTCAATGATAGCCGTCGCACGGACAAAAGACTTCAAGACGCATTTGATGGATGGTTTGCACGAGGCAGAGCTTTGGAACAGGGCGAACCGTGGTGGGGTGATCTGTCCTTCTTAGTTGCACCTTTTGACAGAGCTGTGCTTGGTTCCAGTGATACAGTCGTGGCAAATGTAAAAGTCGTCATACACGACACTTTGGGAAAATCGCACCAGTTACAGGCGTTGAATCTAGAATTGTTGATCGGGAAGTTGGGAGTCATGGGAATCGATGTTCCAATATGAAATCAAAGGGCCTCTCGAAAAGTGTCTCGGCCTCTCCCGTGTTATATAGAGGTTGCTGAATGATTGAAGAAGGGGAGGTGGTCTTTTGCCACCCTCCCCTTATTTCGTCTTTCCTATTTACTCCCACCAGTTTTTGCAGACGCCTGCACTTTGGCAGGCGGGGCGTACTTCTTGCAGTGTGGATTCGAGCAGAGGTCCTGTTCGACCCATGAACAGTTAACTCGCTTATCTCCATTCCAGAAGTCACAGGGCGTTTCTTCTGTACACCCGCAGCCTCGGCAAGCCCGCTCTTTGTTGATTCGCTCATCCTGAGCCGCCAGAATCGCGGTCGCGGTTTTCAGTCCGAGGACTTTCGCAAATAACAACAGTGCCGAACGCTCTTTGGAGTCATCGCGATGTCCATCAACCGACCCGAGCAAGAGGGCTGCAACCACAAGTTGGTTCAGTTGCACGTCTTTCGCTTTGCCGATGATCTTCTTGAAATCCGCTGCTTTAGCGGCTTTCGGGTCGAGGCCCAACAGCCAAAGCAGCACCGAAGAATCGCCGTCGCTGTTCATGAGGTTTATCACTACCTCACGCAATAGTTCCGCTGGAATCTTCGCGCCTACACGTCCGACCATCGCACGAACAAGCTGGGCTCTCGCGGCCCCTTTCTTCCTTCCGGCAACCTGCTTCTTGAAGCCCTTATAGCGTTCGAAATCGTAATCGACCTGAGTTGTCCTGCCTGACGATCCGCTCGCACTGAAAGTGTGCTTGTGGACTTTGCACGCTCCGTTGCAACACACTAAGCGCCGTGTGCCTGCATTGTCGCCGCGAACAATCAATCCAATTTCCACGGATGGACATTCGTTTTTCTTGGCTGGCAGCCATTGCCCAGCCTTCAGCACTTTCTGATCCGGCTTCGCTGCGGCATAAGCTGCCTGCTCGCTGATTTGCCTGAGAGGTTCGGCCTTCTCGTACTGGCCCGACCTGTCATGAGGTCCAACGCTCTCGACGAAGGCTTCGCGGTTCTTGTTCGCTACTGCTTCCTTGTCCTGTTTGATTGCGATCTGCACGAACGCATCACGCTTGGCTTTGAAGCAATCGGCATCAAAGCACGTATCCTCGCCCTTGACCGTCAGCTCGGCGAAGAGGGCGGGATTCGAGGCTGAACGCTTCGGACATGAGCTGCACGCGCCCGCCACTGGGAGCAGTTGCGCATCGTTCAGGTCCCACGGAACACCCTTCAATTGCAGATTCACATTGTCCTGAATCCACTCACGTAAGGATTTCTCCGAGATCACGGGCGCATCGTCCTCGACAATCGACGCCAGCTTTATGCTCGTGGGATCGTCATCGGCTTTTGGCTTCGCTCCGTGCCACTCGCCAAAGCACGCCCTGAGCGCTTTGATCTGGTCTTTTGGTTGCAACCGCGCA
>Ga0181523_10005871_pt1 | contig 9971 bp, 6 predicted proteins | sample PEATcosm2014_Bin_43_FD_119752 | JGI IMG/M metagenome (GOLD analysis project Ga0181523, IMG submission 119752) | Peatland microbial communities from MTU Mesocosm Facility, Houghton, MI, USA - PEATcosm2014_Bin05_30_metaG | ecosystem: Environmental > Terrestrial > Soil > Wetlands > Peat | place...
CACCACCCGCGGTGGCGGCGACGAGTGGAAATGGCTCTTCGAAGATCCCATCCCGCGTTTCCGTTGGATCGATTACAGCACCCATGGGATCGAAAGTCTCACGCCGCACCTCGCGTTTTCCGGACCACTCATTAAGGGTAAGCTCCACATTTTTCAGTCGATCTACTACGGCTACGACACCGTGCGTGTGCCATCGCTCCCCAATCCCAACAATGTTCGCGTCGATCAACGCGTGAACACGCAAACGCAACTCGATTGGGATATTAATCCTTCCCATCGTCTCACCGCGATCTTCACGCTCGACCCGGAGAATACGAGCTACGCCAATATCGATAACTTCAATCCGCAGCCGGTCACGAACGATTACCGCCAGAGGGGCTTTTTCACTTCCGTGTCCGATCGCTGGATCCTCTCCAGCGGAGGATTCGTGCAGTCTCTTTTCTCCGTCAAGCAGCTGGACTCCCGCCTTTTTCCCGCAGACACGCAACCCGGTGTCATGACCCTGTTCCCCGAGCAAAATTACGGCAGCTTCTTTGAAACACAACACCGCAACACCTGGTTATATCAATGGACCCAGGCTCTCCATCTCCGTCCGCTTAGCTTTTACGGCCGACATCTTCTCACTTTCGGTTTCGCCTTCTCGCGCTCCACTTACGACGGCGCCATCGCCAATCTTCCCGTGCGGGTTCTCCGCGAAGATGGCACGCTCGCCAGCGAAATCACCTATGGTTCTGCAATCTCTTCCACTACCTCAAAAAACAACGTCGGATTGTATGCCCAGGACAACTGGCAACTCTCTCCGCGCTTCACTTTTGATCTTGGCGTACGCCTGGAGCACGATAGTCTTTCTTCCGACATACTTGATGCGGCTCCCCGTGTCGGCTTTGTCTTTGCTCCCACGAAGGACAATCGCACCGCCATCCGGGGTGGTGTCGGTCTCTTCTACGATAAAATCCCGCTGAACGTCGCCATCTTTCCGAGCTTTCCCGCGCAGACCATCACAGAATTCGCGGCCGATGGCATCACCCTGGTGCAAGGTCCAACCACCTACACTCATGTCATCGCCAGCTATAACGGCGCGTTTCGACTCCCGTACAGCCTCGGCGCCACCATCCAATTCGATCGACGTCTCCGCCAAAACCTCCTGCTGCGTCTCGGTTATGAGCACCGGGAAGGGTATCGCGAATTCTTCGTCAATCCCATTGCTCCCACAGCAGTACAGCCTGCCCAGCTCCGACTCCTCAACTCGGGCACGCAAACTTACGACGAATTCCTGGCCATGCTCCGTTGGAATCCCACCGAGCGCAGCAGTCTCGTGGCGAGCTATGTTCGTTCTCGCGCGCTCGGCGAACTCAACGATTACAACCAATTCTTTGGCAACAATCCCTGCCCGCTTATTCGCCCCAATCAGTACGGCCCTCTTCCTGGTGACGCCCCGAATCGCGTCCTTTTCTGGGGCATCCTGGGCCTTCCTTATAAGCTCCAATTTGTCCCGGTCCTCGACGTCCACACCGGCTTCCCTTATTCCAAACTCGATCAAAATTGGAACTACATCGGTGCGCGCGATGAAGCAGGCCGCTTTCCAACCTTTGCCAGCCTCGACCTCAAGCTACAGTATCCATTTGATCTCAAATTTCGTCGCCATCGCATCCAGTTCCTTGGTGGCCTCAAGGTCATTGACGTCACCAATCACTACAATCCCCGTGACGTTCAGCAGTACTTGGCCTCTCCCAATTACGGCGTATTCTATAACTCCGTTGGCCGCCTTTGGCGTATCGACGGTGACTTCGACTTTTAGCTTTTTCCACGCACAAAAAATGTAGCTCGAACGCGCTGTCCATTCATCCAATGAACGGGAGGCCATAGGGCTTCTCCCAATTATTGGCGGCCTAGCGGATGACTCCAGCCTTCCTTTGGTCTATCGTTGTGGGCGCAATCACTTTCAGGAGAAACATCACATGAGCGAAGCAGCAAAACAAGTTCCGGCAAAAGACAGTTCCATCAAATCTCAGCCTTTCACAGCAAAAGCCTACGCCGCCCATGGCGCATCCACTCCACTCGCTCCATTTACGATTCCTCGTCGTTCGCCTCGTCCCGAGGATGTTCAAATCGAAATTCTCTTTTGCGGCGTTTGCCATTCCGATCTCCACCAGGTTCGAAACGAGTGGCAGTCGGTGATGCCCACCGTCTATCCCCTTGTTCCCGGCCACGAAATCGTCGGCCGTGTCAGCAAGGTCGGTAGGGCGGTTAAGAAATTTAAGGAGGGTGATATTGCTGCGGTCGGCTGCATGGTGGACTCTTGCCGCACATGCGCGAGTTGCCGCGACGGCGAAGAGCAATACTGCGAGGTCGGCATGACCTTAACGTATAACAGCGAGGACAAAATTCTCGGTGGTGTCACGTACGGGGGGTATTCGGACAGCATTGTCGTCGACGAGGCCTACGTGTTGCGAGTTCCCTCAAAATTGGATCTTGCTGGAACGGCACCTCTTCTCTGCGCGGGAATTACCACCTATTCGCCATTGCGCCGTTGGAGAGTCGGCAAAGGGCAAAAGGTCGGCATCGTCGGGCTCGGTGGCTTGGGCCATATGGGCCTGAAGTTTGCCCATGCTTTTGGTGCCCACGTCGTGCTGTTCACTACTTCGCAGAACAAGACTGCCGATGCCAAGCGCCTCGGCGCGGACGAAGTTGTGGTTTCCAAGAACGCAGAGGAGATGCAAAAACATGCATCCAGCTTCGATTTCATCCTCGATGCTGTCTCGGCAGAACATGACCTCAATGCCTATCTTCAACTCCTGAAGCGCGACGGCACGATGACCTTGGTCGGCGCGCCGGAGAAGCCTGCGCCCGTTTATTCCTTCAATTTGTTGTTCGGACGGCGACGGCTGGCCGGCTCCGCTATCGGGGGCATTCGCGAAACTCAAGAAATGCTTGATTTCTGCGCGGAACACGGAATCACGTCGGACATCGAACGAATCCCAATTCAGCAGATTAACCAGGCTTATGAGCGACTACTTAAAGGTGACGTGAAATACCGCTTCGTCATCGACATGGCTTCGCTGAAGTAGGCGCACAGGTCGGAATCTCAAGCTGCGAAACCCAGCACGATCTGCTGACAAGTTCCTTTGCGCGGCCAAAGCTGCCCCTGCTGACTTCAATCGCCTGGAACGTTCGATTCCCGGTTGGCGGAAACGCGCCCGAGCTTTGAGTAATCTTTTACATAAGCGCGCAACCCAAAATTCGGTGTGATCTTCGAATAGCCGGCGACCAGTTGTTCCTTGTAATGATCCTGGTCCCAATCGAGCGCATCAGCCGGATCCAGGTCTAAGACCGTCAAGTCCGTCTGCTCCATGACCAGCTTTCCGAATCGCACTGGATTGCCTTGAAATGCCATGTAATTGCCCTTTTCCTTCGGGGGTGGCACCGATTTTCCTCCATCTCCGAAGATCGTGACGATCGCGTTATTCTCCACTCGAACTCCAGTCACTTTGCCGCGAATGTGCGGCGGGGGCAACAATGTTCCCAGGTCCATCAATAAATCATTTTTGTCGGTGTCTATCCCATCGATCTTGCTGGTGTTCACCACGTTCGCGAGCTCAACCCCAAACAGGCCCATCAAGCCCTTCACTGGAAGTTTGAGCGCCGTGATCTTCTCCGTGCGAACCCGAATCCGTCCATCGGGTGTCACAGTGAGAGTTCCAGCGGTGCCAAAGGGGATGTCGCCCTTGCTGTGTAATTTTCCCTTGATGATCAGGCGTCCTTTGTCAATCGAAACGGTTAAATCTTTCAGCGGCGAATCTTTCTTTGCAAAAACGTAGTTATTCATGATGTCTGCCAACCCGTCGGGCGTGATGGAGACTGTGCCATTTGTGACTCGCACCTCGAACGAAGTCTTGTCGTCAAACACTACCATTTCGTTTGTCCGCGTTGGCCAGAGCTCTCCTGTCAATATTTGCAGGTGCGCAGAGGCCGTTGGGGTCAGGTGGAACATCACATTCCGCATCTCCGCCTTCACGGCACCGCCGTTCTTTGACTTTGTTTCTGTTGCCGGAGTTTCTATTGGTGGCGCTGGATTCGCCGTTGCAGCCCTCGGCTGTACGGAATTCCCCTCCTTCGTCGGCTGCGATTTGTTCGAGCAAGACATCAGGCTTAATCCGAAAATCAGAATGCATGTTACGTTTGTTTTTTTGCTCATGGCTCCGCCCAGATCCGGCGTTCCCAGCCTACCTAGCTTCCCTCGCTTAAGATCCGCTCGTAGGCCGGTACCGTCAAAAACTCCACAAATTGTGGCGCGCGAATTAATTCGCGCATAAGTTGGGCGGACTTCTCGTAGGCGGCAAAGCGGACTGCGTCTCCGCTCTGCTTCGCATTGCTCAATTCTTCGTCAATGATGCGATCGCACAAGGTAACATCGATCTTGCGACCGTCTTTGAGCTGTTTATTCTGGTGAACCCATTGCCAAAGTTGTGCGCGGCTGATTTCCGCGGTTGCTGCGTCTTCCATCAGATTAAACAGCGGCACACATCCTGTACCTCGCAGCCATGCCTCCAAATAGCCGAGGCCCACTGCAATATTCTGCCTCAATCCTGCTCCGGTAATATCTCCAGGCGGCACTTGCAGCAAATCCGCGGCGGTCGCTTGAAAGTCATCGAGTTTCCTTTCGATCTGGTTTGGCCCAGGCATCAGCCGGTCAAATATCTCTGCTGCGACCGGGACCAGACCCGGATGCGCCACCCAGGTACCGTCGTTGCCATCTCCCGCTTCGCGTTCTTTGTCGGCACGCACCTGGGCGATGGCTTTTTCATTTGCCACGGGATCACTCTTGATCGGAATGAACGCCGCCATTCCTCCCATGGCATGAATGTTGCGTTTGTGACATGTACGGATCAGCAATTTGCTGTAAGAACGGAGGAAGTGGGTGGTCATGGTGACCTGCCCGCGGTCCGGAAGCACGGCTTGAGGATCGTGCGAAAACTTTTTGATAAAACTGAAAATGTAGTCCCAGCGTCCGCAATTCAATCCCGCGGAGTGTTCGCGCAGTTCGTAGAGAATTTCGTCCATTTCAAAGGCGGCTAGGATAGTCTCAATTAAAACCGTGGCGCGGATACTTCCTTGCTTTATGCCCAGTGCGTTCTGGGAAAATACAAAAATGTCATTCCATAATGTTGCTTCCCGGTAGCTCTCCAGTTTAGGCAAGTAAAAGTAAGGCCCTGTTCCGGAGGATAGCAGTTCTTTGGTGTTGTGAAAGAAATATAGTCCAAAATCGAAAAGTGAGCCGGACATCGGTTGGCCATCTACGAGTACATGCCGCTCTTCCAGATGCCAACCCCGCGGACGCACAAGCAGTACCGCCGTCCGGGCATTCAGTTTGTAGTCTTTCCCGGTTGTCGGATCAGAATACGTAATCTTCCGCCGCACTGCATCCATCAGATTGAGTTGTCCCTCAATCTGGTTTGCCCAAGTTGGCGTATTCGAATCCTCGAAATCCGCCATGAATACTTTCGCCCCAGAGTTGAGCGCGTTGATGATCATTTTCCGGTCGACTGGGCCCGTAATTTCCACCCGACGGTCCTGCAAATCAGCAGGAATAGGAGCCACGGTCCAGTTCGATTCGCGGATGTTCCGTGTCTCGTTCAAAAAATCGGGCTTTTCCCCGGCATCCAACCGCTTCTGCCGCTCGGCCCGCGCCGCGAGAAGTTCCACGCGACGTCCGTTGAATCGCCGCTGCAGATCAACGATGAATTGCAGCGCGTCCGGCGTTAGCACGCGATCTTGTCCCGCGTTACCGGAAGCCAGAATCTCCACGCCGTGAAACGAAGGGGAAGTCATTGTTCGCCACCTCGAAAAGTAGACTTTACAGCTGCTTTTCCTTTTGCACACGGAGTGCGCAGTCCTCATGCAGGCAAAGTACGCTTCTCTTGCCACTCGTGGCAAGCGTCATCTCCGCACCACGCTCATGCACATGAACCAGGGAAGCACCAACCAGGCAGGAAGCATCTCAAGTGGTGCGGGGGGACCGGATCGCAACAGTCCTGCATTCGCGTTCAGGTTGCCACTGGCCGCAAAAGGAGTCGAGCATCAGTGCCTCCAATTATCACAATCTCGGCCTGGGTCCTGGCAAGTCGCATTAGTGGACAGCTGCGTACCGGGACCCACTTGTCCGCTAAGCGGGTTTAGTCAGGCGTTGGCCGGACCCAGAACGATTGACAGTTGAGCAAGGAACACTCAGACTGATCGCCATGAGAATAGCAGCGCTTTGTCTTTTGGTGTGCGCCGCCCTGCCGTCACCAAGCAGAGCCCAAGTTCCTGTCTTCGAGATTACGCCGGTAAACAGCTGGATTAAGTTCGACGTGAAAGCGTCCGTGCATATTGACGGTAAATTTGACAAATGGGATGCCAGCTTAACCTTCACATCTCCTGACGAAACGACAGGCATCTTAGAGATCAAAATTCAGGCCGACAGCGTGGATACCGGAAGCGGCATGAAGAACGGCAAGCTCAAGGGCAAAGATTTCTTTGACGTACAAAAATATCCGGTGATCGTATTTAAGTCCACGAAGATTGTGCGGACCGGCCACGACACCTATGAAGTGGATGGCGACTTCACAATACGCGGGGTATCAAACCCGGAGAAGCTGACGCTAGTCGTTTCCGGCAGGGGGACAGGCTCAGGCGAGATTAAAGGGAAAATGGTATTCAACCGCAAAGACTATGGAATGAACAAGGGCATTCCGTTCATCTCCATCGCCGACCATGTTGAGGTAAATTTCCACCTCAAGGGGAAGCGCGTCAGTGGACCACCTCTACTCGAGAAGTAACTGCAAAGCTGACAATAGAAGGTTCGTATTGGTCGGATTACCGGGACTCACGTGGCGAACTGTCTTGAATTAGTTTGAGTGGTGTAATTGTCGCCGCAGGGTTTCCACCACTAGACCGACCAGTGCATACGTGGCGACATTTGCAGCAAGCGACGAATAGAGGCTAACGGGATAACGCGAGCCGACGATCGCAATGGAGCAGGTTAGCTGAACAAGAGTGGACACCATATGCACATGAAGGTGGCCGGCGGTTGACGGCGCGTCCTACGAACGGCCAGGTAGCACAGTCCTCTCGTTCGCGGGCGATTTGCCGATCGCCCCACTGCCCAAAGGCGACTATCGCGTGGAGCTACAAGCGACAGACTCCCCTGACCACAGTACCCCCCTGCGCATCGCCACTCGAATAGCGACAGTGATCAAGTCACGTGTATAACGCCTTCGGTTAACGGCCATCAACGGCGCTCCGTCTTTCCTCGCAGTCCATTCCAGCATTGAGTCACACGAGGTATCGCTGTGGACTAAATCCTTCCGTGTGCATATAACCATCCTAGTGTCAGCGTTTTGTTCGGCACGTTGACGGCAGATGGGGGTACGTCATGTTCGAGTCCACCAGGACCAAGCGGGTAGCGCAAATCTGCAAGCGGGTAGCGGCAATAATTCTCGCCGTATCTGCCTTATGGACGGCAACGACTCCTAACAGCACTTTGGCTCAGGAGAACCGGCCTGTACCCAATGTGAGCACTGCGAACACGCAGGATTTGGCCCAGCAGGTCGCGGAACTCCGCGCGGTCGTCCAAGAACTACAGGTCCAAGTCTGGGAATTACAGAAAGCTCAGCCACAAGGGGCGCGCGTGACTCTAGCTTCCAATATCGTGCACCCGGAGCCTCGAGTGTCCGCTGACTCGCAGCCCCCACCTGCCGCTATGGCTGAGAGCGCTCCCGTCCAATCGTTGCAAACGCAAACCAGCGGGGGCTCTCCTCAGCCCGCGCCGGAGGAATTCAATTTTCTGTATGGTACCACCATCAATTTCCTGGTCGATGGCTACTACGCTTACAACTTTAACGATCCCATCGGCCGCGTAAACGAGCTTCGCGCTTACGACGTGCTCAGCAATGCTTTCAGTTTAAATCAAGCCGATATCATGTTGGAAAACGCCGCCGACCCGGCGAATGGCAAACGATTCGGCGCACGCGTCGACCTGCAATTCGGACAAGCCACCGAAACGTTACAGGGCAATCCTGCCAATGAGCCGCGTCCGGAAATTTATCGCAACATCTTTCAGGCCTACGGCACATACGTTGCTCCCCTCGGCTCAGGCCTGATCATCGATTTCGGCAAATGGGCCAGCTCTCTTGGCATAGAAGGGAATTATGGCCAGGACCAGATGAACTACTCGCGCTCCTATTGGTTTGATTTCCTTCCCTTCTACCACATGGGCGCTCGCGTGCATTATCAATTCAACGACAAGATCGGCGTGAATTATTGGATCACCAATGGCACACAACAGACCGAGCCGTACAACGGCTACAAAGACCAGCTCGTTGGATTTGTTCTCGCCCCAGTTAAGAGCCTCAGCTGGACCATTAACTATTACCGTGGCCAGGAGCACCCAGACTTCGTCTTCATTACCAATGGTCCGCCGAATCTCCCGACATTGCAGGGCACGCCTTTCGAACCCATCGTCAATCCCCCAACCGGCAAGCTCAACATTCTGGATACCTATGCCACGTGGAACATCACCAAGAATTGGACCGCCGCCGGGGAAGCCGATTACGAAATTGAGCGCCTATACACCAATTCCGCGCCCCAGCATGCGGCTGGCGGCGCAGTCTACTTGCGTTATCAACTGACGCCCAAGATTGCGCTGGCTGCACGCAGTGAGTATCTTGCCGACGCGGGCGGGCTGTTCAGTGGCAAAGCGCAAGCCCTAAAAGAAGCTACTGCTACCTTCGAATACCGATTTGCCCAGGGTTTCCTGATGCGCGATGAATGGCGACGCGACTGGTCCAACCAGCCCTTCTTCCTCTCGGACACCTTGGGCGTCCTCGAGAAGAACCAAACTACCGTCACCCTGGGCTTGATCTGGTGGTTCGGAGGCAAACAAGGCGCATGGTAATGCGACGCGGCCTCACGCTTCCACAGTCGACATGGCTGCCCCTGCCTTTGCCGTGGGCGCGAAGTTCAGCTGTCTCCAGGGATTCATTCAAAAGAGGTTCAGACTGATCAGCCTGCTCGCGCAAGCTCCTGTTTAACGTTGGCGCTTTACCGGAGGCGCGTTTTGGCTGAGAAGCAAAAGAGGACGGGAAGTTCTGCGCGCGTCCGGAAAAGCCGTTGGAGGTGGCCGCCCGTGGGTGCGACGGACGCGGGCCACTTCCTCATGGCTGAGGATCGCCGGCCCTTCAGCCAGGACCAACCGCTCCCCATTCTCCTTGCCGCTGAATCCCGCGTCTCGAACGGTCTCACATTCATGACCAGCTTCGGCAAACAGGAATTTGACCTACCTGGGGACACACTTATCGAAGAGCAATTTCATTTCAAAGTGGCAGTCAGGCTCGTTCTGGCTTCTTCGATCGCCGCAATAGCTTCGGCACTGGTTACACTGGGAAAATCTTCAAGAAACTTTCGCTGAGCCCGGCTCGCATTACAGCTGATCGGCATTGAGCCGCAGGGGAGTTGTTTTTTCTTGACATTCCCTTTAATAGGACCTTTCCGATTTCGCGACATTACCGGCCAATCTCTGCCCGTTCTCAGGGCGTCGCGAGGTTTCGTGCTTCGGTAAGGATTTTGGTGAGGCGGTTGGAGAGGCGGTTGAGGCGAATGCGAGTAGTGTCTTTTCGCAGCGAGCGGCGGAACATCTCTAATACATGTTGAGCAGCGAGCAAAGAATCGATTACTCCATCGAGGCCCTCTCGAAGTGGGGCAGATGACACCCTGGGTTGCGGAACAAGATGCCGAGGTTTTGAGCGAGCCCGTTCGAATGCCCGCTGGAGATCATTCAACGTCACATCCAGATATTGCATGGTCATCTCGGGTGAGGTGTGCCCGAGTAATTTCATTACGGCGGTCAAGCTCATACCGGCACGAAGCATCTCCGAGGCATAGGTGTGTCGAAATTGGTGGGGGACGATGCGTGTGGAAAGGCCGAGCGAGTG
>Ga0181523_10005874_pt1 | contig 9968 bp, 14 predicted proteins | sample PEATcosm2014_Bin_43_FD_119752 | JGI IMG/M metagenome (GOLD analysis project Ga0181523, IMG submission 119752) | Peatland microbial communities from MTU Mesocosm Facility, Houghton, MI, USA - PEATcosm2014_Bin05_30_metaG | ecosystem: Environmental > Terrestrial > Soil > Wetlands > Peat | place...
TACAATACCAACGCGATGAGCACGACTGTCCCGACTATCCCCAAACCGCCGCCTGAACCCCATCTGGAATACCCGTAATAGCCACCGCCTCCGCCAAACAGCAGCAGCAGAACGATAATTAGTAGAAGCATCGAGATTTTCCTTTCAAGATTTCATCTTTGCCAGTGCAATCTTAAATCCATCCCGGTGGCCCATCTCGTCATGACGAATTTCTTCAAAACGATCGGCCGCAGCTGCATCTTCGGCAACCTTCGCTGCCTGAGCGAACTCAAGATACATGATGTCAATCTCGTAGGCCTCCCCCTTGATCGCATCTTTCAAGTTGTCAGCGTCGCTCCCAACCAACCCGGCGAGTTGCGCTTCTTCCGCGAAGTGCTCAAAACGCTCGGTATTGGCCGTCCTCTCGAACAGGTCCGCGAGCTCTTTGTTGCCGCTCTTGCGAGCGTGTTCGGCAAAGAGTAGATACTTCACATAGGCAAATGCTTCGCCGTGCATCGCAGTAGAGAGATTGTCCAGCGTCTCCTGGCCGAGAGTTCCGTGGGTGTCCGGGGTCTTCTTAGCCGTCGCTGTTGCATTCTGATGGCTTGCTCCGGTATTCATCTGTATCTCCTTAAACACCATCCTGCGAGTTATGACTTCCTTACCGCTCCTACAGCCAGTAAAGTGACCCCTCCGACCAATGCCAGCCCTCCAAGTATTGGAGGGAGGGAAATTCGCTCGTGAGTTTCCGTGGTGACATGCAACGATCCCACATCAACGACTTTTTTCTGACGTGTGTAGTTGATGCCTTGATAGACGAGAACCAGTCCCCCCAGAACGATCAACACAATCCCAGTCCAACTGATCGTTTTCATGTTACGTCTCCTCACCTACACAACTCTTCGCCCTTGAAAGAGCCTGATTGCAAGAACAACGACGGCCAAAACTAACAGAATGTGGATGAACCCACCCATGGTGTAAGAAGTGACCAGTCCCAATAGCCAAAGCACGAGCAAAATCACGAAAATTGTCCAAAGCATGGTTTTCTCCTCTCCGAACCGATTGCAGTCTTTTGTTTTCCCGACTCAAAAGTCAAAATGGCTACCTCATAAGGATCTTTTCTGCCCTCGTCGACTGGGGCCGTTCAATTGCCAATGTGGATGCGGGAGAGCGAATGAAAAAGTCCGAACACGTTTAGAAGCCACATCACCACGGCAATGATCACGACAGCATTCAAGATGGACTTAATCGTTCCCTGCATGGGTATGTAGCTGTTGACCAGCCAAAGCAGAACACCCACCACAACCAAAACAATGAGTATTTGAACTAAAGGCATAATCTATTGACCTCCTTCTCCTTGCAGGCACCCCCCTGTCTTGCTCCACGGTGTTACCCTACGGCGGCGGCGATCTTGTGGAAGGTTGAATTCACGACTTCGTAGGTATCGACCTTGGGAGTTCCCTCGGTGATTGATGTCAGCTTTTTCAATACTGCTGGATAGGTTCCCTGGCTGTAGGCTTCGGCATTTGATGCCTTGTCCCACAAACTAATCGCTGTCACCGCGTCCTCGCTGGGCGCAAAAAACGTGAGCGCATCCCGGAATCCGTCCTGCTTGCGTAGCAAGGGAATAACTTCATGTTCCATCAAGAGGCTGAATTTGGAAATACTGTTCGGTTTTAGAAGTGTGGTCACTTTGCGAACAAACATGAAACCCTCCTTGGCTTCTTGGCCACCTTTAAAGGAAGTATGTGTCCGCGGATCCAAATGAGGAGGACGGCTAGATAAGGGAGACCGTACTGCGCAGCCCTGCATCTCGGCCAATCGCGTTCTTTCTCGACCTCCAATGTCAGATCCTAGAGATTGAACGGGGAGGGCGCTGTTCTCTTTTGTACAGTTCCGGGGAGATCCTCTTGGTAATTTGAACCTGGCCGCGGAACGCACACACCTAGATGGCCTTGCGACCGGAATATGAACCGAAGGAATCCGAGAAGAATCGAAGTGTCGACTCTTTTGACCCGAAAGTGGTTCTCGAACTGCCGGAGTGGCGAGAACAGTTACTGAGCGAAGAGGTGAATTCATCTGCTCTCAAGCTGGTGCCGCGGACATCCAATGTGAATGGCCCTTTGATGAAGTGGACAGACAGAGGCCAAGGATTGAGTTACGAATTCACAGACGGAGTAAGAGAGTCGAAGCAGTACTTGGGAGTCGGAGATGTCTTTGTATGAATCAGCTCCTGGCAATTTGAATGATCATCAACGAATCTTGGGTGTTTGCTGGTTAGTGTATGGGATTCTCCGCCTCATTACAGGGATGTGTCTCGTTCTATTCCATAGAACGGCCACCGTCATGTTCGGCGCGCTCCTCAATCGAGTACCCAATCCGTTCGCATTGATGAGTGATTTTCACATCGTTTATGCAGGCTTGGTGATCTTATCGGTTCTATGCGGCCTGTTTGGGCTTTTGGCTGGTCTGGCTCTCCTGGCAAATCAACGGGCAGCTCGCGCTCTGGCTCTTATTGCCGCTTTTTTGTCGGTCTCTGAGATTCCGTTTGGGACCACACTGGGAATTTATACTCTCGTTGTCTTGCTTCCCTTGCGCGGTGTTTCTCCGCAAACCCGCTCTTAAAGAAGCGCATTGTGAGAACGCCGGTAAGCCGGTTCGTGCATCCCCTGTCGTCCCACGAACGTCCAGTTGCGCACACCAAACGGTCCGGAATCACGTCGGGACATCGGGCGCCATTTTATACAAAGGAGTTAGCTCAACTCGTACGGGAAATTGTTAGCAGAGCATAGCTCAATCTGTACTATTTATTTCTAGACGCTTAGGGGCTATCGAGCCCTGCCGCCGGGCTTACTGTGGGAGATCCAAGGAACGAAGCCGTCAGACGTTCAGCATTGACTTTCTCTTGTGCCGTAGCTGGTTTCGCTTTTCGGACGGACTGAAGAATGCTTTGTCCGGCCGCATGAAACAAAATTCCAAGCACCAGGAGATTCGCCGTGAAAAACGCGACAATCGCCGCAATACACACAACCAGGACAAGTTCGCGAACGAAATGAGCCATTCCGAAAAATGCAATTGCCGCGATACCCAGCCCCAGCACCACAATTACCAGCAGCGTAATCGCTCTTCTCGCTCCGCCTGCTCGGACCTGCTCTTGCACTTTCAATGGACACTCCTTGTGTCTTCTCAAGCGTCCTTGTGGGGGAGCTACTGAGGGCACGGAAAGACTCAGAGGCGAGGAAAGGTCGCTTGGACCTGTTCCCGGGGCCTGTGATCAACAATTGCCACAGGCAAGACTGGGCCCCTCCCCTTCGGCATTGCCAAAAATGACAGTTGCCCCAAGTCGGTTTGGCTTAGGGTCACCGCACATTTTTTGTGACCTCTCGTGTCCCCTTCTTGATGCTGGCGCCTGCCGAGGTGTCGAGTTCTTTCTTATCTTTCATATTCAACACGTCCCGAGCATGACATCGAGATGGATGCCACGCAGTCCCATTTCGCACAGTGGCGTTCACGGAGTCACTTTTGCCGGTGTACAAAGCTTCAATCTGTCAGTGTCAACGACACCCGAGCCCAGTTCCTTTGGCCTCATGCTGTCCGGGATTGGGTGCGTCTTGGTGATGCTGAAACGAGCGATCTGATTGCAGGTGGAGATTTCCCTGTTAATTCCCTGGTCAGTCGTGCGACCAAGAAGACGCGGTTTGTCGGAAATCCTTGGAAGTGAGAGGGTTTCTCGTAAGCTAGGTTCGCCGAAAAGGTGGTACTTCCCTGATTTTTCCCTGTCAACTCGAACGATCGCAGCGAATCCAGCGTCAGTGGAGGCCAGAATGGTTACCTCTTGTTGCCCAACTTCCGCCGGAAAGGCACTATGCCTAGGAGGCCCGTGCAGCGGCGACAACTTCGCGGATAGCCCCGGTGACCAGTTCAGGGTTGTCAAGATGGATCCAGTGTCCGCTATCGCTCGCCACCACATGCCGCCCTCGCGAAGAGAGCTGTGCTAGGTCGCGTTGCCAGTCGGAGTACGGTGCCGCGTGATGCCCTCCCGAAAGGACGACCAGCGGTAAATCTCGGAGCGAGCTGGCCGCAGCCGCTTGCGCAGCACTGGCCGGAAGTGCGGCAACGTGCAATCCCAGGCTGATGAAATTCTTCGGCTGCGACCAGAACGAGCGAACAATTGGCAGGATCGGTTCGGGCAACTTACGAATCTCACCTGCAATCCGTTGAGCCGCAGTTGCCATGTCGACCCCGAACGCGCTCACCGCTGCCCATCCCAGCCTAGGAGAACCTCGCGCCAGCTGGGCGAGGCAAAACCGAACAACACCCAATCGTGCAAGCCACGCCGCAATCCAAGCGAATCGTCGGCCCACTTTGATCATGCGCAACTGCTCCGTAGTTGGATTCTCCCATTCGCCAGGATGAACTGAATCCACCAGCACTATGCCAACGACCTCATCGCGATAGGCATTTGCAAACACCCGGTTCACATAGCCTCCGAACGAGTGCCCCACGAGCACATATGGTCCGGGCACACCTGTTGCATCCAGCAGCGTGTGTAGCTCATGTGCGATCTGTTGTGCCGTGCGTGGCTCGCGCGTCGGATCGCTCCATCCGTGTCCGGCGCGGTCGTAGCTTACCGCGCGAGTGAACTGTGCCACCTGTGGCTGCACCAGGGTCCAACTCAGGCAGGACGCACCCATGCCTGATTCGAAGACCACGGACGGTGTGCCTTCTCCGGTTACGTGGATGTGCATCCGTCTCTCGTTGGCTCGCACGAGGCGCCCATGGGGCGGAAAGCGGTGGCGGTCCCGCCACGTTTCGATTGCCTGGTAAATGGCACCCGCTAGCGCCGGCAGGGTGAGTGCGCCGAGGAGAACCGCGAGAATCATAAATGTCGTTTGCACGGGCAGCCTGAGCGTCCAAGAGTACACTTTCTGCGCGCGGCGATGACCGCCGATCTTCCGGGCCGACAGAGGGAGGACGAAGGCTGCATTCTAGGTAACCGCAATGGCCCCGATTAGAATGTCCGAGTGTCTGACATAGGCCGCGAAAGAGATCGTACAAACCAAAATCTAACATCGACTCGCTTGCATTCGTTGTCGCTCGCCTGCCAAGAACTTTGGAGAACTGTGCCAAACAGAACAGTCCGTAACCGCGAACATCCCTAGGATGTGAAGAAGACAGTGAGAAAGAAAGATGCAATCGGAATCCCCGGCTGGACCCGAGCGTGTCTCTCCTCTCGCCTCTCACATCCTTGGAATGACTAGCTTGAAGTTTCCGATAGAACGTAAGGAGAAACATAATGCGATTGTTGAAATTTGCCTCTATTCTTGCCTTAGCAGCCGTTGTTTGCGCTCCGGCTTTCGCGCAAAACAATCCACTTGTCGGAACTTGGAAACTTGATGTCACAAAATCGAAATTCGATCCCGGGCCTGCACCAAAAAGCCTGACGCGCACGGTCGAAGCGCAAGGTGAAGGCGTGAAATACACGTTTGACGGAGTCGCCGCCGACGGAAAATCCATTGCTTACGGTTTCTCCGTCCAATTTGACGGCAAAGACAATCCCATCTCCGGTTCAATTCCAAGCGGTGCCGACACCATTTCCGCCAAGCGCGTAGACTCCAACCAGTATGTGGCGACCCTAAAAAAGAGCGACAAAGTAATTGGCACTTCCAAAGTGAAGATTTCCAAGGATGGAAAGGTCACTACCGTCGAGTCGACCGGTACTAACGCGGCCGGAGTAAAAACGCACGACGTGCAAGTCTACGACAAGCAATAGAAACGACGCTGGCGTTCGAGCAGCCCAAATACAGGCTCATTTCGAGGGCGGTTCTTTGTGAGGCCGCCTTCCATATCTTTTTATCTTGAAGATCAAGACTAAGCCCCAGCTACTTGGCATCGCTCCTGGGAACTATTTTCCCAGGTCTGACTTCAGATCTTCACTGGGCGTGATGAATACGGAGTCAGTGATTTGGGACTCCATGCTTAGAATATACCGGACGATTCCATTGTGCCCGCGGGGTCACGCAGATCGCTTTCTACCTACCCGTTTCCGGACCCTGGCCGGCCATACTCTACGAGGCTCGCGACGCCCCATTTCGAATGGAGATTGACTCCGCAACCTCGGCTATCGGATCGAACCACCGAATCCTCGACCCAGCTGGGCACAAGCACAGTGATTAGCGACCTTGAGTCCCGGAACGAACCTGTCCGCGAACGGCGCTTATCCAAAGCGGCCCGGCCTAATACTGCCGACCTACGGGTTGCCGCTTGGCCGGGCACCTCTCCAGCAGCGATCTAGAATGTGTCGTTGACGATAGCGGCGACCTTCTTGGAGAGGTCGTAGGTGGCGCGCAAGTTCTCTCCGTAGAAGCGCACCTTGCCTTCAATCACCTTCTCAAGGAGGATTTTGCCGTCGCGAGAACTAAATTGAACTTTCACCTTGATGGAGGTGGCTCCGGTGATAGTCGTGACCTCGCGCTGTTTTTGGCTGCCTGCCTTGAAACCCTGAGGGATCAAACGCAGGATCACGAGATCGGGTATATCCGCAGCGGTGCGGTCGCCGCTTCGATAGACGTGCTGAAACTTCTTTGTCTTGGTTAGTTGGAGGATCACGTTTTCGTACGTCGCGACGCGGGTATCTTCGGGGATCAGCAAGTCCTCCGGCGGGTCGCTACGTTCAAATTGAATGGCAGAAGCAGTCAGCTTCTGCGCCTTCTGAGGAGTAGGTCCGGGCTTTCCCGATGGGCTCGGCTGTGCCAGAAGAGAAGCGGCCATCAGAAGGGCGGCGCAGCCCACAGCGATCGAAAGATGGGACAGAAATGCAGCTCGGGTGAAAGGCTTCATGGTTTCTGCCCCTGTGGTGGAGGTTGCACGTGAGTGGTGACCTTCGCGCCCTGCGCAACGAGTTGCTCCTTGAACGTGGTGGCCTTGCCCGCTGCAAGCACGAACACGGTTCCGTGAAAGCCGCCATTCGAGTCCACGTATTCCACGGTGAGGACCTCCACGTTGTGCGAGAACAGGCTCACAATCCGGCCACCTCCATAAGGGATGGCTGCTTTAGCGAGTGTGCCTGCCGGGCCGCTGACGTCTTGCCTGCTCTCTTGGCCGGTAAAAATGTCCTGAATGGAGGCGGTACTGATGTCCACCTTGTTTTTGCCGGTTGCAAATTCCAACCCGGTGGGCAGCATGCTGAGGGTGCCCTTGGTGTTGGCCTTAATGTTCTCGAGGCCGATGACGCACTTGACGTGTGGGATCGACGTGCTTGGGGAAGCCTGCGGAGTGGCAAGTTTCTGGCTGAACGCTGATGCTGCCGTCGCAACGAAAACCACCCCAGCAGCGGATACGAGCAGACTGGCCAGTTGCAGCAACCTCCGGAACATTTTCCGTTGCTTGGTCGACACTCCTGGATTGAATTGCGCACTTCTAGTTATCATCCGTTTTTCCTTTCTTCTGCCTCAGCAGGACGAATTTGTCACCGAACCAGGCTCAAGAACTGGAATCTCCTCTTTGGCCCAAGAATAGCGGCGAGCATACACCCTCCGGCCTGTGCGCGGTACGATGAAATCATTTTCAACCGGAACTTTCCCGCTGCCCAACGTCGAGTCCCGATTAGCATCGACTGCGTCTTCGACGCTTCGCTAGTGCCAGAGATTTGTCTAGAGTTTCCCCCTTTGCCAGTATGATCTCGGGATTCGATTCGGCAGGCTAAGGCCGATATGCGAAATGGCGGTCCATGCCCGACGATTAGCTTGGATCGGGTACCGGCGATCACGAGTCTGGTGGCAAGCACCTGGATGTAGCGGCCCTTTGACCCCGTTGGAGGGTTTCTGAAACCGTTCGTCAGGTGGCCGAAGCGAATCCCTATTTCCAGCAAGGAGAACAGGGCCCATTCCGTGGCGGTGCGCCCAGACCGCGATGCACAATCGGTGCGCCGATTTGAATACTTCACCGCCGATGTTCATAGGTTACCGGGCTGGTTGCACCGCTGTGGGGTGAAGATCGTGGCCTTGCCATCAACCAGTGAGTATTCGATCCCCCTGTACGACAGTGGCGGCAACCAGACTTGACCTCTGAAGCTACCTATAAGTGCCAAGATAGGCACACCCTCAGGTACAACCGATCGAAACTGTGGTCTGCTTTGGTTATGCAGGAGACTGCCCGCCCATATTATCGTCGGAGCCGACGAATCAAGATCGGCCAGCCTGTAAGGCTGATGCCTTCCATCCCTCGCGGTGAGTTGTTTGAGGAAATCGGAACCACGAGCAATGTCTCACGCGAAGGGTTTTACTTCCTTACCAAAATGGAGCATTACGAAAAAGGCATGCGCCTGCGGGTGACACTCCCTTTTCACTTCCCCCGCGATCCCCATGATCGGGAATACCTCGCCGAAGTTGTTCGGGTCGAACTGCTCGACGACAGCCAGCGTGGCGTCGCCGTCCAACTCCTGTCGTTGGTCGGAGGCCCACAATGAAATTACGGACAATCGCTCTATGCCCCTCAGGAGTCAGGAGCTTCTATGACGAACGCAAAGACCCACTGGTGCCTCATCGTGTTTCGATGTGTCCATTGTGGAAGGAATGAAGCATTCGCTGAAGATTCCTTTACAGGTCAACCGCTCGAGGACCAAATCAGGCCCAAGATCTACCAAGCGATCTGCAGGTATTGCGGCTGGGAGGGTGAGGTTCGTGGACTCTCCGCCGTAGAAGTGCGCAGCGGAGTCGAACGCAGAACGGGAATTCGCAATAAGCAACGAAATCGGCCCACGCGTGACGGGTAATGTTCATGCGGCTTTGACAGCAAAACAAACTCTACGGAGGCTCGACCCAGTGGGCGACAAACAAAATCAGCCCGTTCAGTTCTCGTTTAACCCTTGTTTAAAAGTTGATTTCCAAGGTTCTCGCGTCACCTCCGGCAGTAGTCGGCTGTGCTGGTCCGGAACCTCGTATCGCAGCCGGCGATCCGGATGAAAATTGTTTCACACTACCGGCGAACGGCGGGATGGTTCTATGATCAGCGCCGTTTTGAACAAAAAAGGAGAATCCGGTTGATAACTTTTGCCTCGGCCGCCAGAGCACCCTTGGCGCTCGCGTTGATCTTCCTTTTCTTCCCGGCGAGCTCTTGCCGTGCTCAGGAGGATCAATGGAACAAGCATATGAAAGCAGCCGAGAAGGATTATGAGGAAGGCCGCAAGGAAAAGTATGTGCATGCCTGGGGCTATGCTCAGCCGTACCCTCATTTTCTGAAAGCCGAGCAAGAACTGCTGGCGGCGCTGGCCGCAGCCCAATCCTTTCCACCGGGAGATTTGCGGAGGGCCTCGACACTGAGTGAACTTTCGTTGGTTTACTTGGAAGAGGGAAAACTTGCCGATGCCGAAGATCGCGGGAAGCAGTCTGTCGCCATTATGGAAGGCTCACTGCAGCCCGACGATCCCCGGTTAGGTTACGCTCTGATCGGTTTGGCCATAGCTTATGCCTCTGATTCCAAAACTGACCAAGCTGCACCGCTCTGGAGCCAGTCTCTCGACATTCTCAGGAAGAAAACGAACATTGATCCCGAGATTCCCAAGAACCTGAATTTCGTTGCGCAGAATCTGCAGCGTTACGGCCAATCCGCCGGCGCCACGCAAATTTTAGAGTTCCTGCTGGACCTCCAGGAATCCACCGGCGTATCGGATAAAGATTTGAGGAACTCGCTGGAGCGGTTGGCGCGGACTCAGCGATCTCCCGATGCGGAGAAGGACTATCTCCGCATTCTGGAAATCGATAAAAGACTTTACAGCCCGGATAGCCTGGAGACAGCCGGCGACTCGGAAGCGCTTGGCAAGCTCTACGTGGAGGAGGGAAAATATGCAGCCGCCTTGCCGCTTTTGCAGCGAAATCTGCCGTTGATGCAGGCCCAGAAGGCGCCGGGGAATGAATCCAAGATGGACAAACGATTCGATGAGTCCTCAGCCATGCGTTTCTACAGGTTACTGGCGCAGGCGTACCTGGGGA
>Ga0181523_10005876_pt1 | contig 9964 bp, 6 predicted proteins | sample PEATcosm2014_Bin_43_FD_119752 | JGI IMG/M metagenome (GOLD analysis project Ga0181523, IMG submission 119752) | Peatland microbial communities from MTU Mesocosm Facility, Houghton, MI, USA - PEATcosm2014_Bin05_30_metaG | ecosystem: Environmental > Terrestrial > Soil > Wetlands > Peat | place...
CACTTTGGCACAAGCGATGCCGTCGGGGGCCGTCCACCTCATCACTCAAAGCCGTCAATCCGGCCCTTTGTAAGAACTTCCGCTTCGCAGGTGCATCGGCCGAACGGCCATGTCGGACGCAAACCAGAATCAGACTTGCGTCTTGGCTGGGTCTTCTTTTCGACCGTGTCAGAAATTCAAGCTGGCCCGCTATCTCCTGCCCGGGTCAGGGTGGCCGGCGTCGCTGCGCGGCACGGCGGTCGCGGGGCCGATCGGCTCTCGCGCCCGCCGGTTTCCCTTCGCCGCCCGCCATGCTAACCAGCCGCCATGACCACCCGCATCGACGCCCGTTTCGCCGCCTTGCGCCAGCAGGGCCGCGCCGCTCTGGTGACTTTCGTGATGGCCGGCGATCCCGATCCGCCGACTTCGCTGGCCGTCCTGAAGGCGCTGCCGGGCGCCGGCGCGGACGTCATCGAGATCGGCATGCCGTTCAGCGATCCGATGGCCGACGGGCCGGCGATCCAGGCGGCGGGTCTGCGCGCGCTCAAAGCCGGGCAGAACATGAAAAAGACGCTGGCCGCGGTGCGCGAATTCCGCGTCGGCGACGATGCGACGCCGCTGGTGCTGATGGGCTACTACAATCCGATCTACGTCTACGGAGTCGATAAATTCCTCGACGATGCCAAGGCGGCCGGCGTCGACGGCCTCATCGTGGTCGACTTGCCGCCGGAGGAAGATGCCGAATTGTGCCTGCCGGCGCTCAAGGCGGGGCTCAATTTCATTCGGCTCGCCACGCCGACGACCGACGACAAGCGGCTGCCGACGGTGCTCACCAATACGTCGGGCTTTGTCTATTACGTGTCGATCACCGGCATTACCGGCGCCGCGGCGCCCGACGCAACCAATGTCGCGGGTGCCGTCGCGCGCATCAAACGCCATACCAAGCTTCCGGTCTGCGTCGGCTTCGGCGTGCGTTCGGCCGAACAAGCCCGCGCCATCGCGCAAGGCGCCGACGGCGTCGTGGTCGGCTCGGCGCTGGTCGATGCGGTGCGCAAGAGCCTCACAGCCGACGCCAAGCCGACGGCGGCGACGGTCGCGGCGGTCACCGACCTCGTCCATGAACTGGCGGAAGGCGTCCATAGCGCCGGCCGGGTTGAGGTCGAGACTGAGGGCTAAGCGGTCATTCCGGGGCGCGCGAAGCGCGAGCCCGGAATCCCTAGCCACGGCACTGACAGAACGGTCGCCGCAGTGCCACTCTTCCAGGACAGGGGTTATGGATTCCGGGCTCCTCGCTGACGCTCGGCCCCGGAATGACGGCTGGCGTTGAATTCCGGGTTCCCGCTCCACACATAACCTCATCCATACTGGAGGGGTTGTTCCATGGCCCGTGACGTGGCCCGCGATTGGATGTGGTCCGAGGCGTGCGAAATGCTCGCGCGGGCCGAGCGCATGCACCGCGAGCTGTTTCGCCCGGCGGTCACCGAGAAGCGGCTGCCGGCCTGGGAGCCGCCGGTCGACCTTCTGGAAACCGAATTCGAGGTTTTGGCGCTGGTCGCTCTGCCCGGCGTCGATGCCGACAGCGCGCAGGCCGTGATCGAGGACGGCGATCTCGTCATCGCCGGCACGCGTACCGTGCCGCAGGAATGGCGCACCGCCGTCATTCATCGGCTCGAACTGCCGCAAGGGCGATTTTACCGGCGGCTGCGGCTGCCGGCCGGGCGCTACTCGACGGTGCGCCGGACGGTCGCGGCCGGTTGTTTGGTGATTTCGTTGCAGAAAGTGAGTGTAAATCGTGGCTGAAGAAATACTCGCAAAAGATAGCCCGTCGCAAAGCGGCGGCGGCGCGCTGCCGCCCTTGCCGGCCGATGCCCTCATTATCGTGCCGGTCCGCAACACCGTGCTGTTTCCGGGTCTGGTGGTGCCGATTACGCTTGGCCGGCCGAAGTCGGTCGCGGCGGCGCAGCAGGCGGTGCGTGAGCAGCGCCAGGTCGGCATCCTGTTGCAGCGCGAAGCCTCGGTCGACGACCCGACCGCGATCGACATGCATCGCATGGGCACGCTCGCCAATATCCTGCGCTTCGTCACCGCGCCGGACGGCACGCATCACCTCGTCTGTCAGGGCGAGCAGCGCTTCCAGATCGTCGAATATCTGAGCGGCTGGCCGTTTCTGGTCGCGCGCGTGCTGCGGATTCCGGAATCGGAAACGCGCAGCTCGGAAATCGAGGCGCGCTTCGTCAATCTGAAAGGCCAGGCGGTCGAGGCGATCCAGTTGCTGCCGCAGGTGCCGGCCGACCTTCTCGCCGCGATCCAGTCGATCGAGACGCCGTCGGCGCTTGCCGATCTGGCGACCGCCTATATGGACATCAAGCCGGAGGAAAAGCAGGAGATCCTGGAGACCACCGACATCACGGCGCGGATGGACAAGGTGTCGCGCACGCTGGCGCACCGCATCGAGGTGCTCCGCCTGTCGCAGGAAATCGGCCGCCAGACCAAGGCGTCGCTCGACGAGCGCCAGCGCGAAGTGCTGCTTCGTGAACAAATGGCGGCGATCCAAAAGCAGCTTGGCGAAGGCGAGGAGGGCAAGGCCGCCGAGATCGCCGAGCTCGATGCCGCCATTACCAAGGCCGGCATGCCGAAGGAGATCGAGGACCAGGCGCGCAAGGAATTGCGCCGGCTGCAAAAGATGCCGGAAGCCGCCGGCGAATACGGCATGGTGCGCAGCTATCTCGATTTGCTGATCGAGCTGCCATGGACTTTGCCCGAGGAAAAGCCGATCGACATCAAGGACGCTCGCAAAGTCCTCGACGACGATCACTACGACCTCGACAAGATCAAGCGGCGGATCATCGAATATCTCGCCGTGCGCAAGCTCGCGCCGCAAGGCAAGGCGCCGATCCTGTGCTTCGTCGGTCCGCCCGGCGTCGGCAAGACCTCGCTCGGCCAGTCGATCGCGCGCGCCATGGACCGCAAATTCGTGCGCGTGTCGCTCGGCGGCGTGCACGACGAGGCGGAAATCCGCGGCCACCGCCGCACCTATATCGGCGCGCTGCCGGGCAACATCATCCAGGCCATCCGCAAGGCCGGCTCGCGCAATTGCGTGATGATGCTCGACGAGATCGACAAGCTCGGCGCCGGTTTCCACGGCGATCCGGGCGCGGCGCTGCTCGAAGTGCTCGACCCCGAGCAGAACAACACGTTCCGCGACAATTATCTCGCGGTGCCGTTCGATCTCTCCCGCGTTGTGTTCATCACCACGGCGAACATGCTCGACACCATCCCGGGGCCGCTGCGCGACCGCATGGAGATCATCAGCCTCGCCGGCTACACCGCCGACGAGAAGCTCGAGATCGCGCACCGCTATCTGCTGCGCCGGCAGATGGAGGCGAACGGCTTGAAGCCCGGCCAGGTCGAGATCGACGACGATGCGCTGCGCGACATCATCCAGAGCTACACCCGCGAAGCGGGCGTGCGCGGCCTCGAACGCCAGATCGGCCAGGTGCTGCGCAACGCCGCGGTGCGCATAGCCGAAGGCGGCAGCGGCCCGATCCGCATCTCGCGCGACGATGTCGTGGCGATTCTCGGCGCGCCGAAGTTCGAAAGCGAGGTGGCGATGCGGACCAGCATTCCGGGCGTGGCCACCGGCCTTGCCTGGACGCCGGTCGGCGGCGACATCTTGTTCATCGAGGCGACGCGGATTCCGGGCTCCGGCAAGCTCATTCTCACCGGCCAGCTCGGCGACGTGATGAAGGAAAGCGCGCAGGCCGCACTCTCCATCGTCAAGAACCGCGCCGCGGCGCTCGGCATCGATCCGAAGCGCTTCGAGAAGAGCGACATCCACGTTCACGTGCCGGCGGGCGCCATCCCGAAGGACGGGCCGAGCGCGGGCGTCGCCATGTTCATGGCGCTCACCTCGCTGATGACCGATCGGACCATCCGCAACGACACCGCGATGACGGGCGAGATCAGCCTGCGCGGCCTGGTGCTGCCGGTCGGCGGCATCAAGGAGAAGGTCGTCGCGGCGCATTCGGCCGGCATCCGCCGCGTCATGCTGCCGGCGCGCAATCGCCGCGACTACGACGACATTCCGGAGATCGCGCGCAAAGAGATGGAGTTCGTCTGGCTCGAACGCGTCGAGGAAGCCGTCGCCGCGGCGCTCGAGCCGAGGCCCTCCGACCAGGCGCCTTCCACCGCGCCGCAGTTGGCGGACGCCGAGGCGTAAACAGGCGAAGCAAGCGGCGGCCTCTTTCCGCCTCCGCGATAGCGGGGGAGGGGGACCACCCTGCGCAGCAGGGTGGTGGAGGGGGCGCGGGCCGGGACGCAACGCAAGCAATGACGGCGACTCATTGATCTTCACGTTGTTTGATTCTCCTGCGACGGCAACGAAGCTCTGATTCAGACGCCCCTTCCACCGCGCTACGCGCGGTCCCCCTCCCCCGTTTTCGCGGGGGAGGACGAGCAATCCCGTTCTCGCGGCGCGATTTGCGCCCGAGCCGTCAACTCCACCCTTTCAAATTCCGCCCCCGACGATTGCGGGGCGTTTTCTCTTCTTTCCCTTCGCCGCTTTAGCAAAAGGAAGCGGAACGCCGACAGACGCTGTTTCTCAACCTCCGCATCTTGCGATGCGGCTCGTGCCCAGACGGGGCACGATCGCCTGTCGGCGTTCCACCGCGGCTCTCGCCAAGGGGACTTACGTCACCCAAGGCGCAACTCAGGCCATGCTTCCTGGGACGCGGTCTGACGCATGATCCGGAAAAGTGGAAACCGGTTTTCCGAAACGATCAGGCGCAAGCAAAAACCGCTTGCGGGTGTTGCCCGCCTTCGCCTGTCCCAGTCCAGTGAGCACCTCACGCGCCGACCGTAGTATCGGCAGGCATGATGCCCGAGCCGGCCGGGGAGCGGGCCGTATCCTCCCGTCCGCGGCCACCGCACCCGCTCCGCATTCCCGAATACCTTCGCGAAAGGCGTCCTTGAACGAGCGGGATTTGGTTCGTCATTATGTAACCGTAATGGAGACATGTGTCAAGGAGCAGTCGCGTCCATAGTGACGCCATTTTTCATGGACATTGCCGGACTTGACCCGGCAATCCATGCGGTGTTTCGAGTCGGCATGGCTGCGTGATGGGTTTCGCGAGGGCTTAACCCATCCTACCGCGCTACCTCGCTCGGCCTCGTGCAATCGGTACTATTAAGGGCGAACGCCACAAGAATGAGGGCCGGAATGTTCGGCAGACCGCTTCTTGGCATTTGCATTTGGCTTTTAGGGTTCGGCGCGGTGCCGGCACTGGCGATGGACTGCCCGGTATCGGGCTACGATCAGGTGGAAAAGAGCGTAACTGACGCGCCCACCTGCGACGCTTCGATGCAATTGCTCATGGCGTGCCAGCTCGGGTCGAGCGGTGACGTCGGTGTAGCCCAGATCGTGATCAAGAAATGCGAGGGCGATTTCCTGGCGTCGCTGAACGCCAGCGCGCGCCGCGGCTACGAGCGCAAGGCCGGCGCCTGCGGTAACTTCGCCGGCCAGAGCGGCACGCTGTTCCAATCAATAAGGGCGATCTGTGCGGCCCAGGTGGCGCACACCTATGCCATCCGGGCCGCCAAGGCCAAGAAGCAATAGCGTCAGGCCTTTTTATCTCTCGGATTTTTACTTTTGTGCGTTTCCGCGCGGGCGCCCGCGAGTGCTTCGGCTTGCGGATGCGCGCTCCCTCTCCCGGCGTGCGGGGAGAAGGTTGGGGTGAGGGGGCCTATCCGCCGGGCGCGGAATCGCGGCGCTCAGAATCGCGGAGAGGCCCCCTCACCCTCGCTTTGCATAGCCGATCCCTCGGATCGGCCTTCTTCTCACTGAGAACGGCGTCCGAAGGACGCCTACGCTCTCCCCGCGCGGCGGGGAGAGGCGAAGCTATTCAACCCCCGGCAAATTCAGCGCCTTGTCCACCAGCGCCCCGGCCCGCTTGAAATCGAAATTCCGATAAAGATTCTGCTTCGCCACGAAGGACGGCCCGCCGTAGAATTTCTCATATTGGGCGTGGCGGCTGCCGAATTCGGAGCCGAGGAAATCCCAGATGAGCCGCATTAGCGCGACGCGGCTTTTGGCGTCCGTTGAGCCCGAGCGCATGTAGCGATCGAGGTCGGCGGCGCTCTCGGGATTCTTGACATCGGCGTCGGAGGAGGACCGCGTGATGAAGGCGGAGCCCGCCATTTCGCGAATGAGTTCCAGCATGCGGCCGTTGAACTCCGACTGCAGCGCGGAGGCCGCGTAGAACGCGGTGCGCGACGGCCACAGCACGCCGTCTTCGATGGTGCCGGCGACCTCGTGCGACAGCAGCATGGAATCGTAGATCGAGATCAGCGCGCAAAGCTCACCCATCATGCCGACGACGGCCGGATTGGCGATGTTGCCGGTGGTTTCGTTCATGCGCTGCGCCAGACCGGCCATGAAGCGCAATTTGGTGACGTAGCGCGTCTGCGCCTGATGATTGCCGAGAAGATGCGACGGCGTCTTCCTCCACTGGTCGCGCGACAATTCGACATTGCGATAGATGAAGACGCGCTCCCAAGGCACGAAGACGTTGTCGAAGACGACATAGCTGTCGCTCTCGTCGAACCGGCTCGACAGCGGATAATCGGCGGCGCTGCCGGCGCGCGAGAACGGTTTGCGCGGATAAAGCTTGACGCCTTCGGCCGCGACCGGAACGGCGAGGCAATTGGCGTAATTCTCGTCGCCTTTTTGCAGCGGCTGGATGCAGCTCAGATGGATGTAATCGGATATCGCGCCTGCGGTGGCGAGCTGTTGCGCGCCGGCGATGACGATGCCGTCGTCGCGCTCCTTGACCACGCCGGCATAGAGCGTCGGATCGCTCTGCTGGTGCGCTGGCTTCGAGCGGTCGATCTGCGGCGGCACGATGGCGTAGGAGCAATAAATATGGTTGTCGCGCATGAACTCGTAGAACGCGACCAGGTTGTCGGCGAATTTCGGCTGCCCGGCGCTGGCGAAGAAGGCCGGCACCGCCGCGTAACCGGCGAAAAAGCCGGCGACGTGATCGGGCGCGCGGCCCATCAGGCCGAAGGTCGCTTCCGCCCAGGTCTCCGAGAACAGCCGCCGCGCGCGCAGATCGGCGTGGCTGCGCGGAATTTGCCAGCCGCGCTGCACCGGCTGGCCGGTCTTCGGCGAGACAAACGTCATGCGCTCGCGCAATTCGGGCGCGGCGGCGATGTCGTAAAGGTTGGCGATCGAGCGCGCGGCTTCCCGGAACGCCGGATGCGCGGTGACGTCCTCGACCGCCGCGCCGTCGACAAAGACGCGGCGGCCGTCGTTGAGCGATGACAGATAGTCGGCCCCGGTGCGCATCGGTCAAGTCTCCGTTCCAACCGCAGAACTTAGCCCGCGCCTCGCGCACTGTCATGGCGCGATCGTGCATGCATGATGCAACCGCCGGGGGCTTGCCGGCAGGCGCCGCCGCGGGTTTGGTGTCCGCCAATCATAGGGAGGAAACGATGTTCAAGAGGACCATGGGCGCGGCGCTCGCCGGACTGCTGGCGCTCGCCGGAGCAACGGTGGGTGCGGCGGCGGCCGACTACCCCACCCGGCCGGTCACGCTCGTGGTCGGTTTCCCGCCCGGCGGGCCGAGCGACGTGCTGGCGCGGATCGTTGCCAAGAAGCTCGGCGAATTGCTGCACCAGCCGTTCATCGTCGACAATCGCCCGGGCGCCGGCGGCAACGTCGCCGGCGGCGTGGTCGCGCATGCCGCGCCCGACGGCTACACGCTGCTGATGGGCAACAACTCGATCCTCGCCACCAACGCGGCGCTGTACAAGACAATCGATTTCGACCCGGAAAAAGATTTCGCGCCGATCAGCCTGATCGGGACGCAAGCCAATATTCTGGTCGTCAATCCCAAGCTGCCGGTGCACAGCATGGCCGAGCTGATCGCGCTCGCCAAAGCCGAGCCGGGCAAGCTCAACTTCGCCTCTTCCGGCTACGGTGCGGCGGCGCATCTGGCCGGCGAACTGTTCAAGGCGGACGCCCATATCGACATCGTGCATGTGCCCTATAAGGGCGCGGCGCCGGCCTTGCAGGACGTCGTCGCCGGCCAGGACCAGATGATGTTTGCGACCGCGGCGTCGGTGATCGGGCTGATCAAGGGCGGTCTCGTGCGCCCGCTCGCGGTGACGACGCTCAAACGCACCGCGATCCTGCCCGACCTGCCGACCATTGACGAACTCGGCATCAAGGGTTTCGACGCCACCACCTGGCACGGCCTGGTCGCGCCGGCCGGCACCCCGGCCGCCGTCATCGATACGCTGCATAAAGCGACAATCGAGGCGCTCGCCGATCCCGACGTGCGCCAGTCGCTGGCCAAGCTCGGCGTCGACATCGTCGGCGATACGCCCGCCGAGTTCGCCGCCTATATCAAGAGCGAAATTCCGAAATGGGCCGCGGTGATCAAGACGTCCGGCGCGAAGCTGGAGTGAAAATTATCGGGCGGAAGCCGGGGCGGGGGCGAGCGCCCGCTCCGCCTGCCAATCCTTGCCGACGCCCGCGCCGGTCGGGAACACCAGCGACTTGATGACGACCGGCACCGCGCCCGAGGTGTCGAGGATGGCGCCGATGTCGATATAGTCGAACTCTTTCAGCTCGAGGCCGTCGATCGAGACGATCGGATTTTTGATTTTCATTTCCTCGCAATAATGGATGCCGATCAGGCCGCCGACGTCGCCGTCGCCGGCGAGCACGATGGGATGGCCCTTCGCCAGCACGGCGGCCAAGCCGTCGGCGATGCCTTTGCAGAAATCATCGAGCCGGCGAAACGTCGCCGAGCCGCGCCAGGCGACGAAGACGGCGACCGGGCTTGCGCCGTCGCCGAGATCGAGGCGCTTGAGCGCCGCCTTGATCGCGGCGGCGACGGCGGCGGGATCGATCTCGTCGTCGCCGAGCGGCAGCGGCGGCGCGATCACCGGCACGTTGCGCAGCGGCAGGGTTTCGAGCGGCCAGACGAAGATCGTCGAGCCGGAAACCTGCATGGTGTATTGCGATGCGCCGATCACGGTGGCGCGGATGCGCGCGTCGGGCCGCGCCAGCTGCAGCGTGCGCGCCGTAAGCCGGGCGCGCAATTCGGCGGCGAGCTGCGGGCCGATATCGCCGAATGCCTTGGCTTCGCCGCCATAAATGTATTCCGACACGCCGCCGGAAAAACTCACGTCGGAGACGTCGCCGCGGAACTTCAGCGGATCGAGCCGCAACAGATCGGCGCCGCCGGCGCTCGGCGAGCCGCCGGCCATGGCGTCGAACAATTTGTCGGCCATCAGCGCCGCGAGCGCGCGGGTTTCTTCCTCGCTGACGATCGCGCCCGGCGCGAGCTTCAGCCCGAGCTCCGCGCCGAAGCGGCGGCCGGCCTCTTCGAGCCGCACGATGCGGCGCGCTTCGTCGAGCACGACCAGCCGGGCGCCGATATCGAGTGCAGTGACGTCGGTCACCTTGCCGTCGGCGCAGACCGCGATCTTGGCGGTGCCGCCGCCGACGTCGACATTCATCACTGGAGCGCCGCCCCGGATCGAGCGCGCCACCGCGCCCGAGCCATAGGCCGCCATCACCGATTCGAGGCTGTCGCCGGCGGAGACCGCGACCATGCGGCCGGCCTGGCGGGCGAATAATTCGCCGATCGCGCGGGCGTTCTTTCGCCGCACCGCGACGCCGGTCAGGATCAGCGCGCCGGTGTCGATTTCGTCGGGGTCGATCTTGGCGTCCCTGTACTGCTTGTCGATGAACAGGCCGAGCGCCTCGGCGTCGATGGTGTCTTCGCTCGCATAGGGTGTGAGCAGGATATCGGACTGATAAAAGCTCTCGCGCTCGGTGACGACGTAGCGGCTATCGAGCCGCTCCAACAAGATGCGCGAGAAAACCAGATGCGAGGTCGACGAGCCGATATCGACGCCGACCGAGAGCACGCACAGTTCGTCCTCTTCGCCGAACGTGCGCCCGGTATTGGAG